>Ga0224500_10000533_pt1 | contig 25739 bp, 24 predicted proteins | sample SF_Oct11_sed_USG_FD_168126 | JGI IMG/M metagenome (GOLD analysis project Ga0224500, IMG submission 168126) | Sediment microbial communities from San Francisco Bay, California, United States - SF_Oct11_sed_USGS_4_1 | ecosystem: Environmental > Aquatic > Marine > Sediment | place: USA: California... | reverse complement strand
CGGGGACGACGATGGCGGAAGGCGCGGGGACGACGATGGAGGCGAGCGCGGAAACAGGCGATTCGCCAAAGTGCTGGATCCCGACCCATCGACCAGAGCCCTCGGGGGCAGGCCTTGCAGGAACGATGAAGCAGCGTCACCGCGACGACGAAGCAGCATCACTCCGACAGGGACTCGTACAGGTCGTTCCAGTACGGATTGAGTGCTTCGATGGCCCGCACCTTCCACGCCCTGTTCCACCGCTTGATCTGCTTCTCGCGGGTGATCGCGGCCTCGGCGGTGGCGTGCTGCTCGAACCAGACGAGGCGATGCACGCGGTACGAGCTCGTGAAGCCCTTCACGAAGTCCTCCCTGTGCTCCCAGGCGCGCTTGGCAAGGTCGGAGGTTACGCCCACATAGAGTGTGCCGTTGCGCTTGCTCGCCATGATGTAGACCCAGTACGAGCGCTCGTCCATCACGCGCATGGGAACGGGACTGGCACGTGCGTGTCCATCGGCCAACCGGACGACGTCGGGTTTCCGGCGTCATCCCCGCGCTCTCCTCCGTCGTCGTCCCCGCGCTCTCCTCCGTCGTCGTCCCCGCGCTCTCCTCCGTCGTCGTCCCCGCGCTCTCCTCCGTCGTCGTCCCCGCACTCTCCTCCGTCGTCGTCCCCGCGCTCTCCTCCGTCGTCGTCCCCGCGCTCTCCTCCGTCGTCGTCCCCGCGAAGGCGGGGACCCAGTGTCTTCGGGGGTGACGTTCACTCGGGCAGATGTTTGAGACGCTGGGTCCCCGCCTTCGCGGGGACGACGATAGACAATAGCGCTGGGTCCCCACCGCCCGACTGCAACCCTCGGGGACAGGCTTCGCGGGGACGACGATAGAAGAAAGCGCTGGCTCCCCACCCCCCGACTGCAGCCCTCGGGGCAGCCTTCGCGGGGACGACGATAGAAAATAGCGCTGGGTCCCCGCCCCCCGACTGCAGCCCTCGGGGCAGCCTTCGCGGGGACGACGATAGACAAAAGCGCTGGCTCCCCACCCTCCGACTGCAGCCCTCGGGGACAGGCTTCGCGGACGCGACTGCGAAGGCGCGGGGCAAGGGCAAAGGCACGAGCCTGCCGATCGCACCGTGCGATAATCCCGCGCCCCCGGCACGCCGTAGAGAACGCCAACAGTGTCCCCGTACGAACTGGCCGTCGGCCTGCGCTACACGCGCTCACGCAAGGGATCGGGGCGCAACGCGTTCATCTCGTTCATCGCGCTGATCTCGATGGCCGGCATCGCGCTCGGCGTCGCCGCGCTGATCGTCGTGCTCTCGGTGATGAACGGCTTCCAGCAGGAGCTGCGCACGCGCATCCTGTCGGTGGCTTCGCACATCGAGATCCGGGGCCTGCCCGGCCTGGCCGACTGGCAGGCGGTGGCGAAGTCCGCGCGGGAGCAGCCGCGCGTGATCGCCGCGGCGCCGTTCGTCATGGGCCAGGGAATGCTCTCGGCGTTCGATGTCAACCGGGGCGTGATCGTGCGCGGCATCGACCCTGCGCTCGAGGACACCGTCGCCGACATCGGCAAGGCGATGCGGCAGGGCTCGCTTGCTGACCTCAAGCCCGGCGAGTTCGGCATCGTCCTCGGCGCCGAGCTCGCCCGCGCGCTCGGCCTGCGCGTCGGCGAGTCGGTCGTGCTGATCACGCCGCAGGGCACGGTGACGCCGGCGGGAACGCTGCCGCGCGTGCGCAGCTTCCGGGTCGTGGGCGTGTTCGAGATCGGCATGTACGAGTTCGACAGCGGGCTCGCGCTGACGCACATCGACGACGCGCGGCGGCTCTACCGCGTCGAGGGCGTGTCGGGCGTGCGCCTCAAGCTCGACGACATGTTCGCCGCGCCGGTGGTGGCCAGGGGCCTCGCGCGCGCGCTGCCGGTCGCGGGCGAGGTGCGCGACTGGACGCAGAGCCACGCCAACTTCTTCCGCGCGGTGGCCATCGAGAAGCGCGTGATGTTCATCATCCTGACGCTGATCGTCGCGGTGGCGGCGTTCAACATCGTCTCCGCACAGGTGATGGTGGTCACCGACAAGCAGGCCGACATCGCGATCCTGCGCACGCTCGGCGCGTCCCCCGCGTCGATCCTCGCGATCTTCGTGATCCAGGGCGCGCTGATCGGCGTCATCGGCACGCTGATCGGTGTGGTGGGCGGCATCGCGCTCGCCGCCAACATCGACGTCGTGGTGCCGGCGATCGAGCGCGCGCTGTCGATCCAGTTTCTCGACAAGTCTGTCTACTACATCAGCGACCTTCCTTCGCAGCTGCAGCGCGGCGACGTGATCACGATTGCCGGCATCGCGCTGGCGCTGGCGCTGGTCGCCACCCTCTACCCCGCGTGGAAGGCCGCGCGCGTCAATCCCGCCGCGGCGCTGCGCTATGAGTGAGCGCGCGGGCGACGCGGCGCCGGTGCTGTCGTGCAGGGGTCTCGCGAAGACCTACACCGGCGGCCCGCAGGACGTGCCCGTGCTGCTCGGGGTGGACCTCGACGTGCGCTCCGGCGAGCGCATCGCGATCGTCGGTGCATCGGGCTCGGGCAAGAGCACGCTGCTGCACCTCCTCGGTGGGCTCGACGCGCCGACGGCGGGCGCGGTGTCGATCGAGGGCCGGCCGTTCGTCGAGCTCTCCGAGGCCGAGCGGGGCCGGGTGCGCAACCGCGCGCTGGGCTTCATCTACCAGTTCCACCACCTCTTGCCGGAATTCACCGCCGTGGAGAATGTCGCCATGCCGTTGGCGATCCGCCGGTGCACTCCGGCGCAGGCGCAGGCCGAAGCCTCGGCGATGCTGGAGAAGGTGGGGCTGGCTCACCGCCTGCGCCACCTGCCTGGTGAACTGTCGGGGGGCGAGCGCCAGCGCGTCGCGCTCGCGCGCGCGCTGGTGACCCGGCCGCGCTGCGTGCTGGCCGACGAGCCGACAGGCAACCTCGACCGGCGCACGGCGGGTCAGGTGTTCGACCTGATGCTCGAGCTCAACCTGCAGGTCGGGACCGCGCTGGTGATCGTGACGCACGATCCGGAACTCGCGGCGCGCACCGACCGCACGCTGCACCTCGTCGACGGCGTCTTGCGTTAGCGCCCGTCCTGGCGCCGCGCTGTTGCGTACAGGCAAAGTCCGGCGCTCGATGCAACTATTTGCCTGTAGCGAGGAATCGGCAGGCGCGTCGAAACTCGCTCGATATTCCGCTATCGCAACACGGAAATCTACCTACAATGCCGCCAGTCCTCACGTCTGCGCCTGCAGTGCGAATGTCTCGGCAACAGAAGTCGACAGCTCCCGAAACCGTTGCCACCGGGCCCGATTCAACGCCGACAAGCGCCGCGCCGCTCGTCGTCCTCGTGATCGGGATGGGCCAGCCCGTCGCGGAGACGACGCGAACGCTGCTCGCTTCCGACGTCACGGTCCGGGCCATCGAGCAGGGCCGCGAAACCGCGCAGGCGGTGAACGGTGCGGCACTGCATCCGCAGTTGGTGTTGGTTGAAACCGACGCGCGCCGCGCCGACGCCGCCGACGCCGTGGCCAGGATCGCGGCGCGTTGGCGGCCTGCGCCGGTGCTGGTGGTAACCGACTGCGAGGAGCGCGCGCGCAACCGGCGCCTCGTGCGCGCGGGCGCGCGAGGCGTGGTGACGCGCGCGAAGGAGGCTGAACAGCTCGCCAGCGCAATCCACCGTGTGCGCGACGGTGAGATCTGGCTCGGGCGAAGCTGCATGAGCCGGCTCATCGACGAGATGGTCGCCGCCGACCACCCGGTGCCGAAGCACCTCACCACCTCCGAGGGACTCGAGCGGCTCACCGAGCGCGAGCGCGACGTCGTGGCGCTCATCGCGCAGGGCATGCACAACAAGGCGATCGCCGGCGAGCTCGGCATCACCGACCACACAGTGCGGCACCACCTCACTGCCATCTTCGCGAAGCTCGGCGTCGCGGATCGACTCGAACTGGCTGTGTACGCCTTCCGTCATCTCAACGCGGGGCAGCGCTAGCAGATCGATGCAAAAGGCGTTCGGCAGCGCTGTGGATGCCGCGACGTGGATGTAGCACCCTTTGCATCTAGCCTTGGACCTCGGGAGCGCCGTCGGGGCGGCCCGTCGGGCGTTTGCCCCGGCAACGACGAGAAGCAAAGCATCGCCGTTCACGCGTTTGGGTCCAGATGTCGTCTTGCGTCATGGCGCCAGCGCAGCGCGCCGTGCGGGCGCAACGCAAAGCCCGGCTTGCGCCGGGCTTCGCGTGGCCGCGCGAGCGGCCGTTCCTGCTGCTGCGCGCCGCGCTTCCGGCGGGGGAGCAACCCATCCGGAGTGCGCAGCCCCTCGTCGTCGCAATCGGGAAGTTGTCGTCGACAGCCGCCCGGTCGCTGCTTCGCGAGCGTTGGCACGTGGCCTGCGCCCAGCTGCGTTGGCATAGCCCTGGACCGCAGGAGCCGGCGGCCCAGTCTATGCCAATGGCATAATGCCAGCATAGCGGCGACCGCTCGGTAACGCAACCGTCGCCGGGCCCGGGTGCCGACGAACGGAGCGTCGTGTTGCGGGCTTGGCGGTCAGAAACCCGCTGCGGAAAGTCGGGGCAGAGCATTCCCTCGCCCCGGGCCTCGTGATCGTCGCGCCCCTTCGAGGGATAAGGCAGGGTGACGGGATGGTCCGGAAGCCGGGGCGTCAGTCCCCCACCGCCCGCAACGGCGGCGCGTCCGGCGACCGACGGCGCGCCCGGATCGCCACGCCCCGTGCGCAGTTGCGCGCGGTCGCGCAGCGCTGTATCGCGGTCTGTCCGATGGTGGTGGCGCCGGCGAAGCCGAACTTCGCGACAACGCCGCCCATCACCATCGCTTTCCGGGTGACGATGCCCCGGGTCGCCCCGGGCGCGATCAGGCTGCCAGTGGCACCACGACCCTGGCGATCGCCTTCCCCACGGCGCGCGCAGCCACTTCCAGATCGTATTGCGCCTGCAGGTTGACCCAGAATTCCGGCGTCGTGCCGAACAGGCGCCCAAGGCGCAATGCCATGTCCGCTGACACGGCCGCCTCGCCTCGACAGATCAGGTCGATTCGACGCTGCGGCACCTGGATGTTCTTGGCCACGCGGTAGCGTGAAATCCCCATCGGCTCGATGAAGTCGTTGAGCAACACGCTCCCGGGATGCACCGGAGCGAGCCGCCTGCCCGTCGAAACATCCGAAAAGTCGGTTTTCCCGAGTTCGTCGCGTCGAACAACCATGGGTCTCTCGCTAGTGGTAGTCCGTGATCCATAGTACGGCGACTTGCAGGCGACGCAACATGCTGGCACGCGCACAATGTTTCGTCGTCCCCGCGAAGGCGGGGACCCAGCGTCTGTTTCGTCTATCGAATGATATGGCAAGCACGACACTGGGTTCCCGCCCCCCGACTGTAGTCCTCGGGGGCAGGCTTCGCGGGGACGACGAATCGGCTAATCCCCCACCGCCCGCAACGGCGGCGCGTCGAGCAGCCCCGCCTGCCGCGCCAACCGCGCGATCTCCGCGCGCTCGGCGTCGTCGACGCCCAGCTGCGGCTCGCGCACGGTCGCGTGCGGGAACAGGCCCTGCAGCTTCAGCACTTCCTTCATGCGCGGGCGATAATCGCGGATCGGCGCGCGCCAGCAGTAGCGCGCGAGCGGCCCCAGCCGCGCCCAGATCGCGGCGCCCGCTTCGTACTCGCGCGCGGCCGCGCAACGCTGCATCTCGACGAGTTCGGCGGTGGCGGTGCCGGCGAAGCCGATGAGCGCGCCGTCGCAGCCCATCACCATCGCCTCCCAGATGAACGTGTCGCTGCCGGTGAGGATGCCGAGCTTGCGCGGCAGCACCTTCGCGGCGTCGATCGTCTCGACGGTCTTCGGCGTGTCGAACGACGCTTCCTTGAGCCCGATGATCTGCGGGATCGCGCACAGCCGCGCCAGCGTCTCCGGCGGGAAGTCGGGGCCGAACGCCTTCGGGAACTGGAACGCGAACATCGGCAGGCCGAGGCCGTCGGCGATCGCCTTGTGATAGCGGTAGATCATCTCGGCAGGGCAGGGGTTGCCGAGGAACGTGGGGAAGGGCGGGAAGATCGCGAACGCCTGCGCGCCCGCCGCGGCCAGCTCGCGGCCCCAGCGCACGGCGTCGCGCGTCGATCCGGCGATGATCCCGGACACCAGCGGGCACGCGCCGCCGATGGCCTCCTTCGCCACGCGCAGCACCTGCAGCTGCTCGTCGCGGTCGAGCGCGGGCCCTTCGCTCGCGTCCATGTTCATCGCGATCGCCGTGGGCTTCTGCGCGGCGATCCACTTCATGTAGCCGGGCAGCGTCGCCCAGTCGATCGACTGGTCGGGCAGCATCGGCAGGAACGGTGCAGCGACGATTCCCTTCGCGACCAGCTTCATGTGTCGTCTCCTTCGCTTGGTGCCGCCCGGCCCGCGCCGTGCAGCACGCCGCGGGCGAGGAAGATGTTGGTGATCTCCTCGGCGATCCGCACGAACGCCGGATGGCGCCGCGCCTCGAGGCCGCGCGGCCGCGGGATGTCGACTTCGAACTCGCGCTCGATGCGCCCCGGCCGGGGGCTCATCACCACGACGCGGTCGGCGAGCAGCACCGCCTCGTCGATCGAGTGGGTGATGAACAGCACGGTCTTCTTCGACGCCATCCACAGCGCCTCGAGGTCGAGGCGCATCTGCTCGCGCGTGAGCGCGTCCAGCGCGCCGAAAGGCTCGTCCATCAGCAGCAGCGGCGCGTCGTGTATCAGCGCGCGCACGATCGCCACGCGCTGGCGCATGCCGCCGGACAGCTCGTGCGGGTGGCGGTCGGCGAACTCGGCGAGTCCCACCTGCGCCAGCAGCTGCATCGCCCGCTCGCGGTAGGCGCGCGGGTCGATGCCGCGCAGCTCGAGCTGCACCAGCACGTTGTCGAGCACGTTGCGCCACTCGAGCAGCACGGGCGACTGGAACACGATGCCGAGGTTGGTCTGCGGCCCGGCCACGCGCGCGCCGCCGACCGCGACCTCGCCCGCGCTCGCCGGATGCAGCCCGGCGATGATGCGCAGCAGCGTGCTCTTGCCGCAGCCCGAGGGGCCGACGATGGCGAGGAACTCGCCCTCGCGGATGGCGAGGTCGATCGCCTCCAGCGCGTGCGTCTCCCGCGCCGCTGCACCGTGCCCGCGGCGGAAGGTCTTCGCCACCCCCTTGAGGTCGACATACACGGGGCGGACTGCGGCCGCTCCCGCATCCGCACGCGCGACCAAGGGCGCGACGCTCAGCATCACGCGAATGCCGTCCTCCCCGCGAAGGCGGGGATCCAAGGTGTCGTCATCCCCGCGAAGGCGGGGATCCAGCGTCTTTCGCGGGTGAGACACTGGGTCCCCGCCTTCGCGGGGACGACGACGCAAGAGGCCGTCATCCTTGTGGGAACGACGATGTGTAGCGGCATCGCCTGCGCGGGAATGACGCCGCACCGCGCCATCACTTGGGCAGGAAGTCGTTCGTGTGGAACGCCGTCCAGGGCTGGCTCGTCTGCAGGTCGCGGTAGTTCTTGAGGATCGCGAGCGTCTGGTCCCAGTCGGCCTGCGCGCCCCAGCCGATGCGGCCCTTGCTGTTCTTGCTGTCGAGCAGGTCGAAGTCGACGAGCATCTGGTCCAGCGTGGACTGCCTGTTGAGGTCGGGCTTCGCCTTGAGCGCCGCGTCGACCGCAGCGCCCGGGTTCTTCTTCGCCTCCTCCCACGACTTCACCGACGCGCGCAGGAACCGGCGCACCAGGTCCGGGTTCTTGGCGAGCGTCTCGTTCTTCGCGACGATCGTCATGCCGACGATGTTCGCGCCCCAGTCGGCGTAGCGCATCGCCGCCGGGTTGCCGCCGCGCTGCTTGATCAGGAAGTACTGGTCGTCGGCGCCGCCGAGCAGCGCGTCGGCCTTCTTCTCGAGCACGGTGACGACCTTCGCCGCCGGGTCGACCTGCACCATCGAGATCTTGCCGCAGTCGACGTTGTTCGCCTTGCACACGGCCTGCAGCAGCGATCCCAGCGGGTCGCCGGGCGAGACGGCGACGCGCTTGCCCTCGAGGTCCTTCGGCGTCTTGATGCCGTTCTCGACGAGCGACACCACCGAGAAGCCCGTGGAGTTGAGCAGCGACATCACCGACTTGACCTCCGCGCCCTTGGCCGCGGTGACGATCACCGACGAGGAGTCGGCCATGCCGAAGGTGTCCGACCCCGCGGCGACGACCTGCACGGTGTTCGCCGAGCCGCGGCCCTCGTTGATCGTGAGGTCGATGCCCTCGGCGGCGAAGAAGCCGCGCTCCTTGCCGTAGTAGAACGGCACGTGCAGGCCGCCCAGGTACCAGTTGAGCCGCAGCGACACCTTGTCCTGCGCGGCGGCGGTGGCTGGAATCGCGAGCGTGACGGCGGTCGCGAGCGCGGCGATGCTGCGGGAAATCAGGTTCGACATGGTTGCCTCCTCCTCGGTGGGAACTACAGGGCGACGTCTTGCGCGCCGCCCTGCTGCGACACGTGCCAGGGGATCGCGATGCGCTCGATCACCTCGACCGCATAGTAGACGGCCAGCCCGATCAGCGACAGCAGCACGATGATGGCGAACACCATCGGCGTGTCGAGCTGGCCGTTGTACTGCAGGAGCAGGTAGCCCAGCCCCTTGTCGGAGGCGACGAACTCGGCCACCACGGCGGCGGTGGCGGCGAGCGCGGCGCCCACCTTCAACCCGGTGAAGATCTGCGGCAGCGCCTGCGGCAGGCTGATCTTCAGGAACATCCTGAGGCTCGAGGCGCCCGTCGTGCGCGCGAAGTCCATCACGTCGCGGTCGGCGCTCTTGAAGCCGGCGATGGACGCGACGACGATGGGGAAGAACGACAGCAGGAACACGAGCAGCAGCTTCGGGGTGAAGCCGAAGCCGAACCAGATGATGAACAGCGGCGCGATGGCGATCTTGGGGATGATCTGCAGGAACACGATCACCGGGTAGACGCTCTGCTCCATGAAGCGCGAATACGCGATGGTCAGCGCGAGCGGGATGCTCACCACCACCGCGAGCGCGTAGCCGGCGAGGATCTCCTGGGTGGTCACCCACGCCCCGCCCATCACGATCTCGTGGCGCTTCCAGAACTCGACCCACACCTTCGACGGCGGCGGCAGCAGGTACTCCTTGACGCCGAAGGCGCGCACCGCCACTTCCCACAGCACGATCAGCGCGGCGAACACCAGCATCGCGCCGGCGCGCTTGCGCAGCCAGCCCAGCAGCGCCGCCGCGCGCGACGGACCACGCGGGCGGGGCAGGGTCGCCGCACCGCTCACGTCCCCTCCCACGGCGCCGGCGGCGCGGCGAGGTCCCACGTGCCGTACTCGGCGGGCACGTTGATCTCGAGCACCTCGAGGTCGTCGGAGCGCGCGACGACGTTGTGCGGCACGCCCGCCGGCTGCGCCAGCCCCGAGCCCGCCGTCACGACGACGTCGCCCGGCACGCCGGCGAAGCGGAACGTGAGCGAGCCGCGCAGCACGTAGACGAAGTGCGCGGTCATGTCGTGCCAGTGCCAGCCGGTGGGCGCGGGCAGCGGCGCGATCGCGCGGATGTGCTTCGCGCCGATGCGCCCGCCCGTGGACTTCGCCAGCCCGAGGTCGCGGTACTCGACGTCGGCGCGCAGGCCCTCGCGCGAGAACTGTACGGCGCTCCCGCCGGCGAGCGCGAGCTGCGAGAGCGCCTGCGCGAGCGCCAGCGGGCCGTCGTAGCGGGGGTTCGCGGCCGGCCCGCTCACGCCGGCCTCGCTGCGATGCCGGCCGGCGCCTCTGCCGGGGTCTCGGTCACGTCGGGGCGGCGCTGCGCGGAGGGGAGGGACATCGTGGCGGTCGGGAGCAACTCGACACTTTCCCTGCTGCAGCCCGCAGGGTCAAGCTGCAATGCAGCACGGGATGATCCGCATCTCGCGCGCTTTCGCCGGATGCACCGCCGGCGAGCGTTCTCGACCCACGCGACTGGCAGCAAAGCTGGGAGGGGCGTCGTGCGGCGAATTCGCTGCCCTCACCCCCGACCCCTCTCCCACCTGACGGCGGGAGAGGGGAGGGAGGTCGCCAAGGCACCGGGCTCTATTCCCCTCGCCCCGCGACAGCGGGGAGAGGGGCGGGGGGTGAGGGGGCGCCGCAAAGGCACGCCCGACGGGAAGCCTTCGTCGCCGATCAGGTCAGCAGATGATCGCACCTCCGTCCACCGCGATCGCCTGCCCCGTGACGTGGCGCGAGGCCTCCGAACTGAGGTAGACGACCGTGCCCATCAGGTCGTCGTCGCCGCCCAGCCGGCCGAGCGGTGTGCGCGCGATCACCTGCGCGCCGATCTTCTCGAGCAGCCCCGCGGACATCTTCGAGGGGAAGAAGCCGGGGCAGATCGCGTTGACGTTGATGTTGTGACGGCCCCATTCGGAAGCGAGCGCGCGGGTGAGGTTGACGACGCCGGCCTTGCTCGCGTTGTACGCGATCGTGGCCATGCCGGGAGGATTCCCGGCGAGCCCCGAGACCGAGGCGATGTTGACGATCTTCCCCGAGCCCTTCGGGATCATCACCTGCTTCGCCACGCGCTGCGAGAGGAAGAAAAGCGCGTCGAGGTTGAGGCTCATGACCTTGCGCCAGGCCTCGGCGGGATAGTCCTCGGCGGGCGCGCCCCACGTCGTGCCGGCATTGTTCACCAGGACGTCGATCGTGCCGAAGCGCCCGACGACGGCGTCGACGAGCGCGGCCACCGCACCCGGCGCCGCGAGGTCGTTGACGACGGTCAGCGTCTCGATCCCCTGCGCGTCGAGCGCGGTCTTCGCGTGCTCCAGCTCGTCGGCCTTGCGCGCCGACACCGCCACGCGGGCGCCCATCCCGCCCAGCGCGCGGGCCATCTGCAGGCCCAGTCCGCGCGAGCCGCCGGTGACCAGCGCGACCTTGCCGGTCAGGTCGAACAGTTGCCTCACCCCCATGCGCGTCTCCCCGGGCGGCTCAGCGCGGCGCGGCCGCGGCAGGCTGCGGCTTGCCCGACTTGGTCAGGCCCCGCCGCAGGAACTCGATGCCGGCGATGACCCGCTTGTGGACCTCGTCCGGGCCGTCGGCGAGCCGCAGGCTGCGCGCCTGCGCGAAGAAGCTCGCCAGCGGCGTGTCGGCGGAGACGCCGGCGCCGCCGTGGACCTGGATCGCGAAGTCGACCACCTGCTGCAGCACGTTCGGCGCGACGACCTTGATCGCCGAGATCTCGGCCATCGCGCGCTCGGCGCCGAGCTTGTCCATCTTCCACGCCGCGTAGAGCGTGAGCAGCCGCGCCTGGTCGATCGCGATGCGCGCCTCGGCCACGCGCTCGGGATTGCCGCCCAGCCGGATGAGGCTGTCGCCGAACGCGGTGCGCGAGGCGCCGCGGTCGATCGCGAGCTCGAGCGCCTTCTCGGCCGCGCCGATGCAGCGCATGCAGTGATGGATGCGCCCGGGGCCGAGGCGCCCCTGCGCGATCGCGTAGCCCATGCCGGGGCCGCCGATGAACGCGGAGAGCGGCACGCGGACGTTCGCGAAGCTCACCTCGCCGTGGCCGTGAGGCGCGTCGAAGCCGTTCATCACCGGCAGCATGCGCTCGATGGTGATCCCCGGCGTGTCGAGCGGCACCAGCACCATCGAGTGCTGCTCGCGGCGCCCCTTCGACGGGTCGGGCGTGAGCGCCATGAAGATCGCGACCCGCGCGAGCGGGTCGCCGATGCCGCTCGACCACCACTTGCGGCCGTTGAGCACGATCGCGTCGCCGTCGACGACCGCGGTCGCGCGCATGTTCGTCGCGTCGGACGAGGCGACGTCGGGCTCGGTCATGCAGAACACGCTGCGCACGGCGCCGTCGAGCAGCGGCGCGAGCCAGCGCGCCTTCTGCTCGTCGCTGCCGTAGCGCCACAGCACCTCCATGTTGCCGGTGTCGGGCGCGTTGCAGTTGAAGACGTGCGGCGCGAGCAGGCTGCGGCCGGTCTGCTCGGCGACGTGCGCGTACTCGGCGACGGTGAGGCCGGCGCCGAGCTTCGCGTCGGGCAGAAACATGTTCCACAGCCCCTGCGCGCGCGCCTTCGCCTTCAGCTCGTCGAGCAGCGGCGGCACGCGCCACCGGCGCCAGTCGCCCGTCGACCCGGTGCGCGCGACTTCCGTCCAGTAGGCGTCCTCGACCGGCTCGATCTCCTCGGCGATGAACGCGCGGGTGCGGGCGACGAAGTCGCGCCCGCGCAGGCTGAGCTCGAAGTCCATGCGCGAGTCTAGCAGCATGATGCGAAACGACATTTGGCATGCGAACGCGTGCATTGCTCGCCGGTTTCGCGGGCAACCCGGCCGCGCGACGAAGTACACTGAGCCATTGCCGCGATCCGCCGCAGCCGGCGGTCGCGGTCGCCTGCGCGGCCCCACGATGGCGAATCCCGCACCGACCTGCGACTACGACTGGATCGTCGTCGGCTCCGGCTTCGGCGGCAGCGTGGCCGCGCTGCGGCTCGCCGAGAAGGGCTACCGCGTGGCGGTGCTCGAAGCCGGCAGGCGCTGGCGGGACGAGGACTTCGTCGAGTCGGCGTGGGACGTGCGCAACCTCCACTGGAGGCCGGCGCTCGGCCTGACCGGCCCGATGCGCCTGACCGTGTTCGGGGACGTGTTCGTGGCGTCGGGATCCGGCGTGGGCGGGGGCAGCCTCATCTACGCCAACACGCTCTACCGCGCCAAGCCGTCGTTCTTCGCGCACCCGCAGTGGTCGGGCCTGCGCGACTGGGCCGCGACGCTCGCTCCGCACTACGACACCGCCGAGCGCATGATGGGCATCAGCGCCGTGCCGTGGGATTCCGGCGGCCAGGCGACGCTGCGCCGCATCGCGGAGCGCTTCGGCGTCGGGGACACGTTCGCGCGCACGCCCTGCGCCGTCTTCTTCGGCGAACCGGGCGTCACGGTGCCGGACCCGTACTTCGGCGGCGCAGGCCCCGAGCGGGCAGGATGCACGCGCTGCGGGGCGTGCATGCTCGGCTGCCGCGTGGGCGCCAAGAACACGATGACCAAGAACTACCTGTGGTTCGCCGAGCGGGAAGGCGCGACGATCCTCCCGGAGACGGAGGTGACGGACCTGCGGCCGCTCGGCGACGCGCGCGGGTCCGGCGGCTACGAGGTGCACACCCGCCGCTCGACGTCCGCGCTCGGCGGCGCGCGCCGCACGCTGCGCGCGCGCGGCGTGGCGATCGCGGCGGGCGCGCTCGGCACGAACCTGCTGCTCGCGCGCTGCCGGCTGCGCGGGGGCCTGCGCAACGTCAGCCCGCGGCTCGGCCAGCTCGTGCGCACCAACAGCGAGTCGATCCTCGCAGTGACGATGCCCGACGACGAGCTCAGGCCCGGCGAGGACGTGGCGATCAGCGCGAGCATCCACGTCACGCATGACACCCACATCGAGTCGGTCACCTACGGCGGCCGCGGCGACGCGCTGCGCTACCTGTTCACGCTGCTGACGCCGGACGGCACGCGCCTCACCCGGCCGCTCAAGCTTCTCGGCCGCGCGCTGCTTCACCCGCTGCGCTTCCTCCAGTCGCTGTGGCCGTTCGGCTGGGGCCGGCGCACGGTGCTGCTCCTGGTCATGCAGTCGCTGGACAACGCCATCGCGTTCACCGCGAAGCGCGGGCTGTTCGGGGGCGTGCGCCTGTCGACGCGGCAGGACCCGGAGAAGCCGAACCCGACGTTCATCCGCGAGGGCTACGAGGCGGCGCGGTTCCTCGCCGAGGACACCGGCGGGCTGGCGCAGAGCATGGTGCCCGAGGCGTTGGCGAACATCCCCACGACGGCGCACATCCTCGGCGGCGCGGCCATCGGCAGCGGCGCGGGCGACGGTGTGGTCGACCGCGACGGGCGGCTGTTCAACTACGACAACCTGATCGTCTGCGACGGCTCGATCTTCCCCGCCAATCCCGGCGTCAATCCGAGCCTCACCATCCTGGCGCTCGCCGAGCACATCATGTCGACCGTGCCGCGCGCGAGCGCACCTGCGCCTGGCGCCGCCGCGTGACCGCCGGTCCGCGCGCAGCCCCAGTGGAGCCTCGACCATGCAAGCCCTGACCCGTCCCGATCCGGAAACCGTCGCCGCCGAACTGCGCGCGTCGCTCGAGCTCCAGCGCGCGGCCTACCTCGCGCACCCGGTCCCGACGCTCGCCGAGCGCAAGGAGGACCTCAGGCGGATCGCCGCGTTCGTGCGCGACCACCGGGACGCGATCTGCGACGCCATCAGCGCCGACTACGGCAACCGCTCGCGCCACGAGACGCTGCTTCTCGAGGTGATGCCGGTGGTCAACGACGTCCGCGACACGCTGAAGCACCTCGCCGAGTGGATGCGGCCGCAGCGCCGCTCGGTGGACCGCATGGCGTTCGGGCTCGCGAGCAACCGCGTGATCCCGCAGCCGGTCGGCGTGGTGGGCGTGATCGTGCCGTGGAACTTCCCGCTGAACCTCTCGCTGGTGGGGCTCGCGGCGATCTTCGCCGCCGGCAACCGCGCGATGGTCAAGATGAGCGAGAACTCGCGCAACCTCGCACGATTGCTGATCGAGCGCATGCCCGCGTACTTCCCGCCGGAGAAGCTGCGCATCTTCGACGAGACCGGCGGCCTGGGCATCGAGTTCTCGAAGCTCCCCTTCGACCACCTGCTGTTCACCGGGTCGAGCGCGACGGGCCGGGCCGTGATGGCGGCCGCCGCGACGAATCTCTGCCCCGTCACGCTGGAGCTCGGCGGCAAGGCGCCGGCGGTCGTGTGCGACGACTTCCCGCTCGCCACGGCGGTGGAGCGCATCATGTACGTGAAGCTGCTCAACGCGGGGCAGATCTGCACGACCGTCGACCACGTCTTCGTGCCGCGCGCGGAGGTCGACGAGTTCGCGCGGCTCGCCGCCGCGGTCGCCGCGAAGCGCTATCCCCGGCTCGACACGCCGGACTACACGTCCATCATCGACGCGCGCTCGTTCGATCGCCTGACCGGCGTGCTGGAGGACGCCGGCCGGCGCGGCGCGAAGGTGGTCAACCTGCTTCCCGGCCCGGCGTGGGACCCGCCGACGCGCAAGATCTCGCCGCACGTCGTGCTCGACGCGCCGTGGGACAGCGAGCTGATGAAGCGCGAGATCTTCGGCCCGATCCTGCCCATCGTCGCCTACGACGCGCTCGACGAGGTCATCGACCGCATCAACGGCGGGCCGCGGCCGCTGGCGCTCTACCCGTTCAGCCACGACCGGAGCCGCCTCGACCACCTGCTCGATCGCGTGATGTCGGGCGGCGTGTCGATCAACGACGCCCTGCTGCACGTCGGCCAGCACGACCTGCCGTTCGGAGGGATCGGCGAGTCCGGGATGGGGCACTACCACGGCTACGAGGGCTTCCTCACGTTCTCCAAGCTGCGGCCGGTCTTCCGCCAGGCGCGCTTCTCGACGATCGCGCTGCTGGCGCCGCCGTACGGGAAGCTGGCGGACCGGCTGATCGCATTCCTCATCCGCTGACGGCTGCGCAGGACGCGGCTACACTGCGGGCGCGGCCGGGTCTGCCCGGCCGCCCGGGACCGCGCCGAGGGCGCCCCGCACCCTGCCAGGAGAGCCGTGATGGAGCAGAAGTACGCAGCCCCGATCGAGAAGGTGTTCGCGCTGCTGACCGACCCGCGCTGGCTGCAGGAGCGCAGCGCCGAGCTCGGCGAGATCTCGGCGAAGGTCAAGGCGAAGAAGGGCGGCGGCGGCGTGGTCCTGGCGATGAACCGCCGCGTCAGGCGCGACCTTCCCGCGCTCGTCGCGAAGGTGCTGAGCACCGAGGCGGACCTCGTCTTCGAGGAAACCTGGTCGGCGGCGGCGGAGGACGGCTCGCGCACCGGCACGCTGACGATGGAGGCCGTCGGCCAGCCTGTGAAGATGACGGCGACCTTCGAGCTCGCCCCCGCCGGCAAGGGCTGCGTCTACCGCATCAAGCACACCTGCAAGTCGAGCGTGCCGATCATCGGCGGCGTGGTGGAGAGGTTCGCGCAGGGCCAGGTGGAGTCGGGCTGCGCCGACGAGTTCGCGTACATGGTCGCGTACCTCAAGACGCACAAGAAGTAGCCTGGTCGACGGGGAGGAGCGCGGGATGGTCACGATGACGATCGAGGCGGGGGACCTGCCGCTGCAGCGGGCGTACCGCTGGGAGAAGGAGCGCGCCGGCGAGGTGTTCCTGACGCAGCCCATGGGCGGCGGCGTGGTCCGGGACTGGACCTGGGCGCAGGCGATGGACGAGGCGCGGCGCGTGGCCGCGTGGCTGAAGGCGCAGGGCTGGGAGCCCGGCTCGCGCGTGGCCATCATGAGCAAGAACTCCGGGTGGTGGCTCATGTCGGACCTCGCCATCTGGATGGCCGGCTACGTGAGCGTGCCGATCTACCCGAACCTCGTCGCGGAGACGGTGCGGCAGATCCTCGAGCACTCCGGGTCGAAGCTGTGCATCGTGGGCAAGCTCGACGACTGGAAGGCGATGGAGCCCGGCATCCCGGCGGGCCTGCCGTGCCTCGCCACGCCGCTGTGCGACGCGACCGGCTTTCCCACGTGGGAGAGCGTCGTCGGCAAGACGGCGCCGATGGCGGAGAGCCCGACGTTTCCGCCGGAGGCGATGGCCACGATCATCTACACCTCGGGCACCACCGGCATGCCGAAGGGCGCGGTGCACGGCTTCGCGTCGTTCGCCTACGGCGCGAAGACCGTGGTGGGCATCGTCGGCATGCACAAGGACGACCGCGCGCTGTCCTACCTGCCGCTCGCCCACGTCGCGGAGCGTTGCGTGGTCGAGAGCCCCAGCATCTACTGCGGCTCGCGCGTCTTCTTCGCCGAGTCGCTGGAGACGTTCCAGGCCGACCTGCAGCGCGCGCGGCCCACGTTCTTCTTCTCCGTCCCGCGGCTGTGGGTCAAGTTCCAGCAGGGCGTGTTCGCGAAGGTGCCGCCGAAGAAGCTCGACCGCCTGATGGCGATCCCGATCCTCGGCGGCATCGTCAGGAAGAAGATCCTGCGGCAGCTCGGCCTCGACGTCGTGCGCTTCGCCGGCACGGCCGCGGCACCCATGCCGCCCGACGTGCTCGCGTGGTACCTGAAGCTCGGGCTGGAGCTGCTCGAAGCCTACGGCATGACCGAGCACTTCGGCGTGGCGACCGTGACGCGGCCGGGGCAGGCGCGGGTCGGTTACGTCGGCACGCCGGTGGACTGCTGCGACGTCAAGCTGTCGGAGACTGGCGAAATCCTGACGCGCGGCCCCGCACACATGCAGTGCTACTTCCGGGAGCCGGAGAAGACGAAGGAGACGATGACCGCGGACGGCTGGCTGCGCACCGGCGACCTCGGCGTCTTCGACGAGGCCGGGCGCCTGCGCATCGTCGGCCGCGCCAAGGAGCAGTTCAAGACCAGCAAGGGCAAGTACGTCGCGCCCGCGCCGATCGAGGGCAAGCTGATGGCGTTCAACAAGATCGAGGCCTGCATGGTGACCGGCCTCGGCTTCCCGCAGCCGTTCGCGCTGGCGATGCTGCCCCCCGGTCGCTGGGACTCGCTCCGGGAACCGGAGGCGCGGACGGCATTCACCGCCGAGCTCGCCGCGCACATCGACAGGCTCAACGGCGAGCTCGACCCGCACGAGCGGCTGGACTTCGTCGCGATCGTGCCCGAGCAGTGGACCGTCGAGAGCGGTTTCATCACGCCGACGCTGAAGCTCAAGCGCAACACGGTCGAGAGGTACTACGAGGGCTGCTTCGAGCAGTGGGGCAAGTCGCGCTCGTCCGTCATCTGGCACGAGGGCTGAACCCATGCCGACCCGCCTCGGCCCGCTGGACGCCGCCTGGATTCTCACGGAGGCGCGCGCCACGCCCAACCACGTCGGAGGCCTGCTGCAGTTCCGCGTGCCCGACGGCGCGTCGCGCGAGTACCTGCGCGACCTGATGGCGGAGTTCCGCGCGCACCGCGAGTTCAGCCCGCCGTGGAACCGGCGCCTCAGGTTCCCGCTGAGCGTCAACCCGATGCCCGTGTGGGACGAGGACGACGACATCGACCTCGAGTACCACGTGCGCCACGCGGCCTTGCCGTGGCCGGGCGGCGAGCGCGAGCTGGGCGAGCTGGTCGGCCGGCTGCAGAGCATGCCGCTCGACCTCTCGCGCCCGCCGTGGGAGTGCACGATCATCGAGGGCCTCGAAGGGAACCGCTTCGCGCTGTTCATCAAGATGCACCACTCGCTGATCGACGGCGTCAGCGGCATGAAGCTCCTGCAGCGGGTGATGTCGACCGACCGCGAGAAGAGCCTCGGGCAGCCTCCGTTCTGGGCAAGCGGGCCCGAGCGTCCCGCGCGGGAGACGCTGGCGCCGCCCACGCTCTCCGGGGTCCTGGCCGCGGTCGGGGCGACGCTCGCCAACCAGGTGAAGACGGTGCCGCAGCTGCTGTCCGCGTTCGGCAAGATCGCACGGCGCATCGGCGACCCCGCCGAAGGCCTCGCGGTCCCGTTCGTGGACTCGCCGCGCTCGATGCTGAACGGCCGCATCCGCGCGAAGCGCCGCTTCGCCACGCAGCAGTTCCCGCTGGAGCGCCTGCGCGCCGTGGGCAAGGCGGCCGACGCGACGATCAACGACGTCGTGCTGGCGATCTGCGCCGGTGCGCTGCGCCGCTACCTGCAGGAGCGCGACGCGCTGCCGGAGCGCTCGCTCACGGCGGGCATCCCGGTGTCGGTGCGCCCGAAGGACGACGAGCGCACCGGCAATGCGATCACGTTCATCATCGCCAAGCTCGGCACCGACATCCCGAAGCCGCTGGAACGGCTGGCGGCGATCAAGGCCTCCGTCGCGCACGCCAAGGCGCACGTGCAGAGCCTGCCCAAGCAGGCGATGGAGCAGTACACGATGCTGCTGATGGCGCCCACGCTGGTCACGATGCTGACCGGCACCGGCGGCCGCGTGCCGCCGATGTTCAACGTCACGATCTCCAACGTGCCGGGGCCGGACAAGCCGCTGTACTTCCGCGGCGCCGAGCTCCTCGCCACGTACCCGGCGTCGATCGTGCAGCACGGCCTCGCGCTCAACATCACCTGCCAGAGCTACGCCGGCTCGATGAACTTCGGCTTCACCGGCTGCCACTCGTCGGTGCCGAGCCTGCAGAGGCTCGCGGTCTACTCGGCCGACGCGCTCGCCGAGCTCGAGGACGCGGTCTACCGCCCGCGCAAGGCGCCGCGGAAGGCCGCGCCCAAGGCGCCCGCCGCGCGCCCGAAGCGCAAGGCGCGGCCAGCAGCGGGAAAGGCGGCGGCGAGGCCGAAAGCGAAGGCAAAGGCAAAGTCGGCGGCGAAGCCTGACGCGCGTCGTCGGCGCAAAGCCGCGTAGCAGGCCGGGCCCGGCCCCATCGCACATCTTTCGACGCGCAGCGGGCGCTTCGCCGCTTGATCGAAGCACTCATCGTTGCACTGGCGGCGATCGGCGGCTTCTGGGCCGTCGATCGCTTCTGGCTGCGCGGGCCGGACCTCTCGGCGTTCGACGCGCCGGCGGGACAGCGTTTCGCCCGTCCCGCGCCGAGCGAAGGGCAGCGCACCGTGCTCGCAACGCTCTCGCGCGTCCCCGCGCTGATCGAGGGCCTCGGGGAAGCCGAACGGATCGCGGCGCTGCGCAGGTTCATGGACGGGATGTTCGGCGACGAGGACCTCGGCGCGAGCTTCGTGCCGGTCGGGGCCGGGCGCGTGCGCGGCGAGTGGGTGAGCGCCCCGGGCGCCGATCCGTCGCGGCGCGTGCTCTACATCCACGGCGGCGCCTTCACGACGGGCAGCCCGCTGAGCCACCGGCGCCTCACCTCGGAGTTCGCCAAGATGACCGGCGGCGTGGTGTTCGCGGTCGACTATCGCCTGATGCCCGAGCACCGGCGCGTCGACGGCATCGAGGATTGCCGCGCCGCGTACCGCCGGCTGCTCGACCACGGGCCCGGCGGCGCGTCGCCCGCCAGCAAGGTGTGGGTGGCCGGCGACTCGGCGGGCGGGAATCTGGCGCTCGCGCTGGCCGCGTGGGTGCGCGACGCGGGGCTGCGCGCACCCGACGGTGTCGTCGCGTTCTCGCCGTTTACCGACACCACGCTGGGCAGCCCCAGCCTGCGGGCGAACCTGGCTCGCGACGCGATGCTCGGCCCGCTCTTCGGCGCGCTCGCGAAGTTCCCCGACACGCTGCTGCGCTGGCTCATGTGGATCCGGAACCGCATCAACCCGCGCGACGCGCGCATCTCGCCGGCGCACGGCGACCTCGCGCGGCTGCCGCCCACGCTCGTGCAGGCGAGCGAGACGGAGATGCTGCGCGACGATGCGCGCCGCTACGTCAACCGCGCGGCGGCTGCCGGATCGCCGGCGCGCCTGCAGACCTGGGACCACATGGTCCACGTCTGGCAGATCTTCCATCGCGAGCTTGCCGAGGCGCGCGAGGCGCTGGAGGAGGTGCGCAAGTTCCTCGCAGAGACCTGACGCGGCGCCGCGAAATGAGGGTCAGAGTCGCATTTACAGCCCACAGGTTGCAAATGCGACTCTGACCCTCAATTCGCACTCAATTCGCAACCGTCGTCGTCCCCGCGAAGCCTGCCCCCGAGCGCCTGAGTCGGGGGGCGGGGACCCAGAGTCCTCAAGTCACTGAGGGCCAACGACACTGGGTTCCCGCATTCGCGGGAACGACGACGTATGGAAATGTCGCGCGTGCACTCAGTCGAATTCGAGATGGGTTCTAGTATTCCACCGGCACGGGATCGAGCGACCGCCAGAGGTACCAGGTGGCCGCGCTTCGCCACGGCCGCCAGGCGCGCGCGCGGCGAGCGATCGTCGTTGCCGCCACACGCCTGCCGCGGTGGTAGTGGATCGCGACCGCGCGCTGCAGGCCGATGTCGTCGAGCGGCAGCACGTCGGGCCTGAGCTCGTGGAAGATGAGGAACATCTCGGCGGTCCAGCGGCCGATGCCCTTGACCTCGCACAGCGAGGCGATCAGCGCCTCGTCGTCGAGCCGGCCCCACGCCGATGCTTCGAGCCGCCCCGACGCGAAGCGGGCGGCGAGGTCGCGCACGTATTCCACCTTGCGCTCGGAGAGCCCGCAGGTGCGCAGCGACGCCGGCCGGGCGGCGGCGACTTGCAGCGCATCCAGCGCGGGGAACGCGGCCTCGGCCTGATCCGGCGAGACGCGCGCGACGAAACGCCGCCACACGGCCTCGGCCGCCTTGACCGAGATCTGCTGGCCGACGATCGCGCGTGCGAGCGCCGTGAACGCGTCGCTGCGCCGCGTGAGCCTGATGCCGGGATAGGCGGCGATCAGCTCGCCGAGCACGGGGTCGGCGCGGGCGAGCTCGCTCGTCGCCTGTTCCCACCAGGAGGGCCCGCTCACGTCGGCTGCTGCGCGCGCGCCGCGCGCTGGCGAGCCCGCTTGCGCCACGCCGCCACGACGTGGCAGCGCCAGCCCACCCGGACCGCGCACCACCCGATCAGCGCGAGCGTCAACGAGAGCAGGAGGACGCCGAGCGCCAGGGGCTTGCCGAGCTGGCCCATCCACGACGCGACCTCGCCGAGGTACGCGAACGACATGGAGAAGTCCGGCGGCGGCACGGGCGCGGCGTCCGCGTTGCCCACGAACAGCGCGCCGTACTCGTAGGCGACGACGTAGAGCGGCACGATGGTGAGCGGGTTCGTGTACAGCGTCGTGATGGCGGCGAGCGGGAAGTTGGCGCGCAGCGCGATGGACAGCAGCACCGAGCCCAGCACCTGGAACGGCCCGGGCACGAGGCCCGCGAACAGGCCGATCGCCACCGCGCGGGCGGTCGAGCGGCGGTTCAGGTGCCACAGGTCGGGATCGGCGAGCCGCGGCGCGTGCTTCTTCACCCACGGGTGGCCGGTGATGTCGGCGACGAAGGGTTCCCAGCGGCGGGTGAGGCGCCGGAACAGGTGGCGGGCCATGGGCTGCTGTGCCGCGAAAGGTGCCGGATATGGTACATTGCGCGGCTTTGTTTTTCGGGGCTGATGTGACCCATGGGGCGTAGTCGGGCCGATCCGGCCGGAATCCCGGCGATGAACGGCGGACGGCTGCTCGTCGCGATGCTCGCGCTGGCCGCGTTCGCGGCCGGCCTTCCCTCGGCCCGCGCCGCCGACCCGCAGAAGGTCCTGCGGATCGTCTTCAACGCCGCGGAGACCGGCTTCGACCCGGTCCGCGTGTCGGACAACTACTCGAACATCGTCAACGGCGCGATCTTCGAGCCGCTGCTCACTTACGACTACCTGGCGCGGCCGGCGAAGCTCGTGCCGCAGACCGCCGAGTCGATGCCCGAGGTGACCGACGGCGGCAGGACGTACACGTTCCGCATCCGCAAGGGGATCATGTTCACGCCGGATCCCGCGTTCAAGGGCAAGCCGCGCGAGCTGACCGCCGACGACTACGTCTACACGATCAAGCGCTTCGTGGACCCGAAGAACCGCTCGCCGTGGGCGTTCATGTTCGAGGGTCGCATCGAGGGCATCGACGAGCACGTCGAGGCGGCGAAGCGCAGCGGCAAGTTCGACTACTCCGCGCAGATCGCGGGCCTGCAGGCGCCCGACCGCCACACTCTGCGCATCCGGCTGAAGGAGCCGAACTACGTCTTCCTCTACACGCTCGCCCACACGCCGATCGCGGCGATGGCGCGCGAGGTGGTCGAGGCGTATGGCGACGACCTCGCCGCTCACCCGGTCGGCACCGGCCCGTACAAGCTCAAGGAATGGAAACGCTCGAGCAAGATCGTGCTCGAGGCGAATCCGGACTACCGTGGCTTCACCTGGGACTTCAAGCCGGAGCCGGGCTCGGCGTGGGACGAGCGCGTCGTGGCCCAGATGAAGGGCAAGAAGATGCCGCAGATCGGCCGCGTGGAGATCAGCGTCATCGAGGAGGAGCAGTCGCGCTGGCTCGCGTTCCAGAACGGCGAGCTCGACTACGTCAACGTGCCGGGCACGTTCCGTTCGCAGGTGTTCGACGCCGACCGCAAGCTGCTGCCGCAGTGGCGGGAGAAGGGCGTCACGACGTTCAACCAGATCGAGCCCGACGTCGTGTACACGTTCTTCAACTTCCGCGATCCGGTGGTCGGCGGCTTCGCGAAGGAGAAGATCGCCCTGCGGCGCGCGATCATCATGGCCTACGACCTCGACGAGGAGATTCGCGTGATCCGTCGCGGGCAAGCCGTGCGCGCGATCATGCCGATCCCGGTGGGGGCGGTCGGCCACGACCCGAACTGGAAGCCGCTCAACAACTACGACCCCGCGCTCGCGAACAAGCTGCTCGACCGCTTCGGCTACAGGAAGGGCCCGGACGGCTACCGCAGCCTGCCCGACGGCAAGCCGCTCGTGCTGCGCTACTCGACGGGGCCGACGACATTCGACCGCGAGAGCAACGAGCTGTGGAAGAAGTCGATGGACGCGATCGGCGTGCGCATCGAGTTCCAGCAGGGCAAGTTCGCCGACCACCTGAAGGCGGCGAAGGTCTGCCAGCTGATGATGTGGGGCTCGTCGTGGCTCGCCGACTACCCCGACGGCGAGAACTTCCTGCAGCTGCTCTACGGGCCGAACACTGGCCAGAGCAACAACGGCTGCTACGAGTCCAAGGCGTTCGACGCGTTCTACGAGAAGATGCTGAAGCTGCCGGACTCGCCCGAGCGCAACCGCCTGTTCCTGGAGATGACGCGACAGATCGAGGTCGACGGCGCGTGGGTGATCGGCGTGTCGCGCGAGCGCAACCAGCTGATCTGGCCGTGGGTGAAGGGCTACAAGAAGCACCCGATCCTGCACTCGGACTTCATCTACCTCGACGTGGAGCCGCGCAAGCCGTGATCCGCGCGCATCGCCTCCTCGCCGCTGCAGCGCTGGCGCTCGCCCTCGCGCAGCCCGCGGCCGCCGCCGATCCGGCGAAGGTCATCCGCGACGTGTTTCCCGTCGCCGAGACGGGCTTCGACCCGCAGGCGGTGCACGACCTGTACTCGGGAACCGTGGTGCAGGCGCTGTTCGAGACGCTGTACACGTACGACTACCTCGCGCGGCCGGCGAAGGTGGTGCCGCTCGCCGCCGACGGGATGCCGCAGGTGAGCGACAACGGGCGCACCTACGTGGTGCGGCTGAAGAAGGGCATCCACTTCGCGCCCGATCCCGCGTTCGGCGGCGCGAAGCGCGAGCTGACCGCCGAGGACTACGCCTACGCGCTCAAGCGCCTCGCCGACCCGAGGATCCGCTCGCCGTGGGCGTTCCTCGTCGAGGGCAAGTTCGAGGGCCTCGACGAGATGGTCGAGGAGGCCAAGAAGGGCGGGAAGTTCGACTACGACCGCAAGCTCGCCGGGATCCAGGCCGTCGACCGCCACACGCTGCGGCTGAGGCTCAAGGCCACCGACTACAACCTGCCGTACGTGCTCGCGCACGAGCCGACCTCCGCGGTCGCGCGCGAGGTGGTCGAGAAGTACGCCGGCCCCGACGGCCGCGTCATGGCCAACCCCGTGGGCACCGGCCCCTACCGGCTCGAGCAGTGGGTGCGCAGCTCGAAGATCGTGCTGACGGCCAATCCCAGCTACCGCGGCTTCACCTGGAACTTCGCGTCCTCCGATCCCGCGGACGCGAAGCTCGTCGCGGCGATGAAGGGCAAGCGCATGCCGCAGGTGGGGCGCGTCGAGATCGCGATCATCGAGGAGGACCAGTCGCGCCTGCTCGCGTTCCAGAACGGCGAGCTCGACATCATGAACCTCGAGGGGCCGCTCGCGCCGAACGTGCTCGACGGCGACCGGCTGAAGCCGGAGTTCGCGAAGAAGGGCGTGCAGCTGTCGCGCATCGTCGACCCCGAGATCTCGTACATCTACTGGAACCTGCAGGACCCGGTCGTCGGGGGACTGGCGAAGGAGAAGGTCGCGCTGCGCCGCGCGCTGGCGATGTCCTACCCGGTGCACGAGGACATCAAGGTGCTGCGCAACGGACAGGCCGTCGAGGCGCGCTACCCGATTCCCGAAGGCGTGGTGGGCCACCAGCCGAACTGGCAGCCCTCGATCAAGTACGACCCGGCCGGCGCCAACGCGCTGCTCGACAAGTTCGGCTATCGCAAGGGCCCGGACGGCTACCGCACGCTGCCCGACGGCAAGCCGCTCGCCGTGCGCCACAGCTCGCGCCCGGACACGGCCGCGCGCCAGCAGGACGAGCTGGTCAAGAAGGCCTACGACGCGATCGGCGTGCGCGTCGAGATCCACAAGGAGAAGTTCCCGGAGCTCCTCAAGCTCGAGAAGCAGTGCAAGCTGACGAGCCGGGCCGCGGCCTGGATCGCCGACTACCCGGACGGCGACAACTTCATGCAGCTGCTCTACGGGCCGAACGTGTTCCAGAGCAACAACGCCTGCGCGAAGATCCCCGAGTACGACAAGCTCTACGAGCAGTCGATCCGCATGCCGCCGGGGCCTGCGCGCGACAAGCTCTACCAGGACATGACGCGGATCGTCGAGGCGTACGCGCCGTGGCGGCTCACGATCAGCCGCTACCGCAACCAGCTCGTGCAGCCGCGCGTGCAGGGCTACCGGCGGCACCCGGTGATCCACTCGTACTGGCAGTACCTCGACGTGGCGCAGCCGGGGCAGTAGGTTCGGTCCCCCTCACCCCGACCCTCTCCCCCGGTTCCGGGGGAGAGGGAGGTGTTTCGCGAGGGCGGAGACGCGCTGGTGGTGGGCCCCCTCTCCCGCTTGCGGGAGGGTCGGGGTGAGCGAGGTTCTCCCTCTCCCGCTTGCGGGAGGGTCG
>Ga0224500_10000531_pt1 | contig 25844 bp, 23 predicted proteins | sample SF_Oct11_sed_USG_FD_168126 | JGI IMG/M metagenome (GOLD analysis project Ga0224500, IMG submission 168126) | Sediment microbial communities from San Francisco Bay, California, United States - SF_Oct11_sed_USGS_4_1 | ecosystem: Environmental > Aquatic > Marine > Sediment | place: USA: California... | reverse complement strand
GATAGGCGAATTGCTCGTGCACAGTCATGTATTCGGCATAGCCTCCGTTTACATCCCGGCCGGTCGCAACAAACCCGGCGTCAATGTTTTCGTGCTCGCCGCCACTGGACCTCGCAATCCAACCTACGCCGACACGATCACCGACAGCATGTGCGGTTACATCGGCGCCCAGCCCTGCTACCCGACCAACCACCTCGTGCCCGGGCACGATCGGCAGGAACGACGGTGGCGTCCTGCCTTCGATCTCATCCAGCTCGGTATGACAAACACCACAGGCGTTGACCCTGAGCAACACTTCGTTGGCAGCCGGCTCGGGACGCGGAATCTCAGCCAGCTGCAGCGGCTCAGGCTGATCCTGCATGGACGCAATTTTATTGAGCAGCATTGCTCTCATAATATTTCCAGCTTTTTCCTGTCCTTGATGCGATTTGCCAACGCCAGCAGCGGTAATAATGCTACAGCTGAACAGCTCGTCACAAAACACTGAAGCCAAGCTGTTTGCCCGGGCGCATTACGTCGCCCCTGCGGTCAATGATGCATTGGTATATACCCGTACGTACAATACGTGGCGTACACGCGAGAATGATCCGTGTGCTTTGGCTGCGTTTTTTCAGGTGCGGCACTCTGTGGAATACAAGGACTATTACAAGATAATGGCGCTCGAGCGGGGCGCGAGCCAGGATGAAATCAAGCGCGCCTACCGAAAACTGGCGCGCAAGTTCCATCCGGATGTGAGCACCGAGCCCGATGCGGAGAAACGCTTCAAGGATCTTGCCGAAGCCTACGCGGTCCTCAGGGATCCTGAGAAACGAGCCGCCTACGACGAACTCGGCACAAACTGGAAAGCCGGCAAAGAGTTTCGACCGCCGCCAGACTGGGGCTCGGGATTTGAATTTGGCGGCAGTGGATTCGATACCCGGGACCGCAGCACCTACAGCGATTTTTTCGAATCGTTGTTCGGCCAACGGCAAGGCTTTACTTACGGCGCCAGCGCCGACAGGCATTTTCGGGCACGTGGTGAGGATCACCATGCGAAAGTACAGGTCGACCTGGGCGATGCATATTCCGGAGCAACACGTTCGATCAGTCTGCGAACGCCCGAGCTGGATCAAAGTGGCCATGTAGTCACCCGGGATCGCACGCTGAACGTCAAAATTCCCAAGGGCGTTCAGCAAGGACAACGAATACGCCTGTCCGAACAAGGTGCGCCAGGCCACGGCGGTGAACGACCTGGCGACCTGTTTCTTGAAATCCAGTTTCGCCCGCATCGCCTTTACACCGTAGTTGGCCGCGACGTCCACCTCAAGCTACCAGTCGCTCCCTGGGAAGCGGCACTCGGTGCCACGATTCAGGTGCCAACACCTCTCGGGCCGGTCGACATGAAAATCCCGGTGGGAACTGAAAGCGGCAAGAAACTGCGCCTGAAAAATCGCGGTATCCCAGGTCAACCTCCTGGTGACTTCTACGTAACGATCGATATCGCCCTGCCCCCGGCAAAAAGCGACACTGCCAGGAAACTCTACGAAAGCATGCGACGAGAGCTGAACTTCAACCCGCGCGCGCACCTTGAGGCAAATCAGCATGAGTAAGAATGCCCTGATCGGAACGTTGCTGGACGAGCAGGCGACTGTATCCATGTCTGAGATATGCCTGGCCTGTTCCTGTCGCAGCGAGTGGGTTCTCGAACTTGTCAACGAGGGGATTCTCGAACCGCAGGCTCGCGAACGCGATGAGTGGTATTTTTCCGCAATTAGCCTGCCGGTCGCACAGGCAGCACAGCGCCTGGAACGCGATCTCGGCGTGAATATTGCCGGTGTTGCGCTGGCGCTCGAGCTGCTGGAAGAAATCAGATTTCTGCGGGCACAGCTGCAGCAGCCATGAGTTTCGAAATCCAGTTCTTTGGTGCGACGGAGCAGGTCACTGGATCCTTGTACGTGGTTCGGGCCAATGGGCACACTGTGCTTCTCGAGTGTGGCCAGGTTCAGGGCGGACGCAATGAGGAGCTGCAGAACCGGGAGCCATTTCCGATTCCTGTCAGTGATATCGACGCGGTTATCTTGAGCCACGCACACATAGACCACTCTGGACGCGTACCGCTGTTGTTCAAGTGTGGTTACCAGGGACCTGTCTACGCGCAACTTGCCACCGTGGCTTTGTGCGCAATCATGCTGCCTGACTCAGGTTATCTCAATGAGAAAGACGCCGAGTGGCAAAACAAGGACCGACAGCAGAAAGGCATGGATCCGCTGCAGCCGTTGTATACGAAGCGGGACGCGGAAGAATGTATGCGCTTGTTTCGCGGCGTCAAATACGGGGCGGCCCTAGAAATTGTACCAGGGCTGACATTACGCTTGCATGATGCCGGACACATTCTCGGTTCTGCCATCGTTGAACTCGAATGCTCGGACAGTGATGGAAAACGACGCCTTGTGTTTAGTGGCGACCTCGGTGGTCGCGCTGCACCCGTCATGGATTCGCCGCAGAAGTTACGGCGCGCCGACCTCGTGCTCATGGAAAGTACCTATGGCGATCGTCTGCACCGCCCGTTTGCCGATACGCTGCAGGAGCTCGGCGACGTAATCAAGTCGGCTCGGGCGGATCGAGGTAACATTCTCATTCCAGCGTTCACAGTCGGTCGCACGCAAGACCTGTTGTACCTGATGGCTGAACACTTCGATGCCTGGCAACTGAAAGACTGGCGGATTTTCCTGGACAGCCCAATGGGAATCGAGGCAAACGATACCTATTATCACTATCGCCATCTTTACGGCGCGCACCTGTTCGGCCCCGACGCGCACCTCCTTGGACTGCCGAATTTCCACGCCACCCGTTCGACCGAAGAATCAATGAGCATAAACCCGATCCGCAGCGGTGCGATCATCATTGCGGGCAGCGGAATGTGCAGTGGCGGACGCATTCATCACCATCTGAAAAACAATATTGCACGCGCCGAGTGTCACGTGATCTTTGTCGGCTACCAGGCCCTCGGCACGCTCGGCAGGCGCATAGTTGACGGTGCAGATGAAATCCGGCTTTGGGGAGAAAAATATGCTGTCCGCGCCCAGGTGCACACGATCGGCGGTCTGTCGGCACATGCTGATCAGGATGATCTGATCGATTGGTATAGCGGATTTGAGGACCAGCCACCACTATACTTGGTGCATGGCGAGCCTTTCGCGCAGCAGGCTCTTGCGGCGAAAATTGCGTCGCGTCTCGGCGCGGTCGCTGCAATCGCCCGGAATGCACAAACTGTCGAAATAAAGTTAGCGGCGAGGAGGAAAAGGCGATGGGCGTAGATACTCGAGGAACATTCCGGGAGTTGTCCTTCAATCATCGATTTGTCCAATGGATTCTTTGGCGTGCCGGAAACCCCCGGATCGCGGTGCGACTTTGGAACGGCGATGAATTTCGCCTGACCGATTCGCGCCCGGTCGCCTGCATGGAGCTCAGGGAGCGACGCGCGGCACTCGAACTCTTGCGAAATCCATCAGTGGGTTTCGGAGAAGGCTTTAGTGCGGGCCGAATAGAAATTCACGGTGACCTGCTGGCGTTCGTCAACGAAATTACTGCGGCAATTACGAACCGCAACGCGAATCGCTATTACCTGCCGAAGATCGGATCCATCTTGCACGCGATGCGGACGAATTCGCTGAGTCGATCCTGGCACAACGTGCACCACCATTATGATCTCGGTAACGACTTCTACAGGCTGTGGCTGGACGAGCGCATGGTGTATACCTGTGCCTACTTCGACACAGCTACTGCCACGCTCGCCGAGGCGCAGCGCGCCAAACTCGATCATGTGTGCAGAAAACTGCGGCTGCGCCCGGGACAAAAGGTGATCGAAGCGGGTTGTGGCTGGGGCGCACTGGCGCTGCATATGGCTGAGCACTATGGCGTGCAGGTTGTCGCCTACAACAACTCGCACGAGCAGATCGCATTTGCCAGGCAAAAGGCTGTCGATATGGGCTTGGATGGCAGGGTCCGGTTCGTCGAGGACGACTTCCGCAATATCGACGGTCGATGTGATGCCTTTGTGTCAATCGGCATGCTGGAACATGTTGGTTTGGCCAGTTTCAGTACATTGGGTGCGATTGTGAAGCGCTGCCTCAAAGCCGACGGTACCGGTCTGATTCATTCGATCGGGCGAAGCTATCCGCAAAAACCGGACGCCTGGATCGTCAAGCATATTTTTCCCGGCGGCCATATGCCGAGCCTCAGCGAAATGATGCACGTATTCGAGCCGCATAAATTGCGGGTGGTCGACGTTGAAAACCTGCGCCCTCACTACGCGCGCACCTGTGCGCTGTGGCTGCAGAACTTCGATGCGGTGGCCGATAAAGTAGCGACAATGTACGGCGATGAATTTGTACGCATGTGGCGACTATACCTGGCAGGATCATCGGCCGGATTTCAGTCCGGCACCCTGCAACTCTATCAAATCCTGTTCGCACCGCCTGACAGCAATAACGTTCCGTGGACCCGCGAATATCAATACGCTGGCGCGGGCCGGAACCATTGACGTGCAAAACGCTGATGCCATCGTCGTTGGCGGCGGCCCGGCCGGCTCGACCTGCGCCTGGAAATTGCGCCGCGAGGGGCTCGATGTGCTGGTGTTGGATCGAGCTCAATTTCCGCGCCACAAATTGTGCGCAGGCTGGGTCACCCCGGAGTCGATGGCCAATCTTGAGCTTGTTGAAGATGACTATCCACTCAGTTTCATGAGCTTCGACAAATTACACCTGCACTACAAGGTACTCACCGCAAGACCCGCCACTCGCCAACATTCCATTCGACGTTTTGAGTTCGACGATTTCCTGTTACGACGCTCGGGCGCGACGGTGATCCAGCACAAAGTCATAGACATCAGGCGGGCCGGCAGCGATTTCATCATTGACAACCGCTACCGCTGTAAATACCTGGTAGGCGCCGGTGGCACAGCCTGCCCCGTGTATCGACGCCTATTTGAAGAGCGCAACCCGCGTAATCATGCACTGCAAACTGCTACTTACGAACAGGAATTCGCTTACCAATGGGACAATGGCGAGTGCCACCTGTGGTTTTTCGATGATGGTTTGCCGGGCTATGCGTGGTACGTGCCCAAGGCAAACGGGTACCTCAATATCGGCCTGGGTGGCATGGCCGAAAAGCTAAAGCGACGCGGCGGTCGCGTGCAGGATTATTGGCGCGGATTTGTCTCCAGGTTAGAGCATCACGGCTTGCTGCGAGTGCATGACCTGCATCCCACCGGCTACAGCTATTATCTGCGGGGTCGCAGCGACCTGGTTGCCGACAGCAACGCTTTTCTCGTCGGCGATGCGGCCGGACTCGCGACGCACGACCTGTGTGAGGGAATCGGTCCCGCGGTGCAAAGCGGCCTGCTCGCGGCTGATGCCATTGTCAGCGGCCGAGACTATTCACTTTCGACCGTCACGAAACTCAGCGGCAACAGCATTGTCAGCAAGATTCTGCAGCGTGCGTTTGCCGGCGAGTAAGAACTGGGCCTGACGCTCGTCGTCCAGCAGGTACTCGATCCTGCAGTCTCCCAATGTGATCGTTTCCCCGGCAGCCAGGCAATGGCTTTGAATACGAACGCCGTCCACACAGGTGCCGTTGGTGCTGCCGAGATCGACCAGCATCACGCCCTCCGGGGTATGACTGATCAGGGCGTGGTATCGGCTCACGGCAGTGCTGGCCACGCGAATATCACAAAGCTTGCTGCGTCCAATCAGGATGTGGCCGTGGCGTACGGTCATTTCCTGGATCTGTTCGCCGCTCATCTGTACCAGCAGGCGACCTGCTCGCGGCTGCAAGCCATTGAGCTTGACAGTGACCGTCTCTGCCGGCGTGGTCAACTGCGGCGCGACGGTCTGTTGCAGGGTCCGTGCACGATTCACTACATCGGCGGTGATCATGTCGATGCCTGACTCGTCGGCCAGTTCAAAGCACAGGCTGACCAGTTCGCTCAACGTATCGGGCACACCGGCCGTTACTTCCTGGATCCGGGTGACCGCCTGGAAGTGGAATGCCTGGTCAATGCTGGCGCGCGGCGCACCTGCCACGCGCCGCCGAATGTATTCGGTCGTTTCCTCTATCGTCAGTGGCATCAGCGCTATGCGTTGCCCGGCATGCAGGCAGACCGAATTCAGAGGTCGCGTGTGCAACAGTTCCTGCAGGCCGGGTTGCCCCGTCAGGACCAGCATCAGGCCAAATTTGCCGCGTACCTCGAGATCCACAAGTTGTCGAATCCGGTCCAGCACCCACCATTCGCTATCCTGGATTTGCTCCAGGCAAATGACCGTGCGGCGTGCATGGCCCTTCTGGAACGAGAGGAACATGCGTAACACGCTCTGCAAATCCGCCACACCCATGTCCTTAGGGTCGAAGCCCACAGACTTGACGATCTGGCGCATGAGTGCGGCTGCGTCGGCGCAGGGCCGGGTAATTCTCGCCACGGCCGTGTCTGCGTCGAGGCCGGCGAGAAAACGGCTGACGACAAAGCTGCTGGCGAGCCTGCCCTCGCCGATGACGATCTGAACAGGCCGTGACTGATCAAACGAGCTGTGCAGGCGCTCGATCGCGTTGCGGTAGCCTGGCGTACAAAACTCGCGGGCATCGAAATTCTCATTCGACGCCTGCGGCAGGCTCGTGCTGGGTTGCTGCATGACAGGACTCCTGCGGCCTTTAACTCGGAGGCGTTCCCGAAGGCTCTTTGCTTAGGATCTTGTTATGCCCTGCAGTCTATGCGAGGCCTGTCACTATGTAAAGTTACGTGCGAAGTTACGCCAGTAACTATTTGATAAGAAAGCAATACCACGACAGTTAGAATCTTCGCTCAGGCCTCCGAAGCGGCAGTAATCGGATCGCCCAGGCTGCGCAGCAAACCATCCTGAATACCGTAGATCCAGCCATGCACCTGGATGTTCTCGCCGCGATTCCAGGCGTCTTTCATGACCGTTGTGCGGCAGAGCGATCGCACCTGCTGTTGCACATTCAGTTCGCAAAGTCGCGCTTCGGCCGCGGCGGCAGGCAATACACCGAGTTCTTTCTTGTGCTGGTCCCACAACTCCCGAATGCCACTCAGCCAGTGATCCACAGCGCCGACCGTGTCGCTACCCATCGCCGCATGTACGCCGGCACAGCCATAGTGGCCACAGACAATGATGTGCTCCACCCTGAGACGGTGAACAGCAAAGTCGACCACCGACATGCAATTGAGATCGGTTTGCAGCACAACGTTTGCGACATTGCGATGTACAAAAACTTCGCCGGGCATCAGGCCCGTAATCTGGTTCGCCGGAACGCGGCTGTCCGAACAGCCGATCCACATGTACTTTGGCGCCTGCTGTTTCGCCAGCCGCGAGAAAAATCCGGGGTCGTCTTTCTCCATCCGGGCTGCCCAGGTCCGGTTGTGATCAAACAAGCTCTGGATGTCGTCCACAAGCGTCCTTCAATCGACAATTAACGGACGCAGGATAACAGAGACTTGCAATCAGGACTCTATCAACTCGCCATTCACACCAATTTCCTGAATTTCATAGCCGAGGGTTTGCAGCCCGGGAAGAATCGACTGCTTGTCACCGACCACGACAATTATCATCTGGTCAATTTGCAAAAGTCGTTTCGCGAGCTCGTTGATCTGGTCTTTGCCAATGCCCGCTAGAATCTCGTTTTGCGCATTGACGAAGTTCTCGTCCAGATCGTATTCGAGAATTTGCCCAAGAAAGGCGAGTTTTTGTGACGGAGTTTCATAGGCGCGTGCATCGCTTTGACCGATCGCCTTACGCGTAAAGGAAAGCTCGGATTCGGAAATACCAGACTCGGCATAACCGCGAATTTCATTTTCAAACTGCACGATACTGTCGACAGTTGCATCCGTGCGAACACCGGCCTGCGCCGTATAGGAACCATACTCCTTATTGCCACTGAAGCCGGACCACGCACCATAGGAATAACCCTTGTCTTCACGAAGATTGAGGTTTATGCGACTGTTAAATGCGCCACCGAGTGCAAAATTCATCAGCGTTGCGCGGTAGTACTCTCCGGTTGCATCAAATTTTAGTGCCCTTCTGCCGATCCGAATTTCGGACTGTGCTGCCCCCGGTTTGTCGACAAGGTAGATCCGTGTCTTATCGATGTCCGGAAATTCGGCAAGCCTGGGTGTCGGTGCCACCACACCCTGCCAGTTCTCGAATACCGATAATTTTTTCATCAATGCAGCTTGGTCAACATCGCTGACAACAATGATGCTGCCGGCACGCGGCGCGTAATGCGTCTTGTAAAACAGACGCACGTCGTCAAGCTCCAGCCCGGCCACGGATTCCTCGGTACCCAGATTCAGGTAGGCAAAGCTGTTGCCCTTCCCATACAGCACCATCTGGTACGCCACGTCAGCCATGACCCCGGCGTCGACCTTGCTCTGCCGGATTGACTGCAGGATCTGATCTTTCACGCGGGTGAAGTCGTGCGCATCAAATTTCGGCCGCAACAGTCTTTCGGCCGCGATCGCAAGTGTTGCATCAAGGTTTTCCGTAAGGCTCCTGATGCTCAGGACTGTGTTGTCATTGCCGGAGGAAAACTGCACGGTCGAACCGAGTTTCTGCAACTCGTTGGAGATCTCTTCGTTGGTGGAATCGAGTGTCGATTCATTCATCATTGCCGCCGTCAACGCCGCAAGACCAAGCTGCTCCAGTGACTCGTGGCGCTGTCCGGCGTCAATGCGCAGTTGCACCGCAACGGTCGGCGTCTCTGCATTCAATGCGCCGAGTACGTCGACGCCGTTCTTCAAGGAATCGCGCCAGATTTTCGGCAGGATAACTGCCGGATTCTCGCCTGCGGGTGGCATGACGCTGCGATCAAAATCGTCCTGGCCGCGCCGCACTTCAAGGGGCGCGCTGTCGATAGCGTCGTAGTCCGGCAGCTCACGCGTTGGCCTGCTCCAGGTATCCGGCCCGGCGATCAGTTCGGGCTGGCCCATCGGTACTACGCTCATGATGACGGCTGGTTTGTCCTTGATGTAACGCTCGTACACGCGCATGACGTCGCCTGCAGTGACGTTTTCGTACCTGGCGATATCCGCGGCCGTGAAATTCGGGTTGCCGGTAAAAGTCTCATTCGCTGCAAGTTGCATGACCTTCCCGGCGACACTTTCCAGGGCATAAATCTTACCGGAGACGATATTCATCTTGACCCGTTCCAGATCGTCCGGGAGAACGCCGCGCTGTTCAAACTCAAGCAGCGATTCACGCGCGATTTTCTCAAGGTCTGCGAGCGACTTGCCCATGGCGGGATTTGGCAAAGCGTACATCGTGAACGTGCAGGCGAGTTCCTCACAGGAATGACCGGCCCCTGCCTGCACGGATAATCCACTCTTGACCAGATTCTTGTACAACAACGATGTGTCGCCTTGGCCAATGATGAACATAAGCACATCGAGCGGAGCTTCGTCGGCGTGATACAGCGATACCGTTGGCCACGCAACATACAGCAGTGGCAATGCGACGTTATCCTGCATGGAGATGTAACGGTCCGCATCCAGAGTTATTGCGGGCTTGGCAGGAGCATCGACAGCTGGACCTCTTGGTATTGGGCCGAAGTACTTCGCGACCCATGCCAGGGCCTGTGCTGCATCGAAGTGTCCGCCAATGGTCAGAGTGGCGTTGTTCGGTCCGTACCAGCGCAGGAAGAACCGCTTCAGGTCGTCGACATCAACCCGGTTGAGGTCCTCAATGTAGCCAATCGTCGACCAGGAGTAGCCGTGGCCGACCGGGTACAGCGCCTCACCGACGCGCTCCAACAATCGCCCGTAAGGCTGGTTGTCGACACTCTGGCCACGCTCGTTCTTAACCGTCTCGCGCTGCACTTCGAACTTTTCCTGTGTCACCGAGTCGAGGAAATACCCCATGCGGTCAGCCTCCAGCCAAAGCACTTTCTCGAGCTGATTGGCAGGCACTGTTTCGAAGTAGTTGGTTCGATCCGAGTTAGTCGAGCCGTTCAGGGTGCCACCCGACTCGGAGATAATCCTGAAATGCTCTTCGTCCGCCACGTTTTCGGAGCCCTGGAACAGCATGTGTTCGAAAAAGTGCGCGAATCCAGACTTCCCTACTTCCTCACGCGCAGAACCGACGTGATACGTAATGTCTACATGGACCAGCGGGTCGGAGTGGTCCTCGTGCAGGATCACGGTCAGGCCGTTGTCCATTTCATACTTCCTGTATGGCACGGTCAGGTCCTGGGACGAGGACTTGCTCACGGACTCTACAAGGGTTATGGATTCCGGCAGAACATCAACCGCCGTTGTATCCGCCGAATGTGGCGTCTTTTCACAAGCTGCGAGGCAGGCGGTCGCGGCGCATGCGACCAGCGTCAAAGCGATTCGAAACATAGCCGGATCCTATATTGCTTTTTGATATTGGGGTTATGGGACCGAAATTCCGGCCCCGGGTTCAGCTGCTTTCGCCGGCAATGACGATTTCCGGGTATTGCGGCCGCCAGCGATACTCCTGCAATCTCGCCGGCATAAGCTCGCGATCTGTGTTTGCTGCCACGCCATCGCTTATTGCCTGTTGCGCCACCGCCAATGCAACCTCGCCGCAAACCTGCCACAGCCGGCCAATGTTTGGCACCAGCAATTGTGCCGCAAGTTCCTCGTCGGTGAGCGACACCGCAAGAGCGTTGGCTGCTGCAGCAATCATGCTGCTGGTTATTTCGCTCGCCCCGCTGACGATGCTGCCGAGGCCAATGCCCGGGAATACAAACACATTGTTTGCCTGTCCAATACGCCGCTCACCCTGCTCGGTGCTGACGGGCGCGAACGGGCTGCCTGTGGCGACCAGCGCTTTGCCGTTTGTCCAGCGCAGCAGATCCTCGGGCACCGCCTCACTGATTGAAGTCGGGTTCGACATAGGCAGGATGATCGGCCTGGCGGTGTTGGCCAACATCGCACGTACGGTCGCCTCCGTGAACGAACCGCCCTGCCCTGAGGTGCCAACCAGTGCCGTCGCCTTGAAGGCCGTGACGGCCGACTGCAGATCCTTTCGCCCGCCCGCATTGAGCCCAAGTTCTGCTGTCATCGCAGCTGGCCAGGCCATTTGTCGCTTGAAGTCATCGAGACCGGCGCGGTCTTCAGTGACAATCCCCTGGCTGTCCATTACCAGTATGGCTCGCGTCAAGGCGTCACCAGTAACGCCGACGCGTGTGAGCTGCGCGCGTAACTGCCGCTGTATGCCGAGGCCCGCGGCGCCCGCGCCGTAAATAACAATTCGGCTGTCCGCGAACGCCTGCATCGAAATGCGGCAGCCGGCACGAACACAGGCCGACGCAACGGCACCCGTACCCTGGATGTCATCATTGAAAGATGGCAGCCGGTGCCGGTAGCGATCAAGAATCATCAGGGCGTTGTCTTTTTTGAAATCTTCCCACTGGATGACCACACCGGGGAACACGGCTTGCGCGGCGGCCACAAATTCATCCACCAGCGCCACGTACTCAGCACCGCGCAGACGTGGCTGGCGCCAGCCAAGATATAGTGGGTCGTCGAGCAATTCCTGGTTGTCCGTACCAACGTCGAGGCTGATCGGCAGCGTGCGTGCCGGATGAATACCGGCGCCGACACAATACAGGGCCAGCTTGCCGATACTGATCGCCATGCCACCCGCACCCTGATCACCGATACCGAGAATCGCCTCGTTATCGGTGACTACCATGAGTTTTACACCCGCGAATGGCGCGGAACTGCGTAGCACCTGTTCGATCCGGCCACGGTGATATGGCGTAATGAAAATCCCTCGCGAACGCCGGAAAACCCGCGAATAGTACTGCGATGCCTTGCCCACGGTCGGGGTATAAACAATGGGCATCGCCTCTTCGAGGTGTTCATGCAACAACCTGTAATACAGGGTCTCATTTCGATCCTGCAGTGACGCAAGGCCGATTGCTCGCCCGACCGGGTCCTGGTTAAAAAAGATGGATCGGTAGATACGCCGCACCTGTACATCAATGGTGTTGTGTTGCGCCGGCAGTGCGCCCTCTATACCGAGCCTGCGGCGCTCATCGGCCGTAAAGCCGGTACCTTTGTTATACAGCGGGTAGCGTAGTATGTTTGGTCCGCAAAACGGGACCGTGAGCCTGTCACCTTGCGCCGTGCGCTCGAGCCTGAACTCGTCCATTGTTGGCCAGATCCGAATCCGAAGAGCCCGGCACTACACTTGGAATTGACCGTTGTGTCAAATCCTTCTTGAGCACCAGCACGTTGCCCGCCAACACCAGGAGCGTTCCAGTGATCAGGCTGGCATCGAGTTTCAAGCCTTCGAAGAGCATCGACAGGATCAGCGCTACCACAGGAAACAGCACCATCGAGTAACCGGCCCGGTGTGCCCCAATACGGCCAAGCAACGTCAGGTAAGCACCGAAGGCGAATATCGAGCCAAACAAGGTCAGGTACGCGAGTGAGGTCACGTAGCCCGGCGACCAGTCGAAATTGAAGGTCTGATGCTGGGCCATGGCTATCGCAGCAGACACCAGCATCCCGTAGAGCATGCCCCAGGCATTCGACTGAATGATGGGCAGTTTGCGTCGTTGTGCCGCCTGTGAGGCCATATTGCCAAACGATGCGACCAGGGCGCCAAGGATTGCGAGCAGCGACCCGTACAAGACGCTGTCGGTGAGCGCGAGCTCACCAACCTGCGGTGCGAACAGCGTCAAAATACCTGCGATGCCGAGGGCTGCGCCGAGCATTACACGCCGACCGGCGCGAATACCAAAAAATAACCTGGCATTGAGGATATTCATCCACACCAGGGTCGAGAACGCGATTGCCGTCAGTGCCGAAGTGATGTGGACCTGCGCGCGATAGGCCAGCACGTAATTCAGGCCGAACAAGAAAACGCCCAGCAACATGAACCAGAGATGGTCCCTGGGTGCGAAACGCAGTCTGAGACCGCGAACAGCGGCCCAGAGGAACAGCAACAGTGATGCGCCCGCATACCGGTACACAATCGAGACTTCGGGCGCAACAATGCCGAGCTGGAACTCGATGGCGAACCAGGTCGAGCCCCAGATCAGCACGGTAACGGCATACAACAGCGTGTTGCTCACGTCGGATCCTTGCAATCCCGGTCGCACATAGCGTCATAAAGCGCGGCCGAACGCAAATTGCGGTACTGGTGCACGCGGGTCGCCGGAGCGGCCAACGCCAGCAAAGCAGCGCGCCAGCGCGGCTTTGGCGGGTTGCTCCAGTCAGGAAAGCGACTCCGTGGATGTTGACGTTTCATGGTCTGGCCCTCCTTTGGGTCCTTGCTCGCTTGACTATACGCTGCGACTAGGGCTATAACAGCCACAGTTTTTAAGAAATGTAACCTATACAGTTATGCTCTCGGTAAACAAGCAGGACGATACTTTCCTGTATCGACAGGTGATCGACCTGATCAGCACCAATATTGACTCGGGCACGTTGCGCCCTGGTGACCGGCTGCCCTCTCTGCGACGCATGAGCCAGTCGGCAAGGGTCAGCATCCCCACCGTACGGCAGGCCTACGTCGAACTCGAACGTCAGCGGCGGATCGAATCACGGCCGCAGTCCGGATTTTACGTAAGGCCGCGTGCCGCCAACGACATCGTCAGTGCCGCGCCGTCCTCGCGCGGCAAGCCCGTTTGCTTCAATTGCCGGTCGCTCATGGAGCGCGTTTACGATGGCATCAATAATCCGCGGTTGGTGCCGCTTGGTATAGCCAATCCCTGTATGGCCCGGCCAGCGGCAAAGACATTACATCGCGCAATGAAGCGCGTCATGGCCCGCCGCGAGGAAAGCAGCCTCGGCTATTCGTCCACTCTTGGCGAAATAAGTCTGCGGCGCCAGATTGCGTACCACTACCTCGACACAGTCGGGGCGAAGATCGAGCCTGAGCACATTGCAATTACAAACGGTGGCCAGGAAGCGTTGCTGCTGTCATTGCGGGCGGTGGCGTCGCCGGGTGACATCATCGCGGTAGAAACTCCAACCTATCACGGCTTGCTGGAACTGATCGACAGCCTTGGCATGCTGGCAGTCGAGGTGGAGACCTGTCCTGAAGAGGGCGTGACCCTTAGCGAGCTGCGTCGCACCCTGGAAAAGCATGACGTTAAAGCCTGCATGTTCTCGACCACGCTTGGCAATCCGCTGGGCGTCACCATGCCCGAGGTGACGCGCCGCGAGCTGGTCGAAATCCTGGAGGAATACGATACCGTCCTGATCGAGGACGATGTTTACGGTGATTTGCGCTTTGACGGCGTACGACCGGTACCGGCGCAGTTCCTCAAGCACTCGAAACGCATCATCACCTGTGGTTCCTTCTCCAAGACCGCAGCACCCGGCTACCGGATAGGCTGGATCGTCACTGAACACTTCATCGACAAGATCGCTCGCCTGAAAAGGGCTTTCTCCTGCTCATCCGGACTCTTACAGCAACTGACGCTGGCAGATTTTCTCGCCTCGGGGGACTACGCGAGGTACCTGAAAGCGCTGCGCCCGATATTGAAGCAAAACGCGGAGCGCATGAGTGCGCTGGTCGCCGAGCATTTCCCGGCGGCGACACGGACTTCGCGCCCGGTGGGTGCTTCAGTGTTGTGGCTGGAACTGCCGGCCGGGGTCGACTCCATTCAGCTTTTCGACGACGCCATTACAGCAGGTATCAGCATCGCGCCGGGGCAGATTTTCTCGCCGGCAAACCGATACCGCAATTGCCTGCGCCTGAGCTACGGTCACCCGTGGACCGAGCAGACCGAAAATGCGATTCGCTGGCTTGGTCGACAAGTCGCCGAACTCTGCTGATCGGGCTTCAGCAGGCCGAAACCCCGGAAACTAGGGGCGTTGCTGGTTATACGGGTCGCCGCTCTGCGGCGTCGCCACAGCGTCCTCCAGAGACAACTCCAGCAGGCCTTCCGGCTCTTTAAGCAATTCGCGACAACGACGCTGAATCTCCTCGAGCTTTAGCGAGACGCTGGATTCTGACAATGGTGTATCCATCTGTCGCAGTATAGAGACAGGGACAAGGGCAAAATGTGAACCGGATCACACAAAAAAAGCCAGTTTTGGTGAAATCGTGGCGCTTATGTCGAATAGACCGCAATAAGGCCTTGGGAAATGAAAAGGCCGCTTCAGGGAAGCGGCCTCTGGTATCACCCTTTTATTGGCAATTCAGGGCTTAAGCCGATCCACGGTACCCAATACAATGACCGTCGCCGCTGCCGCAAGAAACAGGCCGTTCAGGCCGCCCAAAGCGGTGGTGATGATCGGGCCGACCGCCGGAATGGCGTCAAGTCCTGCGTGGGACACGCTCAGTGCAACCGCTGCGATCAGGAACCTGGAACGATCGTCTGCTGCAATGAACCATGCACCAGCGATGCCGAGCAAAGCGACCAGCAAGCCGCTATATGGAATGGTGACAAATGCCGCAATCACGGCAACCAAAACGCCGACAAGCTTGACGATTTTATCTACACCCATCTTGAATCCCCTTATTTTACGTTTTTGTAATGTTGGTAAACGCTTTGTTATTTTTGTGTTACAGGCTGTGTAGCAAACGCCGCCAGTCTAGCAGGAATAAGGTGGAATTTATTTATTATTTATAAACAATTGGTTATGAACCATTATTGATTTAGTTTCTAATACGTTTTGAGCCGGCAGCGAGGCTCGTTTCTGCCGGGTTCTAGAATCGCACCAGGGCCGATCCCCAGGTAAAGCCCCCACCAAAGGCCTCGAAAAGTACCAGCTGGCCACGCTCGATGCGGCCGTCGCGGACCGCAATATCCAGCGCCAGCGGAATGGATGCCGCCGACGTATTGGCGTGCTTGTCCACGGTCACAACCACGCGCTCCATGGGTAGGTCCAGTTTTTTCGCTGCTGCGGCAATGATGCGCAAATTTGCCTGGTGTGGCACCAGCCAGTCGAGTTCGTGCTTGTCTATGCCATTGCCGGTAAGGGTCTCGGCGGCAATGGATCCCAGGGTACTGACAGCCTTGCGGAACACGGCATTGCCATTCATGACCATGTAGTCCGTGCCGAGCGGCACCTCCAGCAGGTTCTCGAACTCGCCATCGGCGTGAATATGCGTTGACAGGATGCCCGGCTGGTCGGTCGCCTGCAGCACTACGGCCCCGGCGCCGTCACCGAACAACACGGCAGTGCTGCGATCCAGCCAGTTAGTAATCCGTGACAGCGTTTCGCAGCCGATCACCAGCGCAGTCCTGGCGCCGCCTGTCCGGATCATGCGATTTGCCACATCGAGCGCGTAAATGAATCCGGAACAGACAGCCTGCAGGTCAAATGCCGGGCAACCGTGGACTCCTAGCCTGCGCTGTATTGCACAGGCGTTACTCGGAAAAGTCTTGTCAGGCGTAGTGGTGGCGACAACGATCAGGTCGACCTCGTTGGCCTCGATGCCGGCCATGTGCAGCGCATTCCGGGCTGCAATCAAGCCCATGTCGGAAGAATACTCGCCCTCGGCCGCGATATGTCGCTGGCAGATGCCGGTGCGTTCGCGGATCCACTCATCGGAGGTGTCCAGGGTTTTTTCCAGGTCCTGGTTGGTCACGACTTTTTGTGGCAGGTAGCTTCCCGTACCGGCTATACGAGCATTTGTCATTGTGAAATCTCGCTCAGGAGTTGCGGCGCAGGAAATCGGCTACTTCGCGCAAGGTCGGATAGTCAAACAGGTCGCTGATGTCGAGTTTGCCCGGATATCGCTCATCAATCGCAAGAACCATTTCCGTCAGGGTCAGCGAGCTTACACCGATCTCGAACAGGTTGTCATCGCCGCCGATGCTGCGCTCCTTGGCAAACGCGGAACAGATAAGGATCAATTCAGCGACCAGCGGATCGGCGTCGCTGTCAGCGTCCGGCGGCGACAGCAATTTCACGACGGCATCGAATTCTCCGTCGAGGTACGCATTCAACAACGCAACCCGTTGCACCTTGCCGCTGGTCGTCTTGGGAATGCGCGGTACTGGAATGACATGATCCACGGCAAGGCCTGTGTGCTCAGCAATCAGATTGCTGAGCTCGGATGCGATTGCGCGAAACCCGTCGGGCTCCTGCCGGTACAGCACAAATACCAGCAGTTCCTCGGTCTGGCTGCCGGTGGGGGTCGCACCGGCAACCACGACTTTGCCCAGCTCGAGACCCTCAATCTGCGCCGCTATTTCCTCAAGATCGTGTGGATAATAATTCTGGCCATTGACGATGATGATGTCCTTGGAGCGCCCTGTTATTACCAACTGTCCATCTACCATGACACCGCAATCACCGGTACGCAGCCAGCCATCCGCGGTGAACAGGCCGGCAGTCGCCTCCGGGTCGCCATAGATGCGCTCGGTAACGCTGGCACCTTTTAGCTGGATATTGCCGACGCAGCCCGCAGCGATCAGCGTGTCTGCGTCATCGACCAGACGTAACTCGACATCGCGAATCGGCCGGCCTACTTTGACAAAGCTGACAGCGTCGGCGTCGCCGCTCTGGGCCTCGGCATAAGGCGCACCGATGCGCAAACTGTGCCGATGCGCAAAGATGCGCGAATACTCGTCGCCCGGATTGCCAATCGTGACGCCGACCGTCGCTTCCGCCAGCCCATACACGGGAAACATAGCTGAGCGCCGCAAACCATGTGGTGCCAGTGCCGTCAAAAACTGCTCGCAAAGTTCATAGGAAATGGGCTCGGCACCATTCAGAATGAGCCTGACACAGGACAGGTCCAGGTCCCGCATGCCCTTGCGCTCAAACATTTTCAGGAAATGCTTGTAGCCGAAATTCGGCGAGCATAACTGGCTCGCCCGCAGCTCATTGGCCTTCGATATCCACAACAGCGGCCGACGCACGAACAGGCTGGTGTCCATGACCGCGTGATTCATACCGGCTGCCATGACGCTGAGGTGATAGCCAATCAGCCCCATGTCATGCGTGAGGGGCATCCAGCTCAGACTGACGTCGTCCTGCATCCAGTGTGTCGCTTCGACGATGGCGCGCACATTGGTGCACAGGTTGCGGTGAGTCAGACAGACTCCCTTCGGGTCGCTGGTGGAGCCCGACGAGTATTGAATAAACGCAAGATCACCGGGTGCCGGAGAATGCAGCTCGCCGCTGGCACCCAAAACTGTATCGCCGATCAATGCACTCCTGGTCTCAAGTATGGCCGTGACGGACAGCAGATCCTGTTGCCTGGAAAACTCGAGCAGACGATTGAGCAGATCGGTCTCGGTAAACAACGTGGCCCGCCGCAATTGCTGCAATATTCGAAACAGCTTGTAGCGATGCTCATCTGAGATACCGACCGCGACCGGCACCGGAACGATGCCGCCCAGGATGGCGGCCCAGTAAGCCACCACAAAGCTTTCGTTGGAATTGCAGAAAACGACCAGCTCGTCGCCAGCTCGCATGCCACGCGACTGCAGCACTCCCAGCAGCGCCAGTGCGCGCTGCCAAAGTTCAGCAAAGCTCAAGGTCGATTCATCGTGTTCGCCGTCGATGAAACGAATGTGACGCTGCTTGCTGCGAGCGTCGGCGAGCAGCTCGATCAGGTTTTCGAAATAGGGCATCGTTTAGTCGCGATAGCTGGGTCGCAACATGATATCCCGGGCCGACCGAAGATTAATACCCAGTTCAAGTCCAGGATTCCCGTTATCGACAAGGGTCATACGAAATCGCGGGCACAGCAGGCCCAGGTGTATTTTCATTTCCAGGAATGAAAAGTACTCCCCGAGGCATCGCCGCGGACCAAGTGAGAATGGGAAAAACGCTCGCTCCTTTTTGGACTTGTCGGCAACAGCGAAACGGTCCGGGTCAAACCGGTCCGGGTCCGGCCAGTAACGCCCGGTGCGATGCAACAGGTATGGCGACAGGTATAAGTCGGTGCCCGGGGGCACGTCGAATTCAGCGAGCTGGTCGTCCTCACGTGCACGGCGCGTAAATAACCAGACCGGCGGATACAGTCGCAGGGTTTCCTCGAGGACCTGTTGCGCAAACTGCATTGCAGCTGCGCGCTCATCGGTAACCGCCGCTGCGCTGGGCAAATGCGCGGTCGCTTCATCGATCAACCTTGCCTCGACGTCCGGGTGTGAGGCAAGCAGGAACCATGCCCAGTTCAGCGTATTGGCCGAGGTTTCGAAGCCAGCCACAACCAGCGTGATCAGCTCATCCAGCAATTCGGCATCGCTGAAGCCCTGCCCGCTTTTGTCCAGTGCCGCCAGGTACATCGACATGAAATCGTAGTGCTGCTCGGTGTTGCGCGCGCGACGATCAGCGATCAGCTGCAGCAGCAGCTGTCGTACCTCGCGCACCTTCATTACGACGGTCAGGTCACGTGTCGAGTCCCGACTCAGAAACGCAAACGGGTTGTTGGCTTCGGATTCGATCCAGGCGATCGAGTCCTTGCCGAAAGTGCTGATCAGAATCAGGTCAAGCGCAAAGCGGCTGGTCTCCTCGGTGATATTGATCGTGCCGCCCTGCTCGACCACGGCAGACCAGCGCTTCTCGAGTGCCGTCGCACAGGCGACCATGATATCGGTCAAGTCGTGTACCTTCTGCCGACTGAAGGCAGGCTGGATCATTGTCCTGGAGCGACGCCAAACGTCGCCGTCGCTGACGATCAGTCCATTGCCAAGCAGCATTTTGACGCGTTCAAAGCCTGGCCCCTTGTCGTAACGCGTATGACGTTTTACAAGAATGCGCCGGACTTCGTCCGGGTCATTGACAAAATATGCGAGCCGCCCGTTTGGTCGCTGCAGGCTGACGATGTCCCCGTACTCGTCACGCAGCGTCCGCAAGGTGGCCAGGGTCTCTGCATCGATGCCGAGTGCGACGCTGCCGGATGGCCCTGGCGGCCGTTTGAAATCAAGCGATGAAGCTGTCATGAACTGCGGTAGGATTGGCATCCAGGTATCAAAAATCAGGCGCAATACTACCTTGCCGAGCCAGCTGGCGGATAAATATTTTGAGTGAAAACAAGCCAATAGATTTCTTTTCCGTCGAATCGCGACGAAGTTCCAAGTCTGACCGGCGCATGACACGCGGGCGTCGCTTGTATTACTTCCTTGGCACTCCGATTCTGCGTGCGCTGCTGCGATTGGGCATAGCCTCGTATCGTGTCGAGGCGATAATTGGCGAGGAACATATCGAACCCTTTCTCGATGGCAAGGCTGTCTGTGCGCCGGCCTACTGGCATCAGCATCACGTGCTGTGCTCGAATCTCGTCAAGAGCTGGATCAAGCGCGGATTCAAAGGCTGTTTCCTGATTTCGGGTTCGGTCGACGGCGAGGTACCGGAACGGATCGCCAGGTCGTGGCACGCCGAAGTCATTCGCGGCTCCGCCAACCAGAGCGGCGCCCTCGCGCTGCGCGACATGCAGGCCATGATGAAACGCGGCTATTCGATCGTGACAACCGCCGACGGTCCACGCGGCCCCTTGTACGAAATCAAGCCTGGTGTGGTCGTCATGGCACGCATTGGCGGCGTGCCTATCATACCGATTGCTTGCGCTGCCTCGCACGTCTGGGAATTACCCCGCTGGGATAAGTTCATGATCCCGTTACCGTTTTGTCGTGTGGTACTGGGGATTGGCGAGCCTTATAAAATACCCGCCAACGTACCGCTGGACGAGATCGAACCACACCGCCTCGCCGTTCAGGAAGCAGTCATGTCACTGATGCAAGAATGCGAAGACCGTCTAAAACGTCACTGAGCATTGCCTTGCAGCAAGCATCCTGGATTCGACTATTAGTTGCGTTTGGCCTGCTGGTCATCTCCGTGGCCAGTCCGGCCGAGACACTATTGACGCCACACAGAGCCGAATACAAGGTCAGTGTCAGCGTTTTCACCGGGCAGCTGAATACCGAATTACGTACCACCCCGGGCGGATATGTTGCGACTCACGCCATCAAGACAACCGGCATGTCGCGGATGCTGGCGAGTGGCAATATTACCGAGACTTCGATGTTTGCGCCGCAGCCAGAGGGCATTCGGCCACGTACCTTTCAATCTAACGATACGCTCACCCGCGACAAAAATCGGGCCGAGATTCAGTTTGACTGGGCTTCCGGCGAAGCCACCGGCACCGTCAATGGTGAGGCATTTGCGTCGAGCATGGATGCGGTCGCTTACGATCGCGTTTCGATCCAGTACGAATTGATGTCTGACCTGATGAATGGAACTACCGGTGCGGAGTACGTGTTATTCGATATCGATGAACTCAAGACCATCACGGTGCAAAATATTGGCACTCGCATCGTTTCGGTACCCGCCGGAAAATACGAAGCGATTGGAGTGCGGCATCAAGCGCCAGGTTCTAAAAGGGTAACAACCATGTGGTGTGTCAGAGAGCTCAACTACCTGCCTGTCATCGTCGAGCAACATCGCAACGGAAAACTCAGAATGCGTGCCGAACTACGCAGTTACTCGCCGCTGCCAACCTGATTCGAAAGTAATCGGATTCAGACGCGCTCGAAATGTTGCTCGAGCGATAGTTGTTTGTCGCCACCCTCCCAGATCACCATATTGCGTTGCAGCACACTGCCCTTTTGCTGCAAGCGCCAGGACTCGACCAGCTTCGCGCCGTCCTTGTCCAGTGTTTCAATTACGTAGGTGTCGCCCTCCCAGCCCGAAACCCGCGACGCCGCGATTGCGCCGACAGCAACCTCGCGATGCTCACCAAATCGGTATTCCTCCACGACCGAGCGATCGAAGCTGAAAAACAGGCCGGAAGCCGTCTGCGTCACTTTCAGGGAGGTACCCATTTCCAGAAATACGCTCACCGCAAGCTCACGGGATTCTCGCTGGCTGAAGCCGGTGCTCGACACCATGACCCAGTCGCCCGACAGATCAAGCCCGGCGGGAACCGTTGCGGGCTTACTGATAAGTACTTCACCACTGGCACACGCATACAGCACCAGGACGGTGGCCGCAAACGCCGCGCAAGTCTTCATGCAAGCCCCAATAGCAGGTGTTGATATCGCGGCATGGCCAAACGCTCCGTTCAGGACGAAACCTCAACATACACAATTTCAGCTGCGATCAACAGCTGTGGCCAGTTGCCGGCCAAAAGTGTTATGCGGTGTGACGCGTATATGATTGAGACCCAGCCAAGCCCGAAGTGCACCAAGTTCACGCGACAGCGGAACTACGCAGTCTCGACGCGGTATGGAATTCTCTTTATGCACAGCGAGCACCAGCAGACAATTGTTCTTGCGGTCCGCTTTGAGGTCGACACGTGCGACGATTTGTTCGCCAAGACGAAATGGCAAGACGTAATAGCCCCAGCGTCGTTGCGCAGCCGGAACATAAATTTCAATGCGATAATGAAAGTTAAACAGTCGCAACGCGCGCGGACGAAACCACACGAGTGGATCGAACGGCGACAACAGCGATTCGCCATCTATCCGGCGTGGCAAGGTCGCATGACGATGCAGGTAGGCCGCTTGTTCCCAGCCCTCGACACGCACCTCCCTGAGTTCGCCAGCGGCCAGCAGATCGGCCAGCAACGGCGCAAGCTCACGGGCCGTTGTGCGAAAGTAATCAGCAAGATCCTGCAGGGTTGCAATGCCGCAGGCCGCCGCGGCCCGGCGCAGCAATTCGCGCCGCGCATCCCGTGCATCGACGCGTGCCGAGAGAATGTGCGCTGGAATGACGCGCTCCGGAAGGTCGTAGACGCGCTGAAAATTAGGCAGTCGCTTCGCCACCGCAAGCGAGCCGTTGGCGAAGTGGTATTCGAGTGCCCGGCGCGGCATCGAACGATGCCAGTCTCCTGGTCTGCGCCGCGGTCCGGCCACGGGCTGGAGGTCGTCTGCGGTGCAGCCGCCCTGCTGCTGCACCAGCTGCAAGGCAGCATCAAGATAGGTCTTGCGATTTCGCATGTGCCGCAAAGGGCTGTCCTTGTGCAGGACATGCGCCTCGCGTCTGTGCGCCAGCAATGGCCAGGCGCTGGCAGGTACGATAGAGGCCTCGTGCGCCCATTGCTCGGTGCACTCACCGCTAGTGTAAAGGTAGTCCGTAAACCGGCGCCGGTCGTAGGCACCGAGACGCGACCATGGCACCAGGAAATGTGCGGGCATCAAGACGTTAACGAAATCGAGTTGCAGCAGCGCCAGCGTTTCAAGCACGCGGCGAAAATGGCGGGTGTCGTTCGGTTTTGACGGCCGTTGTCGATCGAAGCCCTGCGCAGAGAGCGCAATCCGGCGCGCTTCGGATATGGAAAGGTCGCTGTGGCGCAAATTCAGTCCTGGTCCGGGATCCGTTATGATTCCGGACCCGCATCATACTTGTTCAATTTTATGAAACCACCTATTGCCCTCGTGCTAATGCTACTCAGTGCCGGGGCAGTCGCAAACGAGACTGACATCGAAGGCCGGTGGCTCAGCGGCGATAAAACCGGCTGGATCGAGATCAGGTTGGTCGATGGCAGGCCCGTAGGAGTTGCAGCGGGCGCCACCGATCCGGCCGACGCCGGGCGCGTCGATGCACTAAACCCGGACCCGGCCTTGCGCGGTCGCCCGCTGCTGGGTATCACGATTCTGCAGGGTTTTGACTATGTGGCAAAACACTTCTGGAAAGGCGGCATCATATATGACCCCAACAGCGGCAATACCTACAAGAGCACAATTACGCTGGTGGATCGGAATACACTTAAAGTCCGTGGCTATATCGGCGTTTCGCTGTTCGGCCGCTCGGATACCTGGACACGTGACGACCCTTAGTCGTCGACAATCGCATCCGCTTCGATCTCGACCAGCATTGCCGGATCAATCAGGCGGCTGACTTCGACCATGGAAGTCGCCGGCCTGACGCCATCAAAAGCTTGCTGGTGTGCGCGCGCAATTTCCTGCCACAGTGTGATATCCGTGACATAGATGCGCGTGCGTATCACGTGCCGCAGATCGGCACCCGCCTGCTGCAAAGCGGCCCGGATAATTTCGATGCAACGCACTGTTTGCTGGTAGGCATCGCCCTCACCGATCAGTTTGCCATCGTTGCCAACGGCGGTCGTGCCCGAAACTGCAATAAAATCGCCGCTGCGAACCGCCCGTGAATATCCGACCAGCGCTTCCCATGGCGCACCGGAACTGACTCTTTGACGTGGTCCTGCCATCGTTAACCTCCCGTTGCACTGGCGCGAGCGACCGACAGCGTATGCGAGTCTCACTATGGTGCCAAGCCCGCCGCTCTGAATTTGCGGTAAGCTCTCGCGCATGATTAATCCGGCCGAAATCGAATTGCTGCGTGATGCTTTGGTCACGCTGGCGCGTGGTCATGCGGGCTTGCCGGAGTTTACGCCCGAATTCGACCGACAGGCAGTTGCCGACGTGCTGCAGGCGGCCGCCGAGCGCATGCAGGACAATTACCCCTACTACCACCCGCAATACGCGGGACAGATGCTGAAACCTCCGCACGCCATTGCGCGCATTGCGTATGCGATGTCGCTCTGGGTTAACCCGAACAACCACGCACTCGATGGCAGCCGCGCCAGCTCGTCGATGGAAAAGGAATGCATCGATGCGCTGGGGCGATTGTATGACTGGCAAAATCCGCTCGGACACCTGACCGGCGGCGGCACGATGGCAAACCTCGAGGCACTTTGGGTTGCCGGGCGATTGCACCCCGGCAAGCGCATCATTGCCTCGGCCCAGGCGCATTACACACATCAACGTATTAGCGAGGTGCTGAGCCTGCCGTTCTCTGCGGTCGCCGTTGATAACGCCGGGCGCATGCAGCTCACGGCGATTGAATCGCTACTACAGCAAGGGGACGTGGGCACGATCGTCGCAACGATCGGCAACACCGGTTTCGGGGCTGTTGATCCACTGCCTGACATCCTGGATCTTGCGCAGGCTTACGGCGTTCGTGTGCACGCGGACGCGGCCTATGGGGGCTATTTCGGCCTGTGCACCAATCTCGGACCAGCGGCACGCGCCAGCTACGATCGCCTGCATGACGTTGACTCCATCGTGATCGATCCGCACAAGCACGGTTTGCAGCCCTATGGATGTGGTTGCGTGCTCTTTCGTGATGCCAATGTCGGTCGCTTCTACAAACATGACTCGCCCTACACCTATTTCAGTTCTGCCGAACTGCACCTTGGTGAAATCAGTCTCGAATGCTCACGCCCTGGCGCAGCGGCGGTCGCGCTGTGGGCTACACAGCAGCTTTTCCCATACACGCGCGATGGCCAGTTCGCACGAAAGCTTGGGCAAAGCTTGCATGCGGCGCAGGAATTCTGGCGGCGACTCGAAGTGAGCGCTCGATTTCAGCCATTGATGCGACCCGAACTCGACATCGTCGTGTATGCCGCTGCCGCCGGCAGCCTGTCCGGCGCATCGCGGGCTGCCCGCGAGGTATTTGCGCGCGCCGCCAAGGCAGGACTGCACCTCGCGATGATGGAGGTGCCGGCCGCAATTGCGTCCGCTTACCTGCCGGCAGCGCGCATCGACTGTGAGTCTGTGACCTGCCTGCGCTCCGTGCTCATGAAGCCGGAGCACCGCGATTGGCTGGATCGCATCATGCAGCTCCTCGAAGCAAGCGCAGCAGCGTGAAGCCGGCATAGAAAAACGCATACCCGCCGACCACACTGACCAGCAAATAGCTGAACGACGCAAGCAACTCGCCGCGCTGCAACATGGTATGCAGCTCCATCACCAGCGCTGACAAGGTCGTAAATCCGCCGCAGAACCCAACCGCGAATAACAGGCGATACTGGTCCGGAATGATGCCGGCGCTGTTAAACCAGCTCGAACTCGCCACCAGCTGCGCGACGATACCCAGCAACAGGCAGCCAAGCAGGTTGGCACTCAAGGTGCCCCAGGGAAAACTGACACCGCGCTGCAGTGCGACG
>Ga0224500_10000527_pt1 | contig 26018 bp, 27 predicted proteins | sample SF_Oct11_sed_USG_FD_168126 | JGI IMG/M metagenome (GOLD analysis project Ga0224500, IMG submission 168126) | Sediment microbial communities from San Francisco Bay, California, United States - SF_Oct11_sed_USGS_4_1 | ecosystem: Environmental > Aquatic > Marine > Sediment | place: USA: California... | reverse complement strand
GTGAGCAGCGCCGGGAACGCGAAGGTGAAGTCGGCCGCGCGCATCACCGCTTCCTCGATCCAGCCGCGCCGCGCGGCGGCCAGGCAGCCGAGCGCGACGCCGAAGGTCAGCCCGATACCCACCGCGACGATGCCCACGACGATCGAGTTCTGCGCCCCGACGAGCAACTGCGAGGCGATGTCGCGACCCAGGCTGTCGGTGCCCAGCCAGTGCGCCGCCGAGGGCGGCGCGAGCTTGCCAGCGATATCGATATCGGCCGGCGGGTACGGGCTCCACACGAGCGACAGCAGCGCGGCAGTCACGAGCAGTGCGACGAGCGCGGCACCCGCGGCAAAACTGGGGTGGCGAAACGGACCCCTAAGGCCGCCGCGAGACGGCGTCCGCCCCCCCGAGGGGGAGCCCGCAACCTTGGGGCGGCCCGGCGGTTGCGGCGCCCGCTTCATGCCACAGTCCGCCGCAGCCGCGGATCGACCACCGCATACAGCACGTCGACCACGAAGTTCACGAGCACGACCACCGCCGCGAGCAGCATGATCACGTCGCGCACCAGCACCAAATCACGGTTGGCGATGGCCTGGAACACCAGCCGCCCGATGCCCGGCAGCACGAACACGTTCTCGACCACGATCGCGCCGGTGACGAGGTTGGCGAACTGCAGCCCCATGATCGTCAGCACCGGGATCATCGCGTTGCGCAGCACGTGCCGCCACAGCACCTGGCGCCGCGACAGGCCTTTGGCGCGCGCGGTGCGCACGTAGTCCTCGCGCATCGCTTCGAGCACCGACGAGCGCGTCACGCGGGCGAGGATCGCGGCCTGCACCGCCGCGAGCGACAGCGCCGGCAGCAGCAGCGCCGCGAAGCCGGCCGCGAGGCCGCCGCCGTCGTCCTCGCGCCAGCCGGGAAAACCGCCGGCGCTGACCCATTGCAGTTGCACCGCGAACAGCAGGATCAGCAGGATCGCGAGCCAGAAGTTCGGGATCGACAGCCCGAGCTGCGACAGCACCATCACCCCCGCGTCGCCGGCGCGGCGGTGGTGCGCGGCGGCATAGACGCCGGCGGCCAGCGCGACCACCACGGTCAGTGCCATCGCCAGCAGCGCCAGCGGCAGGCTGACCTGCAGGCGCTCGGCGATCAGCTCGAAGGTCGGCGTGTCGTAGGCGTAGCTCATCGCGCTGTCGCCGCGCAGCAGGCCGCCGATCCAGGCCCCGTAGCGGGCGGCGGCCGGGCGGTCCAGGCCCAGACGCGCCTCGAGCGCGGCGATCGATTCGGGCGTCGCGCTGTCGCCGAGCATCACCTCGGCCGGGTTGCCGGGCAGGATCTCCAGCACGGCGAAGACGACGAGAGACGCCGCGGCAAGGGTTGCCGCGAAGGTGGCCAGGCGCTTGAGCAGGAACCAAAGCATGAGCGCGGCGGAGTATCCTGCATCGTCGTTCGTCATGGAGGCCGACGATGTCCACCCTGCCCCTGCTCGAAACCACCGACCGCGTGTTCGTCGCGGGCCGCTGGCAGGCCGGCGCGTCGCGCGAGACGCTGCCGCTGATCAATCCGTCCGACGGCAGCACGCTGGCCGCGATCGCGCGCGGCAATGCCGCCGACATCGATGCCGCGGTCGCCGCAGCGCAGGCCGCCCTTGACGGCGACTGGGGGCGTCTCACGGCCGCCGAGCGCGGCCGGCTGCTGATGCGCTTGTCGTCCCGCATCACCGAGGCCGCCGACGCGCTGGCGCGGCTCGAGGCGATGGACGTCGGCAAGCCGCTGAAGCAGGCGCGCGCCGATGCGCTGGCGATGGCGCGCTATTTCGAGTTCTACGGCGGCGCGGCCGACAAGGTGATGGGCCAGACCATCCCCTACGCCCGCGGCACCACGGTGCTGACGTTGCGCGAGCCGCACGGCGTGACCGGCCACATCGTGCCCTGGAACTACCCGATGCAGATCCTCGGCCGCTCGGTCGGCGCGGCGCTGGCGATGGGCAACGCCTGCGTGCTCAAGCCTGCCGAGGAGGCCTGCCTCACGGCACTGGCGCTGGCGCAGCTCGCCGCCGAGGTCGGCTTGCCGGCCGGTGCGGTCAACGTCGTCCCGGGGCTGGGCGAGGAGGCCGGCGCGGCACTCGCCGCGCACCCCGGTGTCGCGCATGTGTCGTTCACCGGCTCTGTGGCGGTGGGCAAACTGGTGCAGGCCGCCGCGGCACGCCACACCGCGCCGGTGACGCTGGAACTGGGTGGCAAGAGCCCGCAGGTGGTGTTCGCCGACGCCGACCTGGAGGCCGCGCTGCCCTTCCTGGTCAACGCCGGCATCCAGAACGCCGGCCAGACCTGCTCGGCGGCCTCGCGCATCCTGGTCGAGCGCTCGCGCTTCGACGAAGTGGTCTCGCGCATGGGCGAGCGCTATCGCGCGCTGCGCGTGGGCCCCGCGCTCGACGACCTCGACGTCGGACCGCTGATCTCGGCGCGCCAGAAGGAGATCGTCGAGGGTTATCTCGGCCTGGCGCGCGACATGGGCTTGCGCGTGGCGGGCCAGGCTGTGTTGCCGGCGAGCCTGCCGCGCGGCGGCTGTTATGTGGCGCCCACGCTGCTGGCGCCGGTGGACGCCGGGCATCGCCTCGAGCAGGAGGAGATCTTCGGCCCAGTGCAGGTGGTGGTGCCCTTCGACGACGAGGCCGACGCCATCCGCATCGGCAACGGTACGCCCTATGGCCTGGTGGCCGGCGTGTGGACGAAGGACGGCAGCCGCGCGCTGCGCATGGCGCATGCGCTCAAATGCGGCCAGGTCTTCGTCAACAACTACGGTGCCGGCGGCGGCATCGAGCTGCCCTTCGGCGGGGTCAAGGCCTCGGGGCACGGGCGCGAGAAGGGCTTCGAGGCGCTGTACGGCTTCTCGACCCTGAAGACGATCGCGATCAAGCACGATTGAACGACAAGGAAGCATCGCGATGCGACTGAAGGACAAGGTGGCGATCGTGACCGGTGCCGGCTCGGGCTTCGGCGAAGGCATCGCGCGCAAATTCGTCGCCGAGGGTGCAAAGGTGCTGCTCGTCGACCTGCACGGCGATGCGGCGGAACGGGTGGCCGAGACGCTGGGCGGCGAGAGCGTGGCGCGTGCCTGGCGCGCCGACGTCAGCAGTGCCGATGACACCAGGCAGATGGTCGACGCCGCAGAGCGCCTGCTCGGCCCGCTCGACATCCTCGTCAACAACGCCGGTGTCGGCCACAAGCCGCAGCCGCTCGAGGCGCTCGACGAGCGTGACTTCGATCGCCTCTACGCAGTGAACATGAAGGCGATCTATCTCGCGATGCGCGAGGCCGTGCCGCGCTTCAGGGCCCGCGCGCCCGGCCGGGGCGGCATCCGCGGCGTCGTGCTCAACATGGCCTCGACCGCCGGGGTGAGCCCGCGGCCGCGACTGGCCTGGTACAACGCCAGCAAGGGCTGGGTCATCACCGCCACGCGCGCATCGGCGGTCGAGCTCGCGCCTTCGGGCATCCGTGTCAACGCGCTCAACCCGGTCGCCGGCGAAACGCCGCTGCTGGCCACCTTCATGGGCGAGGACACGCCTGAGATGCGGGCGAAGTTCCTCTCGACGATCCCGATCGGGCGCTTCTCGACACCGGAGGATCTCGGCAACGCCGCGTGCTTCCTGTGCAGTGACGAGGCCTCGATGATCACCGGCGTGTGCATGGAGGTCGACGGTGGGCGCTGTATCTAGCGCTGGCGCGGCCGGTTCGGATCTGCGCAATGGCCCGGCCCGCAGGTTCCCAGCAGCCTCGGGGTCCCCGATGTCACGACGCCGATCCCGCAAGACGGAGCCCTCTCGATGAACCTGCGTGCACTGGCCGTGGCACTGGTGCTGGCCGCCTTGGCGCTGTTCGCCGCGATGAACTGGGTGGCGTTCACGACACCGACTGCGCTGACCCTGGGCTTTGCCGAGGTGCAGGCGCCGCTGGGCGTGATCATGCTCATCGTCACCGCGCTGGTCAGCGGCCTGTTCCTCGTCTACATCGTGTTCCAGCAGGCCGGCGTCATCCTGGAAGCGCGACGCTATGCCAAGGACCTGAAGGCCCAGCGCGAGCTGGCCGACAAGGCCGAGGCGTCGCGGTTCACCGAGTTGCGCGCCTTTCTGGACGGCGAGCTGCGCCGCATCGAAGCCCAGAGCGCCGCCGCCAGCCGCGAGGCCGTCGCACGCGTCGAGCAGGCAGAGCGACAGTTGCAGGACAAGCTCGCCGAAGCGACGCGCACGCTGTCGGCCTATGTGGGCGAGATCGAGGACAAGCTCGATCGCCTGCTGCCCCGGCCATCGGCCTGAGCGCCGCCGCACCCGCGCGCGCGATGCAGGCGCCGCGCGAGGACCGCGGCACGCGGTCGGGCAAGCCGACGTTGGTGCGCGCTCAGCCGCGGGCGCCCACAGCCCGACGCGTGACGCGTCCGATGGACAGGCCCTGCACGAGGATCGAGAAGACGACGACGCCGTAGGTCAGCGCGACCACGGTGTTGCGTTCGGGTCCCGCCGGCAGCGACAGCGCGAGGGCCACCGAGATGCCACCGCGCAGGCCACCCCAGGTCAGCACCTTCCACGAGCCGCGCGGCAGGACGAAGGCGCGCGGCAGCAGCGCGACCGGCAGGCCGACCGTCAGAGCGCGCGCGACGAGCGTGACGACCACGGCCACCGCGGCAGAAGCGAGTTCCTCGAGAGAGAACGTGACCAGCAGCACCTCCATGCCGATCAGCACGAACAGCACCGCGTTGAGGATCTCGTCAAGCAGCTCCCAGAACATGTCGACATAGCGGCGCGTCGTGTCCGACATCGCCAGAGCACGCCCGTGGTTGCCGATGACCAGGCCGGCCACGACCATGGCCAGCGGCCCGGACACGTGCAGCTTGCTGGCCAGGGCGTAGCCCCCAGTCACGGCTGCCAGCGTCAACAGCACCTCGACCTGGTAGTTGTCGACACTGCGCAGCAGCAGGAATGTCAGGAAGCCCAGCCCCAGGCCGAACAACAGCCCGCCGCCGGCCTCGCGTGCCAGCAGTTGCAGTCCCTGGCCCGCCGTCGGGGCGAGGCCGCTGGCCAGCATGCCCAGCAGCAACGCGAAGATCACGACGCCCACGCCATCGTTGAACAGCGATTCACCGGCGATCACCAGCTCCAGCTCCTTCGGTGCACCCGCCGACTTGAGAATGCCCATCACCGCGATCGGGTCGGTGGGCGAGATCAGCGCGCCGAAGAGCAGGCAGAAGGTCAGTGGCAACGGCAGGCCCACCAGCGGCATCGCCAGCCACATGCCGAGGCCGACGACGGCGGTCGACAGCATCGTGCCCAGGACGGCCAGGGCACCCACGGGCCAGCGATAGGCTTTGAGTTCGCTCAGATCGACATGCAGCGCGCCGGCGAACAGCAGCAGCGACAGCATGCCTTGCATCAGCACGCTCGAGAAGTCGATCGAGCGCAGGAGCGATTCCTCGTACTGCCGAACGCCATGGGCCAGCCCGAGCGCGTCCAGCCCGAGAAGCGCCAGCGACAGCGCCAACGCCGCGGCCATGACGCCGATCGCGGTGGGCATCCCGACAAAGCGGTGATTCAGGTAGGCCAGCAGGGCCGTGATGACCAGGCAGACGGCGGCGATGTCAAGCATGGGCGGACGCGCGCCGCGCGGCGGCCAACTGGCGCAGCAGCACTGGCGAGGCGAGCAGCACGCCGGCGGCAGTGGGCAGCAGCCCCGGCGCGATGAGCAGCAGCGCCGCCCCGAGGCACAAGGCCTGCTCGGCGCGCCTCATTTCCACCAGCAGGAACTTCGACAGCGCCGCGGCCAGCAGCGTGATGCCAGCGATGCAGCCGATGAAGGTGACGATGAAGTCGGGCCAGGTGAACCCCTTGGCCACGATCAGCAGCGAAGGAGAGAACACGAAGACGAAGGGAACCAGCGCCTTGGCCATGCCGAGGCGAAACGCGGTGTTGCCGGTCTTGAACGGGTCGCTGCCGGCCATGCCGGCCGCCGCATAGGCAGCCAGTGCCACCGGTGGCGTGATGTCGGCGAGCACGCCGTAATAGAAGACGAAGAAGTGCGCGACCAGCGGCTGGACACCCAGCTGCACCAGCGTCGGCGCGGCCACCGTCACCATGATGATGTAGTTGGCCGTGGTGGGAATGCCGCAGCCCAGCAGGATGCACACGATGCCGGTCATCGCCAGCGCAGCGAGCAGTGTCATCGTCTTCGGATCGACCAGGGCCGCCGGCACCAGGCTGCCGACGCCGCCGGCCACCGCCTGCGCCGCGCCGGTGATGAGGGTCGACAGCTTGAAGCCGACGCCGGTCAGCGTGACCACGCCGATGACCAGACCCACCGTCGCCGCGGCCGCGCCAACGGCCAGCGCGTACTTCGCGCCGGTGGAGAAAGCCTCGATCAGGGCCGGCGAGCCGATGCGACCCTGAACATGCAGCGCACGCAGCAACAGCGGCGTGGCCACCACGCCGGCGGCGAACAGGCCGATCCGCAGAGAGGGGTTGTCGATGCCGCCGAAAACCACGGTCAGCAGCAACGCGTGCAGCGCGGCGAGAAGCGTCCAGTTCCGCGTCGTGTTGCCCCGGGCCGCGGTGCACAGACCGACGATGGCGCAAGAGCTGATGCCCGTGAAGGCGGCGAGGTAGGGCGTGCGGCCACTGGCCAGCGCGGTGATCAACAGCGCCAACGGAATCAGGGTCGGCCAGCGCTCGGCAAAGCTCTGCCGCAGCCTGGGCATCTCGTCTTCATTGAGGCCACGCAATCCGTGGCGCTTGGCCTCGAAGTGCACCTGCATGAAGACGCCGAAGAAGTGCATGAAGGCCGGGATCGCTGCGGCGATGATGATGGTCTGGTACGGCAGCGCCAGGAACTCGATCATCAGGAACGCCGCCGCGCCCATCACCGGCGGCGTGATCTGGCCCCCGGTCGACGAGGCCGCTTCCACCGCCGCAGCGAATTCGCGCCGGTAGCCGACACGGATCATCGCCGGGATGGTCAGTGAGCCGACCGTCACCGCATTGGCCACCGACGAGCCCGACAGGATGCCGAACATCGCCGAACCGAACACGCTCACCTTGGCTGGCCCGCCGGCGTAACGGCCGGCAATGCTCGAGGCCACGTCGAGGAACAGCTGGCCCAGGCCGATGCGCGTGGCCAGCACGCCGAACAGGACGAAGTGAAAGACGTAGGTCGCAACCACGCCGACGGCCACGCCGTAGATGCCCTGGCTCGTGAGGTACTCGTGGTTGACCAGTTGGCTCCAGCTCGCGCCGGCATGCTTGAGCAGCCCGGGAAACACCGGTCCGGCCAGCGCATAGGCCATGAAGGCGATGGCGATCAGGGGCAGCGGCCAGCCCATGCTGCGCCGTGTCGCTTCGAGCAGCGCGACGATCAGCATCGTGCCCATCGCCACGTCGATCGGCAGCGGGTTGCCGACGCGAAAGGTCAGGTCGTCGAAGATGTAGGGGATGTAGAGCACCGACGCGGCAATGGCCACGGCGAGCAGCCAGTCGAGCCAGGGCACATTGCCTGGCGCCAGCAGTCGGTGCTCGGCCGCCATTTCCAGCAGCACCTTGCGGTGTGGGAAGACGAGAAAGATCAGCCCGAGCACGAAGGCCAGGTGCACGCCGCGGTGCGTCACCTCCTGCAGCAGCCCGAATCCGGCGGTGTAGTAGTGAAACAGCGACAGCGCCAGCAGCAGGCCGCCGACCAGCGCGGCCGCGCCCGCGGTCAACGGCCGAAAGCGCATCTCGGGGTCGAACTTGCGTTCGAGGGCCAGCAGTTCCTTGTCGTCGGGCAGCGTGGCGGCAGTCATCGGCGAAGGCAAAAAAATGGGCAGCCGTCGCAGGCCGCCCCGGGGCAATGAAGAACGGCTCGCCCTACTTCAGGACGCCAGCTTCCTTGTAGAACTTCTCGGCGCCCGGGTGGAACGGAATGCCGGCGCCCTTGACCGCATTTTCCTTGGTGATGAACTTGCCCTTGGCGTGGCCGGCGGCCATCGCCTTCTGGCCGGCGTCGCCATATAGGGCCTTCACGATCTCGTAGACGACGTTCGCATCAGCCTTGTCGCTGGTCACCCACTGCGCCCCCACGGCCAACGTATGCACCTGGCCGACGCCCTTGTAGGTGTCGGCGGCAATCGTGTCGGGAGCAAAGAACGGGCTGGCCTTGACCAGTGCTTCGGCTTGCGGGCCGTCGATCGGCAGGATGTCGATGCCCGAACCGGTGGCGGCCAATTCGGCAATCGCGCCGGCCGGTGCGCCGCCGGTGAAGAAGAAGGCGTCGAGCGAGCCGTCCTTCATCTTGTCGCCGGCCTGGTTGGGCTTGATGTACTCGGGCTTGATGTCGGCCTCTTTCAGGCCATAGGCGGCGAGCACCGCACGCGCATTGACCAGCGTGCCCGAGCCCGGCTCGTCGAGCGCCACGCGCTTGCCCTTGAGGTCGGCCACGCTCTTGATGCCGGCGCCCTTCTTGACGACGACATGCACGCTCTCCGGGTACAGGTTGGCGATCAGCCGCAGGCCCGGCACGTTGGGCTTGCCTTCGTAGATGCCGGTGCCTTTCTGCGCCCAGGTGGCGACGTCGGCCTGCGAGAAGCCGCTTTCCATCGCGCCGCCTGCGATGCCCGTGACGTTGGCCACCGAGCCGTTGCTGGCCTGTGCGGTGACCACGATCTTGCCGGGCTGGCTCACGGCATTGGCAATCGCGCCGCCGACCGGGTAGTAGGTGCCCGCGGTGCCGCCGGTGCCGATGCGGAAGAACTGCTGCGCCTGCACGCCAGCGGCGGCGGCGCACAGGGCCAGGGTCAGTGCGATGCGGGAAAGGGACTTCATGGTCGGGTCTGCTCCAGAGGGGGTTCGGTCGCAAGACTCTGGCACAGAGTGCGGGCGACTTCCATTGTCGAAAGCGACTACCGGCAAGCCGGCAACCGGGTCGCCCACGCCGCGATGTGTCAGCCGAGCACGCCCGCGAACGCCTGCGCGACGCGCTCGACATTGCCCATCGACAGGCCCGCCACGCACATGCGTCCCGAGCGCACCAGGTACACCGCGCTCTCGTCGCGCAGGCGGTCGACCTGGGCGCCCGTGAGCCCGGTATAGCTGAACATGCCGCGCTGGGTCAGGAAATAGCCGAAGTCGCGGCCCGGCACCTTGGCGGCGAGCACCGCGTGCAGGCGCTGCCGCATCGCCAGGATGCGCTCGCGCATCGCGGCGACCTCCGATTCCCACTGCGGGCGCAGCGTCGGATCGGTGAGCACGCGCGCGACGATGCCCGCCGCATGGATGGGCGGGCTCGAGTAGTTGCGCCGCACCGTCGCCTTCAATTGGCCCAGCACCAGTTCGGCCTCGCGCGCGTCGGTGCAGACGAACGACAGCGCGCCCGCACGCTCGCCGTACACGCTCATGCTCTTGGAAAACGAATTGGCGACGATGAAGGTCAGCCCCCTCGAGGCCATCAGCCGCACCGCGTAGGCATCGTCGTCGATGCCGTCGCCGTAGCCCTGATAGGCGAGGTCCAGATACGGCAGCAACCCGCGCTCGGCCAATAGCCGCACGAGCGCATCCCACTGCGCGCGGGTCAGGTCGACCCCCGTCGGGTTGTGGCAGCAGGCGTGCAGCAGCACGATGCTGCGCGGCGGCAGGCTGCGCAGCGCATCGCACATCGCGTCGAATTTCAGGCCGCCGGTGGCCGCGTCGTAGTACGGGTAGGTGTGCACGCGGATGCCGGCGCCTTCGAACATCGCACGGTGGTTGTCCCAGGTCGGGTCGCTGACCCAGGCCTCGCTGGCCGGCAGCCAGCGCCGCAGGAAGTCGGCGCCGACCTTCAGGCCGCCGCTCGAACCGACGGTCTGCAGGGTCACGATCCGCCCGTCCTTCAGCGCCGGAAGATCGGCACCGAAGAGCAGCGCCTGCACCGCATTGCGCATCGCCGGATCACCCTCGATCGGCAGGTAGCTCTTGGTGCTGGCTGCGGCGAGCATCTGGGCCTCGGCCTCGCGCACGCTGGCCAGCACCGGGATGCGGCCGGCATCGTCGAAATAGATGCCGATCGACAGGTTGACCTTGTGCGGGCGCGGATCCTTCTGGTACGCCTCGTTGAGGCTGAGGATCGGATCGCCCGCGTAGGGGTCGAGATGCGAGAACATGGTGACTCCGTTATTGCGACTCGTCCGGCGCTGGGCCGCCCCACCCCGGGAAGCTGCCCCAGGGATGCGCGCAATGCGAACTAGGGGCCGATCAGCGCCGCTTCGATGTCGCGCCGGAGGTTCTCCGGCTCCTCGTTGGGCGCGTAGCGCTTGATCACCTTGCCGTCCCGGCCGACCAGGAACTTGGTGAAGTTCCACTTGACCGCCTCGCTGCCCAGCATCCCGGGGGCGGCCTGCTTGAGCCAGCGCCACACCGGGTCGGCCGCGTCGCCGTTGACGTCGACCTTGGCCATCATCGGGAAGCTGACGCCGTAGTTCATCTCGCAAAACGAGGCGATCTCGCCATTGCTGCCGGGATCCTGCGCGCCGAACTGGTTGCAGGGGTAGCCGACCACGACGAGACCCCTGTCGCGGTAGTCGCGCCACAGCTGTTCCAGGCCCTTGAACTGCGGCGTGAACCCGCAGGCGCTTGCAGTGTTGACGATCAGGAACACGCTGCCGCGCTTGGCGGCGTAATCGGCTCGGCGGCCGCTGATCGACGTGGACGAAAAGTCGTACAGCGTGGTCTGTGGCATGTCGTCGGCTCCTGTAGGTTGCGGGGAGGATGCGCGGCCCCGCGCACTTCGCCACGGATCGTAGCGCCACGGCGACCTCACGAGTGTCCTAGGGGTCAAAGCGCGTTGACAGGGGCGTGCCGGTCCGTCGAACATGTCAGGACGAGGGGACATTGTCTGCCGACCATGCAATCCAGGGCGATCCAATGAGCGAGGGCGGTGCCGCGAGGGCACATCGGGTGATGCTGCTGGGCTTCGGCGAGTTCGAGCGTCAGGCACTGGCCTCGTACCTGCGCCTGGCCGGCTCGCGCGCGCTCGCGTACAAGCAGGTCGATTCGATCGCCGATGCGGATTTCGTGATCGCGGATGCCGATCACCCGGGCGCCATCGATTCAGTGCTGGCCGCCGATCGCGTCGTCGACACGGTGTTCATCGGCGCCCAGGCGCCCGACGGCGCGCTGGCTTGGGCGATGCGCCCGATCGATCCCCTGCAGGTCTTTCGCGACCTCGACGCGACCGTCACGTTGCGCCAGGCGAGCCGGCCTGCCCCCGCTGCGGGCGACGCCGCATCGGCGAGCACGCCCGCGAGTGTTCCTGCGCCGCTGGAGCCGCCGATGCGGCGCGCCGGTGACGTGGCCCAGGCGCCGGCCGCACTCGTGGTCGACGACAGCGAGATCGCGCAGCGCTTCCTGCAGCGGCAATTGCACGCGCTCGGGCTGCGCACCGAGTGTGCCGCCCACAGCGCGCGGGCGAACAAGCTGCTGGCCGAGCAGCGCTTCGACGTCGTGTTCCTGGATGTCGAGCTGGGTCCGATGAGCGAGGTCGATGGGCTGGCGCTGTGCCAGCACATCAAGCAGACCTACCTCGCACCCGGCAAGGGCCTGGCGCCGAAGGTTGTCATGGTCTCCGCCCACGCCGGTCCGACCGATCGCGTGCGGGGCACCTTCGCCGGCTGCGATGCCTACATGGCCAAGCCGATGGACGATGAGGCGCTCATGCGCCAGCTGCGCGAGCTGGGCATCCTGCCCGACCCGGACCGAAAGGACCACGCCAAGCGGCGGCGGCGCAGTAGTGCGGCCAGTAGCGAAAAGCCCACGCCGACCTGAAGCGAACGCGCGCTCAGTGCGCGCCGCGGCGCGCCGCGAGCAGAGCTGCTCCTACGATGGCTGCGCCTCCGGCGGCCAGCTGGGCATCGAGCGTGCCGGCACCCAGCAGCAGCGCCGATCCGCTGGCGAAGACGACTTCGGTCAGCATGATCACGGCCGTGGCGTTGGCCGGCAGCCGGGTGGCGCCATATTGCAAGGCAAGGTTGCCCACGAGGAACAACAGGCCCATGACGAACGCCCCCGCGATCCAGCCAGGAGCCGGCGCAGGCAGCCCGGGAACCATGCCCTGCAAGTGCAGCGCACCGGCCAGCAGCGCTGCCACCGCCGCGCCGCCGAAGAACATCGCAAGGGCGCGCGCGCCCGGCGTGCGCGCGGCTTCGCGCCGCAGCATCACGTTGTTGAGCGCGAACGAGAAGCCGCCGACCACACCAAGCGCTTCGGGCAGCGTGCGCGGCAACGGCCAGAGCCCGCCCTCGCCGGGCCACAGGATCACGACCGCGCCCGACAGGGCCAGCGCCACGCGCAACAGCGCGGCACCCGTGAGGCGTTCGTGCAGCAGCACACGCGCGAGCAGCACCGCCCAGAGCGGCATCAGGTAAAACAGGAGCACGACCCGCACGACGTCGCCGATCGTCACCGCCCAGTTGAACGCGGCGTTGGTGCTGCCCGAGGCGATCGCGATGACCCACAGCGATGGACAGGACAGCAGCTCGCGCCACGAGATCGGCCGCCACAGCGTGATCACCACGACCGCGAGCAGGTAGATCAGAACCGTGGCCACGAGCGGATGCAGCCCTGCCGCCTCGAGCCGCCGGAACGGCCACCAGCTGACGCCCCAGACGAAGGCGTTGACGACGAGCGCGAGCGCCGGGCCGAGCGCAACGCGCGAGGCTGCGCTGGCCATCGTCAGTGCGGATCGGAACGCGCGATCGCGAGCAGGCGCTCGACCTCGTCGCGGTGCTGCACCGTGTTGTGGCGATGCCAGCGCCGGATCAGCTCCATCGTCCCGGCGACGACCAGGCCGAAGATCGTGATCGCGCCGAACGCCGAGAGGCCGAACTTCGTCATCGCGGTGTAGAACGCGCCCAGGCCGAGGATGCAGGCCTGCTCGTTGAAGTTCTGCACCGCGATCGAACGGCCGGCGCCCATCAGGTTGTGGCCGCGGTGCTGCAGCAGCGCGTTCATCGGCACCACGAGGTAGCCCCCGATCGCGCCGAGCAGCACCAGGAACGGCCCTGCGGCCCAGGCGTTGGTGATGAAGTTCATGCCGATCACGAGCAGGCCCATGCAGATCCCCAGCGGGATCACGCCGGTGGCGCGATCGAGCTTCATCGCCACCGACGCGACGATGGCGCCGCCGGCCGTGCCGATCGCGACGACCCCGACCAGCCGCGACGCCTCGGTGGTGCCGTACCCCAATGCCACCGACGCCCAGGCCAGGACGATGTAGCGCAGGTTGCCCGACACGCCCCAGAACAGCGTCGTCGTGGCCAGCGAGATCTGGCCCAGCTTGTCTGCCCACAGGCGCGCGTTGCACTGCGAAAAGTCGCGTACCAGGGCGAATGGACGGTCCATCGGCAGCAGCGGCGCCTCGGTGCGCGGGATGCGCAGGTTGAACACGGCGGCGACGATGTAGACGAGCACCATCGACGCGATTGCCGCCTCGGGCCCGGTGTCCACGCCGGTCTCGACGAGCGGGAAGTCGAAGCCCAGCAGGATCGGCGCGACCCTGGGCCCGATCATCTGGCCGCCCAGCAGCACGCCGAGGATGATCGACGCGATCGTCAGGCCCTCGATCCAGCCGTTGGCCTTGACCAGCTGCGACGGTGGCAGCAGTTCGGTGAGGATGCCGTACTTGGCCGGTGAATAGGCGGCGGCGCCGAGGCCGACGATCGCGTACGACAGCAGCGGGTGGGTGCCGAACAGCATCATCAGGCAACCGACGATCTTGATGCTGTTGGCCACAAACATGACCTTGCCCTTGGGCAAGGCGTCGGCGAAGGCGCCGACGAAGGGCGCGAGCACGACGTAGAACAGGGCGAACATCGGCACCAGCGCCGCACGCTGCCACTCGGGCGCGCCGCCGCCGCGCAGCAACTCGACCGCGGCCACGAACAGCGCGTTGTCGGCCAGCGAGCTGAAGAACTGCGCCGACATGATCGTGTAGAAGCCGCGTTTCATGCGTCGCGCAACGACTTGTCTCCGGGAGGCCCTCTTGTGGCTACGGCGGTTCCACAGGGGCCGCTCGGGGCGCGCGCGTTATAGCACGCAGCATCGGCCAGTTACGATGACGCCATGCCGCGCCCGATCGAGGCCCTGATCCATGTCGATGCCCTCGTGCACAACCTGGCGCGCGCGCGCGCGGCCGCACCCGATGCCAGGGTCTGGGCGGTGGTCAAGGCCAATGCCTACGGCCATGGCATTGAACGCGCCTACGAGGGTCTGCGAGGTGCCGATGGTTTTGCGCTGCTCGACCTGGCAGAGGCCGAACGCGTGCGCGCGCTCGGCTGGCGCGGACCGGTGCTGCTGCTCGAGGGCGCGTTCGAGCCGCGCGACCTGGAGCTGTGCTCGCGGCTGGGCCTGTGGCACGTCGTACATTGCTCCGAGCAGATCGACTGGCTGGCGGCGCACAAGACGCAGGTGCCGCACCGCGTGTTCCTGAAGTTGAACAGCGGCATGAACCGGCTGGGATTCAGGCCCGAGGCGTACCGCAGCGCGTGGACACGCCTGAACGCGCTGCCGCAGGTCGACGAGATTACCTTGATGACGCATTTCTCCGATGCCGACGGCGGGCGCGGCATCGCGCACCAGATGGCCGCTTTCGAGGAAGCGACGCGCGACTTGCCGGGCGAACGCTCGCTGGCCAACAGCGCGGCCGTGCTGCGGCACGGTGCGCGCGGCGTGCACGCCGATTGGGTGCGCGCGGGGATCATGGCCTACGGCAGCGCACCGGACTTTCCGGCGCACGACATCGTCCACTGGGGCCTGCGCCCGACGATGACGCTGCGCTCGCGCCTGATCGCGACCCAGCGGCTGGCACCGGGCGACAGCGTGGGGTACGGCAGCGCCTTCACGGCCGACGCACCGATGACCGTCGGCATCGTCGCCTGCGGCTACGCCGACGGCTACCCTCGCCACGCGGGTACCGGCACACCGGTGCTGGTCGGTGGCGCGCGCACGCGCACGGTCGGCCGCGTCAGCATGGACATGATCGCGGTCGACCTCGCGGCCACCCCCGACGCCCACGCCGGCAGCGAGGTCACCCTTTGGGGCGAGGGCCCGAATGGGGCGCGGCTGCCGATCGACGAAGTGGCGCGCGCCGCCGGCACGATCGGCTACGAGCTGATGTGCGCCCTGGCGCCGCGGGTACCGGTGCGTGCGGCCTGACCGGGCCGACCCGGCGTGGCGGGCCATCGACACAGGCCGCGGCGCGCTGGCGCATGATCCGGACTCGAACAAAGGAGCCTTGCGATGGGACTGATCATCACCTTGCTCGTTGGGCTGGTCGTCGGCGCGATCGCCCGCTTCATCATGCCGGGCGAGCAGAAGATGGGCTGGATCATGACCTGCCTGCTCGGTGTGGGCGGCTCGCTCGGCGCAGGCTACGTGGGCCAGGCGCTCGGCCTGTACGCGGTGGGGCAGCCGGCCGGATGGATCGCCTCGGTGGCCGGTGCACTGGTGCTGCTGTTCGTCGTCGGAAAGCTGACCGGGCGGCCACCGCCCCAATGAACGCGGCGCAAGCGCCCAACACGCTGACGGTCGATCCGGCGGAAGTCACGGTCACGGCCGTCCGTGCACAGGGGGCGGGCGGGCAGAACGTCAACAAGGTGTCGAACGCGGTGCACCTGCGTTTCGACGTCGCCGCCTCGTCGCTGCCCGACGATGTCAAGGCACGACTGCTCGCGCTGGCCGACGCCCGCATCACGCGCGAGGGCGTCGTCGTGATCAAGGCGCAGGAGCACCGAAGCCTCGAGATGAATCGTGCCGATGCGCTGGCGCGGCTCGACGCCTTGGTGCAGTCGGTGGCGACGCCGCCGAAGCGGCGGCGGCCGACGCGGCCGACCCTGGCGTCCAAGCGGCGCCGGCTCGAGACGAAGTCGCAGCGCTCCCAGGTCAAGGCACTTCGAACGGCGCGCGGCGCCGAGTGACGCGGGCCACGCCGCGATGCCCGCCGCTGCGCGTGCGACTCAGCCGCGCCGCAACGTGGCCAGCAGCGTGGCCAGCGCGACGAACAGGCTGCCGAAGAGGCGGTTGAGCCAGCGCATGTGCCGTGGTGAGCGCAGGTTCGCGAGCAGGCGCGCGGCGAATGCGGTGTAGCCCGCGTTGACGACAAGATCGGTAAACGCCAGGGTGCCGGCGATCGCGAGGTACTGGGGCACGAGCGCGCGCGCCGTGTCCAGGAACTGCGGCACCACGGCCAGCATGAACAGCGTGCCCTTCGGATTGACCGTGTTCAGCGCCCAGCCGCGCGCGACGATCGAGCGGCGCGAGGCGAAGGCCGGGGCGCCGCTTTGGGCATGCAATCCGACCGCGGGTGCACGCCACTGCGCGATGCCCAGCCACAGGAGGTAGGCCACGCCGAGCCACTTGACCACCGCGAACGCGGTCGAAGACGCCACGATCACCGCCCCCAGGCCGGCGCCCACCAGCAGCAGCTGCGACCACAGGCCCAGGATCAGGCCGAAGGTCAGGAAGTAGCCGCGCGCGAAGCCATGCTGCATCCCCGCGGTCATCGCCGCCACCGCGCCGGCGCCGGGCGAGACGCTGATCGCCCACGATGCGGCGAAGAACGCCAGCCACACGGAGAAATCCATGCGCGTCGTTGTAGCACGAGACAATGCGTGAAATGACACCCCCACGCTCACTTCTTTCGCTGCCCCCTTGGCCCTGCAAGGGCCACTTCGTGCCCTCGGGGGCGCCAGCGCCCTTCGGGCGGCCGGGCAGGCGCTGATGGCCAAGGACGCGAGGACGTTCTTCTCCTGCACCGAATGCGGCGGCACGAGCGCCAAGTGGCTTGGCAAGTGCCCGCAGTGCGGAGCCTGGAACACGCTCGAGGAGACGGTGGCCGAAGCCGCCGGCAGCAAGGCGCACCGCTACCAGTCGATCGTCCGCAGTGCGCCGGTGGCCACGTTGGCCGAGATCGCGACGGCCGATGTGACGCGCACGCCGACTGGGCAGGACGAACTGGACCGCGTGCTGGGCGGCGGCATCGTGCCGGGCGGGGTGACGTTGATCGGCGGCGACCCGGGCATCGGCAAGAGCACGTTGCTGCTGCAGGCGGCCGAGGCACTGTCGGTGCGGATGAAGGTGCTCTACGTTACCGGCGAGGAAAGCGGCGCGCAGGTGGCGCTGCGCTCGCATCGGCTCGGCCTGACCGGCGCGCGGGTGAGGGTGCTGGCCGAGATCAACCTCGAGCGCATCGTCGCAACGCTCGAGGTCGAGCAGCCGGCTTTCTGCGTCATCGACTCGATCCAGACGCTGTACTCGGAGCAGCTCACGTCGGCACCGGGCTCGGTGGCGCAGGTGCGCGAGTGCGCCGCGCAGCTCACGCGGGTGGCCAAGGCGCGCGGCATCGCGGTCGTGCTGGTGGGCCACGTGACCAAGGAGGGCGCGATCGCCGGGCCGCGCGTGCTCGAGCACATCGTCGACACGGTGCTGTACTTCGAGGGCGACACGCACTCGAGCTTTCGCCTCGTGCGCGCGATCAAGAACCGGTTCGGCGCGGTCAACGAGATCGGCGTCTTCGCGATGACCGAGCGCGGCCTGAAGGGCGTGGCCAACCCGAGCGCGATCTTCCTGTCCACCCATGGCGACCCGGTGCCGGGCTCGTGCGTGCTGGTCACCCTCGAGGGCACGCGCCCGCTGCTGGTCGAAGTGCAGGCACTGGTCGACAGCGGCGGGCCGAGTCCGCGCCGCCTCTCCGTGGGGCTCGATCGGGACCGCCTGGCGATGTTGCTTGCGGTGCTGCATCGGCATGCGGGCGTGGACTGCCTCGACCAGGACGTGTTCGTCAATGCAGTGGGTGGCGTGCGCATCACCGAGCCCGCGGCCGACCTGGCGGTGCTGCTCGCGATCCAGGGCAGCCTGCGCGGCAAGGCGTTGCCTCGCGGGTTTCTCGCATTCGGCGAGGTCGGTCTGGCCGGCGAAGTTCGGCCGGCGCCACGCGGGCAGGAGCGGTTGAAGGAGGCGGCCAAGCTCGGCTTCTCGGTCGCCCTGGTGCCCAGGGCCAATGCGCCGAAGAAGCCGATCGAGGGCCTGGCGATCCACCCGGTTGAGCGCATCGAGGAGGCGATCGATCTGGTACGCGGGCTGTAGGCCATGAGCGCGGTCATCGGATGGGCCCTGGCCGCCGCCGCGCTGCTCGTGGGCTGGTTGGGCTACGGCTGGCGCGGCCTCGTGCTTGCGCTCACCGTGCTCGCGTTCTGGTTGCTGCTGCAGTTCAGCCGCACGCTGCGCGTGCTGCGCAGCGCGGCGCAGTCACCGGTGGGCCATGTTCAAAGCGCCGTGATGCTGCATGCCCGGCTGCATGCCGGCATGCGCTTGCCCGCCGTGATCCGCCTGACGCGCAGCCTGGGCCGCAAGATCAGCGACGAGCCCGAGACCTTCGCTTGGCGCGACTCAGGTGGCGACGAGGTGGAGGCCACGTTCGTCTCAGGTCGCTGTACCGCATGGCACCTGCGTCGGACGAACGCGTCGCCATGAAGAAGCCCCGCCGCAGCGGGGCTTCACGAGGATCGGACCGCGCCGATCAGAGTTGACGCCGGCGGCGTGCCACGAAACCGACCGCGGCCAGTCCGGCCGCCATCAAGGCCAGCGTGCCTGGCTCTGGAACAGGCGTCGTGACGTAGACGTGCCCATTGGACAGGCCGCCGCCGGTGCCTGGCAGGTTGCTCAGCGCCAGCTCGTCGTTCTTGTTCTCCACCTGGAGCGAGAAGGTGGGCGACGAGAGATCAAGGAGATAGAAGCCCGTGTAGTTGCCCCAGTGGATGCCGACCACCGTCTTGCCGGAGAGCTGCTCACTAAATGTCAGCGTGCTGTAGCCGCTGGCATCCGGCGCGCCATAGGACTCTGCATTCGTGCCCGAGTAGCTCAATCCGCTGACCCCAAGCCCTGCCTCGACGACCGAAGCGAAGCTCGGGAAGCTGGCGGTGCTGTTGAGATTTCCATATTCCAGGCCAACGCAGGCGGTCGCGCCGATCACGTCATCCGTCTGGCAGTCCAGCGCGAGCACAGGGCTGCATGCGCAGGCCAGAGCCAGCGCGATCGCCTTGGTCCGGGGGGCAGCGGCGCGGCTCCGCTGGCCAAACCACTTCAATCCGGTCTTCATGTTCAGTCGCCCTTCGCAGTCCATTAAGAAAATGAAAGCTCGAGGAGATTCTGCGCATGCAACCGCGTGTATTCGATGACCACACTCAACCCATATCGGGGGGGTCCCCCCGGGAATCGGGGGGATACCCATGGTCCTTCGTGAGGCGAGTCGCCGCCACGAACCCTCCGCAGCCTCTGCGCCCCACTGAGGGGCACGGGCCCGACCGGCGCCTAGAATCTCGCCCTCACGCGTTGAACTGGAGCGCCCCATGTCGATGGACGACCGCGACGGAAAGATCTGGATGGACGGCCGTCTCGTCGAGTGGCGCGACGCCAAGCTGCACGTCCTCACGCACACGCTCCACTATGGATGCGGCGCTTTCGAGGGCGTGCGCGCCTACAACGCCACCGGCGGCACGGCCATCTTCCGGCTGCGCGAGCACACCGAGCGCCTGTTCAACAGCGCCAAGATCCTGCGCATGAAGATCCCGTTCACGGTCGACGAGGTCATGGCTGCGCAACGCGAGGTGGTGCGGGCAAACAGGCTCGACAGCTGTTACATCCGCCCCCTGACTTGGATCGGCTCCGAGAAGCTCGGGGTCTCGCCGAAGGGCAACAAGATTCATCTGATGGTGGCCGCGTGGGCCTGGGGCGCCTACCTCGGCGAGGAGGGCTTGAAGCGCGGCATCCGTGTCAAGACATCGAGCTATACGCGCCACCACGTGAACATCACGATGACGCAGGCCAAGGGAGTCAGCAACTACACCAACTCGATCCTCGCCAACATGGAGGCCACCGACGACGGCTACGACGAGGCGATGCTGCTCGACCCCTCGGGCTTCGTCAGCGAAGGCGCGGGCGAGAACCTGTTCGTGATCAAGGGCGGCGTGGTCTACACGCCCGACCTGTCGGCCGGCGCGTTGAACGGCATCACGCGCAACACTGTGTTCGCGATCTGCCAGGACCTGGGCCTCAAGCTGATCGAAAAACGCATCACGCGCGACGAGGTCTACATCGCCGACGAGGCGTTCTTCACCGGCACCGCGGCCGAGGTCACGCCGATCCGCGAGCTCGACCGCGTCGAGATCGGCCGCGGCTCGCGCGGGCCGATCACCGAGAAGATCCAGTCGGCCTTCTTCGACATCGTCAACGGCCGCAATCCGAAGTACGCCGAGTGGCTGGACCGCGTCTGATGGCCATGAGCAGCGCCACCGAGTCGGCTCCCGCCACGGTCGAGGTCCGCGCGGCGGACCTGCAAGGGCCCGGCGTCGTGTTCTGCCCCAACCCGAAGATGCCGCTGTGGAGCAACCACCCGCGCGTGTTCATCGACGTGGGCACGCGCGGCGAGGGCCGGTGCCCCTATTGCGGCACGCTGTATCGCCTGGCGCCCGACGGGGCACGCCGATCAGGTCACTGAGCAGTTGCCAGACGAGCCGGCGACGATCCCGCCGGGCTCGTGACGCGACGGCGCGATTCACGTGCTTCGCCGCAGGCCGTCCCTACAATCGGGCGAATGCCCCAAGCCAAAGCCCGCGCCGCCTCGCTGCATGCCTCGGTGGACGACGTCGAGGCCCAGTTCTACGAGGCGCTGCAGGCTGGTGACCTCGCACGTCTGATGGCGTTGTGGGCCGACGACGAGGAGATCGCCTGCGTGCACCCGGGTGGCCCACGCCTGATCGGGCATGGAGCGATCCGGGCCTCGTTCGAGGCGATGTTCGCCAATGGAGCGATCCCGGTGCGCCCGCAGCGCGTGCGACGCGTCGAGAGTGCGAGCTGCGCCGTGCACCACGTGGCCGAGCGCGTGGACATCCGCACCGCCGAAGGCAGCCAGACCGCGTGGGTGATCGCCACCAACGTCTACCTCAAGACAGCGCAAGGCTGGCGCCTGGTGCTGCACCACGCGAGCCCGGGTTCACCGCACGACGCGCAGGAAATGACGGACGCGCCGGCGACGCTGCACTGATGCTCGACCGCTACCGCGCGCCGGCCTGGCTGCCGGGTGGGCACGCGCAGACGATCTGGCCCGCATTGGTCTCACGGCGCTTCTCAGGTGCCGCGCCACGCTACGTGCGCGAGCGCTGGTCGACACCCGACGGGGACTTCGTCGACGTCGACATCCAGCGCGCGACGAGCGACGACGCACGCTGGCTCGTGATGTTCCATGGCCTCGAAGGCTCGTCGCGCAGCGCCTATGCCGAGGGCTTCGCGCGCGAGGCCGCCAAGGCAGGCTGGCACTTCGCGGTGCCGCACTTTCGCGGTTGCTCGGGACAGATCAACCTCGCGCCACGTGCCTACCACTCGGGCGACTACCAGGAGATCGGCTGGATCCTCGAGCGCGTGCGCTCGCGTGCGGACGCGCCCGTCGTCGCGGCGGGTGTCTCGCTGGGGGGAAACGCCCTGCTGCGCTGGGCCGAGGAAGCCGGTGCTGCGGCCGCGCACACCGCCTGCGCAGTGGCTGCGGTGTGCTCGCCGGTGGACCTGACCGCAGGAGGCCACGCGATGGGCCGCGGCTTCAACCGCCATGTCTACACGCGCATGTTCCTGTACACGATGAAGCCGCGCGCGCTGGCCAAGTGGGCTCAGCACCCCGGCCTGTTCGATCGCGAGCGACTCGTCGCAGCGCGCGACCTGTACGAGTTCGACGACGTGTTCACCGCGCCGCTGCACGGGTTCCGCAACACCGAGGACTATTGGGCGCGCGCGTCGGCCAAGCCGCATCTGCACGCCATCCGGGTCCCCGCGCTGGTGCTCAATGCACGCAATGACCCCTTCGTGCCGGCTGGCAGCCTGCCTGGCGCGCACGAGGCCGGCGCCTTCGTCACGCTCTGGCAGCCCGGACAGGGCGGCCATGTCGGCTTTCCCGCCGGCGCACCGCCCGGCCATGTGCAGGCGATGCCGCGCGAGGTGCTCGCCTGGCTGCGGGCGCACACTTGAGGCAGCGATGACCTCCGGAGCCTGCGGCCATGCCGCTTTGCAGATGGCCAGACGGGCACCGGCCTGGATCGAGACGGCACGATGGACGAGATCGTCAAGGCTGCGCTGAAGAAATGGCCGAACGTGCCGGCCTGCGTGGGCTGGCTCGCGCTCGATGCGCGCGGCGACTGGTACATGCGCGACGACCGGATCCAGGCCGCGGGCCCGTTCCCGCGGATCAAGGGCAGCCGGATCCTGCACGACAAGCTGCGGGAATTCATCGGCCGCAACTACGAACGGGCCGACGACGGGTCGTGGTTCTTCCAGAACGGACCGCAGCGCGTGTACGTCGAACTCGAGGCCGCGCCCTTCGTGTGGCGCGTCGCGCCGCACAGTCTTTCGGTGGCCAGTCACACCGGGCGCGCCGCCACGGTGCGAGCAGCGTGGCTCGACGAGGCCGGGCGCCTGTTCCTGGACACCGACATCGGCTTCGGCATCGTCCACACACAGGACATGCACGACGCGGCGCACGCGATCGAGACGGGCCGCTGGGCCGCGCCCGCATCGATGCCGTTTGCCCAGATGCCCGCGCGCTTCGCTTATCGGCTCAGCCCGCAGGCCGGGACCGCATCGCTCGCCGGTGTGCCTACTTGACGCTGGAGACCATGTAGGCGACGACCGCCTTGATGTCGGCCTCGCTGGCGCCCGAGCCGCCCTTCGGTGGCATCGCGCCCTTGCCCTTGATCACGCTGGCTGTCAGGCCATCGACGCCGGCCGCCAGGCGGGGCGCCCAGGCGGCCTTGTCGCCGATCTTGGGCGCGCCGGCCACGCCGGCGGCGTGGCAGGCCACGCACACCTGCCCATACAGCGCAGGCGCTGCGTCGGCCTTCGGCGCGGCCGCAGCGACAGCAGCTGCAACGGCAGGAGCGGCCACGGTGGGCGCGGGCGTCGCGGTCGGTGCGGGCGCCGGTGCCGATATGGCGGCCGGCGTCGCTGCGGTGGTCGCCGCCGCGGGGGTGGCAGGCGCCTTGGGCTCGTCGAGCTTGCCGCCGGCCTGGTTGGCCATGTACACGACCGCGCGGCCGATCTCGAGGTCGCTGAAATCACCACCGCCTTGCGCGGCCATGTTGCCCTTGCCCTTGAGGGCCGAGGCCAGCAGCGCCTCGTAGCCGGTCTTGATGCGCGGCGCCCACGCGGCGGCATCGCCGAACTTGGGAGCGCCGGCGGCGCCGACACTGTGACACGCCACGCACTGCGCGGCGTAGACCTGCTGGCCGCTCTTGAGCGAACCCGGATCGGAAGCGTCCTTGATCTCGACGCGGCCGACCTTCTGGATGCGTTGCGCGGTGGCCTCCGGGCCCAGACCGTCGCTGCCCGCGGCGGGCTGCTTGTTCGACGTCACGTACTGCACCAGCAGGACAATCGCGATGATCGGCACCAGGAATGCGAGCGCCACGGCCCATATGAGTTGCCTGGGCGTCTTGATCGGGCCTTCGTGCGGCAGGTCGTGGTCGTCGTGAGCGCTGCTCATGCCTTCGTTCCTTGTTGAAAAAACAATGCGTGCCGGAGCACGCAAGGGCGCAGGATTATAGCGGCGCCCCTCTCGCGCACCGACCTGCGCAGCATCCCCGCTGATAGAATCCGCCCCCTCGCGCCCGTAGCTCAGTGGATAGAGTACTGGCCTCCGAAGCCAGGGGTCGCTGGTTCGATCCCAGCCGGGCGCGCCAGCGTCGCCGACGTGAAGGTCCTGCAACTCAAGGTCAAGCCCAATGCGCGAACAAGTGCGTTGAAGGCGCTCGATGACGGCACCTGGCTCGCGCACGTGGCCGCACCACCGGCCGACGGTTTGGCGAACGAGGCGCTGATCCGGCTGATCGCCGCGCATTTCAATGTGCGCCGCGCGCAGGTGCGCATCAAGAGCGGCGGATCGTCGCGCCACAAGCGCATCGAGATCGACGACTGAGCGGGCAACCCCGGGATTAGTGCGTGCGCGTGACTTTCGATAGGTGCGGCGGTGCGTCCGGGTCGCGTCCCCGCGCGCGCGCCAGCGCCTCGGCCATCGCGTAGAACGGGGCGATCACGGCGACAGGGTCGAGGTCCGGTTCGTCGGTCGTCACCAGCGGCAGTTGTGAGGATGCGACGTCGACCGGCGCGGCCAGTAGCACGCGCGCGCCGCGCGCGCGCAGGTCCGCGGCAAGCGCCACCAGCCCGTCGTGTGCCGGACCGCGCGGCGCGAGCACGAGCACGGCGAACCCGGGTTCGACCAGCGCCAGCGGGCCGTGGTGCAGCTCGGCGCCACTGATTGCCTCGGCCTGGATCCCGCATACCTCCTTGAGCTTCAGCGCGGCCTCGAGCGCGATCGCCAGTCCAGTGCCGCGGCTGATCACGTACAGCCGCTCGGCGTCCTGCAACACCGGAAGCGCCGCGTCGCACCAGGCGCGCTCGTGCTGGAGTGCGGCGTCGAGCGCGCGCGGCAACCGCGCGATCGAAGCGGCGAGCGACGCATCCTGCTGCCATGCGCTCACGAGCCGCGCGCCGGCCACCAGCTGCGCGATGAAGCTCTTGGTGGCCGCGACGCTGCGCTCGGGGCCGGCATGCAGCGGGAACACCCAGCGCGCAGCGCCAGCCAGCGGTGAGCCTGGCTCGTTGACGAAGGCCGCGGTCAGCGCTCCGCGCGCCGCGAACGCGCGCGTCGGCTCCACGAGGTCGGGGCTCTGCCCGGACTGGGAGAACGCGAGTGAGACGAGCCCCTCGGTATCGAGGCGCGCACCGTACAGCGTGACCAGCGACATCGGCAGCGAGGTGACGAGGCGTCCGAGACGCGCCATCACCAGATAGGCTGCGTAGTGCGCCGCGTGGTCCGAGCTGCCACGCGCCAGCGTGAGCAGCGCGCGCGGCGGCGCAGCGCGCAGGCACTGCCCGAAGGCCGCATACCGGTCGGCGTCCTGCGCGAGCTGCGCGGCCACCGCCGCGGCAGCCTGGAAGGTCTCCTCACGCATGCGCGAGGTCAAGGGCCACCTCCTCGCCTTCGACGATCACGCGCTGCAGCCGCAGCGACGCGTCGAGCACCGCCAGGTCGGCGAAGGCACCGGGCGCGAGCACGCCGCGTTCGCTTTCACCGAGATACTGGGCGGCCAGCGTCGAGACGCGCCGCACCGCCTGCGGCAATGCGAGGCCCAGCGGACCAACGAGGTTGCGCAGCGCCTGGTCCATCGTCAGCGTGCTGCCGGCCAGCGTGCCGTCGGCCAGGCGGACGCCGCCCATGCACTTGATGACCCGGTGGCGGCCCAGCGCGTAGTCGCCATCGGGCATCGCTGCGGCCGAGGTCGAGTCGGTCACGCAGTACAGGCCGGGGATCGCGCGCAGCGCCGCGGCGATCGCGCCCGGATGCACGTGCAGCAGGTCGGGAATCAGCTCGGCATGCGTCGCATGCGCGAGGGCGGCGCCGACAAGCCCGGGGGCGCGGTGGTGCAGCGCGCTCATCGCGTTGAACAGGTGCGTGAAGCCGCTCGCGCCGCGGTCCAGCGCGGCGCAAGCGTCGTCGTAGGTGCCGGCGCTGTGGCCGAGCTGGACGCGGATGCCTTCGTCCACCAGGGCCCGCACGACGTCCAGGGCGCCGGGCAGCTCGGGAGCGAGCGTGACCACGCGCAGCGGCGCGATCGCGTGCAGCGCGAGGATCCCGGCCGCCGACGGCAGCGTTGCGAACGCCGGCTGCGCCCCGAGCTGGTCGGGGCTGATGTACGGCCCTTCGAGGTGCACGCCCAGCACGCGCGCCGCACCGGGCGCGCGTGTGCGGCAGGCCGGTGCCAGGGCGGCGAGTGCCGCTTCGATCTCCTCGTGCGGGGCGGTCATCGTGGTCGCGAGCAGCGACGTCGTACCGTGCCGCAGGTGCGTGCGAGCGATGGTGTCGATCGCGCCGCCGCCTTCCATCGTGTCGGCGCCGCCGCCGCCATGCACATGCAGGTCGATGAAGCCGGGCACGATGACCGGCGCATCGCCGGCA
>Ga0224500_10000525_pt1 | contig 26040 bp, 22 predicted proteins | sample SF_Oct11_sed_USG_FD_168126 | JGI IMG/M metagenome (GOLD analysis project Ga0224500, IMG submission 168126) | Sediment microbial communities from San Francisco Bay, California, United States - SF_Oct11_sed_USGS_4_1 | ecosystem: Environmental > Aquatic > Marine > Sediment | place: USA: California... | reverse complement strand
ATGCTCGCCACTTCTCAAATAACGACTTTTCAATACGCTACGGGCATTGTCTGAAAGTTCGGCGATATTATTTTTTTTAGCGGGCAAGCGTAAATTATATATGTATGAGAAAAAGTACACAATGATTGGCGTCTGTAAAATGATATCCATCAATGCCTCAAGTGATGCTTATCACCGAAAAACGGTTTTTCCGGGAAATTCAGGCGGAAGCCCCCGCTGGGCTGTAATAATGATTATGCTCGGGAAATATGATTACGTATTTTCGCCTTCCAATATGTCGTTGGACAATAGGCCTTAACCAAAAAAAATACATGCTACGGTTTTTAATTTTCTGTGGAATACTCCTGATCTCGCTTACGGGAGCAGGACAGATTCAAAATTATAAGACAACGTCTCTGCCACTTGGCGATCTTCAGTCATTTTCTAACGCTCCAAAAAATTGGAAGCTTGCGGGAGGCATCAGGAACAGCTTCAAGGATACTTCCCTAAAGACCACGAAAGGAACAGGCGTGTTGTACGACGATTTTAGTAAGGGAATACAATATAAGGATGGTGCCAACCTGTTTACGAAGTTGGAACATGGAGATGTTTTTCTTTCTCTGGATTTCCTGATACCCAGCGGTTCCAATTCGGGTGTTTACTTGCAGGGCCGCTATGAAATTCAATTGTTTGACAGTTGGCTGGTAAAGACACCCCACGTCATTGACTGGAAGTATTTATGAGCGTTGGGACGATTCCAGGCCAGCGGGGGAGAAGGGATTTGAAGGTCATCCTGCGCGTGTCAATGCAAGTCTGGCACCAAATGCATGGCAACATCTGGAGATTGAGTTTCAAGCCCCGCGTTTTGATGCTGCCGGAAATAAAGTGAAACCCGCCCGATTTGTAAAAGTTGTATTGAACGGGATTACGATTCATGAAAATGTCGTCATTTTTGGGCCAACCCGGGCGGCAGCGTTTTCAGATGAAGCCGCCACCGGTCCGCTGATGATACAAGGTGATCATGGCCCGGTTGCTTTCCGAAATATCAACTATGCACTACTGAATGATTTCAAAGCCAATTTTAAAGATGTGAAGTATTCATATTATGAGGGTAAGTTTACTGGTTTTGGTGAACTAACAAAGGATAAGCTTACCAGTAGTGGATCAGCGGATGCCATTGATGTTAAACTTGCGGATAATCCAAATGCACTTGGACTTATATTCACCGGAACGCTCAGCGTCGATACACCAGACGAATATCAGTTTGACGTACAGCGATATGGTATGACCATGGTGTTATTAGATGGTGATACACTCATGAGGCCTGACACCAGATTTGCAAGCAGGAAACTATCAGCTGGAGCGCACACGCTACAAATCAGTTATATAAAGAATTTTTCATGGAGACCAAGTAAACTTGGTCTGTTCATTGGCAAAACAAATTCCCGTCCCCTTGCCTTGCATGTTCCCGCCTCTTTACCAAGTGAAGCTCCGGCTCCATTAATAGGCGTCGCAGTGCAAGATGAGCCTGAAATTATTCGGTCATTTATGGAACACCAGGGTAAGAAAAAGACACATGTTATTTCTGTTGGTGACCCTGCCGGCATAAATTATGCCTATGATATAGATCAGGCGGGCCTCTTGAAAGTCTGGCGCGGCGAATTCTTAAATGTGACCGAAATGTGGTATGAGCGCGGCGAACCGCAGTGGGCTTTTCCAATGGGCGCTAACATCACGTTAAGCGGAAGGCCGGTTGTTACTATCGTGGAAGATGAAAAGAAACCGTTGCCTGATTCGCTTAACTATACGAGTGACTTTATCTATAAGGGCTATCGCCTAAGCGTAACACGGACACCGATATTTAACTATCAGTACAGGAATTTGACTATAAGTGATGCTATGCAGCCGGCGCAAGATGACCTGGGTATATCGCGTTCAATAACCTTGAGCAACATAATGCCTTCGCAGATGGTCTATATCCGTGTGGCCGCGGGAGATTCCATCGAGAAGGTTGGGGATAATGTATATGCGATTGATGATCAACATTACTTTGTCCAATTACCAGCATTGGACAAAACAAAGGCTGAGATTATAAAATCCAACGGTAGATCGGAATTAGTTATCCGTTGCAGTGCTTCCACGACAATTCAATATTCCCTGATATGGTAATTTTACCTTACATAATTATGAGAATCTTTTCAAAGAGAACAATCCACATCACGCTAGCCTTTCTACTCGCAGGATCAGTATTCAACGCAATAGGCCAGACCGGAAGGCCACAGACAGAGGAGGATTATTATCAGATAAAAACCATACCCATACCTGAAGATGTGAAGTTGGAGGTTGGTGGACTAGCTGTTTTGAAGGATGGAAGATTGGCGGCAAGTACGCGCAGAGGTGAAATATGGATGATCGATAATCCATATATGGTGACGGGACAACCCCATTTTATGCGATTCGCCTCAGGCATGCATGAGGTACTGGGATTAGTGTATAAAAACGGCGCCTTCTATTGTACCCAACGCGGCGAACTGACCAGGGTCACAGATCTGGATAAGGATGGCATAGCAGACCAGTACGAATCACTTTACCGATTTGATATAAGCGGCAATTACCACGAATATGCCTACGGTCCTGTGTTTGATAGGAATGGTGATATGTATGTTACCTTGAATGTAGCTTGGGTTGGCTACGGCGACGGATTAGGTAAATGGCATGGTTGGTTAATCAAGATCAAACCTGATGGAACGATGGAGCCTATTGCCACCGGTCTTCGCTCGCCGGCAGGCTTCATGATGAATTCATCGAACGATATATTTTATGCAGAGAATCAGGGTGACTGGGTAGGATCGGGACGTGTTACGCACCTGGAGAAGGGTGATTTTGCCGGGAATGCCGGGGGACTAAACTGGACTAAGGAGCCCGAATCTCCGCTGAAATTAACAAAGCAGGACCTGGCGAAGGTTGATGACGGCCGGCCAATGCACGAGGCTGCAAAAGTCATTAAGGAGCTGAAGCTTCCGGCAGTATGGTTTCCGCATACCCTCATGGGAATTTCGACGTCAGATATTTTGGAGGATACCACGCAAGGTGCCTTTGGCCCTTTTGCCGGCCAATACTTTGTTGGTGACCAGGGCCATTCCAAGATCATGCGCATGTCGCTCGAAAAGGTGAATGGCAAATATCAGGGCGCATGCTATCCATTCCGGGAAGGATTTGCTTCGGGCCTGCTTCGCTTGCGCTGGGGTATTGATGGATCCATCTTTGCTGGTATGACCAGCCGTGGATGGTCCAGTACAGGGCCTGAACCATATGCACTGCAACGTCTGGTCTGGTCCGGTAAGACACCATTTGAAATGAAAACTATACAGGCAAAACCAGATGGGTTTGAAATAGAATTTACCACGCCAGTTGATAAAGCCACTGCAAAAAACCCAGACCACTATGAAGTGAACGGGTTCACTTACCATTACCACCATCAATATGGGAGCGAAGTAATTCAATTGGAGAAATGTAATCTCCAGGGTATCATTGTTTCAGAGGATGGACTGAAGGTAAGGTTGGTATTGGATAATCTAAGGCCCGGTTTTATTCATGAAGTTAAACTTAATGGGATTGTTTCTCACAATAATGTAAACCTCCTCCATAATTTTGGTTTTTACACACTGAATTCTATACCTGCAGGAGAAAGGGCCGTTCTTTTGGAGGATCAGAAGGTGCATCAGCATCATGAGATGGAGGTCATGACAGAGATCAACGAAAAAAAACCAACGGTCGCACCAACGAAAGTAGTTGCCGCGAAAACGCTTGCCAAAAGGCAACTTAAGATGCCTGGTGACTGGAAACAGCCCGATCAGGTCATTGTGCTGGGCACCAAGCCAGGATTAAAATACGATATAACAGCGATACAGGTAAAGGCTGGAAGCAAAATTAAATTGGTATTTAACAACAACGATGACATGAGCCACAATGTAGTCTTCGTCAAACCTGGCGCTGCGCGCGTGGTGGGTGATGCTGCATTCAACATGGGACTTAAGGGTGCTGAATTAAATTACATTCCGTCTACTGCTGACGTTTTATATCACACCAATCTTTTGCAACCCGGTACTTCGGAGGCGATTTACTTCATAGCGCCTGCTGCAACCGGAGATTATACGTATCTCTGCTCATACCCGGGTCATGCCATGATTATGCAGGGTGTCATGAAGGTGGTAAAGTGAAATTGTTTTACGCAAATCTAAAACCGGATGCATGGTTATAATTTTAGCCGGATACCGATTTTGCTTAAACCTCCCGTAACGAATACGCACAGCATAGCAAAGAAAAAGGATTTGATTAGCCCGACACGACCGGCCAAAATTACTTCCGGCAAGTGAATGTGTAGCACGCGTGTTGTGGCATAGGCGAAATATGGAATTAAGTAACAGAGCAAAGTGTCTGTCCCCGCCGGCTTTACGAGTGTGAACCAATTTGTTTTCTGCATTACATCTGCCAACCAATAAATACCGACAAAAGCAAGTATAGTGAACGCACTGCAGAGAAACAGCCATGCAGGCGTAGCACCAAGCTTAGCAAGCCCCCAGTAGGGTCGTGTAACCACGGAAAGTAGGATGAGGGCAGCGGAAAATAACACGAGTACGATGGTCAACGTCTTATTGTCTTGTCGGCTTCTGTAATGATTGAAAATGTACGTGGTCAACACACCCCCCATTGTAAGTCCTGTCAGTGTACCACCAAGAATGGCATCCGGGATAAAATTGAATATCCTGGGGATAAGTCCGGCATGCGATACCATGCTCAACACGCTGAAAAAAGTCCACCCGCCAAGGATGGCGTAGAAATTGTTTTTTGCGAAAATGGTAGTCAAGCCGCTTGCGAGATAGGCCCAGCCAATTAGCCCGAGAATACCCCACCATTGTGGTCTGAAGTACTCTATGTTTCCACTTTCGCCTCCACGGTAGATGTACGCCAGCACAAGTAGAACGGCGATCCCGACGAGCTTTGCAGCTCCCACCATGTACCTATTCGCAGTCTTGGGGTAATTGTTCCAGATTAAGATGAAGCACAGGCAGCAAAGTGGATTCCACAAGTATCTTTCCATCCCTGTAGCGTCGGCGTTGAATGTCTCTCCGTTTACCAGAAAGACACCCATTACCAGCAAGGCCAATGTTCTCAGTAGAACATGCTGCACAAGCTGCCAGTCGGTATCACCCCGCTTTCTTCGGGCATCAAGCGCAAATGGCATGGACAGACCAACGATAAACAGAAAAGCAGGAAATACTACGTCGGACAGTCCGATGCCATCAACACCGAATTCGACATGTTCCATCCATTGCGGGACATCCTTCAGTGACCAAAGGTCATTCACGAAAATCATCAAAATCATTGTAAGCGCACGGAGTATGTCGATGGAAGCAATGCGCTGCGGTAGTTGCTGACTGGAAGGGGATTTCATTTTATGACCTCGGGTAATGGTTATTGATTATTTGAAATTTCTATCGGTGCCAGATTAGGAATGGCCTGGTATTGTACAAAGGATCCCAGATTGTCTTTCTTTACCACTGCATGTACTGAATTTGTTCCCTGTTTAATATTTGCGTTTTTCCAATCCGGTGACACATAAGATTTGAGCGTGAGCGGAAGGTTGTACATACGCTGGTCAAGGTTGTGATTTAACATAACGGTGATCCCATTCTTATTTTCAGTCACCTTAACCGTTGACCCCATACGTTCTCGCATATACTTCGTTGCATCTCCGAACGTGGCAACCCAAATGTCGTCTTCGTTTTGCTTAATGTATTGAAAATACTCATCCAGCAATTCATGTGGCAGTGCTTCATATCCAATTCCGTCAACGCCGTGAAATACGAGTACCAGCCAGTTATTATTGTTGGATGCAACAGTATCCACCCAGGATTTCATCAGGGGCAAGGGTGTGCTGGTTGTAGCGCCACGCTGCCACTGAACGTATGGCTTGTCGGAGGCACCGGGATTCATTTTATGCCAACGATTCAGTTCCTCCAGAAATGGTTCCGGCATTCTGTTGCGCAAGGCAGGATAAATAGGATACATGTATTTCATGGCTCTTTCATTCTCTGTGCCATACGGGCCTTCTGCTGAGAAGGTATGCTTTGGCCCAAGCTGTTCCAGAATTTCAGCTTTGCTTTTTTCAAGTTCGTACAGCATGTTGGGTTCGTCGAGTACTGCTAATCTCGGGTGGGTTACTGTATGGCTCGCAAATTCATGCCCCTGGGATGCATACGCTCGGATTTGATCCCAGGTAACACCGCTTCTATTGTCTCCATCAGTCTTGCGTTTGAAGGCGCCATGCCGCACTTGATTATAGGCATCATCGAGGATTGCATACACCTCATCAGATTTTGATTCTTTTTCTTCATCATAGAGTCCCCCGGCCAGCGTGTGATATTGCAAAGTACCTTCATAGCCCAGGAACCCGATTGCGGAGGCGCGTTCAAATAAGTTTTCCGAATTGGTTGGCGTTTCTGCCGTTTCAGCAATAATCTGTTCAACAGGTCTTCCAATAAATCTGCCCTGATACCGGGAGCCTGGTATCTGGCCGGTAATGATGAAAAAAGTAGCGGGCAGTGAAAGGCTATTGAGTATTGGTAGGGCTACTGTGAATTGATTGATTGAACCATCATCGAATGTCAGGGAAACGGCGGCATTCTTCCCATATTGCCACGTTGTGATTTCTGTTTTAGCGATCTTCTGACTCCGCGCAGGTGATATGATGAGCAGCATGAAAAGAAGAAGTAGTATTTTTCGCATCGTATAGTTAGTTGTGAATTAAATTTTGTTATGGGGTCACAAGGTGTAATTGATTTTTCGATTTCATTTCTGTTGCCGATCTACTCTACCACTATTTCGTCAACGAGCATATTGGCTGGACGTCCGGCACCCGGATGCCATTCGGGTGTATTTCCAATACTTTGCGCTTTTACTTTGATATAGCGCGCGCGTTTGGGTGCAAACTCAGCCACAAAATCACGCTGGTGACCACCATACTGATCAATTGGCAACGTATTGTCTATGCGCCCTACCAGCTCGAAGTGATCTTCATCTGCTGAAATGAAGTACTCCACTTTTTTTGGCAGCAACCGAAGCCAGAAGCCATATTGAAAATATGCAGATTCAATGCGTTTCACGGTTTTCATTTCTTCCAGGTCAATAACAACTTCCAAATCTTGTCCGGAGAATGCTAGCCAATTGTAGTCATAATCGTGACTTCCACGAATGCCATCTGTAAGCAGAAGGCCGGCGTTGGCAGGCAGATGCGTTGTGTCAGGACTGAGGAACTTAACCTTTTTGCCATAGGCTAGATGTTCGTTCATGCCTTGAGAAAAAAGGCGATACATCGCAGCACGATATTCTTCGGGGGAAGTACTCCATTCTTTTACCTGTGTTACACCTTCTCGGATGCACAAGTCCGTGAAGGGGTCAATCCGCGTCCGGATATCGGTTCGAATTTTCCATTGACCGTCAATTTTTTCGAATACCCCACGCGCACCGGTAAAGGATTTCTTTGCCTGTTCCATCGTCGCGTAAGCGAGCGGAAGACGCGCGATCCTGACGCGTTCAAGAACTGCCGGAGACGCAGAAACTGCTTTTTCTGCTTCATCGAATAACGATTCATACCTTGCGATAAGCGCTGGTGTCAGATAACTGGAAGCGGCCTCGTTCGGCGATCCAAAGATACGCAGCGGTTGACCGGACGCCAGGAGTGCTTCACGCATCATGTCTATGTACTGGCGGATAGGCTTAGCCGCCTCGCCATAATAACCTTGCAGAAAATCGTTCATCAGTTCTTCAACATTTGCGTTGGGGTCCCACATGAGTTTTGAGATCAGGTAGGCGCGAAGCGCTGCGAATTCTCCACCGACTTCACGGTTGCCTTGTTCAAAAAGGGCATTTACGCCGTGCTGTGCAAAAAACTGAATATTTGGTTTTAACACGTGCAGGTTTGGAAAAGGGCTGACGAGGTGATTGAATTGGATCACATAATCCCAAACGATAATGTCTTTCGCGATTTTACCCCAATCCACAACATCGCGAACAAAATCCGCACTCGTGGGGTCTTCAGCTATGGGCTTGTCGCGGGGCGCTTCAATACTGCAAAGCATGATGTTTACATTCTCAAGCGGACGTAATGTCTTTGGCGCCCGCCTGCCGTATTCATAGGCGAGCGTAGAAATGATTTTGTCTGGAAAGGCCTGCGCAATTTGATTGACGAACTGGATAATAGCGCCTGACGGTGATCCTTCCCGTTCATCAATTTCACGACAGTTGCTACATGTGCAATAGTTCCGGTTGTCGTTCTGACTTACTGACCAATAAAGTGCAGTTGGGTTTTGAGCGATTTTCCGACGCAGACTTTGGATAGTAATCTCCACAACCGCTGGATTCGTAAGACAAAGTTGTGTAGGGATACGCTTGCCATTGACCTCAGAAAAATACTCCGGATGATCGCCATAGAATGTCTCAGGCGGAACAAGTTCATTGAACGTGTGAACCCACATGCCCCAGTCAGGTCGGTCTCCCTTTTCATTATGGTCTAGCTTATGCCATTCGGTGTACTCCGGGTCCCACGCAATGCGATAGTGCGTATCTCGAAATCCAATAACAGGTATCTGCACATTGTCGATCTTGCTCAGTTCGATCCGCGCTTGTTTTGGAATCACTTTGACTTTCGGACTGTACATCCTGCAGCCCAGATAGTCCTCCAGGAAAGTATATACGCCGTACAATGTTCCTTTCTCACTTCCCCCGGTAATGATCAGCCGCTGACTATCGGTCTTAATGAAAAAACCATCTTCTTTTAACGTATTAAGATTAAAATTGAGCTTCAATTCATCCAGCCGTTCATTTTGCCCAAGCACAATTTCGTAATCGCTTTTTTGATTATCGGATTTGATAATCGGCAGGGCCGCGCCTGAGATTTCAAGTAGGTAATGCTGGAGCACTGCTGACGCTTTCAACTCAGATGCTGTTGCGGCGGTTGGGACAATGATGCGATATCGGCTAAGCGCATTGTCAGCGAGCACAATATTTTGTGTGGCAGCATTAGCCTGTGGCTTCTTTTTGCTTTTTTTCTGGGCGGCAACTGGCAGGAACGCAAAAAGGAAACCAACTATCAAGCATGTGGCAGTCCTCGCATACAGCTGGAACTTTGCTTTGTTCAACATTCTGAGCATGACGTAATATTTCTACCGAAGTTACTGATAAAACAGATATCAATATGCCGAATTATTGCAGCGGTTTTTTGCATTGGATACGCTTTGGATCGAAATGCATGGATGATTCTCACTTAATGTGAAAAGCTGAGTCTTTAATTGACTGTGGCCCGGCCCGGGTTTCCTACACCGGTGTGCGTGTGTGCACATTTTATGCATTGATATTTTGATAACTTTTCCATGAATGGGCATAATTCGTTTGAGTTTATGAATAGATTGAAATTATATTTGTTTACCCCTAAAATCAGCCACTATGTTAAATCGAAGAGAACTTATTCAGCGTCTGTCTGCATTTCCGTTAGTAGGTGGTTTATTGGGCAGCGTTTCGTTCACATCTGCAATGGCTTCTCCGCCGACAAAAGAGGTTCCCAAGCGTGACTTGTTTAAAGAATTTGGTGTGCGCACCTTCATCAACGCTGCCGGGACTTTGACCTATATGACCGGGTCGCTTATGCATGATGAAGTTTTGGATGCGATCAACAACAGTGCGAAGGATTTCTGCCTGTTAGATGAGTTGCAGGACAAGGTAGGAGAGAAGATTGCCAAAATGGTGCATTCTGAAGCGGCTGTTGTTACATCTGGAGCGTTTTCGGGTATGACGCTAGGCTTGGCTGGTATCCTTACTGGCATGGATGAGAAAAAGGTACGCGAACTCCCACACCTGGAGTACACCGGAATGAAATCTGAAGTCATTTGTCAGGTGAGTCATGACATTGCCTATAATCAGGCGCTTACAAATACTGGTTGCAGAATTGTTCGTGTTGAAACTGCAGAAGATGTGGCCAGGGCAATCAATGAAAGAACCGCACTGCTCCATTTTCTCCACATAGAGTCAGACAAAGGCAAAATCCAACATGAGGAGTGGGTAGCCCTTGGCAGGAAACATGGCATTCCAACGTCGATCGATATTGCTGCTGATGTGCCCCCGGTATCTAATCTTTGGAGATTCAACGATATGGGGTTCGACTTTGTGGTAATATCCGGGGGTAAGGCTATGCGAGGTCCGCAGAGCGCGGGGATACTCATGGGCAAGAAAGATATTATTGCGGCGGCCAGGTTGTCGATGCCACCGAGAGGGTCTACAATTGGTAGGGGAATGAAGATTAACAAGGAAGAAATCCTGGGTATGTATGTGGCACTGGAAAGGTATTTGAATGAGGATCACGATAAGGAATGGAAAGATTGGGAAGACAGGCTTGCACACATTGAAAAGGCAGTCAACTCCGTGCAGGGAGTGACAACTGAAGTGCATGTACCCCCGCTGGGGAATCATACGCCCACGCTGCGAATATCCTGGGATGATGCTAGCGTGAAACTGTCAGATAAGCAGTTGCGTGAGAATTTGCGCAGCGGCAGTCCTTCGATTGAATTAGGAGGTGGAGCCTCCAATAGTGTAAGCGTTACGGTGTTTATGCTCAAGCCTGGGCAGGAGAAGATTGTTGCTTCGCGGCTTAAAGAAGAATTGTCGCGCGCTTAGCGACGATGAAAGTGTTTAATACAAGACAATTATCCTGGCAAGGATACGTAAGATATGCTTATTCCGACATGACATGGTAACATCAATTAGCAAGACCTGCTTCACAATTTTTCTATTTGTATTGGTGATAGCACACCTCACTGGTTGTAGTAAAAAAAACGAATTGCCGGCCGGTGATCCTGACAATGGCGGCCTTTTTCTTCCCAATGATTTTGAAGCTGTCGTCGTTGTGGATAGTCTTACAGGACACGCCAGGCATCTTGCCGTCAATGACAATGGTGACATTTATGTAAAGTCAAGACTTTCTGAAAAAGATGGAAGAAATGTGGCCCTTCGCGATGTTGACAATGACGGTAAAGCAGATATCATTGAAACCTTCAGCCAATATGAAAAAGAGGGAAGCTACGGCACAGCTATGCGGATTCATAATGGGTATTTGTACTTTAGTTCGGATTTGGTTGTTTACAGGCAGAAGTTAACCCCGGGAAAACTGATTCCGGAAAGTGAGTTAGAGGAGATCGTTGTTGACGACCATCCCCATGGTATGCATGAACACATCGGGAAGCCTATTTGCTTTGATAACAAAGGAAATCTGTATGTGCCTTTCGGTGCACCATCAAATGCGTGTCAGGAACTTAACAGAACGCCGGCTAGCCCCGGAATGGACCCTTGCCCGCAGTTGGTAGACCATGGCGGTGTTTGGCGGTTTGATGCCAATAAAAATGGCCAAACTCAAAAAGATGGATACAAATTTTCGACGGGTATAAGGAGCGTTGTGGCGATGGAATGGAATCCGATGGATGAAAATGTATACCTTGTAATGCACGGCAGAGACGATCTGCTGAGATTGTGGGCGTCTCGCTTTACACCCTGGCAGAGTGCAATGCTCCCTTCCGAAGAATTCTTAAAAGTCACGGAAGGATCAGATTTTGGCTGGCCTTATTGCTATTATGATCAAATTCAGGAGGAGAACGTTCTGGCACCTGAATATGGTGGTGATGGAAATGAAATAGGACGGTGTGCAGAATTTCAAAAACCGGTAATGGGATTTCCCGGTCATTGGGCACCCAATGACTTGTTTTTCTATCAAGGGGATCAATTTCCAGCGCGATATAAAAATGGTGCATTTATTGCTTTTCATGGTTCTACAAATCGCGCGCCTTATCCTCAGTCGGGCTACTTTATTTGTTTTGTTCCATTTGAAAATGGAAAACCGACAGGAAAATGGGAAGTATTTGCTGATGGGTTCGCACAGGTAGATCCGATTGTAAATGTGAGCGACGCTGTGTACAGGCCCATGGGCATTGCGATGGGTCCGGACGGATCACTCTATATTGCTGAGACTGAAAAGGGGAAGATATGGAGGATTATGTACAAAGGCGACAAGGGTACATTCGGCTCAGCGCAACTTGCAGCGATGGAAAAGAGAAAATTGCTGTCGCATTTGAGAACACCGGATAAAATAAATGACAATCTTGACAAGGATGTTGTCGCGGGTGGTGCAAAGATCTTTTCTGTTTATTGTGCGACATGCCATCAGCAGGATGGCAAGGGTGCCTCAGGCAGGTTTCCCCCTTTGGCAGGAACCGATTGGGTAACGGGAGATAAGAAACGGTTGATTGGTATATTATTGAACGGACTGGAGGGTAATATCATGGTAAATGGTGAAGAATATATAAACGCGATGCCGCAGCACAGCTTCCTAAGCAACGAGGAAGCCGCCAACGTCCTTACTTACATAAGGCAAAATTTCGGCAACAAGGCCAGTGAAATTAGACCCGAAGAGGTGGCTGCAGCAAGAAGCATGGTGCACGCTAAAAACTAATCTGGAAAATAACTTAATAAAAATTAACACATCTAAATATTACGTATTATGAAAGAGCAAAGAAGATCAACATTGAAAAAATTATTCGCTTCCCTGGCCGGTGTCGTTGGACTTGGGGTCGCCACGAATGTAAAAGCTGAGGGCACGCTTCAAAAAGAAGTCTTTAATGTCGTTAAGGATGACCAGGATGTACCCTTGTTTTCGGGATCGACTAAGCTTGGAAATCTTGTTTTTATAGCCGGGAAAGGGGCGCATTTTGAAGGGGATATATCCTCCCACACAAAGCACGTACTGGATGAACTTGAGAAGGAATTGATTAAAGCTGGATCATCTATGGATAAGGTTCTGAAGTGCAGTGTTTTCCTGCACGATCTGAATGACTATAAAGGGATGAATGAGGCATACAAAGGTCGGTTCGGAAGTAAGCCTCCCGTACGTACAACTGTGGCTGTCTATGGTGGCGTTCCCGGAGATTCGCTGGTAGAAATTGACTGTATTGCCTATATCTAAAAATGATATTCTCGAGAGAGCGACCTGTATTTTAAAATCCTAAAACCCTGAGTTATGCATCAAAAAACATTTCTAATTATATTCTTTATGCTTTGTAGCCTTCTGCGCCCTGCCTGGGCACAAGACTACACCATCGTTATTAAAGGCGGACATCTCATCGATCCTAAAAATAATATCAATGAGGTTATGGATGTCGCAATTCAGGATGATAAAATCGTCTTGGTTGCAAAGAACATTGATGCCAAACAGGCAAGGGTAATTGATGCAAAAGGTCTTTATGTAACGCCAGGATTTATCGACATCCATTCTCATAATTTTCATGGAACAAAGGAGGATCACTACCTGGGTGATGGGCTTGAAGCCCTTCCGCCGGATGGATTTACATTTCGCAGTGGTGTTACGACTGTTGTCGACGCGGGAGGAGCAGGATGGAAAACCTTTTCAACCTTCAAGGAACAAACCATTGACCATTCTAAAACAAGGGTGTTGTCATTTCTGAATATAGTTGGCGAAGGAATGCGCGGTGGTGCTTATGAACAAAACATGAGCGATATGGACGCGAAAATGACAGCCATGGTTGTAGGCCAGCATAAAGAAGAAATAGTGGGTATCAAAGTGGCTCACTATAGTGGGCCGGAATGGGATCCTGTTGATCGTGCAGTAGCGGCCGGAAAAATCGCAAATGTTCCGGTGATGGTGGACTTTGGCGGAACGACACCACCGCTTTCTATTCAAGACTTGTTTATGAAACACCTGCGGCCGGGTGACATCTTTACGCATACTTTCGCGCAACTGGAGTCAAGAATTGCAATTGTAGATGGTCAGGGTAAATTGCGGCCTTATGTGACAGAAGCGCAGAAGAGAGGTATTGTCTTCGATGTAGGTCACGGCGGTGGAAGTTTTCGCTTTTCTCAAGCAATTCCCGCACTCAAGAGCGGGTTTATACCGAATACGATCAGCACAGACTATCATACGGGAAGTATGAATGGTGGTATGAAGGATCAGTCGAATGTAATGTCCAAGTTCTTAAATATGGGCATGAGCATCCAGCAAGTTGCAGCTGCTTCCACCTGGATACCTGCTCAGGTTATTCACCGTGAAGATCTTGGACATTTATCGGCAGGTGCGGGTGCTGACGTGGCTATTTTTGGTATTCGGAAAGGGAAGTTTGGCTTTGTTGACTCCTCAGGTTTCAAGATGGATGGTGATCAGAAACTGGAATGCGAATTAACCATTCGCGATGGAAAAGTGGTATACGACTTGAATGGAATTTCAAGTCCATATTGGGATAAGTAAGGCTTCACCGGGTCTCCTGCTTTCGGACATCAGGGCTTCTTACCAAAAAACCGTATACAACGCCGCTAAAATTCCTACAATTATCACAGCGCCTATGGTAAAGGCAGGCGTCACGATAAACATTTTCTTATCGATAATGATTTCGTGATGCTTGTCCTTTTCAGGAACCGCAATGCTCATGACAACCATAACAAAGACGATGAACAGGAAGGTTATGGACATCCTATCGATGAAAGGATAGTCCGGAAATGTACCATTCGTAATACCCGGCAGAAATTTCAAAATTGTGGAAATCGGAATGGTAAGCAGTGCACCTGTTAGTGCAGCACTTGAAGTCGTCTTTTTCCAAAATAGCCCCATCAAGAAAATCGCCAGTACTCCAGGCGCAATAAATCCGATGTATTCCTGGATAAACTGGTATGCCTGATCCAGGGTTTGCAACGCTGGTGCTACTAATCCGGCAATCACCATGGAAATTATAACAGCCCATCTGCCTGTTCGTACGATACTGCGTTCACTGGCATTTTTATTAATAAATTTCTTGTACAGGTCCAGCGAGAAGATAGTTGATATACTATTGGCTTTGCCGGCCAGGGATGCGACAATTGCTGCCGTTAGTGCTGCAAACGCAACACCCTTTAAGCCAACGGGCAACAGGTTCATGAGGATAGGATAGGCATGATCAGGTTTCACTGTTCCATGGCTGTCCATCATTTCCTGCTGGAACATTCCCTCCTGATGCAATACAAACATGGCAATGCCGGGCAGCACGGCTATAACGGGTATAAGCAATTTCAGGAACGCGGCAAACAGAATTCCATTTCGTGCCGTCTTTAGGTCCGCGCCCAATGCGCGTTGTACGATATACTGGTTGCAACCCCAATAATTAAGTTGATTAATCCACATACCGCCTATCAATACTGACAAGCCGGGCAGATCTTTGTAATAGGGGTGATCGCTGGCAAAGATCATGTGAAAGTGGGAGTCCGCTTTGGCGCGAAGTATCGACAGACCTTTCAGTACATCACTTCCAAAACCAAAATTTTCTGATACCAGGCTCAGTGAGAGGTAGGCTGTTACAAGACCACCAATCATGAGTACCAAGACCTGGATCACGTCTGTATACCCGATTACTTTCATTCCACCAAGTGTAACGATTACAGAAAATACGATCAGTCCGGTGACGCACCACCCGAAGCTGATTGTTGAGATGGAAGTTATGGCTATCGCTCCGAGGTAAATAATAGAAGTAAGGTTGACAAAAACATACACCAGCAGCCAGAAAACAGTCATGGTAGTACTCACGCTATTGTTGTAGCGCGTGGCCAGAAACTGGGGCATGGTGTATATTTTGTTTCTAAGGTAAACCGGTATAAAAAAAATGGCAACGACTATAAGTGTGGCGGCCGCCATCCATTCGTAAGTGGCAATCGCGAGTCCAAGTGCAAAGCCGGAGCCAGACATACCAATAAAATGCTCTGCGGAGATATTGGATGCAATCAGCGATGCGCCGATTGCCCACCAGGTGAGGGAGCCTTCAGCCAGAAAGAAGGCCTTCGAGTCTGAAGAACTGCTTTTCTTTTTTTTATAGATGTAATAGCCATACCCGGAGACTATGATGAAGTACAAAAGGAATACTATATAATCTTCCGTGTAAAGTTTATTCATTGTCTGTTACAGCGTTTCACACGGGGACAACATTAAACATAGCCATAATGCTGTCTCCTATGAATTTTATATAGTGTCCCTATTAAAATTTTAGCGTAGGCGGAAGATATTTGGCAACAAGGTCCTCATAGTAAGGACGCAATGCTTTCCAGTCTGGCGGATTAGGGTTCTTGGAGTACAAATCATATGGATTAAATAGTTTAACCCATTTGAACATTTCACGGTCATGATCATCTAACAAATGATCATATGCATTTTCCCTATGCTGGGCATAAAAGGAATGGTATCGCAACATATAAAGTCCGGATTCAGGCACATAGTCTTTTACCATGTGATATACATATTCATCATGTCCCCACGACATTTGAACATTTCTTAACCCGCAATTTTGCGAATAGACACCGTACTTTGTATTGTATGCAGGGTTCTCGCTGTCCGGGTTCTGCTTAAAAAATTCAGGATAAACGATTTTATCCGAATGGGCACAACCTACCGGGAACGTGTCACCAACAACAGCCCATTGAGGCTCACCGAATAAACAAAGCACTTTGCCCATGTCATGCAGGAGACCTACGAGAACCATCCAATCCGGATGACCATCTTTTCGGATGGCCTCTGCAGTCTGCAGCAAATGCTGCAGCTGGTCAAGGTCTGTATCGGGATCAGAATCATCCACAAGTTGATTCAGAAAATCATAGGCTTCCCAAATGGGCATTTCTTTTTTGTCGAATGCGAGAAACGTTGCCCGCTTGTTTAACACAAAATCATACGTTTGGTATGTATGATTCAGTCGGTAGAATTCGCGGACGGAATCGCGCTCAGGACTGTCATAATTCCTGAATGCTTCCGTAGATTTTCCCTCAGCAATTGAATCCGGATCAGGATATCTTCGCAACAAATCTTCTTCCCATTCGTCTAAGTCCTTAAAAACTATGGGCTCGAAAGTTTTCTTCATCTTTCAGGGGGTAATATCTTTTTATGAATTTAACATCATTTTTCAACAAAAGCATGATATAATCTGGATCCATCAAACAAAGGCAGAAAATTGTGAGTGTTAAGCGTCAAATTTTACGCTAATCTCCAATGTGCGCGCATCGTATTTGACACCGTATTGTGCCAGCACATCCGCGGGTACGCCATCCCATTGATTCGGTTTGTTGCCTGTATACCCAAGATCGGCAATGCCAATCTTACTCGTGAAGAAACCGCAGGCTGTCAGGTCGCGCATCATATTGAAAAAAGCAACGCCTTGCAGCATTTCAGGTTTGGCTTTTTCGGGGAAGGCAATTTCGTCAACAATCTCTATTTGCTGCTGGGCTGAAGTAGCGGCAAAATCAGCATTGTATCGCTTCATGCATTGAATGTCCAGCCATTTTAGTCCGCCACGCAGTGGCGTTTGATAATGGGGCATATCCTTAGCGATAAACTCGATAAACGCCGGAACACCTGCATCGGTTGCGCTTCCGGAAGTTTCATCCTTTGGAATAATAATGTCAGCGAGCAAGGCTATCGTCTCCATTTCGTGCGTATCGAAGAACTTTTCACCTGCAAGCTTACGCTCGCGTTTCAATTCTTCAGGTGTACGATCAATAGCAAACGATTGAGGTGAATCGGCAATCCCCTTACCTTCTTCAGGACCGCACGCATGGAGCATCAAACCGGCGCCGACAGAACCTGCCGCAAGTGTTTTTAAGTATTTCCGTCTGTCCATAATGCTAAATATTTTGTTTCTTAAGTTGATCAATAATGTACTCTGAAGCCCTCATTGATAACGCAAGGATGGTCCAAGTAGGATTTTTATCTGCTTGTGATACGAAAGGTCCGCCATCAACCACAAAAAGATTTTTACATTCGTGCGCCTGGTTAAACTTATTTACAGCCGATTTATTTGGATCGTCACCCATGCGCGTGGTACCGACCTCGTGGATGATTCGTCCAGGGGCTGCGAGACCATAATTATTTTCTGGTCCATCTTTCCCGAAAGTTACGACTCCCCCCATTTTGAAGATAATTTCCTCAAATGTCTGCTTCATGTGACGTGCCTGTTTCACCTCGTGATCGCTCCAATTATAGTGGAAACGTAAAACCGGGATTCCATATTTATCCACTGTATTTGGGTCGATTTCGCAGTAGTTATCTTCCCGGGCTATAGCTTCACCTCTTCCCGACATGCCGAAAGTAGAGCCATAGAAATACCGGTAATCGTCCTTCAGCGATGCACCATACCCGCCGGCATCTTTTTGGCTGCCATCCCTGCCAGGGTATTTTCCGTTAAGCCCCTGCATACCGAATCCAAAACCATAGGAAGGCATGCCCATACCGCCCCAGTATTCGATGTGATATCCGCGCGGAAAATCGAGGTTCTTATTGTCAAGCCACCAGGGTGAATAAACGTGCATACCCCCAACGCCGTCTTCGTTGTAGCGTTTGCGTCCGACAAGTTTAGGAAGGATTCCTCCCATGTCGGCTCCGGTAGAGTCGTGAAGATATTTTCCAACAATACCACTTGCATTGGCCAGTCCATTTGGATGGCGGGATGATTTTGAATTCAATAACAAGCGTGATGATTCGCATGCGCTGGCAGCGAGAATGACAACCTTTGCATTTACGGTGTACTCCTGCATGTCATCTTTGTTGACAAACGAAACGCCGGTAGCCATACCTTTGTCATCCGTCAGTACTTCACGCACCATCGCGTTTGGAATAATATCCACATTTCCTGTTTCGATGGCAGGTTTTACCAAAACGGAGGAAGAAGAGAAATCACCGTATACCGTACATCCTCTGTTGCACTGGGAGCAATAGAAACATTTACCACGTGAATCATTAATTTTTTGGGTAAGAATAGAAAGTCTGGACGGAATCACGGGAACGCCTATTGACGTGGCTGCGTCTTGGATAAAGAGCTCATGAAGTCTTGGCTTCGGAGGAGGAAGAAATATTCCATCGGGTTCATTTAATATTCCCTCTTTTGAACCAAACACACCGATGAGTTTGTCAATCTTATCATAATAAGGTGCAACATCATCGTACCCAATTGGCCAGTCGTCGCCTAATCCATCAATGCTTTTACGCTTGAAATCTTTGGGCCCAAAACGCAAGGAAATTCTTCCCCAGTGATTGGTACGTCCGCCTACCATACGTGACCGGAACCAATCGAATTTAGTGCCGTCTTTATGGGTATAGGGCTCGCCTTCCAGTTCCCATCCACCATAGGCTGCGTCAAAGTCTCCGAAGTTTCGGTAAGGTGTGCTGGCACCACGGCGAGGTGATTCCCATGGCCATTTTAATTGGGTAACATTTTTTGCAGGATCATACAGTGGGCCGGCTTCCAACAAAACTACTTTAATCCCCGCATTGGCGAGTACATAAGCAGCCATCCCACCTCCGGCACCAGATCCTACTACGCATACATCGTAAGCTTTCGATGTCTTCTTTATTTGAAAATCAGCCATAGGGTATAAGTTAACAAGTGATTTCTCAATTTGAAAGTAAAGATTCTAATATGGGGGCTGAAGATAAGTTCATTATTATTCTAATAAAATAGTACGCTTCAAAATGTTCTTACGTTTCAATATTTCAGGATGTCGATGCACGTTGGGCAAACTGATACTTTAGGACAGTCAGTGATCACAAAGTTCTGCGCCTCAGTTTAAACCCTTGGCCTGATTCAGCTCAATCCGGCAGTATTGTTCAGCGGGAAAGAATTGAAATTCAACATGTTCACTTGAAAGTATCAACAGGGCTGTCTTTCTTATCGTGCTTGTTTGTTACCTCGTATTTTTTGGGGACGATCAGGAAGCCAAATGCTTCACCATTTTCTTTTGAATGCTTGCTGTGATGTATGTAGTGGGCATTAATCATGCGGCTCAAATATTTGCTTCTTTTCTTTGGTCTCCACTTTAACCGCTGATGAACGATGACGTCGTGAAAAATCAAATAGAACAGACCATAGCAAACGATACCAATCGCGACAGAAAACAGATAGGCACTTTTGAAAACCGTAGTTGAAATAATAAACAGCGCAATAGCAGGGACACTGAACACAACGGCAAACCAATCATTTTTCTCCAGCAGATGGTTGTGGACGGAATGATGTGACTTGTGCCATACCCATAGAAAACCATGCATGACATACTTATGTGTAAACCATGCCACAAACTCCCAAAACAGGAACGTGCTTATCGCTATCAGTGAGCAGATTAATATTTCGCTAGCATCCATAACTACCAAAAGTCATTTTTCCCGATGGTTATTGCTTAAAATCCTGAACTGCCAGGGTCACGCGTATTCAGCAGACTGGCAATAAGTGGAACAAATTTACAATGTATCGGTTTAATTGTCGAGGGTACATCTTCTGACCGCCGGAATTATACAAAAAAATAGTGCTCATTTGAGAGAGGATGATGTTTTTCGGGATTTATTTCAGGAGAAGTTCCCCAGGCTTGCCGGGTTGACAGGGGGAGCAATAGGGTGTGCCATGGGGCATGGATTTTCATCGTGGAATTAACCCGGTAATTGAAGAATGTTTAACGTTGATCAGTAATTTTGAGCTTTTCAGCTATCTTTTGATGTTTTGTACGTTAAGTCTGCAAAAACCTCCGTAAATGGTCATGCATGCGTTCCTATAAAACATCGTTCCGTATTTTTTGTGTAAAGGCTTGTAACATGATTGACCCAACTATTAATCTCGTATGGCCAAAGCAATCGTGATAGGTTCGGGTATAGGGGGCCTGGCTATTGCGCTCCGTATGCGTAAAAAGGGCTATGATGTTGAGGTATACGAGACCAATGCGTACGCGGGGGGAAAGATGCATGCTTTTGAGAAGGGAAACTATCGGTTTGATGCAGGACCTTCTTTGTTTACAATGCCTCATTTGGTAAACGAACTTTTCCAACTTTTCTGCATTGATCCAACAAATCATTTTAGGTACAAGCCAAAGGAAATCATATGCAACTATTTTTGGGAAGATGGCACGACTTTTTCGGCCATGGCTGATACAGACCAATTTATCGAGAAAGCCGTAAAAGCATTTTCTACCCCTCCGGGGATTCTGCGAAGTTATTTATTCAAAAATCAGCAAAAGTATAACCTCACAGCTGGTATTTTCCTGACAAAGTCGTTGCACAAATGGAGCACTTATTTCTCGGCAGAAACGATGAAGTCGATTGCGCAGCTTTACAAACTGGACCTTTCAAGAACGATGAATGAAGTGAATGAAAAACACTTTTCAAATCCTCATTTAGTTCAACTTTTTAACCGATATGCCACTTACAACGGGTCATCGCCTTATAAGACTCCTGGTATTATGTCTATGATTCCACACCTGGAAATGCATTTTGGCACGTTTTATCCGGAAGGAGGTATGCACTCCATATCGCAGAGTCTGTATCGATTAGCTTTGGATCAAGGCATACAATTCCGGTTCAATCATCGGGTTGAGGCCATCTTACATAAAGATAAGCGCGTTGTCGGCGTAGAAACAAAAGCGGGGATACACGATGCGACTGTAGTTGTTTCAAACATGGACATATTTTCGACGTACACGAAACTCCTCGCGGATGTTCCAAGTCCCGTTAAAATACTTAAGCAGGAAAGATCAAGTTCTGCGCTTATATTTTATTGGGGGGTAAGAAAGGAATTTCCACAGTTGGACTTACACAACATTTTTTTCAGCGGCGATTATGAACAGGAGTTTAAGCATATCTTTGCATATCGGGACTTGTATGATGATCCTACTGTGTACATAAATGTTACTGCAAAGGAAGATAAGCATGCGCCTGAGGGTTGTGAGAATTGGTTCGTAATGATTAATGCCCCAGGGAATTTTGGGCAAGACTGGGAGAAGTTGAAAAAGGATGCCCGAAGGAATATCCTAACCAAGATAAATCGCATGCTAAATGTAAAACTGGAGGAGTTCATTGAGGTGGAAGAGGTGCTCGATCCGGTGGGTATTGAGGCGAACACAAGTTCGCACAGAGGTTCACTTTATGGAACGTCCAGTAATTCCAGATTCTCTGCCTTTTTGAGACACCCCAATTTTTCAGGTTTGCTAAAGAACCTGTATTTCTGCGGGGGGTCCGTACATCCTGGAGGGGGCATTCCACTTTGTCTGTTGTCAGCAAAAATTACAGCGGATTTAATCCCTGAGGTATGATTACCATTACAAAACATAAAAGTTACTACTTAAATATTGAATACATTTCTATTGGACTTGTATGGCTGTTACAGATTTCCGCTTTAATTGGGATAAGCTTGGGGTATCAACAGTGGTTTATAAGCAAGACACCAATTAATCTTCTTCTGATCTTTGTTCTATTGATCATCAATTTCCCGATATCATCACCAAAAAGCATTGCAATTACATTCTTTTTCTTCGCTGTGGGTATGCTGGCAGAGTGGATAGGTATTCATGGCGGGTTTTTATTCGGTAGATATTCTTACGGCGATAGTTTGGGTCTGAAGGTAGGAGGCGTTCCTTTTTTGATCGGACTTACCTGGGCCATACTTGTGCTGGTAACCGGCGTTTGTTCAAATCATATAGCTGAAAATAGAGCTATAAGAATGCTAATAGGGGCAGTACTTATGGTGAGTTTGGATTTTTTTATGGAGGCATCGGCGCCAATATTTGATTTTTGGACCTTTGCTGGCAATGTTACCCCCCTAAAGAATTATATGGCTTGGTTTGTACTGGGGCTACTCCTTCATTTTGTTTTTCAACACAGTAAATTGGCGGGTAGCAAAAGATTTTCGGTGCATGTAGCACTCGCACTATTTTTATTCTTTACTTATTTCAGATTCTTCTACAGGGTATGATGGTGACGTTATTATCTGCAATCACTCTCATCTAACAGAACGCTTGCTTAATTTCCTGATCATCGATTTAAGTTTCTGTGAATCCCGGACATAAGGTTCAAGGTCGAAGAGTTCAACCTTGCGAAATTGTACCGGATGACTTTCGCTCTGCAGCGAGATATAACCCCCTTTCAATGGCTTGCCATCGACTTTCTCCTTTGGGTCATAATTTGATACGGCTCCCCCGCCGATCTGCGGTTTGCTGTATACTAAAACAGTGTCTCCCTCCACGATGTGTCTGATGATAGAATCACCTAAAACAAGGACATCTACCCGAACCCATTGATCGCCGTGATATGTTTTGGAGCTTGAATTTATACAGTGGTCTGTAAAAAGTTTGCCATTCAACATAACATTCGTTCCAGGTGTGCAGAGATTAGCCGTCGGGCGATCTTCATTACCGTTTCCTCCCAGGAGTTGTACTTCGATGGATATGGGAAAATCCTGGTTTAGCCCCATGGTTTCTGGAGCCGGGGAATGAATCATCGCCCCGCTATTGCGATAAGCCCATGCAGGGCCACCCTTGGCCTGGTCACCAATGAAACGGTACTCCATCGTCAGCAGGTAAGATGAATACTTTTTAGCGTAAAATATATGACCGAATTGTTCGTTGAAATCTGTGTACTCCTCGTAACCAACCGTTAAGTTTCCGTCGGTTACCCTGAATGTATTGGCGAAATTATCCCCAAGCGGATGATCTTTAATTTTAATTTTCCAATTGCTCAGATCTTTCCCATTAAAAAGTTTTATCCATTGAGGAGAGGCATTTTTCTCCGGAGACTCAGCAATAAATGCCAATAAGATCAAAAGCAACAATGAACGTATCATAATTTTTTGGAAGGCCCTGGCCTAATAAATGTTTTTCAATTTAGCCAAAAGTGCAAGCAATAATGATCTTGTGCATTACCTTTTTTTCTCACCGCTAAAGGGTTTCAAGTTGTTTGCAGTATACACAGTATTTAATGCTTCCTGACAATATAGATCAGCATATTCCCCCAGGTATTATGATGTTCCTGTCGTTTTAAAATCCTATTTAATACCGGGTTAATAAAGGCGGCTCCGAATTCAACGAATGCTTCCTGCTCAGAGACACTGTGCGGCTGTTTTTGGTAGAACAGCTTATACTCCTGCTTCCAGACCTTTACATTAAAACAAAATTTTTCTTCCAGTAACTCCCAGGTTTTTTCGATGTGTATTGGCGAAAGTTCGTCCTCCACATCGCGGGGCATCTTGCCGTATAATAATCTACTTCGCATATTCTTTCCCAAACCAATATTACTTTACAAGTTTTAGCTGAGATTCGTTTAAGTAACCGCTTATATTGTCGTCTATCTCTTTGTAGAAAGGTTCAGTAGCAACATAAGTTGTCTCTTGCGACATGGCATTTTGAAATATGAACCCATACTTATCCATGTCGACAGATGAATTTTTTAAGAAGGATAGTTTTTCTTTAATGTCCTCCACCTGCTTCGAATTTACTTTGGTATTGAATTTATAATCAATGTAGGTGGGTAAATCCGCCAATAATCTATTGATCAATTTACTGCGATGTGCATCCAGGATTTCGCGTAACTGAATAAGGGCAACCGGATAATCATTGTCCTCTATTTTTTTGTTTCCCAGAACGGTCCTTATTGTTTTCATAATACTAATATAGTTAGTTAATACAAATGTATTAAAACTAATAATATTAGTATACTAAATCCTGATATTTTAATGAATGGTTGTATCAGGCCTAGTCAGGCACGGAATTCGATCTTTACTGTAGGACTAAAGCTTCAAGAAACGCCTTGAATTCAGGCGTGTCAAAGTTAGTGGCACCAGTTTCGTTACTTACAATCTTTCCGTCCGGACTGATTATAAAAGTTGTGGGGATGGTTTTTACCTGAAGTTGATTAGGAAGGTAGTCTGCCGGGGTATATACAGGAAATGTAAATTCCTTCTCGCCAATATAGTTCTTCACTTTATTGAGGTCCTGGGGACGATCAACAGACAACATGATAAATACAATTTTTTCAGTATCAACCTGTTGATACAGCTTCTGAATTGAAGGCATCTCCAGCCTGCAAGGTCCGCACCAGGTAGCCCAGATATTCAAAAAGACAGTTTTTCCTTTAAATTGATCTGCATGAATAGCATTTCCAGCTAAATCTTTAATGCTGAAGTTGTAGTTGAATTTCTTGGTTACTGCTACTTCCTTCGGGCTGGCATCCATCACACCAGTACGCATTATTACATTGCCGGTTAGATATGAAATACCTGCCAGTATGCCGCTATAACGCAAAACTAGAAACAATGTAATAAAAATGAGCCACGGCTTAACCGCCTTCCAGGCTTGCATAACAGTTTTATGACGAAACACTTTTTCCATTTATGGCTTTGTTCTTTGGCAAGTGGTTACCCAAATGTCGCTATTTTAATTAATTTCGAAAGATAATCTGGCTTTAAGATGACAAAACTTGCCTCAATCAAGTTCCTTATACTTTTTTTTATTGTTTCCTCTGCCTGTGGACAGAAGGTTAAGTATAAGGACATTTGGGGCTTGCTCAGCACTAAACAGTACGATGCAGCCGAGCCATTTCTCAAAAAATATCTCCAGGAAGAAAAGAGTGACAATCCGAATGCCCTGCTTTATATGGGTATTATTTTCCAGGAGAAATCCTTGAAGGGCGACCTGCTCAAGCAAACCAGCCAGACTATCGCATATATGGACTCCGCGGTCATTTTCTATGATAGGGCATATAAAACAATTACGGAGAAGGAGATTAAAAGGAATGATGAGTATTACCAGGCCTATAACCGCAGAGATTTACGTACAGGGGAGTTTGGCGTTAAGCTTTCGGATATACAGTTCGATCTGGAGAAGAAAATGGAAGGGCTGCGGGAGCGTATTGATCGGGTGAAAATGGTAAAACACTATTTTTCATTATCCGATAGTTTATACGTGAAATCGAATGAATTATTCAAGACTATTCAAGCCGCTTTTCCGGGAGAGAAAGAATTATACCTGCGGGCAGAGGAGAATACGGTTAAAGACCTCTCCTTGCTGTCCGTCCGTTTTGATTCATGCCTGAAAGCATTTGATCTTTACAAATCAAGTTCTTCCACGATTGGCCGTATGGGATATAATCAGACACTTTCGCTTCAGGAAATAGTGGACTTCAAAAAGGATGGTACG
>Ga0224500_10000524_pt1 | contig 26044 bp, 25 predicted proteins | sample SF_Oct11_sed_USG_FD_168126 | JGI IMG/M metagenome (GOLD analysis project Ga0224500, IMG submission 168126) | Sediment microbial communities from San Francisco Bay, California, United States - SF_Oct11_sed_USGS_4_1 | ecosystem: Environmental > Aquatic > Marine > Sediment | place: USA: California... | reverse complement strand
CGGGCGACCTCGCCGTCATGCAGCCCGACGGCTACGTGAAGATCAAGGACCGCTCGAAGGACATCATCATCTCGGGCGGCGAGAACATCTCCTCCCTCGAGGTGGAAGACGCGCTCTACCGGCATCCCGCGGTGCTCGCCGCGGCGGTGGTCGCGCGCCCCGACCCGAAATGGGGCGAGACGCCCTGCGCCTTCGTCGAGCTGAAGCCCGGCGCGCAGGTGTCGGAGATCGAGCTGATCGAGTTCTGCCGCGGGCAGATGGCGAAGTTCAAGGCGCCGCGCGCCGTGGTGTTCGGCGAGCTGCCCAAGACCTCGACCGGCAAGATCCAGAAGTTCGTGCTGCGCGAGAAGGCCAGGTCGGCTTCCGCCATCGAGTGAGGAGGATTCCATGAGCGCCGTGCCCCAGTCCGAGCTGCCGGTCCTGCTGCGCGAAGATCTCAACGGCGTCACCACGCTGACGCTCAACCGCCCGCAGCAGATGAACCTGCTGACGCGCGAGATGATCGACGCGCTGCAGGCGGCGTTCGCCTCGATCGCGAAGGATCCCGACGTGCGCGTGGTCGTGATCGCGGCGGCCGGCAAGGGCTTCTGCGCCGGCCACGACCTGAAGGAAATCCGCGCGCTGAAGGAATTGCCGAAGATCGAGGGGCTGTTCTCCGCCTGCAGCCGCATGATGCTCACCATCCCGGCGCTGCCGCAGCCGGTGATCGCGCGCGTGCAGGGCGCCGCTGCGGCGGCAGGCTGCCAGCTGGTGGCGCAGTGCGACCTGGCCGTCGCTTCGGAAGCGGCGAAATTCACCACCCCCGGCGTGACCTGGGGCTTCTACTGCTCGACCCCCGGCGTGGCCGTCGGGCGCAACCTGCAGAGAAAGCACGCGCTCGAGATGCTGCTCACCGGCGACCTGGTGGACGCAAGGCGCGCGCTCGAATGGGGGCTCGTCAATCGGGTGGTGCCGGCGGACCAGCTCGAGGCGGAAACCGAGAAGCTGGCGCGCCAGCTTGCCGACAAGCCGCCGGCGACGGTCGCAGCGGGCAAGCGTGCCTTCTACAGCCAGATGGAGATGGGCACGGAGAAGGCCTACGAGCTCGCGAGCCACGTCATCTCCGCGAGCTTCGCGCATCCCGAAGGCCGCGAGGGCATGGACGCCTTCATCGACAAGCGCCCGCCGCCCGGCAAGAAGCAGTAGATGGGCCGCTACTACGAGGACTTCGCGGTCGGCGAGACCTACAAGCACTGGCCGGGCCGCACCATCACCGCGGCCGACAACACCTGGTTCACGCTGCTCACCATGAACCAGCACCCGATCCACTTCGACGAGGAGTACGCGAAGGGAACGGAGTTCGGCAGGCCGCTCGTGAACTCTACGCTCACGCTCGCCATCGTTGTAGGCATGAGCGTGCAGGACGTGAGCCAGAACGCGGTGGCCAACCTGGGCTGGACCGACATCGCGATGCCCGCGCCCGTGTTCAACGGCGACACGCTGTACGCCGAGTCCACGGTGCTGGAAAAGCGCGAGTCGATATCCCGTCCCACCCAGGGCATCGTCGGCGTGGCGACGCGCGCCTGGAAGCAGGACGGCACCACGGTGATGACCTTCAAACGCTCCGTACTGGTCCCGAAACGCCCATGAACACCGCAGAAGAAACGCAGATCCTCGACGCGATCGGCAAGTGGCTCGAGCGCGACGTGCGCCCCAAGGCGCGCGAGCTGGAGAAGAAGGACGAATATCCCGAGCAGATGGTCGAGCAGATGAAGGCCTTCGGCCTTTTCGGCGCCACCATCCCGCAGGAGTACGGCGGGCTTGGCCTGTCGTCCGCGACCTACGCCAAGATCGTGGCGCAGATCTCCGAGGTCTGGATGTCGCTCACCGGCATCTTCAACTCGCACCTCATCATGGCGGCGGCGGTCGCGCGCTACGGCACCCGGGCGCAGAAGGAGAAGTTCCTGCCCAGGTTCGCCTCCGGCGAGGTGCGCGGGGGCCTGGCGCTCACCGAGCCCGACTGCGGCACCGACCTGCAGGCGATCCGCACGCGCGCGGTGAAGCAGGGCGGCCATTACGTCGTCAACGGCACGAAGACCTGGATCTCGAACGGCATCAAGGGCTCGTGCTTCGCGCTGCTCGTCAAGACCGATCCCGAGGCGAAGCCGCGCCACAAGGGCATGACGATGTTCCTCGCCGAGAAGGGGCCGGGCTTCCGCGTGTCGAAGAAGCTGGAGAAGCTGGGCTACAAGGGCATCGACTCGGCCGAGCTCATCTTCGAGGACTTCCGCATCCCGGCGGAGAACCTGGTCGGCGGCGAGGAAGGCAAGGGGTTTCACCACGCCATCGGCGGCCTCGAGCTCGGCCGGATCAACGTCGCCGCGCGCGGCGTGGGCGTGGCGAACGCGGCGCTCAAGGACGCGGTGGCCTATTCCCAGGTGAGGAAGACCTTCGGCAAGCCGATCTGCGAGCACCAGGCGATCCAGCTGAAGCTCGGCGAGATGGCGACGCGCTGCGAGGCGGCGCGCCTGCTGGTGGAGAACGCTGCGCGCGCCTACGACGCCGGCGAGCGCTGCGACATGGAAGCGGGCATGGCGAAGTACTTCGCCTCGGAAGCCGCGCTGGAGAACTCGATCGAGGCGGTGCGCATCCACGGCGGCTACGGCTACTCCACCGAGTTCAACGTGGAGCGCTACTACCGCGATGCGCCGCTCATGTGCATCGGCGAGGGCACCAACGAGATGCAGCGCATCATCATCGCCCGGCAGCTGATCGCGCGGAACCCGGCCTGATGCTGCCGCTGGCGGGCGTGCGCATCCTCGCCGTGGAGGTGTACGGCGCCGGCCCCTTCGGCAGCGCGCACCTCGCCGACCTGGGCGCGGAAGTGATCAAGATCGAGCCGCGCGAAGGGGGCGACGTCTCCCGGTCCGTAGGCCCGTTCTTGCTCGGCGAGGACGACAGTGTCTTCTTCCAGTCGCTCAACCGCAACAAGAAGTCGCTGACGCTCGACCTCAAGCACCCGAAGGGCCGCGAGGTCCTGGAGAGGCTCGCGGCCACGGCCGATGGGCTGCTCTCCAACCTGCGCGGCGACCAGCCCGAGAAGCTGCGCATCCGCCACGCCGACCTCGCGCGCGCCAACCCGAAGCTGGTCTGCGCGCACCTCTCGGCCTACGGCCGCGACGGCGCGCGCAAGTCCTGGCCGGGCTACGACTACCTGATGCAGGGCGAGGCGGGCTTCCTTGGGCTCTCGGGCGAGCCGGACGGCCCGCCCGCGCGCATGGGACTGTCGGTCGTCGACTACTCGACCGGCACGACATGCGCGCTCGCGCTGCTCGCCGGGATCCTGCAGGCTCGCCACACGGGCAAGGGGCGCGACCTCGACGTCTCCCTGTACGACGTCGCCATGCACCTGCTCAACTACCCAGCGGCGTGGTACCTGAACGATGGCCTGGTCACGGAGCGCGTGGCGCGCTCCGCGCATCCGTTCATCGCCCCGTCGCAGCTCTATCGCACCCAGGACGGCTGGATCTTCGTGATGGCGCAGACGCAGCGCTTCTGGGAGGTGCTCGCCGATGCGCTCGGGCGCCGCGACCTCAAGGCGCAGTACCCGGACTTCGCCGCGCGCAAGGCGCACCGCGACGAGCTGACGAAGACCCTCGACGGCGAGTTCGGCAAGCGCACGACGGAAGCATGGCTCGCGCGGCTGCGCGGCACGGTGCCCTGCGCGCCGGTCTACGACCTGCCCAAGGCGCTGGAGAACCCGTATTTCCTCGAGCGCGGCGGCGTGCAGGTGTTCGACCACCCGGACAGACCCGGCTTCAAGCTGGTGGCGAGCCCGTTCCGGCTGGATGAACCGCTGCCGGCGCGGCCCGCGCCGAAGCTCGGCGAGCACACCGAGGCGCTCCTTGCGCAGCTCGGCTATTCCGCCGCGGACATCGCGGCGCTCAAGGCGGCGAAGGCGGCGGGATGAAGCTCGAGGGCGTGCGCGTCATCGACCTCACGCGCTTCCTGCCCGGGCCGCTCGCCACGCAGATGATGGCCGACCAGGGCGCCGAGGTGATCAAGGTCGAGTCGATCGACGAGGGCGAGCCGACGCGCGAGATCGGCGCCAAGCGCGACGGCGTGTCCGTCTATTTCGTGAACACCCAGCGCGGCAAGCGCAGCCTTGCGCTCAATCTCAAGGACCCCGAGGGCGTAGAGGTGCTGATGCGCCTCGCCGAAACGGCGGACGTGCTGATCGAGTCCTTCCGCCCGGGCGTGGTGGACCGCCTCGGCATCGGCTACGCGCAAGTCTCGAAGCGCGCGCCGCGCATCGTCTACGCCTCGATCGCCGCCTTCGGCCAGAGCGGCCCGTATCGCGACCTCGCGACGCACGACCTCGGCACCGAGGCGCTGACGGGCGTGCTGTCGCTCAACCGCGGCGGCGACGGCAAGCCCGCGATGCCCGCGCTCGCCAATGCCGACATGCTGGTCGCGACGATGACGCTCGCCGGCGTGCTGATGGCGCTGCTGCGCAGGAAGGACACGGGCAGGGGCGATTACCTCGACATGGCGATGGCGGATGCGCTGCTCGCGTGCCTGCCGAACAACATGGGCGTGGCCATGACCGAGCGCAGGCAGCTCGACCCGAAGTCCGAGCGCACGCTGGGCGGCAACGCGCTCTACAACATCTACGAGACCAAGGACGGCGACTTCGTCGTGCTCGGCGGCCAGGAGCTGAAATTCGCGAAGAACCTGCTCGAGCCGCTCGGGCGCCCGGATCTCGTGCAGCTGTGCAAGTTGCCGCCCGGGCCGGGGCAGGACCCGGTGCGCGCCTTCCTGCGCGAAACCTTCCGCACGAAGACCAAGTCCGAGTGGCTGGAATGGTTCAAGGGGCGCGACATCGCCTTTGCGCCGATGAAGACGCTGCCCGAGGTGCTCGAGGACCCGCATTTCAAGGCGCGCGGCATGGTGCTCAAGGACCACCGCGGCTGGGACCACCTCGGCATTCCGATCGCCTATCGCGACGAGCCCGGGCGCGTGAATTTCGAGGCGCCCGCGCACGGCCAGCACTCGGCGGCGATCCTGCGCTCGCTCGGCTATGCCGAGCGCGAGATCGCGCAGCTGCAGTCCCGTGGCGTCGTCACGGGCGCTTGAGCACGCACCTCGTCATCCTCAACCCGGTCGCCGGGCGCGGGCGGCTGCGCCGCGAGTGGCCGCGCGTGGCCGATCGACTGCACGCGGCCGGCGTCGACTTCGAGGTCGCCGAGACCGAGCGGCCCGGACACGGCGTCGAGCTCGCGGAGCGCGCTTCGCACGAGTACGGCGCGGTGATCGCCGCGGGCGGCGACGGCACCGTGCACGAGGTGGCAAACGGCCTGCTGCGCGCGCGCGGCGGCGCGGCGCTCGGCGTGCTGCCGCTGGGCGGCGGCGACGACTTCGTGAAAATGCTGCCCGCGCGAGATCCGGTCGAGCGGCTCGCCGCGCCACGGCCGCTCGCGTTCGACGCCGGCGTGATCCGCTCGGGCAGCGAAGTCCGCTACTTCGCCAACGGCATGGACATCGGCTTCGGCGCGCACGGCGCCTACAACATCCGCAAGGTGCCGCGCGTGTTCACGGGGCTCGCGGCCTACCTCGGCGCGATCGCGCTGACGCTGGTTCGCTATCCCAAGCTTCAGGTGAAGCTGCAACTGGACGATGACGCGCCGTTCGAGCAGACCACCGCGATGACGGCGGTGATGAACGGGCGCGCCTTTGGCGGGAGCTTCCACGTCTGCCCGGACGCGCGCGCCGACGACGGCGTGCTCGACCTGCTGATCGCCGAGGGCGTCGGGCGTCTCGCGATCCTCGGCATCGTGCCGAAGATCATGCGCGGCGCGCACGGCGGCCACCCGCGCCTGCGGCTCGCGCGTGCGAGGCGCGTAGTGCTGGAATCGGAGCAGCCGCTGCTCGTCGAGGCGGACGGCGAGATCGCGTTCGAGGACGCCCGGCGGCTGGAGATCGAGGTGCTGCCGGGCGCGCTGCGCGTGCTCGCCTGACGCCGCGCATGGACGCCGGGGAGCCGAGGGAGTAGTATCCGCCGCCGTGAATCGCTTCTGGCTCGTGCGCGCGGTCGCGCTGCTGATGCTGGTGTCCGGCATGCAGGCCGGCGCGCTGCGCGGCATCGACACCGGCGACGAGCGCTACTACGGCAACCCGGAAACCAGCACGGCGGTGCGCCCCGAGGCGCGCAAGTCCGATGTCATTCCATTGCCCGAGCCGGCGGCGCAGCCGCCGCAGCCGCAGCAATGGGCCTCCGGCGACGCGCTGCCGCAACCCGGCCAGCTGCCCGCCGGCGCGCGCGCCCTGCCGCAGCACCGCGTTCCCGACCCCACCGGCCCGCCGCGGGCCTGACTCCGCACCGTCGTTTCCCGTAGTCCGTCGCAACGCGATGCGGCGCGCGCGCGAGCGCGCGCGTCGTCCGTGGAGTCCGTCATGGAACAAGCGCAGTCCGGGATGCAGCGGCTCGTGCTGGCCGTCGACCTGCTGAGCAGGACCGTAGGCCACGCCTTCGCCTGGTGCATCGCCATCCTCACGCTCGGCACCTGCTTCGAGGTGCTGGTGCGCTACGTGCTGAACGATCCCACCAGCTGGGCGTTCGACATGAGCTACCTGATGTACGCCGGCGTGTTCTACATGGCCGGCGCCTACACGCTGTCGCGCGCCGCGCACGTGCGCGCCGACATGTTCTACCGCATGTGGCGCCCGCGCACGCAGGCGCGCGTCGAGCTGGTGCTGTACGTGTTCTTCTTCTTTCCCGGCATCCTCGCGCTGGTGGTCGCCGGCTGGGGCTACGGCTTCGAGTCGGTGCGCATCGGCGAGGTGAGCGTCAACAGCCCGGCGGGCGTGCCGATCTGGCCGCTGAAGATGATGATCCCCGTCGGCGCGGGCCTGCTCGCGCTGCAGGGCCTGGCCGAGGTGCTGCGCTGCCTGCAGTGCCTGCGCGACGGCCGCTGGCCCGCACGGCTGCACGATGTCGAGGAGCTCGAGAACCAGATCCTGCGCAAGGCGGCCGAGCAGCAGCGGGAGTCCGGGTCATGAGCGATCCCGTCGTCGCGCTGGTCATGCTGGGCATCCTGGTGGGCACGATCCTGATTGGCTTTCCGGTCGCGTTCACGCTGATGGCGCTCGGCGTGGGCTTCGGCTACTACGCCTACTGGCAGCCCGACCAGGCCTTCTTCGACAACCGCGTGTTCTACCTGCTCACGCAGAACACCTTCACGGTGATGAGCAACGACACGCTGGTCTCGATCCCGCTGTTCCTGCTGATGGGCTACATGGTGGAGCGCGCCAACATCCTCGACAACCTGTTCGGCAGCCTGCAGGTGGCGCTGCGCCGGGTGCCGGGGTCGCTGGCGGTGGCGACGCTCGCCACCTGCGCGCTGTTCGCCACCGCCACCGGCATCGTCGGCGCGGTGGTGACGCTGATGGGGCTGCTCGCCTTCCCGCAGATGCTCAAGGCCGGCTACGACACGCGCGTCGCGGCCGGCGTGGTGTGCGCCGGCGGCTGCCTCGGGATCCTGATCCCGCCCTCGATCATGCTGATCGTGTACGGCGCGCAGGCGAGCATCTCCGTGGTCAAGCTTTACGCCGCCGCGCTGCTGCCGGGCTTCCTGCTCGCCGGCCTGTACATCGCGTACGTCGTCCTGCTGGCGGTGCTGCGCCCGCAGAGCGCGCCGCCGCTGCCGCAAGAGAAGGGACAGGTGCCGCTCGGCCGGCTGCTCGGCATGCTGGTGCGCTCCTTCGTGCCGCTCGCGCTGCTCATCCTGTCGGTGCTCGGCGCCATCATGTTCGGACTGGCGACGCCCACCGAAGCGGCCGCGGTCGGCGCCTTCGGTGCGGTCGTGCTCGCGGCCTGCTACCGCTCGCTCACCTGGCAGGGGATGCGCGAGGCGGTCTACCTCACCGCGCGCACCTCGGCCATGGTGTGCTGGCTGTTCGTCGGCTCCGCGACCTTCGCCTCGATCTTCGCCTACCTGGGCGGCGAGGGCCTGATCAAGGCGACGGTGCTCGGCATGAACCTCAGCCCGGTGACCTTCCTGCTGCTGTCGCAGTTCATCATCTTCCTGCTCGGCTGGCCGCTGGAATGGACCGAGATCATCATCATCTTCGTGCCCATCTTCCTGCCGATGCTCGGGCACTTCCAGATCGACCCGCTGATGTTCGGCGTGCTGGTGGCGCTCAACCTGCAGACTGCCTTCCTGTCGCCGCCGATGGCGATGGCCGCGTACTATCTGAAGGGCGTCGCGCCGAAGAACGTGCTGCTCACGCAAATCTTCGGCGGCTGCCTGCCGTTCCTGTACATCGTCATCCTGAGCATGGTGATCGTCTACCTCTTCCCGCAGATCGTGCTGTGGCTGCCGAGCGCGCTCTACGGCTGAAGCGGAGACCCCATGGAACTGTTCTCGCCCGAAGGCGCTGTACGCCGTGTACACGCTGGCGCGCGCCTGACCCTTTGGCTATGATGGCCGTTGGGTCCTTGCCCCATGGGAGAAACAAGATGCAGGTAGTGGCGAGACTGGCGTCGGCCGCGGCCGGCCTGGCAGTAGCGGCGCTCGTCCACGCGCAAGGCGCGGACGAGCTGTGGCAGATGACCACGCGCATGGAGATGGAGGGCATGCAGATGCCCGCCATGTCCCAGCAGGTGTGCATGAAGAAGGGCGAGACGCGCGCCGAAGGGCTCGGGCAGCAGGACCGCAACTGCAAGGTCACCGAGCAGCGGCGCACCGCCAACAAGCTCACCTGGAAGGTCGTGTGCACGGGCGACGAGCCAATGACCGGCGTGGGCGAGATGACGCGCAACCGCGACACGCTCGAGGGGCGCATGCTGATGAAGGGCAAGGACGGGGAGATGAAGATCGTCTACTCGGGCAGGCTGAGCGGCGCCTGCAACGCGCAGACGCACCAGGATCCGCAGATCGCGGCCGCGCAGCAGCAGGTCGCGGCCATGCAGGCGCAGAGCAACGCGCAGATCGCGCAGATGTGCGGTGATGCGATCGCGAGGTTCCAGACGGTGGTCTTCGAGATGCAGGGCAGTCCCTGCCTCGCGCGTAAGGGCGAGTACTGCGCGCACGTGAAGAAAACGGCGAACGGCATGCGCACGCCCGCCGGCTACCGCAAGGCGCTTCAGACGGAGGGCCTGCGCGGCGACGGCTGGCAGGACGCAGCGAGATTCTGCGGCGTGCCGGGTGACCAGGTGCTCGCCGCCGCGTGCAAGAGCGCCGTCGCCGAGCGTGACGGGAAGTTCATGGCGGACTACAAGTGCACGGTCGATGCGCAGGCGCTCGCTGCAGCGTGCAAGAGCGGCGTGACGGAGCGCGACTGGATTTTCGTCGCCGCCCAGTGCCCGGCCGAGACGCAGAAGCTCGGCGCCGAGCACTGCGCGGGCCGCGAGTACACCGTCGCCATGAGCTCGGAGTACAAGCCGCTCTGCGCCAAGTACGCAGGCAGCTTCGCCCAGCCGCAGCGCGCCGCAGCCAAGCCTGCCGCGGCGCCGTCCTCGTCCGATGCCGTGACCGAGGGCGTCAAGGAAGGCGTGCGCGGGCTGCGCAAGCTGTTCGGCAACTGAGCGCGCGGTTCCTCCTCGCGGCGCTCCTCGCGGCCGCGCCGGCCGCGCACGCCGAGGACCCGTTTCCGGGGGTCGCCGCCGCCTACCTGGTGATCGTGGACAGCGCGCCACGCTGGGAGCGCGCGGCGGACGCGCGCCGCCAGCCGGCGAGCCTCGCCAAATTGATGAGCGCGCTGGTGGTGGTGCAGGAAGGAGACCTCGACCAGGTGGTCGCCGTCCCGCCGCGCGCGGCGACGGCGCGCGGCTCGCGGCTCGGCCTGCGCGAAGGCGAGCGGTTGCCCGCGCGCGCGCTGCTCGGCGCCATGGTGGTCGGCTCCGCGAACGACGCCTGCCTCGCGCTGGCGCTGCGCAATGGCGGCGTCGAGCGCTTCGTCGCGCGCATGAACGACGGCGCGCGCGCGCTGGGCCTGCGCCGCACGCGCTTCGCCGATCCCTGCGGCTTCGACGCGGACGACCAGCACAGCACGGCGCGCGACCTCGCGCGCCTCGCCGAGGCGTTCATGGCCGAGCCGCAGCTCGCCGCGCTCGCCGGGCGGCGCGCGCTCGCGTTGGCCACCGCGGACGGGCGCGCGCTCGAGGTCAGGACCACCAACGTCCTGCTGGAGCACTTTCCCGGCACGCTCGGCGTGAAGACCGGCCGCACGCGGCGCGCGGGCCACAACCTCATCGTGCTCGCCGAGCGCGGCGGCCGGCGCGTGCTGCTGGTGATGCTCGGCGCCCGCGACCGCTGGTGGGACGCGCATGCCATCCTCGAGCGGGCGCTGGCGCGCTAGCGCGCTCGTTGCCGCGGCGCTCGCCGCGTACGCCGGCGCCTTCGCGGGCGCGTTCCAGTTCGACGACTTCAACGTCATCGTGCGCGAGGGCGCGGTGCATTCGCCCGGCGCCTGGTGGGACTCCATGCCCGGCATCCGGCCGCTGCTCAAGCTCTCCTATGCCCTGTCTTGGGTCGCCGGGGGCGGGAGCACGCTGCCGTTCCACGCGCTGAACGTCGCGCTGCATGCGGCGAACGTGCTGCTCGCCTGGGCGATCCTGCGGCTGGTCTTCGAGCGCATGGGGGCGGGTGGCGATGGGTTCGCCGCCTTCGCGGCGGCGCTGCTCTTCGCGCTGCATCCCGCGCATACCGAGGCGGTGACCTACATCTCCGGGCGCTCGGTGTCGATGATGGCCTCCTTCTATCTCGCAGCGGTGCTCGCGCACTTGCGCGAGGGGCCGCGCTGGCTTTCGCCGTTGTTTTTCGCGCTGGCGCTCGGCGTGAAGGAAGTGGCAGTCACGCTGCCCGCGGCGCTCGTGCTGTGCGAAGCGCTAGACCTGCGCCGGCCGTTCCGTTGGCGCGAAGCGCTGCGGCGCAGCGCGCCGCACTGGGCGCTGCTGGCGCTGGCAGTTGCGCTCATGGGCGCGCTTTCGCGCTATCGCGAGATGCTGGAGACGAGCCTCGCGCTGCGCGCGCCGCTCGAGCAGCTCGAGCTGCAGCTCGGCGCGCTCCTCCGGCACGTGGGCGTGCTGACGCTCGCGGTGCCGCCCAACATCGACCCGCAGGTGACGCCGCTGCCGGCCGGCGCGGGATTCGCGGTGCTGGCGGCGATCGGCGTCGGCGTCGCGCTGTTGCGCGCACAGCCCTGGTACGCCTTCGCGATCCTCTGGTTCCTGCTGCACCTCGCGCCGACCAATTCGATCCTGCCGCGGCTGGATGCGGCGAACGATCGGCAGCTCTATCTCGCGTCCATCGGCCCGCTCGCGCTGGCCGGGCTGGCGATCTCCCTCATGCCGCGATGGCGGATGGCGCTCGTCGCCATCGGCGCGCTTGCTCTCGGCGCCGGGACGGTGCTGCGCAACCAGGACTACCGATCGGAGGTCGCGCTGTGGGGCGACACGGTGGAAAAGTCGCCCGGCAGCGCGCGCGCCTGGAACAACTTGGGCTACGCCTACCAGGGCGAAGGGCGGCGCGAGGCGGCTTGTGCAACCTATGCGCGCGCGCTGCAGCTCGATGCCGGGCAGCTGCGCGCGCGCGTCAACGCCGCAGAGCTCAGATGTACCCCGGCCCCTCGATCGCCGGATGCTTCGCCAGGAAGTCCTCGTTGACCTCGACCCCGAGCCCCGGCTTGTCCAGCGGCCAGACGTTGCCGTCCTTGTCGACCATCCCCGGGTTCTGCACCAGCTCGTCCCTGAACCTGTTCGACTTCGACACGTCACCCTCGAAGTAGCCGCCGTTGTCGATCGCGGCGAGGAAGTGGATGGTCGCGGCGTGGTTGAGGCCCGTCATCGAGCTGTGCGGATGGATCGGCAGCTTCCACGCCGAGGCCATGGCCGCGATGCGCAACGCCTCGGTAATGCCGCCGGTCTTGGAGAGGTCCGGCTGCAGGATGGTGATCGCCCCGTCCTCGATCACGCGGTTGAACTCGAACCGCGTGTAGTGGTTCTCCCCCGCGGCGAGCGGCGTGCGACCGAAGCCCCTCGCCATCCGGTAGCTGCGATAGTCGTGCGCGGGGAAGGGCTCCTCGAGCCAGCTGACGTTCAGCTCGTCCATGCCCGGCATCACTTGCCGCACGTCCTCCACGGCGTAGCCGATGTTCGCGTCGGTGAGGATGACGAGCTCCTCGCCGCAGGCCTTGCGCACGGCGCGGACGCGCTCGAGGTCGCGCTTGACGGAATCGCCTACACGCAGCTTCACCGCCCGGTAGCCCGCATCCAGGCTCTTCCCGAGTTCCTCGATCAGTTGCGCGGGCGGCTGGTAGCCGAGCGACACGCCGCCGGCGTAGGCGGGGATTCCCCGTCTCGCGCCGCCGAGCAGCCGGTAGAGCGGCATGCCGGCGGCCTTGCCGCGGATGTCCCACAGCGCCATGTCGATGCCGCTCATCGCCAGGCACGTTCCCGCGCCCATGCCGTGGCTGGCGAGCTGCTTGTCGTAGATCTTCTTCCACACGCCTACGACGTCCGCGGCGTCCATGCCGAGCACGAGCTGCCGGAGCGTGGTGTCGATCAGCTTTGCCACCGCGGTGTGCGCGCGCCCGTGGTGCGACTCGCCCCAGCCCACGAGCCCGCTCGCGGTCGTGACCTTGACGACGACGGCGTCGCGCTTGATCGCGGTGCCGATGCCGAGCGCGACGCGATGCGCCGGCGGCACCGGGAACGAGGTGGGGTAGGCCTTGAGGTCAGCGATCCTGAGGTCGGCAGGCATCCCAGCACTCCGGGTTGACGAAATTGACCGGCTTCTCGCCGGCGAGCATGCGCAGCGTCTCGTCCGCGGCGCGCACCGCGGCGCGCGCGCGCGACTCGCGCGTGCTGCCCGCGAGGTGCGGCGTGAGGATGACGTTGTTCAGCGCGAACAGCGGGTGCCCCTCCTGGATGCGGTAGTGCTCGTAGACGTCGAGCATGGCGCCCGCGATGCGCCGATCGTGCAGCGCCTCGACGAGCGCTTTCTCGTCGACCACCGGCCCGCGTCCCACGTTGATGAGCCAGCTCGAGGGCTTCATCGCCGCGAACCGCCCCGCGCCGAACAGGTGATGCGTCTCCGGCGTGAGCGGGCAGGCGAGCACCACGAAGTCGGACTGCGCGACGAGCGCATCGAGATCGGCGGCCTCGGCCTCGGGCGGCAGGCGCTCCAGGCGCCGCTGGTGGCCCAGCACGCGCATGCCGAAGCCGTGCCGGCAGATCTTCGCCACACGCGCGCCGATCTCGCCCACGCCGACGATGCCGGCGGTGAGCCCGGCGATCTCGCGCGCGATGAAGGCGAGCTTGCGCGCCTCGTCCCAGGGCTGCGTGCGCATGGCGCCGGTGATCGCGGCGATGTTGCGCGCCAGCATCAGCATGGCCATGACGCAGTACTCGGCGACCGACTGCGCGTTCGAGCCGGGCAGGTTGGCCACCGGCACGCCCCGGGCGCTGGCCGCCGCGAGCGGCACGAGATCGGTCCCGGTGCCGTGGATGGTGATCGCGCGCACGCGCGGCGCCGCCTCGAGGATGTCGTCGGGGAGCTTCGAGCGGATGATGAGGGCATCCGCCTCCGCGGCAAGCCGCTTGACCGTAGGCGCGCTGCCCTCGGGCGCGAGCACCACCTCGACGCCGCGCGAGCGCAGCAGCTCCTCGCCCGACGCATCGATCGGGTCGGTCAGCAGGACGCGGCTCATTGCAGCAGTGCGTCGGCGAACGCGTCGTCCGCCGGCGCGAGCGGGTCGCGCGGCTCGAGGCGGTGGCGGCGCACGAGCCTCGCGAGCAGCGGCCTGCCTTCCCGCTCGTGCAGCGCCGCCGCGCAGGCGTAGTACAGGCCAGTGGCCGCCTGGCGCGCGTGCGGCTCGTCCGCGTTGCGCGCGAAGTCCGCCGCCTTGCCGAGGTCGAGCGCCATCGCGTCGAGCGCCTTTTCCTTGCGGATCGCGCGCAGCACGTCGAGCGCGACGATGTTGGAGGTGCCCTCCCAGATCGAGCCGAGGTGCGCGTCGCGCAGCAGCCGCGCGTCCGACCACTCCTCGACGTAGCCGACGCCGCCGCGCACCTCCATCGCGTCGCCCGTCACGCGGCGCGCGTCGCGGCAGGCGCGGAACTTGAGCAGCGGGGTCAGTAGGCGGACTCTGCGACGAGACGTCTCATCGCCCGCGTCGGCCTTCGCCAGCTCTACGGCGGTGTAGAGCATCACCGAGCGCGCCGCTTCCGTCGGCACCATGAGCTTGAGCAGCTGGCGGCGCATCAGCGGCAGCTCGATCAGCGGCTTGCCGAAGGCGACGCGGCGCCTGGCGACGAACAGCGCTTCGGTCAGTGCGCGGCGCATCATGCCGGCAGCGCGCATGCCGTTCGACAGCCGCGACATGTTGATCATGTCCGCCATCTGCACGAAGCCGCGCTGCGGGTCGCCTACGAGAAAGGCGAGGGCGCCTTCCAGGCGGATCTCGCCGCTCGGCATGTCGCGCGTGCCGAGCTTGTCCTTCAGGCGCACGACGCGATAGGCGTTGGGCGCGCCGTCCGGCAGCAGCTTCGGCAAGAGGAAGAGCGAAAGCCCTTTCGTGCCCGCCGGCGCGCCGTCGAGGCGCGCGAGGACGAGCGCGAGGCCCGCATCCGCGTTCGAGCAGAACCACTTGTCGCCGTAGAGCCGCCAGTGCTCGCCGTCCTTGAGCGCGCGCGTGGCGGTGGCGCCGACATCCGAGCCCGCGCCCTGCTCGGTCATGAACATCGCCCCTTGCGTGAGCGCGTCGAGGTCCTGCTGCGTGAGTCCCGGCAGGTAGCGTGCAACGAGCGCCGGATCGCCGAACTTGCGGATCGTGCGCGTGAGCGCATCGGTCATCGAGAGCGGGCAGCAGGCGCCGAACTCGGCCTGCACATAGAGATAGGTGAGCGCGTACTTGGCGATCGGCGGCAGCGGCTCGGGCCAGCCGAGCACGCCGCCGCGATGCGACATCGCGGCGAGGCCGAACTCGCCGAACGCGATCTCCTCGAGCCGCCGGTAGGACGGGTGCTTCTCGATCCACTGCCGGTCCTCTCCCGCGCGCGTGCGGTGGTGGAGCACCGGCGGATTGCGGTCGGCAGTCGCGGCGAGGCGGTCGAGCTCGTCGCCCGCGAGCGCACCCAGGCGCTCGAGATGCGGCAGCAGGTGCGCCTGGAGCCGCGGCTCCATGTAGTGCCGCAGGAGCCGCGCGTACTCGGGGTCCGCGTGGAAGAGGTTGAGACCCCGGCTGTCGGGGAGCGCCGCCTGCGACAGCGGCTCGTGCGGTCTCATTACTCCCGGAAGGACGGGTCGCGCCGGTCGAGCATGCGCAGCAGCGCCGGCCACTCGAGCTCGGTGATCCTGCGGCGCTTGCCCGGCGCGTAGCGCTCGTTGGTGGTGCGGATCACGTCGGCGCCGGGGTGGTTGAGCTCGGTGTTGCAGGCCATGGCCATCAGCTGCGCCTGGCAGGCGCGCTCCAGCCAGTGCAGCACGACGAAGGCCTCGCACACCGTGCTGCCCGCCGTGAGCAGCCCGTGGTTGCGCAGGATCATGGCCGACGCCTGGCCGAGGTCGCGCACCAGGCGCTGCTGCTCGTCGAGGTCGATCGCCGGGCCCTCGTAGTCGTGATAGGCGATCTGGCCGAAGAACATCGCGTTCTGCGTGAGCGGCAGCAGGCCGCATTTCAGCGCCGAGACCGCCATGCCGGCGGGCGAATGGGTGTGGATCACGCAGCCGACGTCCTGGCGGCCGCGATGGATCGCGCTGTGGATGACGAAGCCCGCCTGGTTGATGCCGTAGCCGGTGCCCGAGTCGAGCACTACCTTGCCGTCGAAGTCGATCTTGACGAGGCTCGAGGCGGTGACCTCCTCGTACGCGTAGCCGTAGGCATTGATGAGGAAGTGGCCTTCCTCGCCCGGCACGCGCGCGGTGGCGTGGTTGTAGATGAGGTCGTTCATGCCGAAGTGCGCGATCAGCCGGTAGCAGGCGGCGAGGTCGACGCGCGCTTGCCACTCCGCGGGGCTCACCTTGCTGCGCAGCGAGGGAATGTTCACGTGCGAGAGGTCGGTCATAGCGTGTCCTTCGTTCCGAGTAGCGCGGTGATCTGGCTGGAGAGCACACCGCCGTTGCCGTGGGCGAGCGCCACCGCGGCGTCCTTCACCTGCCGCGCCCCGCCTTCCCCGCGCAATTGTCGCACCGCTTCGACGAGGAGGAATATCCCGTACATGCCCGGATGCACGCAGGACAGCCCCCCGCCGTTGGTGTTCACCGGCAGCTCGCCCCCCGGCGCGATGCGACCGCCCGAGACGAAGGCGCCGCCTTCGCCTTTCCCGCAGAATCCGAGGTCCTCCAGGAAGAGCAACGTGTTGATGGTGAACGCGTCATAGAGTTCCACGACGTCCACGTCCTGCGGTCCGAGGCCCGCCATCTCAAACGCGCGCTGCCCCGACTCGGTCGCCGCCGTCACGGTGAGATCGGGCATCGAGGAGATCTGCCGGTGCCAGTGCGCCGCGCCCACGCCGAGCAGGTAGGCGGGAGGCTTCGGGAAGTCCTTCGCGCGTTCGGCGCGCGTCAGCACGTAGGCGCCGCCGCCGTCCGTGACCAGGCAGCAGTCGCGCACCGTAAGCGGGTCGCTCACCATGCGCGATCCAAGCACGTCCTCGACCGTCAGCGGCTCGCGCGCGAACGCTTCCGGATTGAGCTGCGCCCACTGGCGTGCCGCGACCGCGATTTCAGCCAGTTGCGCGCGCGTCGTGCCGTACTGGTGCATGTGCCGCGCAGCAGCGAGCGCATAGGAGGTTGGTGGGTTGAAAGGCTTGTACGGATGCTCGAAGGGCTGCGGGTCGAGCGCCATCTTGTACTTGCCGGCCTCCGCGCGGCCCACGCCGGTGCGCTGGCTGGAGCCGTACGCGACGAGGATCGTGTCGCACAGGCCCGCGTTCAGCGCGAGCGCCGCCGGGATCAGGTGCCCCACGAACGACGAACCGCCGACCATCGTGGACTCGGTGAACTTCGGGTGCACGCCGAGGTGCTCGGCGAGCGCAAGGCCCGACATGAAGATGTTGGTGCTCGCGACCACGATGCCGTCTACGTCGCGGGCACTCAGTCCGGCGTCGCCGAGCGCGTTCTTCGCCGCGGCCGCCGCGATCTCCATCTCCGTCCAGCCGGGCGCCTCGCCGCAGCCGGCCAGTCCCACGCCCGCGATGGCGACCGATCCCCTCATGCGGGCGTGAACTCCACGAGGCCCTCGGCGATGCGCGCCTTCACCGCCATGCCGATCGTCACGTCCTGCGGCGCGACGCCGGCCACGCGGCTCATCATGCGCACGCCCTCGGCGAGGTCCACCAGGCACACGTTGTAGTCGCCGCCGTCGCCAGGCTTCCTGCGCACGACCGTGGTCGAGTACACGGTGCCGCGGCCGCTCGCGGCCACCCAGCCGAGCTCGCCCGAGCCGCAGTGCGGGCACAGGACGCGCGGGTAGAAGACGTGCTTCGCGCAGGCGGCGCACTGCTGGATCTCGAAGCGCCCCGCGGCGAGCGCGTCGAAGAAACGCTTCTCAGGCCCGGAGGGTGGCGACATGCTGGCCTTCGGCGACCTGCTCGCCTTCCGCGACGTGCAGCGCCTCGAGCACACCGGCGGCGGGCGAGGGCACCGGGATCTCCATCTTCATGCACTCTACGAGCAGCAGCGTGTCTTCAGCGGCGACGCGGCTGCCGGCGCAGGCCTCGATGCGCACCACCTTGCCGGCCACCTCGCAGCGGATTTCGAACGTCGCCATGGGCGCGCCGATTATTGCAGATGTCCTGTGCAACAATCGAGCGCGAAAGTCGAAATGAAGGCACACCCGGCACCGGTGGTCCGCGGCATGCTGTGGATGGCGGCCACCGGGCTGCTGTTCCTGCTGCTCAACACCACCATGAAGAAGCTTTCCCACGAGTTCGATCCGTGGCTGGTGGGCTTCCTGCGCTATCTGCTCGGCGCGCTGGTCATGATCCCGCCCGCGCTGCGCCTGGGCGCGGCAGCGCTGTGGCCCAAGGCGCCCAAGCTGCAGTTCCTGCGCGGCCTGTTCCACGCGGGCGGCATGACGCTGTGGTTCGCGGCGCTGCCGATGGTGTCGCTCGCCGAGCTGACGGCGATCGGCTTCAGCGGCCCGATCTTCATCTGCCTGGGCGCCGTGGCGTTCCTGCACGAGCGCATGAGCGGCGCGCGCTGGGTCGCAGTGCTGCTCGGCTTCGCCGGCGTGATCATCGTGCTGAAGCCCTGGCAGGGCGGCGGGTTCGGCGGCATCTCGCCCGGCATGCTGCTCATGCTCGCGTCCGCCCCGGTTTTCGCCGGCTCTTTCCTCGTCGCCAAGGCGCTCACGCGCCACGATCGCTCCGAGGTGGTGGTCCTGTGGCAGCACCTTTGGGTCTCGATCCTGCTCGCGCCGCTCGCGCTCTCCTACTGGACGCCCCCCACGCCCGCGCAGTGGGCGCTGCTCGTGCTGTGCGGCTTCCTCGGCGCGGGCGGACACTACTGCATGATCCGCGCCTTCCGGGTGGCCGACATCTCCGCCGTGCAGTCGGTGAAATTCCTGGAGCTGGTCTGGGCGGCGATCCTCGGCTGGATCGTGTTCGGTACCACGCCGGCGGGCGCTACCGTGGCGGGAGGCGTGGTGATCCTGGCAGCGACGCTCCTTCTCGCGCGGCACGAGTCGCGCGCTGAGGCCGCACGGGGCAGGCCATGACGGTGCACACCGGTCGGCCGCCTACACCTGCCCTGCAGGGCCTGGTCACCTCGCCGCACAGCCTCGCCTCGTCGGCCGGCGTCGACGTCCTGCGCGCCGGGGGCTCGGCGGTCGACGCGGCGATCGCCACGAGCGCGGCGCTCAGCGTCCTCTATCCGCACATGACGGGAATCGGCGGGGACGCCTTCTGGCTGATCCACGAAGGCGCGACCGGCGCCGTGCGCTACCTGTGCGGCGGCGGGCAGGCGGCCGCGTTGGCCGATCCGGCGTGGTTCCGCGAGCGCGGCCACACCGAGATCCCCCTCAAAGGCATCGCGCCGGCGACGCTGACCGTGCCGGGCGCGGTCGCCAGCTGGGCGGCAGCGCACGCGCGCTACGGCCGGCTGTCGCTTGGGCGCTGCCTGGAGCAGGCGATCGGGTACGCGCGGGAGGGCGCGCCCGTCACCGCGCGGCTCGCGCGGTTCATCGCGCTGTCGAAAGACGAGCTCGCGGCGTGCCCGGAGGCGGCAGCGATCTTCCTGAAGGGGGGCGCCACGCTGGTCAATCCAGGCCTCGCGCGCTCGCTGGAGCGCATTGCGCACGCGGGCCGCGCCGGCTTCTACGAAGGCGAGACGGCGCACGAGCTGGCGCGCTACGCCGAGGCGCACGGCGGCTTCTTCCGGCCGTCGGACTTCGCGGCGCAGGAGGCGCAGTGGGGCGAGCCGCTGGTGGGCAGCTATCGCGGGGCGACGATCTACAACACGCCGCCGCCGACGCAGGGCTTCGCCGTGCTGCAGATGCTCAACCTGCTCGAGCCGTTCGAGCTGCACCGCCGGCCGCTGCTGGGTCCGGACCGCGTGCACCTGCAGGTGCAGGCCAAGCAGCTCGCGTTCCACGACCGCGACCGCTGGCTGGCGGATCCGCGCTTCGCGCCGGTGCCGGTCGAGCGATTGATCTCGAAGGCCTATGCCGACGCGCGACGCGGGCTCATCGATCCGCAGCGCGCGCTGCCTTGGGACAGGGTTCCCTCGCACGGCTCGCTCGCGGGAGACACGGTGTTCGTGGCGGCGATCGACCGTGAAGGCAACGCGGTGGCGCTCGTCCACAGCCTGTACGGGATCTTCGGCTCGGCGGTCGTCGCGGGTGAAACCGGCGTCGTGCTGCAGAACCGGGGCGCCTACTTCCATCTGGACCCGGCGCACCCGAACGTGCTGCAGCCCGGGAAGATCCCCATGCACACGCTGATCGCCTCGATGGCCAAGCGCGACGGCAAGCTGTGGTGCGTCCTCGGTTGCATGGGTGCGGACGGGCAGCCGCAGATCCAGCTGCAGGCGTACTCGGGCTTGATCGACCACGGGCTCGACATCCAGCAGGCGGTGGAGATGCCGCGGTTCCTCTCCGGCCGGTTCGCGCTCGGCGAGGCGCGCGACACGCTGCACGTGGAGGCGCGCTTCCCGCCGGCCACGATCGACGAGCTCGCGCGCCGCGGCCATCCGGTGGATCGCTGGGGCGACTGGAACGAGCTCGCCGGGCACGCGCACGGCATCCTGGTCGACCCGGCCACGGGCGTGCGCTGGGGCGGCGCCGATCCGCGCAGCGACGGCGCGGCGATCGGCTACTGAGGGCGCGTTCGCTATGATCCGCCTGGCATGAGTTGGGAAAAGGAGCTCGAGGAGCTGGCGCGGAGGAAGGCGCTTGCCGCGCAGATGGGCGGCGCGGAGAAGGTCGCGCGCCACAAGGGCCTGGGCAAGCTCACGGTGCGCGAGCGCATCGAGGCGCTCGCAGACGCCGGCAGCTTCCACGAGCTGGGCAGCATCGCCGGCAAGGCGAGCTACGACGCCGAAGGCAATCTCGCGGGCTTCATCCCGGCGAATCTCGTCATGGGCCGCGCGAAGCTCGACGGCCGGGCGGTGGCGGTGGCCGGCGACGACTTTACCGTGCGCGGCGGCGCGGCGGACGCGGGCATCCGCGGCAAGCTCGTCACCGTCGAGCGCATGGCGCTCGACCTGCGCCTGCCACTCATCCGGCTCGTCGACGGCACGGGCGGCGGCGGCTCGGTGAAGTCGATCGAGATCGAGGGCCGTACGCTGCTGCCGAGCATGCCCGTGTGGCAGCTGTGCGTAGACAACCTCTCGCAGGTGCCGGTGGTGTCGCTCGCGCTCGGCTCGGTGGCGGGACTGGGCGCGGCGCGCGTCGCGGCGAGCCACTACTCGGTGATCGTGAAGGACACCGCGCAGATGTTCGTCGCCGGCCCGCCGGTAGTGGCGCGCGTGGGTGAGGTTCTCGACAAGAACGAGCTGGGCGGCAGCGACATCCACACGAAGAACGGCGCGATCGACGACGAGGCTGCCTCGGAGACCGAGGCCTTCGCGATGGCACGAAGATTCCTGTCGTATCTGCCGAGCTCCGTGCACGAGCTGCCCGCGCGCACCGAGCCGAAGGACGACCCGAAGCGCCGCGACGAGTGGCTCCTTGGCGCGATCCCGCGCGACCAGAAGAAGGTCTACAAGATGCGCCCGATCGTCGAGGCGCTCGTCGACCAGGGCAGCTTCTTCGAGATCGGCCGGCGCTGGGGCAAGCCGGTGATCACCGGCCTCGCGCGCCTGGACGGCTGGCCGGTGGCCGTGATGGCGAGCGACCCGTACCAGTACGGCGGCGCGTGGACCGCGGACGCCTGCGACAAGGTGATCCGGCTCGTCGACCTCGCGCAGACCTTCCACCTGCCGGTGGTGCACCTCGTGGACGTGCCTGGCTTCCTCATCGGCCGCCAGGCGGAGGAGGCCGGCACCATCCGCCACGGCGCGCGCGCCATGCAGGCGATCTACCAGTGCACGGTGCCCTGGTGCGCGATCCTGGTGCGCAAGGTCTATGGCGTGGCGGGCGCGGCGCACATGAACCCGGCGCGCTTCGGCATGCGCTACGCCTGGCCCTCGGGCGACTGGGGGTCGCTGCCCATCGCGGGCGGACTGGAAGCCGCGTACAAGGCGGAGCTCGAAGCTGCCCCGGACCCGAAGGCGAAGCTCGCCGAGATCGAGGCGCGGCTGGCGAAGCTGAGTTCGCCGTTTCGCAGCGCCGAGTCCTACCTCGTCGAGGAGATCATCGACCCGCGCGACACGCGCGCCATCCTCACCGAGTTCGCCAACCTCGCCGCGCCGCTGAGGACGCCGGGGCCGCCGAGCTTCGGCTACCGCCCATGACGCTGCGCGCGGCGCTCGCGCCGGGATCGATCGCCGTCGTCGGCGCCTCGGACAACCCGCACAAGGTCGGCGGGCGGCCGATCCTCTACATGAAGCGCTATGGCTACCGTGGCGCGATCTACCCGATCAACCCGGGCCGCGCGGAAGTCCAGGGCCTGAAGGCGTACAAGGCGATCGGCGATACTCCGCAGGCGCCGGATCTCGCGGTGATCGCGGTGGCGGGCGACGAGGCGGTGCGCGCGGTCGAGGAATGCGCGGCGCGCGGCGTGCAGGTCGCGGTGGTGATGACTTCGGGCTTCGGCGAGCTCGGCGCCGAGGGCAAGGCGGCGCAGGCGCGCATGGCTGCCGCGGCAAAGGCGGCCGGCATGCGCCTGGTCGGCCCCAATTGCCAGGGTCTCGCCAACTTCGCCACCGGCGCGGTGGCGAACTTCTCCACGGTTTTTCACGAGATCGAGGCGCGCGACGGCCCGGTGGCCATCGTCAGCCAGAGCGGCGCCTGCTCGCAGGCGATCTACATCCTCGCGCGCCAGCGCGGCCTCGACGTGCGCCACGTGCACGCGACCGGCAACGAGGCCGACGTGACGGTGGCCGACCTCGCCGCCGAGATCGTGCAGGAGGAGGGCGTGCGGCTGGTGCTCCTGTATATGGAGGCAATCCAGCGCCCGGCGGTGTTGGCGCAGGCGGCGGAAGCGGCGCGCGCGCGCGACCTGCCGATCGTCGCCGTCAAGGCGGGCCGCACGGCAAGCGGCGTCAAGGCGGCGTCCTCGCACACCGGCGCGCTGGCGAGCGAGGACCGCGTCATCGACGCCTTCTTCGCCAAGCACGCGATCTGGCGCGCCGCCGACCCGCAGGAGCTGGTCGCCGCCGGCCAGCTGTATCTCGCGGGCGGGCGGCCGAAGGGCCGGCGCTTCGTCGCCGTGAGCAATTCGGGCGCGAGCTGTGTCATGGCGGCGGACGCCGCGGAAGAAATGGAGCTCGAATTGCCGCAGTTCGGGGAAGCGACCCAGGCGAAGCTGAAGCAGGTCCTGCCGGCGTACGCGACGGCGTCCAACCCGCTCGACGTCACGGGCGCGCTCCTCGGCGACAGCGGCCTCATCGGCGCCTCGCTCGAGGTCCTCGGCGCGGACGACGCCTGCGACCTGCTGATGCTGGCTATCCCCATCGCGGGCGCCGGCTACGACGTGCCGCGCTTCGCGCGCGACGCGGCCGCATTCCAGGCACAGCGCGGCAAAGCCGTGGCGCTCGCCGCGCCGCAGGCCGAGGTGCGCGCCGAGTTCGAGAAGCTCGGCGTGCCGGCCTTCGCGCGCGAGCGCGACGCGATGCTCGCGCTACGCCAGCTCGCGGCGCACAGCGCGCTGCTGCGCCAGCGGCCCGCGGTGTCGGGCGCAAAGGCGTCGCCGGCGCTGCCCGCGGGCAAGACGGGCTTTCTCGACGAGTTCGAGAGCCTCGCGCTCCTCGCGCAGGCGGGCGTCGCCGTGGTCGAGCACCGGCTATGTCGCAGCGAGGCCGAGGCGCGCGCGGCCTACGCCGCGCTCGGGCCGAAGGTGGTGGTCAAGGCCTGCTCGGCGAGCGTGCCGCACAAGACCGAGCAGGGACTGGTGCGCGTGGGCCTGACGAGCGCGGACGCGGTGGCGCAGGCGTTCCGCGACTTCAAGCCGCGGCTGCCCGCGGGCGACGGCGTGTTGGTGGCGCGGCACGCGTCCGGCCGGCGCGAGCTCGCGCTCGGCGCGCGCCTGGATCCGCTGTTCGGCCCGGTGGTGATGGTCGGCGACGGCGGCATCTATCTGGAGGCGCTGAAGGACTTCCGGCTGCTGCTGGCACCGTTCTCCCGCGACGACGTGCTCGCGGCGCTCGCCGGGCTGCGCATGGCGCCCCTCCTGGGTGCACTGCGCGGGCAGCCGCCGCTCGATGTGGGTGCATTCGCGGACATGGCGGTCCATCTCGGTGCGGCCATGCGCGGCTGGCAGGGTCGCGTCGCCTCGGTGGACGTCAATCCGGTGATGCTGTTCGAGCAGGGCCGGGGCGCGCTCGCGGTCGACGCGCTCGTCGAACTCGCCCCGGCTTGCGCCAACCCGGGCTAAACTTGGATACTGGCATCCCGTTTCGGGAGTATTCACGGAGGAGGAGGGTTCATGAAGCGTCGTAAATTCCTACAAGGCGCAGCGGCGGGCGGCGTAGCCGCGGCGGCCGCAACGGTATCCGCGCCGGCAATCTCGCAGGGCATCAAGCAGTTGAAGATGGTGACTACCTGGCCGAAGAACTTTCCCGGCCTGGGCACCGGCGCCGAGCGGCTCGCCGCGCGCATCAACACCATGTCCGGCGGCTCGCTCGAGGTAAAGGTATACGCGGGCGGCGAGCTGGTGCCGCCGTTCGAGTCGTTCAACGCCGTGCGCGACGGCAAGGCCGAGATGAGCCACTCGGTCTCGTACTACTGGCAGGGCCATTCGCCGGCGTTCAACTTCTTCGCCGCGGTCCCGTACGGCTTCAACGCCGCGGAGCACGCCGCGTGGATGCTGTGGGGCGACGGCCACAAGCTGTGGACCGAGCTGTGCGACCAGTTCAACATCGTCCCGTTCATGCGTGCCTCGACCGGCGTGCAGATGGGCGGCTGGTTCCGCAAGGAAATGAAGACCATGGACGACTTCAAGGGCCTGAAGTTCCGCATGCCGGGACTGGGCGGTGAAGTGCTGCGCCGCCTCGGCGCCACGGTGGTCAACCTGCCGGGTGGCGAGATCTTTCCCGCGCTGCAGGCCGGCACTATCGACGGCACCGAGTGGGTCGGACCCTGGAACGACCTCGCCTTCGGCTTCTACAAAGTGGCGAAGTACTACTACTGGCCCGGCTTCCACGAGCCCTGCACGACCGGCGAGGTGCTGGTCAACAAGAAGGTGTGGCAGGGGTTGTCGAAGCAGCAGCAGGAGATCATCTCGGTCGCGATCCAGGCCGAGGCGACGATCGAGCTCGCCGAGTTCAACTACAAGAGCGGCGATGCGCTCGATACGCTGCTCACCAAGCACAACGTGCAGCTGCGCAAGTTCCCGGACGACATGCTGAAGAACATGGGGCAAGCTGCGGTCGACGTGGTGGCCGAAGTCGGCAACAAGGACGCCTTCACCAAGAAGGTGTACGAGAGCTTCGTCGCGGCGCGCAAGAAGGCCATTGGCTGGAGTGCGCTCGGCGAGCAGGGCTACATGAATGCCCGCTCGTTGATGAAGCTGTAGCCGATCGCATCGACGGGCACTTCCGGGCGCGGTGAAGCCGCGCCCGGAATCCTGTTGCCGGATGAGGTCCCTCAAGCGCATCGCGGACGCCGTAGACGCCGCCAACGACTGGATCGGGCGTGCCTTCGCCTGGCTCACGCTCGGCATGGTGCTCACCGAGTTTACGGTCGTGCTGTCGCGCTACGTGTTCGGCCTGGGCTCGACGATCATGCAGGAATCCATCGTCTACATGCACGCGACGGTGTTCCTGGTGTGCGCCGGCTATGCGCTGGTGCATAACGGGCACGTACGCTGCGACATCTTCTATGCCTCGATGACGCCGCGCACGCGGGCGATCGTCGACATCATCGGCACGATCGTCTTCCTGCTGCCCATGTGCGTGCTGCTGGGATGGATGGCCTGGCCCTACGTCAAGGCGTCGTGGGCCGTCATGGAGATCTCGCAGGAGGGCCGGCTGGGAATCCCGGCGGTCTACCTCCTGAAGACGCTCATCCTGGTGTTTACGGGGCTGCTGACCCTGCAGGCGCTGTCGCTCATCGTGCAATCGGCGCTGGTGGTGGTCGGCGCCGCGCCGAACCGGGGGCGCGTCGACGGTGAGCCCGCGAGCGGGGGAGGGGCCGCGTGAAGGAGATCCTCTCCCTGCTAATGTTCGCCGGACTATGCAGCTTCGTCCTGCTCGGCTTCCCGGTGTCGTTTACGCTCGCCGGCACCGCGCTCGTTTTCGCGCTGGCCGGTATCGCGTTCAGCGTGTTCGATCCGGACTTCCTGGGCGTGTTGCCGCACCGCGTGTACGGCGTAATGACCAACGAGGTGCTGATCGCGATTCCGCTGTTCATCTTCATGGGGGTGATGCTCGAGCGCTCCAAGGTCGCCGAAGAGCTGCTCGACACCATGGGACAGCTTTTCGGCAGGCTGCGGGGCGGGCTGGGCATCTCCGTTTCGGTGGTC
>Ga0224500_10000523_pt1 | contig 26099 bp, 25 predicted proteins | sample SF_Oct11_sed_USG_FD_168126 | JGI IMG/M metagenome (GOLD analysis project Ga0224500, IMG submission 168126) | Sediment microbial communities from San Francisco Bay, California, United States - SF_Oct11_sed_USGS_4_1 | ecosystem: Environmental > Aquatic > Marine > Sediment | place: USA: California... | reverse complement strand
AAGACTTCTTTCGCATGCCGCGCCAAATCGGCGTACACCGTTTCTTGATAGACATTCGCTTTCGCATGCCGCGCCAAGGTTGGAGCGAGTGGATCGCTGAGACCTGCGGTCTGGCCGCAGAGTTCACCCCAAAGATTCACCGGCGGACGTTGACAGGCTTCTTTCAAATCCTCGCCAATCGCACGCAATTCAGGGAGTTGCGAGGACAGGAGCCGCGTAATCTGTTTCTCCAACGTCCGGATACTGACGACCTGCCCGACATTGGTCTTCGCCGCGAGGGGAAGCAAATATCGCGTGACATCGAAGGCCCGTGCGGCGATCGTCCGGTCATAATCGGCCTGCTTCATCGACTCAGGACGTGGCTCACGCGTAGCCAGGAACTGTTTCAGCGGCTCATGGAGGAGTCGGTACACATCACCGAGGCTGCGGAGAATGCCTTCGTATAGGGCCTCCGTTTCGCTGCCGCGAATTTGGCCTGGTATGAACCATCGGCTCGAGGCAAAATTCTGATAGCGGCTCGACTTTGCCTGGCCATCCCAGAGCGGTTCATCTTCCAGGCGAATGGCGGCGAGTTCCGAAATCTCTTCGAAGCAGATGATGACATGTCCCAGGTCGGCGATCGACGCATGTCCGTAGTCAAAATAAAACTGTTCCCAGAATTTCTCCGACGAGTGCCCGTGCACCCATCGAATGCTCTGCTCGATGGAGTCAGGAGATCGGCTGTACCGCGCCAACGCATAGGCGGACTTCTCAGGAGGCATCGGGGCCAGAGCCAAGACTCGACGGCCTGATTGATCCTGGTTCATGAGGGGTCGGCGAAAAGGGGTAACATCATAGGGTGGGCACTATACCTCTCGATGTAGGACGGCGCAAGCTGCACGCCGTTGACTTGCCGCAGAGGGCGCCGCTATAGTCCGCGCGAACTTACTATATGAAAGGCAGATGGCTAAGGAGATGATTCTGTGTCCGTCATAAAAGGCATCAAAGGCGTTAAGGATCTCTTGCCGGAGGAGACTCCCCGCTGGCGATTCATCGAAGAGTCGGCCAGGCGATGGGCGACTCGATATGGATTTCACGAAATTCGTCTTCCAATTTTTGAGGTCACTACCCTATTCGCGCGGAGTATCGGTGCATCCACGGATATTGTGGAGAAAGAGATGTATACGTTCCAGGACCGGGACGGCACCTCGCTCACCCTTCGACCGGAGGGGACCGCCAGTGCCGTCCGGGCCTATATCGAGCACAATCGCGCCGCGATCCCGGTGCCTCAGAAATATTTCTACATTGGGCCCATGTTCCGTCACGAGCGTCCACAGGCTGGCCGGCTGAGGCAATTTCATCAATTCGGTGTGGAATCGTATGGAATGGCCGATCCTCGGGCCGATGTTGAGGTCATTGCGCTCTTATGGCGTATCCTCCATGACCTAGGCCTTCCGAGCCTCACCCTCGAGATCAATAATCTAGGTCAGGCAGCCGATCGGGATGTTTATCGTCCTCAACTCGTCGAGTATCTCAAAGAACACCATGCCGGGTTGTGCGGCAATTGCCAGCGACGCATTGAGGCTAACCCGCTTCGCGTCCTCGATTGCAAGGTTCCTGAATGCCGTGTCATTACAGAACCGGCTCCTCGTCTCTCTGACTCTCTGTCGGAGACCGCTCGTTCCTATTTCACTCAAGTTCTCGCTGGTCTGGATGCCATCAACATACCCTATTCCCTAAACCACCGGCTTGTTAGAGGCCTCGATTATTACAATCTCACCACATTCGAAGTCACCGCAACAAATCTCGGGGCTCAGAATGCTGTTGGAGCAGGGGGACGTTACGATGGACTTGTGGAGACCCTCGGAGGGGCCTCGACCCCGGCTGTGGGTTTTGCTGTTGGGCTTGAACGTATAGCTATGTTGTTACCAGACACTCGGAGATCTCTCCTTCCTGGGGAACAAACAGTCTATATTGCGGGTTTTGGTAACAAAGGATCCGTGGTGGGGCTTACTGCACTCGAAGAGCTACGCATGGTCGGCATATCAGCGGTCTCCGATTTTCGCTCTGCAACCTTAAAAGCCCACCTTCGACAAGCCGATCGACTTGGGTGTCAGTTTACGCTCATACTCGGAGACGACGAAGTTGACAAGGGAGCCGGAATACTCAGAAATATGGAATCAAAGACTCAATATGACGTTCTTTTGTCATCCCTGTCTCGTCAGATAAATTCCCTCCTCAGACCATCCTGAATACTACTTTTTGGCATTGACTTTCCCCTCAAAACCACTTAGTCTCGACCTGTGAAATAAGTTATCGAATCTACTGAATATTCACATAAATTCCTGTGAATAAACCTGTGAAGCAGAAAATAGGATTCCTTCTAGCCCTACCCCCATCACATCAAAGCTCGGAGACTGTCGAAGGACTCGCCCAAGCGGCACTGAATGCCGGTCATGAGGTGTATCTCTACCTCATTGATGAGGGGGTTAAAAATATGACGTCTCAAGCTTTTCGTAACCTCGCTCAGGCAGGAGTCCGTATATTTGTGTGCGCATATGGCTGCCAACAGCACAATGTTTCGACGGCGGATGTGGAAAAGGAGTTCACGTTGTGTGGGTTGGTTGTCCTTTCTGGACTCATTGATGCCTGTAAGCCATTTATTTCGTTCACTTAAGGTGTCGTAAGTCTCGCGTGGCAAAAAACATCGCCGTTGTCATTCAGGAAGATCCACGTATCACCCATAGGCCGGTTGAGGCGTTACGGATTGCGCTCGGTCTTGTTGCTGGATCTCATAATACGACTGTGATTTTACTTGGTGAGGCTGTTCGCTTGCTGACTGACGATACGGATGACATTATTGATCTCGATATTCTTGAGAAGTACCTACCCTCTATTGAGCAGCTTGAAATCCCATTTATTCTTCCAAAAGTTTTTGATCTTTCAGCATTAAGTTCTGAATTCTGTGTTCGGTGTGAGTCGGAGGATGTGGTGGCTGCTCTTATTCAGTCGATGGACTGCGCACTCGTTTTTTGATTAAGGGGGTCTTGGTGGACTCGGTGGTGTATTTACTTCGATCGCCTATTGAGGTCATCTCGCCTTATCTTTATGCAAAAACAGACAGTGTGACTGTTATTGCTGTCGAACACAGTCCTTTAGCTGGGAGAATAGTAGAAAGTATGTCTACTTGTTCTATGGAGAAGGGGAAAGCGTTGTCGTATGGCGAATTATTGGAGTTATTACTAGCGAGTCGTCGAGTTATTACTCTATGACTCCGATATTCTTGAGTAAAGAAAATTCGTCGTCGTCGGAGTAGGAGTAACAGAGTGGATGGAGTGGATAGAGTAGAGATAGTTGATAAGACTGAATAATTTTTAAAATTTCCCACTGTACAACTTTGGGGAAACCCTCTGGATAGAGCTGAGAAAATGCATGATTAGCCTGTTCATATCGTATAACGCTCAGGAGATCATCTCGACAGAATATAACGAGACATGTTATTCACCGGGCCTTACTTACACCAGAAACCGTCGAAAAGTGGTAGTTATCAACAAGTGTGAGTAATCCTGTGGATAGAGGGTGAATGGGACCTATGAGTATAGATATTGAGTGGGATGAAGCCCTTGAATATATTCAACAAAAGGTGCCTAAGCAGGTCTTTGACACCTGGTTCTTACCGGTACAATTCGATAGAGTTGAAAATTCGACCGTTTACATTGGAGTTCCCAATAAATTCTTTGGGGAGTGGTTGGATACACATTATGGAGCACTCCTTGCGGAGGCTATGGCAATGGCCGCCGGAGGTGAACCTCTCACCGTTGCCTTTATTGTGCGCGAGAAGGTGACCGCGTCTCCTTCGGAGTTGCCGTTCACGACGCTTGGAGCGAAGGGGCAACCGCAGCCAAAACCACGGCGTGGGATTCTGCTCAACCCCAAATATACGTTTCGCAACTTTGTGGTCGGAGCTGGGAATCAATTTGCCCATGCGGCCTGTATGGCTGTGGCAGAACAACCAGGTCAAACCTACAACCCTTTATTTATCTACGGGGGAGTCGGACTGGGGAAAACCCATCTCCTGAACGCGATCGGTAATCATGTCGCTGAGCAGAGAGATCTCAGGATCGCGTACTTGACGACCGAGCAATTCACCAATGAGGTGATTAATTCTATCCGCTACGACAAAATGATGGATCTCCGAAAGCGTTACCGACACATCGATATGCTCATGATCGATGATATTCAATTCCTCGTCGGGAAGGAACGGACACAAGAAGAGTTTTTCCACACATTCAATGCACTGTATGAAGGTCATAAACAGATCGTCCTCTCGAGCGATCGGTTTCCCAAAGACATGCCCGATATCGAGGAACGCTTACGATCCCGATTTGAGTGGGGCTTGATCGCGGATCTCCAGCCTCCGGACGTCGAGACACGGATTGCCATTCTGCGGAAGAAATCTGAGGATGAAGGAGTCAAACTGCCGGAAGATGTGATCCAGTTTCTTTCGACCACCATGAAGAGCAACATTCGAGAACTAGAGGGAAGTCTCGTTCGACTTGGAGCCTATGCGTCGCTTACGGGGCAAGTCATCAGCCTTGACCTCGCACGACATGTCCTGAAGGATCTCATTGGGGATAAGAAGAAAGTGGTTGCGATGGACGACATCCAGGAAGCCGTCTGTGCACAATTTCATGTCAAGCTCGCGGAGCTGAAGTCGCGGCGCCGGAGCAAGACACTGGTTCATCCTCGACAGATTGCCATGTACCTCTGCCGGGAACTGACGGATGCCTCATACCCTGAGATTGGACGGCAATTCGGTGGGAAAGACCATACGACCATCATTCATGCCTGTCGCCAGGTCACAAAGGCCAAAGAGACCGATACAGGATTGCAGACGACGATCGAATCATTAAAAGAACAGATTCTTCGCAGTTAGCGCCGTCGATGGGGGAGCATTCCATGAAAGTACGGATCGGGCGAGATGAGTTACTGACGGGCCTTCAGCGCGTACAGGGCGTCGTGGAAAAGCGCAACACCATGCCGATTCTGTCAAATATCCTCCTGGAAGCCAAACAGGATGGAGTCGAAATCGTCGCAACGGACCTTGAGCTCGGTATGCGAGGGTTGTACAAGGCCACGGTGTTATCGACAGGAGGGGTCACCATCTCCGCCAGGAAACTCTTTGAAATCGTGAAGGAGTTACCGGCTGGTGACATTGAGTTGACGGCGACGGACAATAACTGGACGACGATTCAGGCCGGGAGAAGCCAATTTAAAGTCGTGGGCCTCCCCAGCTCCGATTATCCGGCGTTACCGGCAATCGAACGCGAGGGGTTAATGCCGCTGGCCGGAGACGGGCTTCTCGAACTGATTCGGAAGACGCTCTTTGCAGCCGGAGACAACGATGCCCGGTATATTCTGAACGGACTCCTCGTCACCATGATCATGACTGACAAGAAGACGACCCTCCGATTAGTCGGCACAGACGGTCACCGTCTGGCTGTTGCGGAACAGGAGGTCGGCAAGGCAGGGGCTAAGTCAACGGGCGTTCCTCAGGAAATGAAAGCGATTATTCCCAAGAAAGCCGCCCACGAGATTCGTCATCTTCTGGAGGAAGGCGGAGACGGTGAACCCCTCATCGGCTTTTCAAAAAATCTCATGATCTTTCGGAAGAGCGGACTTCTTCTGACATCAAGACTGATGGAGGGCAGCTATCCGAACTACCAACAGGTCATCCCCAAAGACGGGGGCAAGCACATCAGCGTCAATCGGACGGATTTGGAAAGTGCCCTCCGTCGGGTGTCCGTACTGTCAAAAGACAAAGCCAGCGCAGTAAAACTTTCCTTTGGGCCCGGCAAGATGACCCTCTTTTCCGCCAGCCCGGACTTTGGCGAAGCGACCGAAGAATTGCCCGCGCGTTATGAGGGAGAAAGTCTGACGACCGGCTTCAACGCTCGGTACCTTCTGGATGTCTTCAGTGTGATGGAGGGTGAAACCATCTCTCTCCAGATGGAGACGCCGCTGAGTCCATGTCTGATTCAGGAGCCGGAGAGCCCTGGTTTCAAGTGTGTCGTCATGCCGGTGAAGATTTAGCAGGATGTTGTACGCATTCAGGGGCATAGTCCCTCCATCTCTGAGTGGTTCCATGTATCGAGTCCTCGGAGTCTCCCTATGGACGACAGCGTTGTCCCAAACTGACATAAGTCCTCTGATCACGAGGCTGGAATAGGTAGCGGATGGCCACGGAAGAACAGTCTCCACCCAAATCTGATAGTTACAGTGCCGATCAAATTAAAGTCCTTGAAGGACTCGATGCCGTCCGGAAACGACCGGCGATGTACATCGGGAGCACCGGAGTCGATGGATTACATCATCTCGTGTATGAGGTCGTCGACAACAGTGTCGACGAACACATGGCTGGGTTCGGCGAAGCGATCGACGTCACCATCCACATCGACGGCAGCGTGACGGTTACCGACAACGGGCGTGGCATTCCGACAGGGATGCACTCCGCACAGAAGAAGTCTGCGGCTGAAGTCGCTCTCACTGTGCTCCATGCGGGAGGCAAGTTCGAACAGGGTGCCTATACCGTCTCGGGCGGCTTACACGGGGTTGGGATCTCCGTCGTGAATGCCTTGTCGGAGTGGCTGGAGCTGGAGATCTGGCAGGACGCCCAAGTATTCGAGCAGCGATACGAACGAGGCAAACCCAATGCACCGCTCAGCGCTACAGGGAAGACCAAGCGCCGAGGAACCAAGGTTCGGTTCAAGCCGGATGGCCAGGTCTTCGAAACACTGGAGTTCAGTTTCGACATATTAGCCCAACGGTTGCGAGAACTGGCCTTTTTGAACAAGGGCCTCGCCATCACCCTTCGAGATGAGCGGAAAGAGCCGGCCAAAGAACAAGTGTTCTTGTATAAGGGCGGCATCGTGTCCTTTGTTGAGCACCTCAACGAAGCCAAAACACCGCTGCACAAGCCGATCTACGTCAAAGTCGAGAAGCCGGAAATGATCTTGGAAGTGGCGCTCCAGTACAACGACAGCTATGCAGAGAATCTCTTTTCGTTCGCGAACAACATCAATACCAAAGAAGGCGGCACGCACTTGGTCGGATTCAAAGCCGCCCTCACTAGGACGATCAATAATTACGCCAATGCCAATGACCTGCTCAAAAAAGAAACCGAATCGCTGACCGGCGACGATGTGCGGGAGGGACTGACATCGGTCGTCAGTGTCAAGGTACGCAATCCGCAATTCGAAGGCCAAACGAAAGCCAAACTCGGAAACAGCGAAGTCAAAGGCGTTGTCGAGGCTGCCGTCAACGAGGCGTTGGGCAACTATTTTGAAGAAAACCCTCCGGTCGCGCGAAAGATCATCGGCAAGGCCGTGGATGCCGCGCGTGCGAGAGAGGCCGCGAGAAAAGCCAAGGATCTGATCAGGCGCAAGAGCGCTCTCGACGGTGGTTCCCTGCCTGGAAAATTGGCGGATTGCTCTGAGAAAGATCCTGCCTTAAGCGAACTCTACATTGTGGAGGGAGATTCAGCAGGTGGATCTGCAAAACAGGGGCGTGATCGCAAGTTCCAGGCGATCTTACCCCTCAAGGGAAAGATTTTGAACGTGGAGAAAGCGCGCTTCGACAAGATGCTCTCCAGCGATGAGATCAGAACGCTCATCATGGCGCTGGGCACCGGGATCGGTCGAAAGCGGGAGGAAGGCGATAAGGCTGAGAAAGATGCCTTCGATATTGCCAAGGCACGGTACCACAAGATCATCCTCATGACCGACGCTGACGTGGACGGCAGCCATATCCGGACCTTGCTGTTGACGTTCTTTTTCCGGCAGATGCCGGAGCTGATCGAACGGGGGTATATCTATATTGCGCAGCCCCCGCTGTTCAAAGTGAAGAAAGGCAAGACGGAGCGGTACCTCAAGGACGAAGGGTTGTTGAACGAATACCTTGCCGACTTGGCGGTCGAGGACGTCGAACTCTATCTGGAGGGATCTCAGGCGTACGTGACCGGACGTCGACTCCTGCCCATTCTCAAGAAAATGATAGCCTTCGAAACCTTGCTCGGTCGCCTCAATAAGAAATCACACGAGGCCGCAATGCTCCGTGCCTTTGTCGATGAACCGGGGCTGGATCGCGAACGGCTGAAGGATCGTGCCGCACTTCAACGATCGGTTGAGAACGTCACGCAATCATTGGCCGTGGTATTCCCAAATGTGACGCCGACCGTTGATATTCTCGTGGACGAGGAGCACCAATCAAACAAGGTCGTGTGTCGACTCTATGCAAGCGGTGTCACTCATGAAGTCGTCGTCACGCATGATCTGGTTGGGTCCGCCGACTTCCGGGAACTCCAGAAACTGACGCCCTCGGCGATCGGACTGGGTCGAGCCCCCTACAAGCTGAAGGCCAAAGGTCAGGAGCAGCCGTACCTATCTACCGATGAGTTGGTGAAGGCCATTCTGGATATGGGAAAGCAAGGTCTCAGCATTCAACGCTATAAAGGTCTCGGGGAAATGAACCCCGGACAGCTTTGGGAAACGACCATGAACCCTGAAATGCGAACGCTTCTGAGAGTGACTCTTGAGGACCTCACCGGCGTCGATGAGATCTTTACCATCCTAATGGGCGACGAGGTCGAGCCTCGACGCAATTTTATCCAGACCCACGCATTGGAAGTACGAAACTTGGATGTATGACGTCCCACGTCGTTCGTGAAACGTGAAGTGCAAGCAAAGAATGAGAGAGGCTGGCACAGACGTTTCACGTTTCATGAAATACGCTTCACGAGGATACGATGCCCCCAGATGAACGGTTAGGCCATATCGCGATCGAAGATGAGATGAAGTCCTCCTATCTCGATTACGCCATGAGCGTCATCGTAGGGCGAGCCTTGCCGGATGTCCGTGACGGGTTGAAGCCGGTTCATCGCCGGATCCTCTTCGGCATGAGTGAAATGGGCTTGGCCTCCAATCGAGCCTACCGAAAATCAGCCAAGATTGTCGGAGAAATTATGGGGAACTACCATCCCCATGGCGATTCGGCGATCTACGACACCCTTGTGCGGATGGCGCAGGATTTCAATATGCGTTATCCCCTCGTTGACGGCCAGGGCAACTATGGGTCGATGGATGGGGACTCACCGGCGGCCATGCGGTACACCGAAGCCCGCATGACGAAGCTGGCGGAGGAGATGTTGGCCGATATCGACAAGGAAACCGTTGATTTCGGCCCTAACTATGATGAGTCGCTACAGGAACCGCTGGTGCTTCCGACGAGAGTGCCGAACCTCCTGGTCAACGGGGCAGGGGGCATCGCGGTCGGCTACGCCACCAATATTCCCACCCACAATGTCCGTGAGATCATCGATGGATTGCTCCTCTTGTTGGAGAATCCCGAGGTGACGATCGCCCAATTGATGCACAAGATCCCCGGGCCTGATTTTCCCACGGCCGGTTTCATCTATGGCATGGGTGGGATAAAAGAGGCCTATGAGACCGGACGAGGACTGCTGACGTTGCGAGCCAAGGTCGTGATCGAGACCGACGAACGCACCGAGCGAGAACGGCTGATCGTCACGGAAATTCCCTATCAAGTCAACAAGGCCAAGTTGATCGAGAAAATCGCCGAGTTGATCCAGGATGACCGCATCAAAGGTATCTCCGACTTGCGAGACGAATCGTCGGATCGAGAAGGGGTGCGGGTCGTCATTGAGCTCAAACGGAACGAGATTCCTCTGGTGGTCTTGAATAACCTTTACAAACACACTCAGCTCGAGACCACCTTCGGCGTCATCATGCTGGCGCTGGTTAATAATCGTCCAGAGATCCTCACGCTCAAACAGATCCTTCATCACTTCCTTGAGCATCGCCGCGAGGTCGTTGTACGGCGGACGGCCTTCGATCTCAGAAAGGCGGAGGAGCGGGCGCATATCCTGGAAGGGCTCAAGATCGCCCTCGATCATCTTGATGCCGTTATCGCCCTCATCAGGCGATCGCAATCCCCTGATGAAGCCCGTGCAGGGTTGATGCAGGAATTTGGCCTGACCGAGATCCAAGCCAATGCGATTCTCGACATGCGGCTGCAGCGTTTAACGCAGCTCGAGCGGACGAAGCTCGTCGAAGAGTATCAGGAGGTGCTCAAGCAGATTGAATATCTCAAGTCCGTGTTGGCCAGCGAGTCGCTGGTGCGTACCATCATCACGAACGAGCTCACGGAGATTCGTGAGACGTACAAAGATGACCGCCGGACACAGATCGTCAAGGAAGAAGCCGAGATCAGTCTCGAAGATCTGATTGCAGAGGAAGAAGTGATCGTGACGATCTCTCATTCCGGATACATCAAGCGGAATGCCGTGACTCTCTACCGGGCTCAGCGACGTGGAGGGAAAGGCAAGATCGGGATGGGCATCAAGGATGAGGATTTCGTCGAGACGCTCTTTTCCGCTTCTACCCATGATTCGCTGTTGTTCTTTACCGACGCTGGGAAGGTCTATTGGCTGAAAGTCCATGAGATTCCGGAGGCCAGCCGGTCAGCGAAAGGAAAAGCGATGGTCAATCTCCTTGCGTTAGCCGGGAGTGAAAAGGTGACCGCGACCTTGCCGGTCAAAGAGTTTCGTGATGACCGCTATATCGTGATGGCGACGAAAAAAGGAGTCATCAAGAAGACGGAATTATCCGCGTTCAGCAACCCCAGGCAGGGCGGGATCATTGCACTAGGACTCGAAGGTGGTGATAAGCTGATCGGGGTGCAGCTGACCGATGGACAGCGCGAAATTTTATTGGGGACGCGACAGGGCATTACAATTCGGTTCAAAGAAGAGGAAGTGAGGCCGATGGGTCGGATGGCGCATGGTGTGAAGGGGATCACGCTCGAAGAGGGCAACGAAGTGATCGGGATGGAAACCATGACACCGGATTCGACCACCTCGATCCTGACCGTGACGGAAGGCGGCTACGGCAAGCGGACACCGGTGGGCGAGTATCGAGTGCAAGGGCGTGGCGGAAAGGGCATTATCAGTGTCAAGACCACCGAGCGAAACGGGTTGGCCGTGGGGTTCCTCCAAGTTCGGGATGACGATCAGATCATGCTGATAGCCGCCCAGGGGAAAGTGCTGCGCTGTAAAGTCGATGACATCCGTGAAATCGGCCGGAATACCCAAGGTGTTCGGATTCTCGATCTCGATGGCGAAGGAGACCGAGTCGTCGCAGTTGCCAGATTGGCGGAGGCCGCCGAGCGGGAGGACGCTACGTCGGAGGAACCCCCCGAGAACTGACCGGATCAAGTCCGCCGGTCATTCCATGTCCAAGCCGGGCTCTGCTCTTATGCCTCCGAGTGACCCAAAGCCCAAGAAGCCCCTCGACATCGTCGTCAAGTTCGCGCTCAGCGTCTTTATCGGATCGTTCGCCTTAATCTGGGGAGGCATGTATCTGAGCCGTCCAGATCGATCGATTCCTCCCTATACCGTCGGTGCACAATCGGGCCTTCTCGTCGTGACGGACGTTCCTCGCGGGACGACCGATGAAGAGGTTGAGTCGCTTATCAAACGCTTTCGAAAGGTCGGCCACCACACGCACGATTTCGCTCGGATGAAGATCTATCCCACGACCCCTGGCGATCCTGGTGGGCCATACAAGCAGATCATGATTTACGTATTTGACGACCATGGCTGGACCGATCCGGAGATCTTGGCCAAGTATCTGGCCGGGGACGGGGTCGTTGTGAAAGACTATGAAAGGGCCATGCGTGGATATTATCGATTACTCGATCAGGAGGAAGACGGTGGTCTAGGACCAATGCCAAAAGACGGGCGTGTTTCCAGCGAGACTCGGGTCCTGTTCAAGGGACGCGTGACGGACGCTTTACCGGTAGAGGCGGAGCCTGAGCGGGGTATCGCGATATCACCTCTCTAAATCGGTCACGAAGGGAGGGGTCTTGGATGGTCGTGGTATGTGTGACGACCTCAGCCCATGCCCCTTCGGACTGTGCGGATTGGATATCTGAATTGCGAGCAACGGGCGGTTCCTCCTGATCACTCGGAAGCTCTCCGACGCGGCCGACAATGTCTGTCACGAGTTCCGGACCGGCCTCTGCCTGAAGTTTTGTCATCAGAGCCGGTTTGAGGAAGGTCAATTGTTGAAGCCAAACGGAATTCCTGACGATCAAATACAGTTTTTTGAAGCGAATCTGGACCGGCCAGGTGTGGGAGGCCATGGGCTCACCCACGATATCAGGCCATCGATGCTGCAAGCGAAGTTCGACGAGTCTTGATTCCAGCCCGAGGCGCTTGGACAGGCCAGATAGAATAGCGCCGAAAGAATCGAGGGTGCCGGGCCGAGCCATCCGGCATCATAGGCGCGAGGGAAGACCGAGATCAAGGTAGTGGTGTGAGAGTATGGCGAAAGACACAGAAGATCATCAAAAGATGGTGGCCACCAATCGGAAGGCGTACCACGATTATTTCATCGAAGAAAAGTTCGAGGCCGGGATTGTGCTCAAAGGGACCGAGGTGAAATCGCTTCGGGACAGGCGAGTGAACTTGCAGGATAGTTATGCGGGCGTCAAAGACGGAGAAATCTTTCTCTACCATTGCCACATCAGCCCCTATAGTCATGGCAATATTATGAATCACGATCCGATGAGGACGCGCAAGCTCCTCCTCCATCGGAAGGAGATCAACAAGCTCCTTGGGAAGACCCAGCAGAAAGGGCTCACGCTGATTCCGCTCCGAATCTATTTCTCAGAACGAGGTCAGGCGAAGGTCGAACTGGGGTTGGCCAAAGGGAAGAAGCAGCATGATCGCCGGGATTCCATCAAAGCTCGTGAGGCAGGGCGAGAAGTTGAACGGGCGATTAAGGAGAGAAAGTAATGGGGTTGGCCAACAGTCGTTCAGGTGGGGAAAACTCTCACCGCCTACCCACAACGCGCACTCCAGGTAGTAAAGAATCAACCATCCACACGTCAGCGGACGGGGTTTGAAACACGACTCCTCCGACAGCAGCGCTGCTCGCTACTACCCTCCGCAAGCTCTGGCCGATCCTGTAGCAAGGTCCGAAGGGATATGGTTCTTTCGTAGGCCATCTTCTCCCCACTGAAACCCCGGTGGGTTTCGACTGGGGTCTCCAAAGGAGGTAGACCTTGCTGTAGCCCTCACGGCTTGGTCGTCCCTCCACGAGGGGACGGCTCCGATTACCCTCGCGAGAGCTGCAACATGGCATACAACAGCCCGAAGATACCGACCAATATCAACACTTCAATAAAAGAGACCATGGTAGTTGTTCACCCCCCTTCGCTTTCCTACATGTATATACCTTCAAGATGAAGCCACCATGATGGGATCATGAAGAGTTCTTCATATACTGGAGGTCTGGAAATATACACGTAAGTCATAGATAAGTTGCATCATTCTGTGCGGTTAGGTTGGTCTCGTTGCTAAGAAGCCAGCCGAACAGCCGGACACCATGCTGGTAACGGTCGCTATCGTTACCACGGTACAGCGTACGAGGCGAGGCCTTGTGCATTTACGCACTGCAGCAATGCCAGCGTGCTTGCGGGATATTGAGCAGGTGTCCAGGATTGCGCTACTTGGGCCGAAAAGCTGAAAAGGATTTCACCCGTAGAGTATGGTCTGGCCCACCTACTCAGAGGGTTAGTTTGGCGTGTAGAGAAGGGGAAAGAGAACTCGACTGTGGGCGAACAACCACCGACGTTCTATGTGGAAGGCGAGGCTTGCGGAGCCAGTGCCGGTAGGCGAAGCGTGAAGACGGATCCCTTGTTGACGTCACTCGTGACGGAAATGCTTCCACCATGTGCTTCCATGATTTCCTTCACAATGGGTAGTCCGAGACCAGTTCCGCCCGCGTCCTTCGCCCTTGCCCAATCGGTTCGGTAGAAGCGCTCGAAGAGATGCGGAATATTCTCCGGCTCGATGCCATGGCCCGTATCTTCGACGGAGATGGCAACGTCACGTCCAACGGTGTGCAGGCGAACGGTCACGGATCCACCCGACGGCGTGTACCGTAGAGCGTTGTCCAGCAGGTTGATCAGGGCTTGCTTGAGCCACTGTGTGTCGCCGAGTACGGAGGGCACTGGTTGAGATTCGAACGCCAACGTGATCTGACGGTCATCCGCCAAGAGCATTAATTCATCGATGAGCTCTTGAATCAATGGCTCCAATGCGAGGGGGATGAGGTTGACGGGCGGCTTGCTACTGGTGAACTTCGCCAGCGTCAGCAAGGGGCGGGTTAACGCGATAAGGCGGTCGACCTGCTGCAGGTTGTTGAGCAACACCTCATGATACTCTTCCGTGGTCCGGGCCTTCATGAGTGCTACCTCCAGGTTTCCCTGCAGGATGGTCAGGGGCGTTTTCATTTCGTGGGCGGCGATTTCACAAAAGTTTCGCTGGACTTCACTGCCGCGCTGAAATTGATCCAATACAGAATTGACCGCCTGGGTGAGTCGCCGAAATTCTCGATAGGGTGAATCGAGCGCCAAGCGTTTTCCGAGGTCCGCCTCCGACATGGTCTCGGCTCCCTTACACAGTGTCTCGATCGGACCCAGCACTTTCTTGGCCAGCCAGAGGCTTCCCATCCAAGCCACAAATAGCGTGGCCCCAGACCCAAGACTGAGTAAGAACACGAGCCCATGGAGCGTTTCCTCATGGTGCAGAAGGGATGTTTCTGCCTGTAAGACATACCGGAGACGACCACTCCGTACGACGAGAGGTAGGAAGAGATGTCGGGCGGGAGTGCCGTCCGGTGCGGTTAGCGTATCGAAGACGAGAGTCGAGATCCGGACTCGTTCCAACACCCGGGGCGACAGCGAGTCTTGTGGGGCAGCATGAGGGCTGCTCCACACAAGTCGGCCGTCAGTCGAAAAGATGCGAAGGGCATGTGTGACATCGGGCAACACGTGCTGGTCCGTCAGATTTCGGGTCAATTCATTTGTGGGGGGGTTGGTACGGTCATGTTTTTCGAGGATATCCGGATACTGCTCCACAAACTCGGCCAGACTCTCCGCCAGCACCAGCAGGCGCCCGTCGACGAACCGTTGCAACAGGGTTTCACTGGCGGCATACACGAGCCCGGAAAACAGAAGAAGCCCGGCCATCAGGACGAAGGCGGACCAACTGATCAGACTGCGCAACGATTTCATGCGGAGGCGTCCGGCTCTTCAAGCATGTACCCGGCACCGCGAACTGTGGTGATCAGAGGAGGGGCATAATCTCGATCGATCTTGGCACGAAGAGCGCGGATATGGGCGTCGACGATATTCGTCATTGGGTCGTAACTGATATCCCACACATGCTCGATGATCGCCGTTCGAGTGAGCACACGATTCTTGTTCCGCAGCAGAAATTCGAGGAGCGCATACTCCTTGTTGGTGAGCGCAATTTCATGACCGGCGCGCCAGACGCGGTGAGAAGCCGGATCTAAACGAAGATCGGCCGCTTGAAGCTGCACCAGCTGTTGAGAGCTGCCGCGCCGTAAAAGGGCTCTGACCCGGGCGAGCAATTCCACGAATGCGAACGGCTTCTCTAAAAATTGGTCCGCACCCGTATCATAGCCTGACACCTTGGTTTCAACCGTGTTGCGTGCCGTCAACAGGAGCACAGGCGTAGAGATGCCCTTGTCACGGATACGGCGGCAGACGGTCAGGCCGTCCAGCTTGGGCAGCATGATGTCGAGAATGACAAGATCGTAGGGGTTGTCCAACGCCAGGGCTAAACCGGCTTCACCGTCGTTGGCCGCATCGACCGCATACAGCTCTTCCTTCAATCCTTTTTGGATGAACTGAGCCAGATCCGCATCATCTTCAACCAGCAGAATTCTCATCGCCTACCTCATGGCTGGATTAGGAGCCCGTACGGTTCATGAGCATTTCTACTGCAAACGGCACGACGAATTGGGTACGCGTCGTTTGTGAAGCCTGAAGCGAACGCAACAAGAACTCAGATGGTTGGTACCCTTGAGATACACACGCCGCGTCACGACATGCACGGGCCAGGAGGCGGTAGCTCAGCACAGGCTGCTTTTGCAATCGGTGACCACCAGGTTTGTGGCCTTTTCGTCGGCATCAAGTTCAAGAGTCAACCAGGCGATGCCCACGGCCCGTTCATCTTGATGGGCGCCACCACTGCCTTCCAGGAGGCTGACCACATAATAGCGGCCAGCGGGAACTTTCGTGAACCAAAAGTGCCCGGTTGGGTTGGCCCGTGTCACCCGCAAATAGGGAAGCAGACGTTTGTCGGTCAGCAATTGGTCCATGGTGCCCCGCAAGCACTCGACGGCTGGACTCTGAGCTGCGGAGGAGTCAGGAGAGGTCGGACCACCCTTTGGTGGGCACGCGTTCTCTCTCACCTGCTTATCGAACCACGCCCGAGTATAGGATGAGATGGGAATCAACACGATCGATGCTCCGGCTTGCGTGACGGCCTTGCCGGAAGCGGCACGCAGGAACACCTGTCCTGCCGCGCTCCCATGTCCTTTGGCTTTGTAGGCGAACAGCTCCTTCTCATTGAAGGCCGATGGATTCGGAGGGTTCGGTGCAGCCGCCTGTCCTGAAGCCGCGAATGCGCAGCTCATTAGGAAGAAGCCGGCAAGCCAGCATCTCGAATCGCAATGAAGCCGTGTCATGTTGAAGGCGCCGATGCTGTGGCTGATTCGTCCGGAGCAGTGAGCACCGGAACGGCCTTGTGTTTGAGGGCACGACCCTTGTCGGGAGTTGGATCGGTGATCAGCCCGTACACCTCGCGACCTTCGTGCCCCTCCGGCAGATATTCCGTAATCGGCATGCCATCTTCCCGCACAAACAGGAGGCAGTGACAGTACTTGTAGATCTGCATTTCGTCGCACGCACAGATCCAGCGTCGGAGCTTGGCTTCCGCCTCTTTGTCCTTATAGAAGTTGCATGGACAGAGCGGCTTCCCAAGCTCATCGATATGGGATGCCAACCCTTTGACCACCGCGTCCGTTACGGCCGTATTGGGATGCATCGTCGTTCCGCTCTTTTCAGCAAACCCCGTGATGAACTTCCGGATTTTCTCGAGGCTTTCCTCTGTCGGTTCAGCCATGGATCTCCTCCTCAGGGCCATAATGGGCAGAACCGCTAGTTTACAAGGATAATTCGCTCCTTTACAATCCGTCACTTCACGCTGATTCTGGTAGTACATCATGACGGACGTGTCGAGTCGACAGATTTTGCGAGATCGGCTGGTGTCGGAGTTGAGTCCGGCGGTCGCGGAGACCCTTGTGGCGCGCTTGGCTCAGGAGACCGGCAAACCTGACGCACCAGCACAGGTGCTTACTCTCTTGGACGAACTCTCCGAGCTGTCTGAAAAAGCAACGTGTGCTGCGGTGGAGGCACTTCCGGAGCTGGATCGAAAGGGCGGCCTTTCCCATGTCATCTTGTGGCTCGATCTGGGAATTGCGTTGACCGAGTCCTCCGGCGCGTCGGCACTCAAATATTTCAAGGAAAGCCCGTTGGTCCTTGGGCTGATCGAGTCCGCTGTTGTGCGTACCGAGGTCCTGACCATCGGTCTGGACGTCGCGGAGCAAGATGCGAACGTAGCCCTCGAGTATATGCGCCAGGCTCCGCAGATCCTGTCGGACGTGCCGGTCACACAGGTGCGATCCTGGCTCGAGATCGGCATTGCGCTGACTGAGATCAATGTGGTGGTCGGGCTTGAGTTCATCCGACAACTCTCCAAGCTGGCTCCCATTCTGCCTCAGGAGAGTGCCCGTAGCTGGGCCATGCTGGGCACGAAGTTGATTGTGCCGAATAGCCTTGGCAAGCCCGATTATGTGGCGACCATGGAGTTTCTCCGGACCAGCCCGTCTGTTCTCGCACGGATCGAAGACCCTGCCGTTCGGGAGAAGGTTGTATCGCTATGCGTTCTGTTAGCTGCACATTCCCCTGAGTCCAGCATTACGTGGCTTGCCGAGTCACCTCAGCTCTTGGCACTGTTGCCATCAATGAAGTGGCAGATCCGGTTCTTGCAGTACGGCTCCTTGCTTGCTGACCAGTATGCGGGGGTGACGATTGAGTATCTCCGTCGCGCTCCAGAGCTTGTCGCGCTCATCGGAACTGGCCCGGATGCACTCGCGCGATTTGAACGATGGTTTCAGGCCGGGATGGAAGTAGCGGCCTACAGCCTCGATGGGGCACGAGCCTATTTTTCGGTCGAGTCGCGGAAAGCCTTGGCCTCGGTTGAACAAGCGTTGAGCGGGGTGCCGTTTCGTCAGGTCGCTCGAACGGTGAAACTATTTGTTCAAGGACTGTGTGGAACCGATATCGCGGTGACGGTGCTTCCGGATTCATTGACCTCTCAGGCCCGCGCAACAGTCAGCGAAGATGGGCGCAGCATTGCCCTGCCGGCGTTGCTCCGTCGATATCCCACAGCCGCGGAAAACGAGCGGCTCTATCTTGTGATGGCTGCGCATGAAGCCGGGCACTTGGAGTTCGGTACCTATCAACTCAAGCTTGAGTCGTTCGCCGATCTGGCAGAGACCGTGCGACACCGATATGGGCGATCCAATGAGGCCAGACCAGCGACGTTGGCCGCGCTGTTTCAGTTGTATCCAAGTCCCACGCTGGTGCGGGATCTCTGGACTGTGCTCGAGGATGCGCGGGTCGAATACTTGCTGCAGACGGAATATCCCGGGCTGCGGTGCGACCTTGCACGATTGGCGAGTGAATCCGTCACGCCGCGTGATCCAGCACAAGGGGTCACGCCGAAGGAGCTCGTCGTCGATTGCCTACTCAGGCTCTCTCTCGGTGAAAAAGAAGACTCCGTCGTGCCCAAGGCGGTCAAGGACGAGGTCTCAGTGCTGTGGGATCTCTGTCAGTCGGTGCTTACGAGCAGGGCAACGGCCGAGGACACCATACGTGTGGTTGATGCGGTCTACGTGCGGCTTGAAGAACTGCTGGCCGCTCGCGGCGACATGATACAAGGAGAGGAACGTGAGGAGCCGAAGGAGACCACAGCGGGACAGGCGCAACCGGCTCGAGCGGAGGAGCAGTACCGCCCGGTGACGGATGTGGCCTATCGTGGCTCAATGAACCCAGAGTTCGTCACCTGGATCCAGGATCGATTTGAGAAGGAACAGCATCTGTCGCCGACACATGCGGATGCTTCTGTCAGGCAGGATGTTCGGAACGTGGAACCTTCATTGGAGAGTGGAGAAGTATTGCAAGAGGGACGCGCCTTGCCGTCCATTGTAGAAGAATGCCTCGCCCTTGAACTCAACCCGCAGTCAAGGCAGACGATGGCTGATGAAGAGCGTGCGAGCCTTTATCCGGAGTGGGACTATCGGATCGAGGATTATCGGATGAATTGGAGTCGCATAGTGGAACGACCGGCAGATCTCGGGTCTGACGAATTCGTGACGGAGACCTTGGCTGCCCGGCAGAGTGTGGTCAAGCTGCTACGGCGATTTTTTGAAGGATTGCGTACCCCGGCCTATCGCCGGATGGCGGGGCAACCCGATGGGGAAGAGGTGGATCTTGATGCGGCGGTCCGACGAACGGCGGACCAGCGGGCCGGCATGGACAGCGACGATCGACTGTACATCCACCGCGAGAAGCGGGAGCGTGATGTGGCGGTCGCATTTCTGGTTGATATCAGTGGATCGACCAGTCAACACCTCGGAACCGGTCGGCGGGTGATCGACGTTGAGAAAGAAGCGCTGGTGCTTCTCTGTGAAGCATTGGACGCCGTCGGAGATCAGTATGGGCTCTATGCGTACTCAGGGCAAGGTCGAGCGAGGGTCGAATTTCTCACGATTAAAGACTTTGACGACCGACTCGGAGCGACAACGGCACGTCGGCTTGGTGGGCTGGCTCCTCGTCACCAGAATCGCGACGGGACAGCAATTCGGCATACCATCGCGAAACTGTCTGCCCGTGACGCGAAGCACCGCCTCCTGGTAATCCTGAGTGACGGAAGGCCGTTGGATGACCAGTATCGGGATGAGTATTCGTTGGAGGACACGAAAGCGGCGCTCCGTGAGGCACGGCAACGGGGAATCGAGGCCTTTTGCGTGACGATCGACCGGGAGGCGGAGAGCTATTTGCGCCCTCTCTATGCCGAGACACGGTACTGCGTCATCGACAACGTCGAGGCCTTGCCAACCAGGTTGCCACGTATGTACAGACAATTGACGGCATAAGTATTTCAACACCATGACCAACTCAACAGGAAAGCCAGCGGTCCCCCCCTGGCTGTATAAGCTCTTCACAGGGCATCAGTATCCCTATGTCCGTCGTTTAGCCAAGTTCGGACAAGCAGTGAAGCCCGGCGAGGATCGTCCTGAACCGACGAAGGACATGATCGAGGCCAAGTTCTGGGAGGTATATCCTCGTTGTCGGGTGAAGGTATTACAAGAAGTCAAAGAAGGGATGATCGTGGTCTTTCATGACCTCGGTGAGTATCCCCCGGGCAGCTATCAGGCCCTTGTGGACAATCCAGAAGACTTTCTGGCAACCACGTTTGGTAAGAAAAAGATCAAGGTCAATTTCTACGACGGAGACAATTTTGTCTGTACGATCAACTTCAAAGTTGCCGGGTGGACTGAACATGAACATACGTGAGGGGTTCGGAGTACGGCATGAGCGGGTCTTGCGCTTCACCTCTCACGTTTCACGCTTTGCGAGGTAGCCATGATGACACGACCGAAAATTACAGTAGTGGGGGCGGGGAACGTCGGTGGGACGACGGCGCAACGATTGGCCGAAAAGAACGTCTATGACGTAGTCCTTGTCGATATTGCCGTAGGGGTTCCCCAGGGGAAGGCGCTCGATATTTCCCAGGCGGGGCCGGTCTGTGGGTACAACACCAGAGTCGTCGGGACCAACGAATATACGGCTACTGCTGGGTCCTCAATCGCAGTCATCACGTCGGGCATGCCAAGAAAACCGGGCATGAGTCGTGATGAGCTGTTGACGACCAATGCCAAAATCGTGAAATCGGTTGTGACGGAATTGGTGGCCCGGTCGCCTGAGATTATTCTGATTCTCGTTACCAATCCCTTGGATGCCATGGTGCATGTGGCACGTGCCGTCAGCGGCTTTCCCAAATCGAAAATCATCGGGATGGCAGGTGTCTTGGACTCGGCGAGAATGCGCACGTTCATCGCCGCAGAACTGAACGTACCATCTACAGAGGTCGAGGCGATGGTGTTGGGAGGACATGGGGATACGATGGTCCCGCTACCGCGGTATACGACCGTCAAGGGTCGGCCGGTGTCGGATCTGATGTCGAAAGAGAAGCTGGATGCGATCGTCAAGCGCACGCGAGACGGGGGTGCAGAGATCGTTGGCCTCTTGAAAACGGGGAGTGCATTTTATGCGCCATCCGCCTCGGCCGTGGCGATGGTTGATGCGATCCACAAAGACGAAAAACGGGTGATGCCCTGTGCCGTGCTCTGTGATGGAGAATATGGACTGAAAGATGTCGTGGTCGGCGTGCCGGTCAAAATCGGACGGGGCGGAGCCGAACAGATCGTGGAATATGAGCTGACCAGCGACGAGCGAGCGGCATTAGAGACATCGGCCAATGCGGTGCGGGAGCTCTGTAGCACCGTCGATCGACTGATGGCCTAAGAAGCCCCCTCGATCATCATCCTTTGCAAGGCCCTTATGGGCGACCGACGTCGTATCGACGTAGGTCCTTCGTGCGCTTGACATTCAGAGAAACGCTGCAGTAGAGACATTGAGTTAGGCAATCAACCGTTTTTGAAGAGAGGGGAGTTATGAAATTTCTTGAAGATCCGATGCAGACGATGTGGGCGGGATTTGCCCTCACCGTTGTGTTGATCATGATATACCTGGGGTTAACGGGAATTAGCGCTGGTGAAGCCGACTGGGGCCAGATGATTCTTCGCTGGATTCACTTCCTGGCTGGAATCACGTGGATCGGGCTCCTGTACTTCTTCAATATCATCAATGCCGCGTTCTTGAAGAGCCTGGATGGGCCGACCAAGAACATCGTAATTCCGAAACTCATGCCGGCCGCGCTCAACTGGTTCCGGCATGGGGCCACCGTGACCGTGTTGGCCGGCGTGTTGTTGTATGGCCACATGTACCACAAGGGTGGAACGGGCGCGGTAGCCTTAGCTATAGGCGGGTTGCTCGGCATCATCATGATGGGCAATGTCCATGGCATCATCTGGCCGAACCAGAAGAAGATCATTGCCGCTGTCACCGCGGCTGGGCAAGGAACGCCTGCGCCGCCGGAAATGGCGCAATGGGGACGCACGGCGTTATTAGCCTCACGCGTGAATTTCCTGCTCTCGATTCCCATGTTGTTCTTCATGGGAGCCGGCAGCCATTTCAGATAGGTTCTTATCGCTTCGCCGGTGGGGATAAACCCCACCGGCCACGGTTTCCATCACTCCTTTCTCCAGTCTTCTGCCCCTCCATACCTAGGTTTTGACTAGGCCTCCTAGTCCTAACTGTTTGAGATTCAGGCCCATTTACAACTGGTTGTCTTGACGGAGGAAGAGGCAGGGCCGTATAGTACGACCTCTATGGTGAAGAGTAACTGACAGGACAGTTATGCCTACGCTCGCAGAACCTCGCCTTGTTCAACAGATCGAGGGAGCTCCTTGGGAGATCGAGGGGTATCTCAAAGTCGGCGGCTACGAAGCCTGGAAGCGGTGCGTGAAAGAGTTGAGCGCCGCGCAAGTCATTGACGAACTGAAAAAATCAGGCTTGCGAGGGCGGGGTGGAGCAGGATTTCCCACCGGAATCAAGTGGGACAAGGTCCTCAATCACCGGGTCAAAGAACGCTACTTCGTGTGCAACGCCGGCGAACATGAACCGGGTACATTCAAAGACCGCCATTTGCTGAAAACGTTGCCGCATCAGTTGATAGAGGGTTGTCTGATCGCGTCCTTCACGGTGCAGGCGAAGGCCTCTTTTATCTATGTGAACCACGAGTACCATGAGGAACAGCAAAATCTAAAGAAAGCCCTGGCTCAGGCAAAGGACCGTGGACTTCTAGGAAAAAATGTTCTGGGGAGTGGAGTTGATATTGAATTAGAAATCTTCGATGGCCATGGCAGCTATGTAGCCGGAGAAGAAACGGCGATGTTGGAATCCATGCAGGGCCGTCCCGCGATGCCGCGACAGAAGCCTCCGTTCTATCCAACCGACTTCGGTCTCTATGGCAAACCGACCCTCGTCAACAACGTTGAGACTCTGTGCAACATTCCACGGATTCTCCACAAGGGCGCTGGGTGGTTCACCCAGATCGGGACGGAGAAGTGTCCTGGTACGATGATGTTTTCGTTAAGCGGCGCGGTCAATCGGCCTGGAGTCTACGAGATGCCCATGGGGGTGACGATCCACGATTTGATCGAGCAATGTGGTGGTGGCGTGCCCAATGGTCGCAAGATCAAGGCGGTGTTTCCCGGTGGCCCGGCGTTTTCCATGGTGACAGCGGATCAGCTCGATCTGCCCATGGACTTCGACTCCTTGAAAAAAGCCGGTACCGGGTTAGGCTCAGCCGGTGTGATTGTCGTCGATGATGCGACCTGTATGGTGGCAAAAACACTGCACTTTTCAAATTTTTTCAAGAATGAGAGCTGCGGTCAGTGTCCTCCTTGTCGAATGGGCACAAACAACCTCGCTGGGCTCATGACCCAAATTGAATCGGGGCAAGGGACCCAGAAGGACCTCGACAGCATGCTGCAACTCTGCGGCTTCGTCAAAGGAACCGGGTACTGCACGCTCGTCACCGGCGCATCGGTTTTGGTGCAAAGCAGTTTGAAGCTCTTCCGTCACGAATATGAGGACCATATTCGTCTGCAGCGATGTCCCTATCAGGCAACACCGGCAGGGGTCACTCACTCCTAGGAAGCGTCATCATGCCACGAGTGACGTTTCTGCACACGGACGGGCGAAGCGGAGAGGTCGATGAGAACGTCTCGCTTCTTGATGCCGCCAAAGAATTGGGGTTCCGCCTGAATCACGATTGCGGTGGGAACGCGTCCTGTACGACGTGCCGAGTCGAGGTTCAGATGGGTCAGGAGCATCTCTCGGAGATTGATTTCGATGAGCAAGACCTGCTGGATCGCGAAGCATTGACGGAACCATGGCATCGTTTGGCTTGTCAGGCTCGCGTGTTAGGGGATGTCGTTGTGCGTGTGCCAGAGGCCAAATGGGAGCAACCACAGCGAGCGGCATCAGAGGCAAGGGGTTGATATTGCAGGAAGAGGTGTTAGACTAACAATCTAGCCAGCCGAGTGGGCTGGAACGATCCATAGAGGAGGATGACAATGGTAAACATTACGCCGGTGGCGGAACAGAAGATTAAGGAATTGATGGCCGAGGAAAAAGACATCGTCGGATTACGGGTGTACGTACGTGGCGGTGGATGCCATGGCTATCAATATGGGATGGCCTTTGAGTCCAAGATGGCCGAGGATGACACCATCATCGAAAAGGGTGAGGTGAAACTCATTATGGATTCACAGAGTGCCCCCTTGCTGCAGGGTGCGGAAGTGGACTACGTTGACAGTGTGCAGGGCTCGGGCTTCTCGATCAAGAATCCCCAGGCCAAAACGACGTGCGGCTGCGGTAGCTCCTTTAGCGCGTAAGCGTGGCTACGGGATGATGACCGTAGGAATGCCGATCATGGACTCTCCTGTCTAAGACTGCTCGGACATCGGGCAGTCTTAGCTTTTTCACCCACACCACGAGTGACCGGATTGAATGTCACAGATATGTGTGACCAGACGCTATCGCTTTTGCGCCGCTCATCGGCTGCATACCGATCTCCTCTCGCCTGAAGACAACTGGGCTGCCTTCGGCAAATGTAATAATGCGAATGGTCACGGGCATAACTATGTGGTCCTGGTGACGATTCGTGCTGGAACGGCAGAGAATATCAGCAACTTGGATGCTCTCGACCGCCTCGTGACCGACAGGATCATCGAGCGTTTTGATCATCAGGATCTGAACAGTGACCCGGCGTTCGCTGCATTGACCACAACGGGAGAAAACCTTGTCGCGGTAATCTGGGACATCCTCAACCCGCTCTTGCCCACTGGTCGTTTGCACAAAGTCGGGGTCATTGAGACCCGAGACAACTATTTTGAATATGCGGGTGCCATGTAAGCCGAAGGGGTACATCGTGAGAAAGTCACCAACAAGAGAGAAAAGAGCGACATCGGCGGAAGACGCAAACGGAAGTGGACGAGCTCCGGACTTACCGGTCCTCCAATCGCTGGTCACGGAGATGCTCCTTGCCCTCGGTGAAAAGCCCAGTCGGAATGGGCTCCTCAAGACCCCTGAGCGAGTGGCCAAAGCACTGGCCTTTATGACACAGGGGTACCAGCGTGATATCGACCATCTTTTGAACGGTGCGCTCTTTCCGATCGAATATGACGAAATGGTCATCGTCAAAGACATCGACTTTTTCAGCATGTGCGAACACCATCTGCTGCCGTTCTTTGGCAGAGTTCATGTCGGCTACTTGCCCAATAAGAAAGTGGTCGGTCTCAGTAAGATTCCACGGATCGTCGATATGTTCGCCAGGCGTCTGCAAGTTCAAGAACGATTGACCGTGCAGATCGCTGAAACCTTGAGCACGAAGCTGAATGCTCATGGGGTCGGCGTCGTCGTCGAAGCCAGACATCTCTGCATGATGATGCGGGGCGTGGAAAAACAAAACACGGTGGCCGTCACCAGCTCCATGCTGGGAGCGTTCCGCAGTCAATCACAGACGCGCGAGGAGTTTTTGAAACTGATCAGGCGGGGCAGCGTGGGCGATCCGGAGTGAGTGTTCCGGCGATCTCCCGCCGGCCCGTCACCTATCTCACTAGAGTCAAACCAAAGGAACGGATCGCTTCGTTGAACAGCTCCGGCTGTTCCAGGTTCGAGAGATGGCCCGCTTCCGGAATGACGGCCAGACGGGCATTGTGAATCCGATCTGCCATGAGCTGGGCGTCGGAAGGTGGGGTCGGGACGTCCAGTTCGCCGACAATGATTTGAGTCGGACAAATGATCTGTTGTAGGAGCGGGAGGGAATCTGGCCGCTCTGCCATAGCCATCAGATCTCCGGCGATACCACTGACCTGATTGCCCTCGATCATTGTGCGTACCCGTTGAAC
>Ga0224500_10000520_pt1 | contig 26139 bp, 30 predicted proteins | sample SF_Oct11_sed_USG_FD_168126 | JGI IMG/M metagenome (GOLD analysis project Ga0224500, IMG submission 168126) | Sediment microbial communities from San Francisco Bay, California, United States - SF_Oct11_sed_USGS_4_1 | ecosystem: Environmental > Aquatic > Marine > Sediment | place: USA: California... | reverse complement strand
CGCTTCCACGAGCGGCCGGAATCTCGATGTCGTACCGACCCGCGGCGACGTCCTCGGTGGCGCGTGAGAGAGTGAGGACCGGGTCCGTCAAGCGTCGAGAGAGCCAGTAGAAGAGCACTCCGGCAAGCGCCACGCCTACGGCGAGCGCGAGCACGAGCCTGCCGACGAGCGTCAGCCATTGCTCCCGCAGCTCAGCGGTGGGCTTCGCGACGATGAGCCATCCGAACGGGTCGGTTCCCGGTTCGAGCTTGACCGGATAGGCGGCAGCGAGCAGCCCGCGGCTCTCGCCAGGCGGCGTGAATTCGAACGTCACCTGTCGGTCACCGTCCAGCTCGACATCGCCAAGCGCGCTTCGTGGTACCCGCGTCAGTCCGAACCGCTGCCCGGGAAACGGTGAGGCGCCGACATAGAAAAGCTCGTCGCCGGTCGCAAGCTCGAGCTTCTCCGCCGCGAACTCGGGCGCCTTTGCACCTTCATCCGTCGAGCGAAGAGCCGATTCCGCATACAGCGCGGCGAGACCGGCGGCTTCACGTTCGAGCTCCCGCTCCGACGCGGTGCGCGTGACGTCTTGGAACAGGCGCACGGCAGCGGCGATCGAGACGAGGCCAAAGACGAGAACGACCACGAGAAAGAGCGCTGTCAAACGGACGCGAAGCGTTCCGAGCACGAGTCCAGGGTAGCCCGCTAGACGGCTGGGGATGGCGCGGGAGTCCGCTCGGACGCGACCTTGTAGCCCACGCCCCACACCGTCACGATCGGTGACGCGTCGCCGAGTTTGCGCCGGATCTGCCGGACGTGCACATCGACCGTTCGCGTGTCTCCTGCGAACGTGTACCCCCAAACGCGTTCGAGCAACTGGTCTCTGGTCAGGACGATGCCGCGGTGGTCGAGCAACTCCCAGAGAAGCTCGAACTCCTTGGGTGCGAGGCGGATCTCCTCGTCACCCACGTGCACCTCGCGCTTGCCCGAGTTGATTGCGAGGCTGCCGTGGCGGAGCTCCTCCGACTCGCCCTTTCGTCGGTCTGGCGCAGCCCTGCGAAGGACACTCTTGACGCGGGCAACGAGCTCGCGCGGGTTGAACGGCTTCGTCATGTAGTCGTCGGCGCCGACCTCGAGCCCGATGATCTTGTCGATGTCCTCATCGCGCGCGGTGAGCATCAGGATCGGAACGTCGGAGCCCTTTCGAATGCGGCGACAGAGCTCGACGCCGTCTCCGTCGGGCAGGTTGAGGTCGAGGACGATGAGGGCAGGCGTCCCGCCCGCGAGTTCGATGAGAGCACCTTGCGCGGTCGAGGCGGTCTTGACGACATACCCGGCGTTGCGCAGATAGGCGGCGACGAACGATGCGATCGAGGTCTCGTCCTCGACGACGAGGATCGTGTGCGGCGCGGTCACGACGCTACGACTCGCGAAGAACGCTCGCCTGCCGTCGGGCCGAAAACGAAGCGCTCGGGCTCGGTCGGAAGCGGAGCGCAGAGCTGAGGCTCGACCCCACAGTCCGCTCCGTCAAGGGAGTACACACCTGAGTCCTCGCCTTCGACCTTGGGCTCGCCGTCCAACATGACGACCCCACGCCCTACCGCCTCGACGTCGATGCCGGCCCCGCGAATCACGACGCGATAGCCCCCGCCGAGCATCCGGAAGCGAAGACCCTGGCCGCGGTAGAGCACCGTTCGCGGGCCGACGCGAGTCTGGGTGAGCTTCCTGCCGACCACGTATGCCCCGTAGCGGTCGCCTGGAGTGTGATCGGTCACGCGCAGCGTGCCGTTCGAAAGCCGGCCGAGCACGCTCCCGCGGAGGTCAAGCATCACAACACCTTTACCCCGCTCGACGGACAGCGTTCCCGCGTTGGGCTCGGCGGCGCCGGCAAGGCCGGCGAACGCGGCAAGGGCCGCGGCACCGGTGCACGAGATGAGGGCAAGCGTCCGCACTGCTCCAGGGGCAGTATCGACGTCCCGCGTGAGTCGCTGATGATTTGGGTGTAAGGAGAGTGTTAGCTCGCACAGGACACGGGGTCCGCGGCGGCGCGGATCGCGTCGGCAAGTCCGCGCTGACGACGCTGCTCGCGCCGCCACTCCTCCGAGCCGTCGCGCGGCGGCCAGATCAGTCGTATGTGTAGAAGCCACGGCCGCTCTTGCGACCGAGGAGGCCGGCGTTCTTCATCGCGACGATGCGCGGTGGCGGTGCCATTCGCGGCTCGCGGAGCTTCTCGTACAGGGCCTCCGAGGCGTGCACGTGGACGTCGATCCCGACGAGGTCGACGAGCGTGCACGGACCCATCGGCCACCCTGCGCCCGCGGTCATCGCGGTGTCGAGGTCGTCGGGCGAGACTCGCGCCTCGTCCAGCACGCGCAGGCAATCGTTCAGGAGTGGGATCAAGACCCGATTGACGACGAAGCCAGGCGTGTCGTTGCAGCGGATCGGGTGTTTGCCCATTCGCTCACCCACCGCGTACGCCGCCTCCACTGCCTCGTCGGAAGACAGCTCGGCGCGCACGATCTCGACGAGCGGCATCAGCGGCGCCGGGTTGAAGAAATGCATCCCGACGACCCGGGCCGGCGCTGCGACGGATGCGGCGATCTCGGTGACGGAGAGCGCAGATGTGTTCGTCGCAAGAATCGCGTCGTCGCGAACGACTCTGTCGAGCTCGGAGAACAAAGCCAGCTTGTCTCCGAGGTCTTCGACGATCGCCTCGATCACGAGATCGCAGTCAGCGAGATCGGCGAGATCGGTCGTGAGCGAGAGCCGGGCGAGAGCGCTCTGTCGATCGTTGGCGCTCATCCGCTCTTTGTCGACCTTGCGTTGGAGGAAATGCGCGACCCGCCTGTGCGCCTGCTGCCCGAGCTCGTCGGTCACCTCGCGGCCGATCGTCTCGTAACCCGCCTCGATGGCGAGTTGCGCGATCCCGGTGCCCATCGAGCCGAGACCGACCACGCCGATCGTCCGTATCTCGGGGGCGGGCATCGCGCGCGATCCTAGCGACGCTCGACCGGAGACGAGGAGAAGGTCCGGCTACGCGTTGTAGCGACGCCGGCGGTCGGCGTCGTCGATCCGAGAATCGACGCCCGCGACGAGTGCCAACGGGCCCATGACCAAGAGCAATACGAGAAGGATGACACCGAACATGTCCTCATGATGCCAATCGCACTTCATCAGCACCAGTCGCTTTTACATTGATATCGATCAGTCGATCTGATCGGTACTCTGGGCTTAGAGACGCTCGACGACGCCTGCGATCGCCTGGCCTTGGCCGATGCACATCGTCGCGATCCCATACTGCGTCTGCCGGCGCTCGAGCTCGTTCACGAGCGTCGCCGTGATGCGCGCACCCGTGGCTCCGAGCGGATGACCGAGTGAGATTCCTCCACCGTTCGGATTCACGTCGCCCGCCTCCCAGCGTTCGTGCAGCCCGGTGTCGGCCAGAAACTGGAGCACGACCGATGCGAAGGCCTCATTGACCTCGACCACCGAGATGTCGTCCCACGCAAGGCCGGCCTTGGAAAGTGCGCGGGAGCAGGCTTCCGGATTCCCGTGCAGCATCCGGTACGGGTCGACACCTGAGAGCCCGAACGAGACGAACCGCCCGCGCGGCTTCAGGCCCAGGCGCTCCACGGCCTCGCCGCTTGCAAGCAGCATCGCGGCCGAACCGTCGACGATCGAGCTCGAGTTTCCGGCGGTCACGACCCCATCAGGCTTGAAGGCCGGCTGGAGAGAAGCGAGCTTCTCCGGTGACGTATCCCGTCGTGGCGTCTCGTCAACGGCGAAGAGGACAACTGCTCCTCCAGCTCTGACCTCAACCGGCACGATCTCGTTCTCGAACTTGCCCTCGTCGCTGGCGGCAACAGCTCGGCGGTGTGACGCAAGAGAGTAGTCATCGAGCTGCTCTCGCGTCAGCGTCCATTCTTCGGCAATCACCTCCGCAGAGATCCCCTGCGGCACGATCGGCCAACGCTCACCGATCTTCTCGTTGACGGCGCCCCAGCCAGCTTCGCCGAGGTTCGAGCCCATCGGCACGCGGGTCATGTGCTCGACGCCCGCCGCGACGACGAGATCGAGGTGACCCGCCTGGACCGCGGACGCGCCGTTGAATGCCGCCTGCAGCGACGACCCACACTGACGGTCGACTGTCGTGGCGCACACGGTCTCCGGCCAGCCTGCGACAAGCACGGCGCCCCGCCCGACGTTGAGCGCCTGCTCTCCGACCTGGGTCACACAGCCCATCTGAACGTCCTCGATCTCGCCAGGGTCGACGTCGATTCGGTCCAGCAGGCCGTTCAGAACCTGTGCGGCGAGCTCGTCGGCGCGAATCTCCGAAAGCGAGCCGTTCCGCCTCCCGATCGGTGAGCGGACGGCCTCGACGATGTATGCATCTGTAGCCATCGGCCACAGAATAGAGACGCCGGACCCTGAAACGCCTCTTGGCTCACGCCCGCCACCGGTCGGCGAACGCCAGCCCCGAGCCGGCGGCGAGATCTTTTTCGGTGACGAACGTCTGCGGCCCGTCACCGACGACCTGGTACGCGATCGCCACGGCGCAGCCCCCGGGCGTCGCGAGCGCCCGGCACGTCCATCCGCAAGGGTCCCATCTAGACTCCCGCCATGGCGACGACCGCAATGGAGCGGAAGCTGCTCATAGGGGGAGAGTGGGTCGAGACAGGCGAATGGTTCGATGTTTCCTCGCCGTACGACGGCTCGCCCGTCGGCCGAGTGGCAAGGGCGGGAGGGGCTGAGACCCGACGGGCGCTCGACGCCGCCGAAAACGCCATGCGAGAGCCGATGCCCGCGTATGAGCGGGCCGCGATCCTCGACCGCGTTGCCGCGCTACTCGCGGAGCGCGCCGACGAAGCGGCGCGGACCATCTCTGCCGAGGCCGGCAAACCCCTGAAAGCAGCCCGGGTCGAAGCGGCACGAGCCGTCTCGACCTACACGATGTCTGCCGTCGAGGCCCGCAAGCTCGTAGGTGACGCCGTCCCCATGGACGCATCGCAGGCCGGAGCGGGAAAGCTCGCGCTTACGCTCCGGGTGCCCATCGGCATCGTCGGTGCGATCTCGCCGTTCAACTTCCCGCTCAACCTCGTCGCGCACAAGATCGCCCCGGCGCTGGCCGCTGGCTGTGCAGTCGTCCTGAAGCCAGCGTCGCAGACCCCACTCTCCGCGCTCTTGCTCGCTGAGCTCGAGACGGAGGCGGGGCTTCCGCCGGGCTGGCTCAACATCGTCTGCGGCCCGGCAGCGGAGATCGGCGACGTGCTGGTCGAAGACGAACGCGTGAAGCTGATCACGTTCACGGGCTCAGGCCCAGTCGGCTGGAAGCTCCGCGAGCGCGCTCCCCGCAAGCGGGTCAATCTGGAGCTCGGCAATGCGACACCGGTCATCGTCGCTTCCGACGCCGACCTGGATGACGTCGCAATCCGACTCGCGGCGAACGCATTCTCGTTCGCCGGACAGAGCTGCATCTCGGTGCAGCGCATCTACGTCGAGCGCGACTCTTACGACGCTTTCCTCGAGCGCTTTCTCCCTCGAGTCGAGGCACTCCGCGTCGGCGACCCTGCGGAGGAAGACACGGATGTCGGCCCCCTGATCGCAACGTCCGAGCGCGACCGGGTGCTTTCGTGGATCGAGGATGCGAGGGCGCGTGGCGCCAGTGTCCTGACAGGCGGCACGCTCGACGGCGAGCTCCTTCGCCCCACAGTAATCGCCGACGTGCCGGCCGACGCGAAGGTGTCGTGCGACGAGGTCTTTGGTCCTCTCTGCGTTGTCACGCCCTACGACACACTCGATGAGGCGATCGCACTCGCGAACGGCACGCGCTTCGGGCTTCAGGCGGGCGTCTTCACGAACAACGTGCGGTCCGCACTCCACGCAGCACGCGAGCTCGAGTTCGGTGGAGTGACAGTGAACGAGGCGCCGACGTTCCGCGCCGACCAGATGCCGTACGGCGGCGTGAAGGATTCCGGCAACACCCGTGAGGGACCTGCCTACGCGATCCGCGAGATGACCGAAGAGCGGCTCGTCGTCTTGCAGCTCTAGGCTTTTCGAGATGGCGGGCACGGAGAACACTCAGAGCCTGACCTCGACCGGAGTCCCGGGATCGCACTACGTGGTTCCGCCGGCTCGAGAGCTCAAGCGGGAGCGCAAGGCGCTCCTGCAAGTGCGAGAGGAAAAGCTTCGCGACCTGGGCGGGCTCGCGCTCGAGATGTACAAGCGAGATCGTTTCAGCGCTGGGCTCATCGTCGAGCGCTGCGCCGAGCTCGTGGCGATCGAGGTTCGCGTCCAGGAGATCGACGCGCTGCTCGACGGAACGGCGCGTCTGCGCCGCGGTGGTGGAGGAGCTGTCTGCATTTGTGGAGCACCTCTACTTCTCGGCGCACGGTTCTGCGCGACCTGCGGTCGACCCGTCGGCGGAAGCCCACCAGCCGCGACCACCTCTCCAAGCGGCGAATGACAGCCTGCCCGCGCTGCGGCGAGCCCTCGGCTCGCGGACAGGAGTACTGCCTGGAATGCGGTGTCCGCCTTCCGGCCTCCGGCGATCGGGGCATACGTACAGGCGGATCGGAATGGATGACGCGTACCGCGATCGCGGCCGTCGTCGCGCTGATCGGAGCTGCGGCAGCGGTAGCCGTTGCCGGCGGCTCCCAGGGCGATCCCGAGGTGATCACGGCCACGGGCGGATTCGCAACCGTGCCGGCATCGAGCACGCTCCCGTCCCCGGACGACGGCAGTCCCTCGCAGATCGCGGAGTGGCCACCCGGAGAGGACGGGTGGACCGTGGCGCTCGCATCTCTGCCCCAGACGGGAGGTCGCCGAATCGCGCTCGCGCGCGCCGCCAAGGCACGAGCCCGGGGACTCCCACAGGTCGGCGTCCTCGACTCGTCGCGGTACGCAAGCCTGCACTCTGGCTACTGGATCGTGTTCACGGGCGTCTACTCCTCCGAGGCCGAGGCAACAAGTGCGCTCGAGGCGGCCCGACGGCTCTCGCGGACCGCGGCTGTTCGACGTGTCGTCTCGTGATTCTTTGTTGCCGGTACAGGCTACACTCGTCTCGCACTTTGTAACACCGGCGCAAAGGCGCTACACTTCCCCTCCGCGAGGCGTACGCTTCGCGTCTTTTTCGCCCGGCCAGAAGGATCCAGGAGAATTCGGCAGACTCGTTTGGACGACCAAGTCGCACAGCTTCGCTCGTGTATGTATCAATACTCGCGAGCGATCTATCGCTCGATCAAAGACCTGATCGATCCCTACGCTGGCAAGACGACGCAGCTCGAGTACCGTCGTGCGGTGCTTCTCGAGTGCGAGCACACAATGGCTCGCCTCGCGGACGATCCTCACTACTTCGCACGCCCGGATCGAGCGCTCTTCGCCGACATTCGACGCTATTTTCCGATTACCGCTCAGGCTCAGGTCGCGTGGACCGTTCGAGAAGGGGTCGGCGCTGCGACAAGCTTCATCGAGCAACAGGTCGAAGCCGGCCTTCTGGATGGCGGAATCGCCCGTTGCCACGCCACTACCCGCAAGGGCAAGGCATGCCAGCGAACGCCGCTCCCCGGGCGGGACTTCTGCCCGTCGCACCAGCATCTCGAGCGTTCCGCCACCGTCGCCGCCTAAACGTCCACCTGCGTGCGAACGCGAGCCTGCGGCTGCGAAGCGGGACGCCTTCAGGGATTTCGCGCGGACCGGAATCAGCACTCGCGGATTCCGGTCCTGCGCCAACCAACTAGCCGAGCGGTAAGCTCGCAACGCGCATGTCCCACGACGCCGACAAGCTCATCCGGCAGCTTTCACTGGTTGCGTTCCTCATGGCCGAGCGGCGGCTGCTTACAGCGCGCGACGTCAAGTCGAACGTCGAGGGATACAGCGAGATGTCCGATGAGGCATTCGCTCGCCGGTTCTACTCCGATCGTGCCGAGCTGACGGCACTCGGCGTACCGCTCCAGTCACAGCGGGACGAGTTCACGGGAGAAGAGCTCTACACCCTTCGGTCGGAGCACTACTTCCTCGACCGGCTCGAGCTGGACAACGACGAGCTCGCGGCGCTGCAGACGGCTCTTTACTACCTCGAGGGGAAGTTCGCGTACGCAGAGCCCCTGCGCCTGGCGCTTCAGAATCTCGCACTCGGCCGCTCGGGCTTTGCAGAGCCGACCACCCAGACGGCGGAGCGCGTGCGCGTGAGCGCACCGGACTACTCGCCCGAGCTCGCAGGCCGGCTGTCGAAGCTCGAATCGGCGATCTCGAAGCAGCGGACGGTTCGTTTCGGGTACTGGAGCCCGCGCCGCACACGATCCGGCGAGCGAACCGTGAACCCGTACGCGCTCCGCCTCGACGACGGCAACTGGTACGTCGTCGGACACGATCTCGAGCGAAAGACCGAGCGGACGTTCAAGGTTTCGCGAATCCGCGGCGACATCCGGTTCGCGACCCGCCGTGAGCGCGACTTTCGGACACCCGCCGACTTCGACGTCGAGAAGCATCGGATCCCCCGGCCGTGGCAGATCGGTGAGACGGTCGGGACGGCTCGGATCTCTGTCTCCGAGGACACCGCGTGGTGGGTCGAGCGGACGCTCTCTGACGCCGGGACCGTCGAGGACGGGGTGTTCGAGACCGAGTACGCAAACGTCGAGCTGCTAGCCGGCTGGATCCTCCGCCAGAACGGCCGCGCCGATCCGCTCGAGCCCGACGACCTCGTGGAGGCGGTCTCGAACGGCCTCTTGCATCTCGCGGAGACGCATGACGGACCAGCGCCCATCGCGGCGGGGCCAAAGCGGGCAGATTCAAGACAACCTCTGCCAGAAAGACCCCTCGGGCCTGTCGCTCCGGAGCGGTTCGGCGTCCTTCAGGCGCTCCTCGCGCAACTTCTCGCGGCCTGTGGAGACGAGCGATCCGCCGTGCTTGACGCAGGCGAGTTGGCCGCGCGTTTCTCCATCCCGATCGAGGAGCTTCAAGATCACCTCTCGCTCCTCAATCTCGTCAACTTCGGCGGCGGCTGCTATGCCGTGTACGCCATACACGACGGCGACGTCGTGCGTGTCGACAAAGAGCTCTACGGCGACGTCTTCCGGCGTTCACCCAAGCTCACACCCCTCGAGGCGCGGGCGATCCGGCTGGCGATCGAGTACGTCGGGCCGACGATCGCCGCGGACGCGCACTCGCCGCTCAAGCGTGTCCGTAAGAAACTCGAGGAGACCTTCGGCCGCTTCGATCTCGCCGGGACGCCCGAGCCTCGCGACGCGTCGGATGAGGAGGCACTCGTCAAGGTCTTGAGCGAGGCGACCGAGAAACGCATCGTCGTCGAGATCGAGTACCTGAAGGACGGAGCCGAGGGTCCGTCGCTTCGTCTCGTCGAGCCGTACACGATCGAGCGGGAGTTGCCGGTGTGGCGCGTGCACACATGGGATCAGTCGGTCGACGCCGCTCGCACGTTTCGTCTCGACCGCATGCGCTCGGCCAGGCTCACGGACACGACGTTCGAGTCTCGAGACGGATTCGATCCCTCGTACCTCCGGAACCCCCGGGTAGCGCGGCTCCTTCATTCCCCAGTCGTCGCACGTTGGAAGCTCGAGCGTGGCGCGCGCCCGCTCACCGACGGATCGGCCATTGCCGAGGTGCCATACAAGACGGAGGAGTGGCTCCTCTCTGAGGTACTCGCCGACCGAGGTGAGACAACTGTGCTCGAGCCGCAACGACTTCGTGACCTCGTCGCGAGGCGAGCGCGGCGACTTCAGCGAGAGCTTGGACGAGTTCCCACGCGCCGCTGACTTTCGAAGAACTGCATCAACTTCGCGCCGACTTCCACGCCGTCCGTTGCGGGGCGTGTTCCGCAGTGCCATCGTTGTCGTAATAGACAACCAGAAGGAGCGCGCATGGACGGACGTAGGAATGCCTTTGGCGGAAGGCTCGTCGTCTCGTTGGGGGTGCTGACTGGCGCATTGGCGGGTGCAGCAACGTTCCTTGTCGCAGACTCGGCGGTGGCCACACGCGCAGCGGAACCGTCGAGCGTGATCGTGGAGGCGACGCACGTGCCGCCGCTTCTCACGGTAGACGGGGAGCGATCCGACCTGAGCTACGACGCGTACTGCATCGACTCGGAAGCGGAAGCTCCCGAAGACTCGTGCGACCTCGTTGGCTCCGTGTTCATCCGCTCCGGATCCACAGGCCCGTTTTCTAAGCTTCCGCTTCGGAGCGACGGCACCGCCGGTCGGCTCGTCGCGAGCGTTCCCGAGGAAATAACAACACCGCGGAAGGGGTTCACGTACTACGCCGAGATCGCGGCGGCGACAGGCCAAGCCGCCGTAACCCTTCCGTCCGGAGGAGCATGGGCTCCTCATCAGAGCCTTCCCCTCGGCGCGGCGATCGCTATCGATCTCGGACGACATGCCTTCGGGTCGTCGTCTCGAGCCGACGAGCGCGTTGCCGAGGTTGGCTGGGGTGACGGTTCGAACGACGTCGGTCTCGAGGAGGGTCGCAATCTCACACCGATCGGCGCCTCCGCTTTCGACGTCGACCCGAGCGGAGTGGTCGTCGTTCTCGATCAGGCACATCGACGCGTGCTCCGATGGCGCAACGGGTCACAGAATCCGACCCGGGTTCCGCTGGCGATCGCCGGAACCATCGCCGACATGGCGCTCGCTTCCGACGGTTCGCTCTACGTCCTCGAATTCGCGAGCCGCTCCGGACGCACGCCGCTCGTGCGCCGCTTCGACTCCCACGGCCGCGAGCTCGAGTCGACCGAAACCGCCGAGCGAACCGCATCCCAAATCCGGCAGGGCCCACTTGGGCCCGTCATCCTTCAACAGCCGTCGGGCCAGTGGATGCCGGCAGCGTCCGCCGGTTCGCCCATCCCTCCGGAGGTCCAACGCCGTCGCGGCCGCTCCGGGCGCCCAATTCGTGGAGGCGAAGAGATCGTCGTACTTCGACTGAACAACGAGATCCGGGTCGCTCTGGTGGGTCCAGCCGGCGTGCGACGATCATGGCGGATCGCGAGTGAGACCGCGCTGGCGGAGGTACAACTCGCTGAACCGCTCGGACACGACGTCGTGCTCGTTGCCCGTGTCTACACGGATGACGCTGACGAGTTCGTAGCTCTCGTGTTGGGCGCAGAGGGACTTATTCGTCGAATCTCGCTCGATTCAGCGGACTGGGCAGAGAGTGCACCGCTCGGGCGCTTCCGACTGGTCCGCGGATCCCTGTACCAACTCGGCTCGACTCCCGCGGGTGCATACGTAGACCGCTTCGACCTGGAGGTCCGCTAATGGCTCGTTCTCACACGTTCCTCGCGTGCTTCGTCACTGCGTTCTTCCTCACCGGCGCAGGGACTGGAGCCGCTTACCACACGCAATTCGTCGCGACCAACTGCAACACAGCGGCCCCCACGCCTACCCCGTACATCACGCGCAGCGGATCGGCGACCGTCGCCCTCAGAGCACGATACGAGGGGTACCAATGGGCGGGCGGGTGTTGGAACAACAACGATCGCGACGACTCTCCGAACGACCCGACAAGCGATCCGGCAACCGGCGGTGAAGGTGGCGACTGTTCCGGATTCACCTTCAAGGTGTGGCGGGAATCGCTGACCGAGAGCGATGCGAGCTTTCAGCAGTGGGGCATGTTGCGCAACGTGCACGGGCCGTACACCGCCTCGCGCTTCAAGTCGGGCCACGGGGCCCCCAACATCACGGCGTCCAAGTCGGCTCTGCTCAAGATGGACGCTTTGGCGAGCGAAAGCCACATCGGGATGATCTATGCACCGAACGCCGACGGAACGGATCAGATCATCGAAGCAAAGGGCGAGGCGTACGGAACGAACATCTGGACGCGGACATACCGAGGAAGCTCCAGCTACGGGGGCGTTCGGCGCACCGGTTGGAGCTCCTGAGCTTCTGGCGCAGGGAAGCGTTCAATGAGCGATCGCTTCGTCATCCGCGTGGCTGCCATGGTCGTCGGCTCGTTACTCACGATTGGATGCGATACCAACGACCCCGGCGCACCGATGACCTTGATGAACGGCTCTCGGGCGCCGGAGCTCCCGGTCGACCTCGAAGGCGTCGCGAGCCCGGCCGTGTCTACCTCGGTAGCGACGAGCAGCATCGGCGAGATCGGAGCCGGCTCGGCGTTTGGAGCGTGTGCGAAAAGGGCACAAGGGGAGCGTCGGTCGGTACCGGTCGTGGTCCGTGTCGGCGTGACGGGCGAGAGCGTTACGTTCCGAACGGAATCGAGGCGCGGTCTTTATGGCTGCGACAACAGCCAGGGTTCGCGCGAGGAGGGTCGACGCGCATGTGGAGTCGCATTCGGCCAACTCTCAGAGGGCCGCCTGGAAGATCCGCGTCTCAACGTTGGCGCGTGCACGACCAAAGGCGGAGAACCACTCGGCTTTGCTTGGGTCCAGCCTGTCCCGAACGCGACGTTTGTCGCCGTCGAGCAGGACGGCTACGTCGAGGTGTATCGGACAGCGGGAGGGCTCCCCATCCGCGTGACAACGGATGACGTCGAGATCGATCGGTCAGGCGCGACGTTCCGCATCACCGAACACGCTGAGGATGGAGGGCTGATTCAGCAGTACCGGGTTGAAGCAAGCGTCGCGGGTTGACTCACCGGAAGGGCGATGGTGAATGTCGCACCTTCACCGGGAACCGACCTCAAGGTCAACGTCCCCCCGTGGGCCTCGGCGATCGCTCGAGCGATCGCGAGTCCGAGACCCGAGCCCGGTTCGTCAGCGTCGAGTCGAACACCTGCTTCGAAGATGCGTTCTTGGTCGGCGATTGGCACGCCAGCGCCCGCGTCCGAGACTGAGAGGAGGACCAGAGCTTCGCTCGACCTGGCGCTGACGAAGACGTCTCCATCTAGGCCCGCGTGTCTCAGTGCGTTGGTCACGAGGTTGTCGAGCGCCTGCCGCAAGCGCACTGAGTCGGCCGCGATGCGGGGTATATGGGGGGTGACCTCTGAATCGATGCTCGCCCCGGCGAGCGAGGCTGTCGCCACAGCTTCGTGAACGAGAGTCCCAACATCGACCGGCTCGAAACGAACCGACGCGATCGCCGCGTCGATGACCACTCGCTGGATGCCGAGACAGGCGGCGATCGCCAGGCGCGACAGCTCGAACCGCACTCGGCCCTCGAGATCCTCGTCTCCGAACGTCTCGGCAATCGCCGCCAGCGCCGCTACGGGGCTACGAACTTCATGGACGAGCACGGCGAGCCGCTGAGGGTCGTCAGCTGAGCTCACGCTGACCGCTCGGAAAGCCGGTTCAGGGCCCAGGTCGCGGTCTCCTCCAGCATCAGGTCCTCGCCTCCCAGGTACTGCTCAACGCTCGGCCTCAGAGCACCCGTGCCGACGTTCCCGGCGGCGATGAGCGCATTTCGTACCAGCCAGCGAGCGTCCTTTCTCGGAACGTAGAGACGTTCGAACTCAGCGATCAACTCGCCCTCGTCCCCCTCGAGCCAATCGCGCAGTGACACGGTCGGCCTTGCGCCGTCGAGCGGCGCATCCCCTCGTCTCTTCTCGACGCCTCGATTCCAGGGGCAGACGTCCTGGCAGATATCGCAGCCGTACACGCTGTCGCTCAGCTCCCCTCGATACATCTCGGGAATCGACGACGGTGCCTGCGTCCAGTACGAGAGGCATTTCGTGGCGTCCAGGACCCCCGGCTCGTCGAGAGCGCCCGTGGGGCACGCGTCTATACAAAGTCGGCACGAACCGCAGTCGAGCTCTAGTGGAAGCGAGTGCTCGATCTCGACATCGGTGACGAGGGCTCCGAGGACGACCCACGATCCGTGTCGCCGAGTGATGGACATCGTGTTCTTGCCGTAGAAGGCGATGCCCGCCCGCACGGCTGCCTCCCGATCGACGTGGTCGTTGTCGTCGACGAGGACCCGGTACGTGCCGCCCAGTGCTCGGCCTAGGGCATCGAGACGCTCACGCAACGTCGAATACTCGTCCCGCCAGGTGTAGCGCGGTAGTCGACCCTGATTCTCTCCCGGCTCGGCACCAGGCGCGTAATAGCAGAGCGCGGCGGCGACCACGGAGCGCGCACCTTCGAGAAGAAGCTCGGGATGGCACGAGACTTCGGGGCGAGCCATCGTGAAGCGCATGTCCGCGAAAAGCCCGCGCGACTGTCGCTCGCGGATGTGGCGCTCGGTCTCCTCGTAAGGCTCCGCTCGCGCCGCGCCGACGACGTCCAGCCCGAAGTCGGCGGCTACCCGAGTCAGCTCGGCGCTACTCATGCGAGGATTCTGCCTCGTGAAGGCGGTTTGCATACACGAGGACGGAGGACCTGAGGTCCTCAGCTACGAAGACGTCGCAGATCCGGAGCCTGGCCCGGGCGAAGTCCTCGTCTCGCTGAGAGCCGCCGCACTGAACCATCTGGACGTCTGGGTGCGGAAAGGGCTCCCGTCAGCACCGAAGCCACGCATCCTCGGGGCCGACGGGGCAGGGGTCGTGGCCGCACTCGGCGACAGGGTCGAGGGTTTCGAGATTGGTGATCGCGTCGTCGTGAATCCCGGGATCGTTCACGACGGCCGCATCACGGTCATCGGTGAGCACACCGACGGAACGTACTGCGAGCTGAAGGCACTCCCGGCCGGGCAGCTCTACCCACTCGCCGACTCGATGTCCTTCGAGGAGGGTGCGGCGTTCCCGCTCACGTTCGAGACCGCACACCGCATGCTCGTGACCAAGGCGGCCGTCCGCGAAGGCGAGTGGGTGCTCGTCTGGGGGATCGGCGGTGGAGTCGCCTTGGCCGCCTTCGAGATCTGCCGCGCGCTCGGCGCACGCACGATCGTGACGTCCTCGAGCCAGGAGAAACTCGATCGGGCGCGGGAGCTCGGCGCCGACGTGGCTGTGAGCCATTCGAACGACGATGTCGTGAAGGCCGTCAAGGACGCAACTGGGGGACGTGGTGCTGACGTCGTCGTCGAGACCGTGGGCGAAGCGACCTGGGAGCGCTCACTCGGAGCAGCCGCGCAGGAAGGGCGCGTGGTCGTCTGCGGCGCGACCTCAGGCCACAGCCCACCGGCACGCTTGTATCGGCTCTGGTGGAAGCAGCTCGTGATCTACGGCTCCACGATGGGCATGCCATCTGACTTTGAGGGCGCATACGAGCTCATCCGGGTCGGACGCGCGCGCGTACACGTCGACAGCGTGTATCCGCTCGCCGAAGCCGCGAAGGCGCACGAGCGACTCGAGTCGGGCAAGCAGTTCGGCAAGATCGTCCTCGCCATTCCCGGCTGAGCGTCGATTCCGGACTGCGGAAAGCGGCGATTCAGCCGAAGCCGAGGATGAACTTCGCGTCGTCGGACATGCGGTCGGGCGTCCACGGAGGATCGAAGGTCAGCTCGGCTTCGGCCTCAGCCACTCCGGGCACGCCGCGAGCTGCGTCGACGATGCCGTCAGCGATCATCGCCCCGGCCGGGCATCCCATGGACGTCAGGCTGTAGATCACCTTCACCTTCGGGCCGTCGACCTCCACGTCGTACATGAGACCGAGCTCGACGATGTCCATCCCGAGCTCGGGGTCCTCGACCGTATGCAGCGCCTCCACGACGTCCTCACGCGTGACCATGCGCCTAGTGTAGAGGCGAGGTCCTCACAGCCGCGACGAGCTGGTCGGCGCGCCGCAGAACAAGATCGAGAACGTCGCCGATCGCGCCATCAAGCGAGTCGTTGACAATCACCGGTACGTCGTGGCGCCGAGCGCGCTCGATGAGGTAGTCCTGGATCTCCCTGATCTGCGGAAGCGAGTCGAGGTACTTCTCGAGCGGCCGAAGTCCTTCGGTCGCCTGGTCCCGCACCCAGAAATGACTTCGGTGCAGGTTCTCGTCCTCGATCGCCACGATGCACTGGACGACGAACGCCCCCGGATACTCGGTGCCAACCATGCCAGGGACGAGATGGACGCCCTCGAGGACCGTCGACCAGTGTTCGGTGGCCGCGCGCTCCAGCGCGGCATGTACGCCCACGAGGACGTTCCTCGTCTGATCGAGGAAGCCGAGTATCGCGGCGTCCCCGGACTCCTCCTCCTCCGCCCGCGTCAGCGCGAGCCGGGCCTCGAAGCTCGAATAGTGCACGGAAGGCATGAAATCCTCCGCAAAGAAGGCCCTCATGGTCTGTCGGATGAAGTCCGTCGAGGTGACTCGCGTAATTCCGAGCCGGTAAGCAGCCTCCGTTGCGATCGTCGATTTCCCAGTCCCGGTTGCACCGCCCACGAGCAGGAGTAGCGGCTCCTCGAGGCGCGCCAGCGCATCCAGGCGCCGCAAACGACGAACCATCCTGGCTGCCTCATCGTCTCCGATGACCCCCGCAGCGAGCTCGCCAAGGCGGTCGATGTCGAGAGAGAGCACTCCGCGATCGGATAGGTCACGATCTGCACGACGTGCTATCAAATAGGCGCGCTCGGGATCGAGACCCGTGACGACGAGCGCCCGGGCCATCAGCCCCTTCGAGAAGGGAAACTCGTCCCCCAGGGGCAGCGGAATCGTGTACCGGCGTTCGCTCATCTAGCGAATTTGGCCACTTCGAGGAGCATCTCGTCAAGGTCCGCGTCGTCGGCCACCGGAATGACGTCGTTCGCGGCGAGCGCAACTTCGGCGCCTCGCGCAACCGCCGCCTCTGCCACGACGTCCACCGCGGCGGCCTTCAGCTCGATCAAGAAGAGATCGGCGTCAACGTCGAAGAGCTCGCGGCGAAGACGGTCGCGGTCGGCAAGGTTGCCCGAAACGTGGACGATATGGGCGCCGTGAACATCCGTCAGATGCTCCGCGAGCGCCGCGTGAGCTCTCGCCGGGGCGGTGCAGAAGTACGCGACCGATCGTCCACTGATGTCCACGGTCGGTCGCGGCCGCAAGGTCGTTCCGACGATGGCAACTCCGGGACGTACGACACTCGCAACGGCGTTACGAACGTGCTTCCAGCCCGATTCAGGCTCAGCCATGGTCACGACGACGAGATCCGCGAGCAGAAGGCGATACGTGTTCAGATACCCGGCTGCGACTGCGGGGTCCTGATGGCCGCCGACGACGACGAGCGTACGATCAGCAGCGATCGGCGGTATCGCCGCGCCGCTTCCGTCGAACACGACGACATCCGGCGCCAACTGCACCGCGACGGCCGCGCCTGCCGAGATGTTCGAGCGCGCAACGCCGCCCGCGAGACCTCCCCCACACCGACGACATCCCACCGTCTCGACGCCCGTGAGTGCTGCAGTCTCAAGGTGATCTGACGCCGCGTGCCGGCCGGACCGAGAGAGCTCGATGAGAGCGTCGATGGTGGGCGGGACAGTGACGACCTCGGGCTCGGGCGGACCACCCCTCCCCATCGCCACGACGACGACTCGCCGCGTCGATGCCACGAGCCGTACGAGATGACCTGTGACAGCCGTCTTCCCAACTCGCTTGCCGGTCCCGACGACCGCGATCGAGGGGAGCCCGAACGGCAGCCTCTCGGGCGGGTCGAGCCGGAAGTCAGCCCCCACGTACGGAACACCCAGCGCGAGCACGCGACTCGCGAGCGCCAACCGCTCGATCGGCCCAAGCACCGGCTCATCCGAGAGATCGACGACGACCTCAGGTGCGTACCTCTCGATCGCCGCCTCGACGTCTGTGACCGTCGGGACGCCGTAGTCGTCTCCCCCTCGAAGCTTCTCCGTACCCCCGACGAGCACCGCGGCGGCGAACTCGTACGGCAGTTCGGCGAGCGCATCACGGACGACGGGCGCGTAGTGCTCGCCGTCGACGATGGCCAGAGCTCTCAAGTGCGCGACGTGACCTCGTCCTCGATCATGCCGGTGAACTTGGCGTACTCGAGCGTGTCGAGCGAGAACGAGACCAGCTGAACCTGACCGTGGAACGGGTGCCGCCTCCAGATGTCCACCTTTCCGTCCACGATCTCGATGACGTTGTAACAGGGCCTCGTGTTACCCCGAAGCCGGAGCGAGGAGACGGTTCCCGCATTCACGACAAAGAGATCCTCGAGCCGCCACACGTACGGCACGTGCTTGTGGCCCGAAAGGACGAGCCGGACCCCGGCTCGTTGAAGGCACTCGATGGCATCGCCTGCGTCGTAGACGACATTCCGCTCCCGCCCAGTACCCGGCACAGGCAAGAGGTGGTGGTGGAGCACGAAGATCTTCAGATCCGCGGGCTCTGCGCCGAACTGCTCTTCGATCCAGCGATACCGGCCTCGCCCGATCTGGCCGTGATCGAGATCGGGCTCGCTCGAATCCACTGCAACGATCGCCACGCCCCGCTTGCGAAGCACCGAGTTCCGCTCCCCGAACATCTCCTCGAAGTGGACATACCCGACGTTGCGCGAATCGTGGTTACCGGGAACGACGACGACCGAATCGCAGTCGATGCGGTCCATGTACTCGCGCGCGGTCAGATACTCGTGACGGAAGCCGAACGTCGTCAGGTCTCCCGAGCAAACGACCATGTCGGGCTGCAGCTCGTTGATCTCACTGATCGCCCGCTCCAGCAGGCTCGCCTCAAAGTACTGCTCTCCGCAGTGCAGGTCGGAGAGCTGCGCAATTCGGAAAACGTCGCCGGTCGAAGCCATGCGGACAGTCTACGACGCGGACGGGGACGTCCGAGGTCACTGCTACTGTGGCGCAGGTGCGGGTCGAAAGTCCCGTTTTCCAGGCATATTGTGGAAAGGACCCTCCGCGATTCGCAAATCGCGTGGAGGTTGAGTGCGCCAAGATCCTCGACTACTACGCAGTGCCCTGGGACTACGAGCCGCACTCCTTCGTTCTGCAGCGCGACGAGAACGGGCGGGTGGTGAGCGCGTTCACACCAGACTTCTACCTCCCCGAGCAAGACCTCTTCATCGAAGTGACGGTGATGAAGCAGTCGTTGGTCACGCGGAAGAACAGAAAGCTCCGCGAAGTGCACCGCTTGTATCCACACGTCAAGGTCAAGCTCTTCTACCGGCGCGACATCGAGCGCCTCGCGCAGCGGTACCGTCTGCGCCTAGCGTCGTAGTCGGTGGCGTCAGCGCATCGACCTGAGATCGGCGAGGTCGGAGTCGTGTACCTCACGCGCGCGCAGATCGCGGCGCGCGTTGTCGAGCTCGGCGTCGAGATCGCACGGGATTACGAGGCGCTCAATCCGATTCTCATCGCGCCGCTGAAATCGAGCGTCGTGTTTCTCGCGGATCTCACGCGAGAGCTTCGGATTCCGCACACGCTCGATCTCATCGAGCTCGCTCCGTACACCGGTGGGCAGGATGGCGCCGTGCGCCTTCTGAAGGACGTCGACGCGCCTCTCGAGGATCGCCACGTGCTCATCGTCGAGGACGTCGTCGATACAGGATTGACCCTCCACTTCCTGTGCAAGACACTCGGACTCCGAAATCCCGCGAGTCTCGCGGCCGTGACACTTCTCGATAGGCCATACCGCCGACTCGTGGACGACATTCCGCTCGAGTACGCCGGCTTCACCGTTCCGGACGAACTCTTTGCAGGCTACGGGCTAGGACTCGACGAGCGCTGGCGGGCATTCCCTGACCTCCACATCGTGGTCCCCGTGGCTCTTCCGCGGGACGTAATAGAAGCCGCGTAGAGCGCCCGATCAGAGATACAGGAGCGGATCGACCGCGACACCGTTGACACGCACCTCGAAGTGGAGGTGCGGCCCCGAGGAGTTGCCAGTGGAACCGACGAGCGAGACGGTCTCGCCCTGGCTCACCTGCTGACCGACGCCGACCAGAATCGACGACGCGTGAGCGTATGCAGTCGCGAGCCCGTTGCCGTGGTCCACGACTACGAGGTTCCCGTAGCCACCGAGCCATCCTGAATGAATGACCGAGCCGGCCGCCGCCGCCCGAATCGGTGTTCCGGACGACGCCGCGATGTCGATCCCTTCGTGCATGCGCCCCCAGCGCAGGCCGAACCCGCTCACGACAACGCCGTCCACCGGCCAGATAAACCCTGCCGCCGATGGTGCTCCCGTCCCGCTCGAACCGGCCTCGGCCTGAGAACTGCGAATCGCGGCTGCGAGAGCAGCGCTCTGCGCCGCAAGAGCACCGACCTCGGCCAGATACTCCTCGCGTGACTCGCGCGAGCTAGCCACGGCGCTCTGCTTGAGCTGGCGCGCGGCAAAGAGCGTGTCACGGTTCGCCGCCAGTCGATCGCGCACCGAGCGGGCCTCGTCCGTACGCGCGGAGATCACAGAAACGGTCGCCGCCGTGAGCCGCCGCGTGCTGGCGGTGGCGTGTCGCTCGGCAGCCGCTCGCTGCTTCGCCGACTCGACTTGGCGCGCGATGCGCTGGTCCTGGGCGCCGATCCGACTGAGGAATTCGACGTTGTCGATCACGTCGTCGAAGCTCGAGGCCGAGACGAGGAAGGACAGCACGTCGGGCGGCTCGTCGATGTAGATGGCTCGCACGCGCGATTCGAGGATGGTGACGACGCGCTCGTACTCGGCCTGAAGTCGCTCGAGGCGTCGCGTCTGCTTCTCGAGCAACAAGGTGAGCTGCGCGAGGCGATCCTGCTCCGTTGCGAGCTCCGCTTCAAGGATTCCGAGGCTGGACTGGGCGCCGTCTACAGCGTCCTGCGCCGCGCCAAGCTCCGAGACGACGGCCGAGAGCTGCGACGTGAGAACCCCCTCCTGTTGCTTCGAGGCGTCGATCTCGGCCTGAAGCGCGGCGATACGAGCATCGACCGCAGCCTTCTGATCCTCGATGTCGTCCCCTGCGGCAGGCGCGGCGAAGACGAGCGCGAGCCCGACGACGAGGAGCCACCGTCGTCCCATCACCTTAGGTTCGCCGACTCATCGGACGTCCCTCTCTTTGGGGGCGTCGCTGCATGCTGTCCGCGAGCGTCGCGATCGAGCTTCTGCAACGCCGTTGCCGCCTCGCGGCGAAGCGGGCCGACCTCCTCCCGATAGTCCTGGTCAGTGATCGTGCCCGTGCGGTGATCGAACTCGAGCTCCTTGAGAGCAGAGAGCGCTCTGTCGCGTTCCTCGAGCAGCTCGAGTCGACGCCGTTCGTCCTCGTCGAGCTCGTCGAGCTCGTCGGTCTCGGGATCGGGCTCGCTGAGGAATGGCAGGGCGACGACGACAACACAAGCGACGGCGAGTGCCGCCGCGAGCAGCAACGCGATCGTCAACGCGCTGCCGCAAGTCCGGCTTCACTCGACCGCGCGACGAGCCTTCGCTGCTCACGCCGGTCGGGCCAGAGTGTGATGAGAGACCCAAGGAGGAAGACCAGCCCGGCGAGCCAGATCAAGTTGACGAGCGGCTTGACGAACACGCGGAAGTACACGCTCCCGTCGGGGTCGATCTGCTCTGCTATGACGAAGAGATCCTCGCCGGTGAGCTTGTCGCTCCGGATCCCGACTTCGTTCGACACCTGCTGCTCGATGGTGTATGCGTTCTTCCCGGCCTCGAGCGTGCCCAGCTCCTTGTCTCCGCGCTGAACCCCGAGCGTCGCCCGAATCTCGGTTGCGTTCGCTGATTGCCTCTCGGCGAGCGACTTGTAGACGAGCGTGTATCCACCAACCGCGAGTGATTCGCCCTGCGTGAGCTTGGCTTCCGCGACCGTGTCGAAGGCACTAGACCCTGCGATACCGATCGCGAGCAGAACGATGGACGCGTGGACGACGTAGCCGCCGTATCGTCGACGGTTGCGTGCCATGAGCGAAGCGAACGCTCCTAGCCACGATGCCGCGCCGAGGGCCTTGCGCGCGCGCGTGCCGCGCGCGAACTCCATGACGATAGTCGCGCCGACGAACGTCGAGAACGTGTACGCAACCAGCCCGGGAGTCGAGCTCCCAGCGCCAAGAACGAGGAGTACCACACCTGTGGACAGGGCGACAAGTGTCGGCCAGCGAAACGCCGTTGCCAGGCTTCGAAGTGAGGCTCTACGCCAAGCGATCAGCGGCCCGATGCCCATCAGCAAGAGCAGCGGCAGGCCGAAAGCCCGGAGGAAGAAGTCGTAGTACGAGCGACCGAGCACGACCGCTTCACCGCGGATCGCCTCCGAGAGCATCGGATACACGACTCCCCACAGGATCGCCAGACAGAGCGCGAGGAGGAGCAGGTTGTTGTAGAGGAAGGCTGCTTCTCGAGAGATCGGCGACTCGAGCTTCGTCGGCGATCGGAGGAGCGGCAGCCGCCAGAAGACGAGTGTGAGCGACACCGCCACCGTCAGTCCGATGAAGGCCAGGAACCACGGACCGATCGCGCTCTGAGTGAACGAGTGGATCGAGTTGACAACCCCCGACCGCGTGAGAAAGGTCCCGAACAGCGAGAGCGAGAAGGCGAGAATCACGAGCAGGACGTTCCAGATCCTGAGCATCCCACGCTTCTCCTGGATCATCACCGAGTGCAGGAACGCGGTCGCTGCGAGCCATGGCATCAAGGCAGCGTTCTCGACGGGATCCCACGCGTAGTAACCACCCCAACCAACCTCGACGTACGCCCAATGCGCACCGAGCAGCTGGCCGATACCGAGTGCTGTCCACGCGAAGAGCGTCCAGCGCCGCGTCGCAATGAGCCAGCGCTCGTCCAGCCGCCCGGACAGAAGCGCACCCAACGCAAACGCGAAGGGGACCGTCAGTCCCACGTACCCCAGGTACAGCAACGGCGGATGGGCGAGCATGTACGGGTTCTGGAGGCTCGGTGTCATGCCGGCGCCGTCCGGAGGAGCTACCTGTGTCACGAATGGGCTGGCGATAGCGACGACGAGGAAGGCGAAGAACGTCGCGACCGCCGCGAAGACGGGCACGACCCAGACGATGAGATCGCGCGCCCACCGCCTGTTCAACCGCACAGCCGCAGCGCCGAATCCCGTGAGGATCAGCAACCACAGGAGCAGCGACCCCTCTTGGCCGCCCCAGAACGCCGAGATCGTATAGCCCGTCGGCAACGCCTCACTCGTCGTGCGCGCGACGTATGTGAAGGAGAAGTCGTGACGAAGAAGTGCCGCGACGAGCACGAGGGACGCGATGAGGGTCGTGAAGAACGCCGCGATCAGCGCGTTCTGCGCGGACTGAGCGAGCCTTCGTCGGCCGAGATGTGCCGCCACGGCGCCGGCGACGAACGCGTATGCGACCAGGCCGAGGGTGACGACGAGCGCAGCGCGACCCAGCTCAGGCATGGATCGCTACCTAGGCGGAGTCGCCGCTCTGCTTCGGCGCGTACTTCGAGGGGCACTTCGTGATCATCGAGCCGGGCTCTGCGACGAAGACCCCGTTGCGGAGCTGGCCGTCGATCACGACGTGTCGCCCGACCTTGAACAGATCGGGGACGGAGCCCGAATACCGAACGACCACGCGGGACGGCGCCTTGCCCCCGATGTCCTTGAGCTTGAAGCGAAGGCCGCCGGCGTGGGCGTCTCCGAGGACTGGACCCACGACGAGTCCGGCGAGCTGGACCTCGCCACTGCGGCCTTGCAGCTCGCTTGGAGAGATCGACGGGTTGCCGCCCCCGGCGATCGACGTGTACAGGAGGAAGACGGCCAGGACCGCAGCTACCGAGAGCGCGACCACGAGCCGCGCGGGACTCGCTTTCCGTGCCACGCGGAGAGTCTAGCCCGGCGGAGCCGAGAGCTTGGTGAATATCCGCTTACGCGGCGTCGCGCTCTTGAACCCGGCGATCGGGCATCCGATACCCGTGCTCAACGCAGAGCGCACCCGGCGACTCTTCCGTCAGGGCATCGCAGTAGCCCTTGCCGTACGCAGCGCGGATGAACGCGGCGACGACTTCGAGGCTCCAGTCGGAGACGTCCAGCGCCTCCCGCCAGAGGTCCGAGAGACGAAGGTCGATGTCGAGCTCAAGAAGATCGATACGAGTCGGCGTCATGGACACGCTTTCGAGCGTACGGACCGAATCGGACGGATGTAGCGCGCAAGATCAGAATCCGCTCGCACGGATCCCGATCGCGCATAGATCCCTGAACGCGTCCGCTTCGCGGCTGCGACGCTCGTCTTCACCTCAAGTCTTATGACTCCTCGGCGCGCACCGTGAAGGGCAACGTCCAGTCCTCGCGCGAGTCGCCGTCGATCGTCAGGCGCCATTCGTAGCGGCCGGGCTCGAGCGGCAACGGGGTCGAATTGACCGCCACCGGGAAGTCGAGCGGAGTCCCCGGCTTGAGCCCGGGCGGTCGTCCGACTTCGAACTCACCTCCGAAGGCCACAGCATGATCCTCGTCCTCGTCCGCTTCGAAGGCGACGGCGCCTCCGTCCGCGTCGAGTAGCTCCACAGAGAACGAATGCACGGTGTTCGCGCGATCCCATGGAACCTGGATCAGGAGCCCGATCCCGAACGCCGCCGGCTCGGGACCCGTCTGTGACCACCCGCCGCCGACGATCGTGAGCTTTCCGTCCGAGACGACCGCGTAGTCCGCGAGGAGCATCGTTGCCTTCACGGTGTGAAGGCAATCACATCCACGGTACTACCATGGCCGCACGTGTCATCCCGGATCCGCATCGGCCCGGCTCGTCTACCGTCGCGGGAGTCACCCGGCGAGGCGGTGGATGCGCTTCTCGAACGCGGGTACTCGGCGTGTGAGATCGACTTCGAGAGCGGCTTCTGGATGGACTACCCGTTCGCAGAGCAGCTCGGAGAGCTGGCTCGCGCCCACGACATCGCGCTCTCCGTACATGCACCGCTCTTCGGATTCATGGGCCATCTCGAAGCCAGCGGGCGCAAGTTCACATCTGCGGTCGGAGCACTCGACCGCAGCGCGGGAATCGCCGCCGCCAGTGGCGCCGAGGTCGTGGTGTTCCACCCGGGTTTTCTCCTCGGACGAAGCCGCGCGGACGCCATTGACGCAGTTGTCGAGCAGCTCGGCACGCTCCGCGAGCGGCTGGAAGGCAAAGATCGCGCCGTGTCTTTCGGGGTCGAGGTTATGGGTCGCGTAAGGGACCTGGGCTCGATCGACGACGTCGTCGAGATCTCCCGGCGCCTGGGCTGGGTGCGGCCGGTGCTCGACTTCGCACACATGCACGCGACCAGCGACGGCCTCTTCCTCGAGCCCGGGCAGTTCCGCGACGCGCTTGCTGCCGTCGACGCGATCCTCGAGCTCGAGGCTCCTCTCCATATTCATAAGTCGGACTCGAAGTCGCCTCATCCTGAAGCGGCGTCAGAAGATCTCGCTCCCTTTCACATCCACGTCTCAGATATCGCGTTCGCGAACCGCAACGAGAAGCACCATCTCCCCTACGGCGAGGGGACGCTCAGGGTCGGACCGCTCCGCGATGCGCTCGCACAGTTCGGACGCCCTGCCACGATCATCTCGGAGTCACCCGACGAGGAGTCCTCGCAGATCATCAAGGCCGTTCTGCTCGGGCTCAGGGAAGACATCCCGGGCCCGGCTGCCCGAGTGTGGTAGACCGACAGCCGATCTCTTCGAGAGAAGGGCGTCGCTCAGCGTCCTCCCATGTCACGCGCAGCTGGCCAGCGGCACGCCGTCGGGGCCGATCACCGTGGCGGTTTCAACCCCGTCGAGCGGCTCGGCGCCGAATAAAGCGAGTCTGAGGGCCTCCCCGCAGAACTTCCCCGCGTCGCTTTCCGGGGCGAGCTCCGCTGTGATTTCGAGCCTCCCGGAAGACATCTTCATCCCGGTGATTTGGCCGTACCACGACGTGGTTTCGAAGCGTGCCTTGAACGCGGCGCGGAACTTCGAGAAGTCGACCTGTTCGATCGTCGTCGCGGGTGGGCTCTCCGCTTCGGCGTCTGAGTCTCCGCTGCAGCCGCTCGCCGCGATAGCGACGGCGCTCAGACCGGCAACGACAATGGCTCTTCGTGACACCAGACACGCATCCTCAACGGTCGCGGGACTCGCCCGACAGGCGTCGGGGCGTCATGAAGAAGACGAGGTAGCCCTTGAACGACAATCCCGGCTCCACCATCGACAACAGGCTCCGAACACTATTCGACCTCACGATGCCGGACAACCCGCGTGGCAACAGCCATGGCCTCTCGATGCAGACTGACTCCCCGATCTACATCCACTTCTCCGACATCGCATTTGCATACCGCAACGAGACGAAGCACTTGCCCTACGGCGAAGGGACGCTGCGTGCGGAGCCGTTACGCGAGGCGCTGGCCGGCTTCAAGCGGCCGGCGACGATCATTTCCGAGTCGCCCGACGAGGGCTCGAGTCACGCGATCCGCTCGATCCTCGCAGACGCGGAGGGAACGAGATCCGCGAGCC
>Ga0224500_10000519_pt1 | contig 26164 bp, 19 predicted proteins | sample SF_Oct11_sed_USG_FD_168126 | JGI IMG/M metagenome (GOLD analysis project Ga0224500, IMG submission 168126) | Sediment microbial communities from San Francisco Bay, California, United States - SF_Oct11_sed_USGS_4_1 | ecosystem: Environmental > Aquatic > Marine > Sediment | place: USA: California... | reverse complement strand
ATTTCCTGATGAAGACGTTGCCGAAGGTCAACACGGAGATGAGTTTGCACGTGCTGGCGTACAACCTGAAGCGCACCATGCGAATCTTCGGCGTACAACCCCTGATGGCGGCCATGACAGGGTAGCCCGTCCGGTCTTGTTGCGAAACTGAACGGCATGTCCGCCACGCCACGTCAAACTGAGCCGCAATGCCGCAAGTGCAAAGATTTCACTCGCTCGGCAGTTCGGTTTTCACACGGCCTCGACCCAAAGCGGAAGTACACGACTGACCGCTATCAGAAGGAGGACTTACGCTGATCCGCATTAGAACCCGTGATACATGGTCGATAGGCCGTCACGTATTGCACCACCGTTAATGATGGGATATTGTTCACGATCATTGAAGTCGTGTTGCGCGGATAGGAAGTAGCAGGTTCGGTTCTTATATGGATCCTCCTAACCATTGTTAGACCGAACAACCGACATTGCACATGTATCCACGAACCTACTTCGAGACATTCATGCGGTATGAGGCGAAGGATCAAGTCTTCGTCGCAATGCCGTTCACAGGTCCGTTTCGAAAGGCATTCGAGACCGTCATCGAGCCTGCAGTCAGACGCGTCTCGGTCAACGGTCGGCCGCTTAGCGCTCGGATCATCAACCGAGCAACGTCCGGAGCGCCAGACATTCATGAACAGATCTTCGACGCAGTTCTGCACTCGCGACTGGTCATTGCTGACATGACGGTTCAGTCAACTTGCGTTGTCGATGACGGCTCCTCAAGGTGGCAGGCGAACGCGAATGTGACATATGAGGTTGGGTTGGCTTCAGCGTGGAGGAATCCGGAGGACATACTCCTAATTCATCAGAGTCATTCTGGGCATACCTACGGTTTCGATGTGCAAAACCTTCGACACGTTCAATATGAGCCGGATTCGGCAGCATCAATTGCGCTGTTGACGGACGAGATAGTGCGGGCATTGAACCAGTCAACGTTCTTGGCGCAGGCGGCCTATCAGAAGCTCGTCGAGTCCGTGTCACCAAGTGCAGTCCAATTTATGCATCAGGAAGCCGCTCGAGCTTTCCCCGTAATTGCCTTTCAATCGCCTGATCTGGGCGTCATGGACGCTAGGGTCCATGCGATCACCGAGCTTCTGAACTATGGAGCGCTGAAGAACCGAAATGTTGTTCCGCAAGGACCCGGCAAAGGTGTGGCAATCATTTACGGGTGGTCTGAATTTGGCATTCGAATTCTCCAGTCCCTCCATGCGATCACTCCTGAGCGCGCCGGCGACCTCAGAAAGCAAATTGCGTCGGTGGCTGCGGGAGAGATTCCGCCCGCTAGCCTGCGAGATCTACCAGTAGTGAAGGCGACGGGAGAGCAGCCAATAGACATGGTTGAAGCTGCGAGAGGCGAAGGTTCACCTGAAGTGGCGCAAAAGCAGTGAATCTGCGCATCGGCCTAACAAACGGTTGCAGACTGACAGCCGAGCTATTGTAGGCGCGCTTCGCGCGCTTTATTTCATTCGGCTGCAGCTGAACCCAAGGCGTTAGCTGGCACAATCGAGAACGCAACACTTATGATCCACCTGGTTGGCGTCGACCACATGATCCAGCACAACGGATACATGAACAACAAAAAAAGAGTCGCAATACGGGCGTTCCAAGATTATCTGCGCGAGCAGATACAAGCGACTGGTGCAATGCTGCTAGCAGAGGAATTCTCTGACGACGCCCTTCGTATGAACAACGCGTCGACCGCTACCGTCAAGCAGGTTGCTGACGAGGTGTGTTTGCCACATTTGTTCTGCGATCCAGGCCGGCAAGAACGCGCGCAATTACAAAGTTCGTCCTCGGTACGGCGGGAAGGTTATTGGCTGGAGCAGCTGGCCCCGTTTCAAGATTGCGCGGTGCTCTTCGTGTGCGGCGAGGACCATGTATCCACATTCCAGCAAACGCTCGCAGCTGCAGGCTTGGCTTTCTGCATCCTGTCGACCGGCTGGGGAAAATGTTTGAATCCAACTCGTGCGTAGATTTCCAGCTAACCCGACGTTCGAGAGGGACCCGCCAAAAAGCGGCGGACCCCTCAACTTAGGTGTCAATGCGACAGGCCTGAGGACCGCTTTATGGCGGGGCGATCTCGCTGCCGAACTTCCGCTTTTGGCCGTTTACGGCCATTTGTAATGTGACTCTAAATTTGCTCTACCAGGGTGGCAAGCCAGCCGCCAGGTTGATTTGGGTTTAAGGTCTGGGAGGGGGGGGGCAAAATCAGTTGTTTGTGAGCCTCTGACTCTGAACTTATAAGAACTCCCCCCATGCGCCAGGACAAGCAATTACGTAGGTACGTAAATTACCTAGAATTATGATTGACCACTCCTGGTGGCTGTGTTAGGAAGGCGGCCATAACGGAGGTCGACATGAACTGGCTTCGGCTCTTCTCTGTGTCATTCCTTGTCGTGGCACTGTCTTCATGCGCACCGTTGACTCCGGGCGGCACGGCGCCCCCCATGCTTCCGGTCGTACCCACGCAGCCCGTGACCACGTCCAGCAATTTCTGGGTTTCAGGCTCGCAGTCTGTCGCATTCACACAGTTCAATGTGGTGGCCACGGGAAAGATTGTGGTGGTCGCGACATGGACCGGTTCGAGTTCGCACCTTCACATGGAGTTGCAAGGGCGCAGACGTCCTCTCCTGTCTGATCCCGTTGCCCCGTACGCACACGCGACCGGCGCCCCGCCGTTGCAACTCACATACGATGTGTCGCCTGAGGATCTGGCACGGGGGGTCTCGTGGCGGGTGGTCCTGCGTGACCCTGCCAACCAGGACGCCCAAGGCTTTCTGGAGATCACCACACCCGTCAATGACGCACGCGACGAGTTATTTCGCCGAGAGCGACTCGCCATGCGCTCTGGCGAGAGGTGGCCGTCGGCGTCGCTGCAGTTCGACCTGCTTTCGCGACTGAATGCGGCACCCTCGGGCCAGCTGCACGGGATTGTCACCCTCAGCAAGGCCTGCAACTGTAAGGAGAATGTGCAGCTTGAGCGCGAAGGGCTCAAGCTCCTCAAACATCTGCCTGGCCGCCACGCCCTGGCCAAGATCGAACGCAGATTCCACCCCGCGACGAGCGCGTTGGTGTCCAGCGTCATTCCGTTGGATCCGGAGGACAAGATCGAGCCCAATATTCTGATCGGCAATTACGCACGATACACCGTCGCATCGACGCTCGATACCATCACCAACATGGTGGTCGACAGCCCAGGCGAGTTGAATCTCACGGTGACGTTTTTTGCCGATGTCCGTCCCACCCGCATCCAAACGATTCTGGCAGCCGAAGCCTCGTCGTTCGAGCCGCTCAGCGACGTGCAGTGGAGGATCACGCTTCCGGAAAGCCGGATCCGTACATTGGCCGCCTATGACGAGGTGGAATCCATTGACCCCGGTCCGGCTCCGCCGATGCCGGATAACAACAACAGCCGGGCCGTCATCAATTCGACTGCAGTGCAAAATGCGACTATCAATCTCAACACCATTACCTATGGTGGCGCGTCGGGCTTGGGCATCACCGTCGGCGTGCAGGACACGGGCATTGCCGCCCATCCCGATCTCACTGTGGCTGCCACGATTGCGGCAGCGGGAGTCGGAAGCCACGGTACGCATGTCGCCGGCACGATCGCAGGAAGCGGTGGCCTGAGCAACGGCACAGATGCAGCCGGCACGGCCAATGGCGGCACAGCCTTTCAATGGCGAGGATCGGCGCCGCAGGCTGGACTGATTTCGTCTGGTGACCTCGACAACGTGGGCAACATGCTGACGGCGATTCAAGCGAATTCCTTAGATGTTGCCAACCGCTCACAGTCGTGGTCGTTCGATGGTAACTATGACGCCGAAAATAGCCGCATCGACAGCTTGATACGCGGCGGCGCGACGAGCGGGGGAACCGTGGTTCCGCCACGACTGCTGGTCGCGTCGGCAGGCAATCACGGCCAACTTCCGAACAACCAGCGGCCAGCCAATGGCGGCACCCTCAATTCCACCACCACGATTGCCGGACAAACGGGCTACTTTGCCCTCACCAAGCAGAACAAGAATACCATCGTGGTCGGCAATCAGAGTTCCCTCGCTGGGGCTGCCGCGGTGGCACTCGCGCCCGGCAGCAGCCTTGGGCCCGCCTATGACGGACGTATCAAACCGGATCTCCTGGCGCTGGGCACGAGTATCATTTCCACCGGCTCCAACGGGGACGGTTCGTGCGTGGCGAATGGCACCAATCTCACGAACGGCTACGTATCGTGCAACGGGACGTCGATGGCCACGCCGTCGATTACGGGCGGCGTTGCTCAGCTGCTTGAGCTGTGGCAAAACACCTACAATGCTCCGATTGGAGCCACCCTCGATGCCAACCCGCCGCTGCCGGCGCTGTTGCGGGCGCTGTTAATCCAGACCGCCACAGATGTCCAGCAGGCGAACGTTCGGGGCGTGAACAGCCCGGAGATGGATGGAGATTCCAATCAGGCCAACGGCACCGATGGCTTCGGGCAAGTTGCCGCCACGGCAGGGCCCGACTACGCCACCGGGTGGGGAACCGCCAACATCAATGCGGCGGCGGCTATGCTCACGAACGCCCGCACCGTCTCCGGTCGGGCGCAGGCGAACCAAATGATTCAAGGTTCGATTTCCCAGGGGATTGTCAGAGAATATGACTTTGTCGTGAATCAGGGCGGCCCGCTCACCGTCACCCTCGCATGGGATGACTTTGAAGCCACGACGCTCAATCCGGCGACGAGCCCGATGCTGGTGAATGATATCGATCTGGAACTCGTCGCGCCAAATGGAACGATCTTCTATCCCTGGAGACTCGGACACACCACACTGGACACGGCCGGCACTCCGCTGGCGGACAATGCCCAGCCGCCTGGCACGGCGATTCAAGTCCAGACTTCGATTGCCCCGATCACCAACCCATCATTCACCTGGCAGTACGTCTGTGCGCAAGGGACGGCTCCGCCGGGATGTCCCACGGTGCCACAAGCGGTCGGACCGGTCTCGATCGACTACGTGCCGCAGAACGCGGTGGCGGCGGGTGGTGTCTGGGTGGCGGCGACGGGGAAGGATCACCTCAACAATGTCGAACAGGTGGTGACCACCGTCCCCACTGATCCGACGCAGTTCGGGCACTGGAAGGCACGCGTCATCGGGTTCAACGTGCGTGAAAACGCCCAATCGTTCGCCCTGGTTGGCTTTCCCTATCCAGCCCTGCCCGAGCTCGTGCCTTCGAGTCAGGATCGCGTTGCGCTGGCGGCATTTGGGACCCCGATCACGTTCAACTGGAAGGTGGCGAACACCAGCAGTGTCGGCACCGGCGTCGGGTTCACTCACCAGGTGTTTCTCTCGCGCGACTTTGCTCTGGGCAATGACGTCGCCTTGACGGATACGACCGCTGCGGCGTTCGGCCCCTTGGCGGGCGGGGCCGAGGCGACGCGGACCAGCACCGTGACCATTTCCCAGGCGGACGCGCAGGCGTTGCTGGGGAATCCCTCCGCGACCATTGATGATCTCATTGCGGAGGATGTCTTTCTGCTCGTTCGCGCCGATAGTGGCGACGCAGTGCTCGAGCACAACGACGTCAATCTCCTCGCGATTCAAGTGGGACGGATTGTGGACGTGGTCATGGTGATGGATCGGAGCGGGAGCATGAGTGCGTCGGTGCCCGTGACCGCAGGCACGCAGACGAAGCTCCAAATGCTTCAGGATTCAGCCAACCTCTTCATCGATATGCTCCGTCGCGATGCAGGGGACCGACTGGGCGAGGTGAGTTTCGCGGGATCGGCGTCGACCGACTTCAGCGACGGATCGGGTTCCGTGAAATCGTTCGGCGCGGGCGACATCGCGGGCGCCAAAGCCGCGGTGGGGGCCATGACGGCCAACGGAATGACTAATATCCGCTCCGCATTGGAACGAGCGCTCGATCTCATTCCGACGAGCACGGATCGACGGAAAGTCGTGCTCTTTTTTTCCGACGGCATGAGGACGGCTGGGGGAAATCCTTCTGAAGCCTCGTTTCTGCAGCGCTTCAATGATGAAAATATTAAGGTCTTCTCCGTCGGTTTCGGGACCGAAGGAGGGGAAGGCCTGTCGGGTCTCGATATCGGACTCTTGCAAACGCTCAGTACTGTGGGTGCGCAGGGATTTTTTCACGTCACGCAATCCCCACTCGAGCTGGATAAGTTCTTTGTGAACGCGCTCGCCAACGCGATCAGCGCCGAAGTGATTGTCGATCCAGTTGATACCGTTCCTCCTTCGCAGGTCAGAGAGGTCCCTATCAGTGTCTCGGGGCCGGACCGGACCGTCACATTTGTGCTCACCTGGGATAATCCGGCAGTCGATCCCACGCTGGAACTGGTCTCACCCGAAGGGGTGGTCTTTCACAACGGTAACCTCGGCCAGTTTGGCGACGCGATCACGCGGATCAGTGCACCAGCGTATACGCTCATTCAGGTGAGCCTGCCACTGCGCGTCGGTGCCAATCAGCTGCATGCAGGCACATGGACGATGCGGGTCCGAAACCCGACCGGGTCTGCGATCCGTTTTGCGGCGACGGCCATTACAGAATCGGAGATTCTTGAAGCGACCACCATCGAGCCGTCTGCCGACGGCATCTTCGATCTCGGCGAACCGATCCGGTTGCGTACGCAGGTGCGAGGAGCCAGTGGGCCGATCAGCGGCGCCGATGTGACCGTGAGAGTGGATGCGCCCATTGCGAGCCTCGGCAACGTGTTGGCGTCAGCCGGCATCACGCAGGCTGAACTCAACGCGACTCCCGCGACAATTGCGGGCGAGCCGATCTCGCAGGTGCAACGCCTGACGATGGCGCTCACGCACCGGTTACAGAAGAATCCCATTGCCAGGGTCACCTTCCCTGGCGTGCCGATGCCGGAAACGACGGTGCCGGGAACGTATGCCGGCATGTTCCCATCGACTCGGTTTCCAGGGCACTATGTGTTGACTGCGCGGACAGAAGGGACGACTGACGATTGTGATCTCTTCACGAGGGAATCCGTCACATCCTCGTACGTTCCGCCCAAAGTAGATGAACGGACCCCTCCCATTCGAATTACCACAGGTGGCGGGCCAATCGTCAGACTTGTGTTTACGCCACGGGATCGAACCGGCGGATACATGGGGCCGGGTCTGGCCGATCAGATCCACGTACAGGTTTCTGGGCTGACGCCTGGGGGGGCGCTCGAGGACCAGCTTAACGGCAGCTATGTCCAGACGTTTCGGGCAGAGCCGGGACGTACGAGCGCCACCGTTCAGGTCACGGCGTTCGATGTGGCGTTTCCACGGCAGACCATTGCACTCGATGTGCCGCCGGTCGTCCAGATCACCGTGGGATCGGGAACCACCACCGAACCGACGCGCACGGTGTTGCAGTTGGCTGACTGTGCACTCGTCAATGGGGACCTCAGCGGTGTTGCCCTTGCTCGAAACGGCGTGCTCAAGCAAGCCCGCATGACGAGAACGGATCGGCGTAGTTGTACGGTCGACATCGTGGTGCCCAGTGGCCTCGAGTCCGGGGTTTACGATGTGCTGGTGAAAGGAAAGGAAGGCTGGGGTCTCGCGTCGGACAGTGTGCAGTTTCGGGTGATCGAGTCCAGAACAGCGTCGCAACGTCGGGCTGAGGAGATCGGGAACGCCTTAAACACGCTGACGGGCAGCGGCGACGCGACTGGCACAGCGCGCATCACGCTCGTCCAAATACTGCAAGACGACGCGGTCGGGCACTCTCTCACGCCTGAAGTCAAACAAGCGGCCTTGAGTGAGGCCGTACAGCTGCTCTCGCGCGATGCGTCCATCATCAAGTCTTCCGATGTTCCGGCGCTCGTGCAGGCGCTGACTGCGGCACAACAGGACGCAAGAGGCCGGTGAGCGAGAATTGTCGATAGGAGTGGATGACCGTTCAAGCGCTGAGCCGCTTCAACAAGGAAGCCTCCGGCCCTCCGGGGGCTTCCCTTCAATTATGGGGAATTACCTTCCGGTCGTTGCACATCAAGCGGTGTTGAACCTAGCCTCCAAGCTTTCCTAGAATACGCCTTTCTGCGAAGTCCCTATGTAATGCGTTGCAACGAACAACACTGATACGTGCGGCAGACGACGACCCAAACCCGAAGCGCACGACCGACCCCTAATCAGAAGGGAGGCTTACACCGATCCGCGTAAGAACCCGTAATACATAGTCGCCCAGTCGCAACTCATTGAACAAGCATCGACTACGGCCTATTATTCACGAACCGCAGTGGCGTGTTATACGGACAGAAATGGTCGGATCCAGCTCTTACGCGGATCCGTCTAAATATTGTTAGCCGCTTACTCATCGGACCTGACATGTCATCGACTGTACTTACCTTCCCTGGCATCGGAAACTCAGGGCCACAGCATTGGCAATCGCTCTGGGAACAATCCAACTCGGAGTTGGTGCGCATCTCCCAGCGCGATTGGAACAACCCAGTGTGTGAAGAGTGGGCTTCGGTTCTTGAGGGCACCATTCAACACCTTGGCTCATCGGTGGTGGTAGTTGCGCATAGCTTGGCCTGTCTTGCTGTTGCGCACTGGGCGGCAAAGTCACATTCACCAATCAAAGCTGCTCTACTTGTTGCCGTTCCCAACCCGGACGGCCCGAGTTTCCCTGCTGAGGCAGTTGGTTTTTCTCCCCTGCCTATGCAGCAATTCTCTTTCCCAAGCGTCGTTGTCGCCAGCACCAATGACCCGTATAGCTCCCATGCCCATGCACAAGCGTGTGCCTCTGCTTGGGGCAGTCGCTTGGTCACTATTGGTGCTGCCGGGCACATCAACGCCAGTAGTGGCCTCGGTCAGTGGCTCGATGGTTATGAGTTGCTTCAACAACTATGCGGCTAACCCTTCATTCCAGCGGACAGCCTTTGGCAGCCGCTGAACTCAAATGTTAATGAGACAGGGCTAAGGACCGCTTTATGGCAGTGCGATCTCGATGCGGAACTTCCGCTTCTGGCCGAGACTTGCCGGTCGATAGGTGTGCACTCGTACTTCATCTCCCAGATCACGCCGAAGCTTTCACACCTTGCCAATACCCTTTTCTGTCAGTCTTCAACAAGTTCCGTTCCACTGTCGATTTTGCAGAGATAGACAAAAAACCCGTGTTTCTGCCAAATTGGGTGGAGAAAGACAACATCTTCCGACCAAAGCACGATACGGCAGGATTGATACCATACAGGCAGGGTTCGAAACGGCTATGTCCACTCATTCCATCGCATTTTATAAGCCCTACGGGGTGCTTCCATGCTTTACCGATTCGGAAGGCAGACCGACGCTGGCGGACTACATCATGGTCCCTCACGTTTATGCGGCGGGGCGTCTCGATCAGGACAGCGAAGGACTGATGATTTTGACTTCGAATGGAGCGTTGGCACACCGGATTACCGATCCGCAACACAAAATGCCGAAAGTCTATTTGGTGCAGGTCGAACGGATTCCAGATGAACCAGGGATCGAACGGCTCTGTACAGGAGTGCTGCTTGCTGGAAAGCGAACAAGACCGGCGCAGGTGAGGTTGCTAGATACGGAGCCACCACTGCCAGAACGGCCTGTGCCCATCAGGTTTCGAAAAAACGTGCCGACGGCGTGGTTAGAGATCACCATCCATGAAGGGCTGAATCGTCAGGTTCGTCGCATGACGGCTTCCGTAGGCCATCCCACATTGAGGCTGGTGCGCATCGCCATCGGACCAGTTCGCCTGGGCGACCTCAACCTGGGTGAGTGGCGAGCCTTGGAGGAGGATGAAATCAAGGCGATCCACCAACTGAGCAATCTGTGAGAGATGACCTCTTGGTCACTCTGTCGTTCGCCGACCCAGCCCGCATTGTTCATGACGGTTCGTGACGAAACCACCAAGACGCCAAGCGAGACGGGCATGCGGAGCCCTGAGAGACCGAGGCATACTTGAAACAGTATGTTGAGGTCGCGAGAGGCGAGCCTGCCCGCCTGGCCGTGAGACAACCACGGGCAGGCTTGTCACTGCGGCGTATCGGTGGTTGTAGTAGAAGCGTTCATGAGTAATGCGGGCTAGGATTGGTGACTACTTCTGCCGCAACCGTCAATCCAGCGGCTTACATCGTTTCTTCCAGCTGCTGTACCATGTCCTGAATGGTATCGAATCCTGATTGCCAGAACGCTCCGGACGTCATATCCACGTCCATCTTGCTCAGAATATCTCGAGGGGATTGCGATCCGCCGGTGGCGAGCAAGTCCAGGTACTGTGGGACAAACGATGCCCCTTGCTCCTTGTACATTCTGTAGAGGGCCAGTACGAGCAGATTACCAAAGCTGTAGGCGTAGCAATAGAACGGACTGGCGAAGAGATGGGGAATCATGAGCCACTCCCATTGAAACTCCTCCGGCACTTTCACGGCCTTACCAAATTGCTGCCGAAGTTCAGCTAAATAGGCTTTGGCCAGTTGGTCTCCTGTCGCCCCTTCTCCCACCATTCGATGCGCTGTTTGTTCGAAGCGAATGAAATAGGCCTGCCGCATCACGGTGGCATAGATGTCATCCAGTTGACTCACGAGCAAGCCCTGTCGAACGGCTTTGTTGCGCTCGTTCGACATGAGGGTGTCGGAGAGAATGCGTTCGCCGAAGACAGAAGCGGTCTCCGCCAAGGGAAGGGTTGAATGGAAGGTAAAAATCGAATGGTCTTTGGCCAGCATTCCATGGACGGCATGGCCGAGCTCATGGGCCATGGTGGAGATGTCGCGGGCTTCCCCGGTGAAGTTCAACATCACGTAGGGTGTCAGGCCAGGCGCCACGCTGTAGCAATAGGCACCGCCTAGTTTGCCTGGACGCGTGGGCCCATCGATACGTCGTTCCCTCAAGACCTGTTCGGCCAGGTCTGCAAGCTGGGGAGAAAAGCCGCGATAGGCGCCCAGCACCATGTGGACGGCATCGGCATACGCATACTTCTTGGTGTCTGCCCGATGAGGGGCATAAATATGATACCGATTCATCGGGGAAATCTTGCAGATCTTTGCCTTCAGCTTGAAGTAGGTCTGGAAGATCTCGGCATTCTTGGCGCAGGTTGCCAGCAGCACATCGACGGCTTGGTCTGGCACATCATTACCGAGGTTGCGGGTGGCAATGGGAGAGGCAAACCTACGGAGTCCGACGTTCTCAGCTTTCCAGTCATTGACGAGTGTCCGATACATCTCTCCGAGCAGGTCCCGTTGGCCTGAGAAGACCCGGTAGAGTTCTCTGTAGGCGGCCTGGCGGATGGATGCCTTTGGGCTCCGCACGTGGCTCATGAGTTCTTCGCGGTTCATGGTGCGGGTTTTCCCGCCGATTTTCATCGTGAATGTCAGTCCGTTGGTCACCACGTCATAGAGCGTATTGACCGCGCTTCGTCCAGTGACATTCTTGACATTGATGATCTTCTCTTCTGATTCAGACAGTGTGTGAGGCGTATAGCGTCTGATGGTTTCCAGGTAGTACCGAAGGTCGCCGGCGTCGGTCATCAGCCGTGCCGCATTCTGCTGATCAACTCCCTGCCACCAGAGATCGAGAAACAGCAGGCGATTGGTGATGCCGGTGAGCCGCTCCTCCACCTGGGACTTAAACGATCGTGCCTGGGTGTTTTTGGTGTTTTCCGAAAACCAGAGGTAGGCGAATGCGCCAAGCCGGGCAGACCCTTCTGCGATCGATTCGGTGAGCTTTAGGATTGAGTGGAATTCAGCGCTCGCCATTGTTGCCTGGAGCCGAGGACGAGCCGACTCAACCTGCACGACCTGCGCATCCAGGGCCGCCAGATGTTGTTTCAAATTTTTCAGCGGGTTCTTAACGAGGTGAGTGAGATCCCACTGGTTGGATACAAGGGACGCGGAAGTCTTCTGTCGAACCGGACGTCTGGCTGCCATGCCGAGTCTCCTCTCAAGTAAGTTTTGTGCCAGGAACAGGCGGTAGTGTATCACCAGGCCACGGCGAGATTGGAGAAAATTGCCGGACTGAACAGGTGCAGCGGCGTTGACAGGCCACGGCTATGGTGTAAGAATTCCCTGAGCGGAGAGAGGGATGAACGATCACGAACTCCATCGCATTGTCCAGTATGTCACTGCCAGTACATCCTATGCCCGGGAGACCGTGGGGGACATTCTGCGCGTGGGTCTGAGGGAACTCTCTGCGCTCGCGACCTATTCAACTCGATCATTTGACCGCGAGACGCTGCTCGAATATGTTTCTCAATGGACGATCAAGCAAACGGGGCAGCCAGAGCCGTTGGTGCGTGAGGTATTGGGATGTGCGGGCAGATGGTTGGATGAAGTGGCCGATGAATTGGCTAAGCGGCAACCTGAGCTGTCGGGCCTGTCCAGTCACGATGAGGGGGATTCGGAGGTCGCGTAAACGGTGGCACGGTTTCGCCCACGACAAACATTCAGATTGGTTGCACCTCTGCGAGGCCGGCAGCCGGAACCGATACCAGCCTGGAAACGGGAAGAGGAGGGGCTTTCTCGTGAACTGCATGATCGTTGGAGTGCACTTCATCGTCACTGCGTCGATCAATCAAGCCATCTCCGTCTGGGCCGCCTCGTCCGTCGGCTTACGCACTATGACTACGGGGTGAGGGAATCCGCGCTCGCTGAATTGGAGTTGGCCACCCAATTACTTCGTGTCGGAGTCCGGGTCACGTTTTTGCCAGAGTCGCAGGCGCGAACAGCCGATCTTGAATGTCGTCTCGGTCGTGAACGTTTTTTCGTGGAAGTCACCGCGATGGTGGGATCGGCGGCGCGGCAGCGATTGCCCTTACGAGGACTCCACCTGGATGAGGTCATTGGGGATGAGGAGGATCGGGGTGTCATCCTGATCCACAGGATTCTCGCGCGCATTCAACAGAAGGCTAAGCAATTGGCCGACTATTGCGATTCGGTGGTGCTCAGCATCTCCATTCCACGAGCTGACCTTCAGGGGGAAAAGAACACTCGTTCGGAAGCGATCTGGTTGGATCTGAAGGCACTTGCCGGGGTGGTGACAGTCTTGCTCACCAGGGTTCCGACTCTCAGCGCCGTGTTGATTTCACTCTGGGACGTCGAGCCGTTGCCGTCACGAGCGGCGTTAAGGCTTGCGAATGTGGAGTTAATTGAACGGCCAAAACAGCAGCGTACTCAACCGCGTGTTCGGATGCTGATTCAGAATCCAAGCGCCTCAGCCCCGCTTTCCGAATCCCATGATGCTTCGATCCGGCAAACGCTGTAGCGGCTTCATGACGTGGTGTCACTTGAGCCCCTTCCGAGCATTGTAAATTCGACCGCCGATTTGCTGATAACGTCGAAAGACAGCAATGGCCTCATCTCGGCAAAGGTCACGAGTCACGGAAATTCCGCGATCTTCCAGGGTTGCCACCCAGCGTTTAGGTTTCGGAGCTTCATCGAACCCGATTGCCGTTGCGTCGGACCCTCGCGCGGCGCAGACGACTTTGCGAACCCCGGACCAAAGAATGGCGCCATAACACATGGCGCAGGGTTCACAGCTCGTCACTAGTGTGAGCTTCGGCATACCAGGCGCGCCGAGATCGAACTGCTTCAGCGTCCCGTGTGCGTTGGCGAGGGCGACCACTTCGGCGTGGGCAAGTGAACAGTTGGTGGGTTCGACGACGTTTACCCCAACGGCGATGAGTCGTCCTGTCTTGGTTTCGAAGACTGCCGCCCCGAAGGGGCCACCGGTCTGAGCGGTGACGTTGGTCAGTGCGAGCTGGATGACGAATCGCATACGATCGGACGCCGCCACGATCGGGTGTTGCTGCCGACGCGCAAGACGGATGGCCCAGGATGGGAGGCGAAAGGGAGATGTGGATGGGAACCCAGACTTCACGACGGCAACGAAAGCTTCAACGCCTCAAGATTCTTCGTCACCATGGCATCACCGTTCTTCGTCGAGACGTCAATGCCCGTCGCACAGACGGTTCGGCATTCGTCGAGGCGCTCCAGCTTCTGGAGAGATTGCGCGAGCCCATAATAGGCAGCTGAGTAGGTGGGTTTTACCGTGATGCATTGCTGGAGCGCCTTCGCGGCTTCGTCAAAGTTCCCGTCGTCCATGTAGGCTTTCCCCAACCCAAACCAGGCGACATCGTCGTTCGGGTCCATGGCCAGGAATTTCTTCAGCGGTTCGATTCGTGGATTGGGCATGATGGCTCCTGTTGTTCGTGGGGAACGATAGCAGTGCTGGCGCACATTGTCTATGGCGTTTTCTGCATGATAATCTGACTTGGAATTGCGCGTGAGTGTGAGGGTGTGTATGGGGAAGACAGGTCTCGTCTATCATCCGGCGTATCTTGAACATGACATGGGAGCCGGTCATCCAGAATCTCCCAATCGGTTGCGCGCGATCATGCAGCGACTGGAGGAGAGCGGAATCGCTGCTCGACTGGTCAGGATCGAGCCGCGAAAGGCTGAGGATGAGTGGATCACGCAAGTCCACAACTCCAATTATCTGGCAGCGCTCACCCGCCAAGCACCTACGAGTGGCCGTGTCTCGCTCGACCCTGATACGTCCATGTCCCCAGGCACACTGCAGGCTGCGTATTTAGCGGCAGGAGGGGCATTGGCGGCGGTGGATGCCATCATGGCACAGGAGGTCGATCACGTGTTCTGCGCTGTTCGGCCTCCCGGTCATCATGCCGAAGCGGGACAAGCGATGGGGTTCTGCTTCTTCAATAATGTGGCGATTGCTACCCGCTATCTCCAGAAAAAGTATGGACTCACGCGAGTCTTGATTGTTGATTGGGATGTGCACCATGGGAATGGGACCCAACATAGCTTTGAGGACGATCCCTCGATTCTCTTCTTCAGCACCCACCAGTATCCTCATTATCCTGGCACAGGCCGAGGAACGGAGCGCGGCAAGGGAGCTGGGGAAGGATTCACCATCAATGTGCCGATGGAAGCCGGTGAGGGAGACGACGAGTATCGCGCTGTATTTCAGAAAGTCCTGGTAGCGGCAGCCGATGATTTTAAGCCAGAGTTTGTCATTATCTCAGCCGGCTTCGACGCGCATAAGGATGATCCGTTGGCGAGTATGGGACTGACTGAATCCGGCTATGCGGAGTTGACCGAGATTGTGGCGGGTATCGCCACACGCCACGCGAACGGTCGTATTCTCTCCTCACTCGAAGGCGGGTACAATCTGACGGCGCTTGCGGCCTCGGTCGAGGCCCACATCAAGACGCTGCTTGCCGTATGAGGCGCGCGTACGTCATCCCAATTCTGATGGTTGTGCTGGCTGGGGCCACCTATCTGTACTATACGGAGATCAAACCAGTCGTGATTTTCGGGTTGCGTGATGACTATGCCCATGCCATCCCGTTTCAGAAAGTTCCTGATGGGCTCGCAAGCCTCAAAGCCGAATCCTGTGGCCAATGTCATCGCGAGATTTATGAGGAATGGAAGACGAGCATTCATGCCCATGCCTATGAAGATCCGTTTTTCCAGGCTTACTGGAAGAAGGATAAGAACATTTGGGTTTGCCTGAATTGCCACACACCGCTTGAAAATCAGCAGCCCACGCTGGTGAAAGAGATTCCACGTGGACGGGTTGAAAAGGCCATTCAAGAGCCCAATCCGCACTATGATCCGGAGTATCAAAAAGAGTCGGTCACCTGTGCGGCCTGCCATGTGCGCGACGGCGTGATCCATGGGCCGTTCGAAGATTCCGTAGCGCCGCATCCAACGAAGTTTGACCCGAATTTTAAGACAGCTCAGCTGTGCTATCGTTGCCACAATGTGGTGTCCGGCCCGGCCCAGTTCTATAACGTGGGGCCTTGCGGGACCTATGCGGAATATGAAGGTCAGTACTGGCAGGAGCAGGGCTTCATCTGCCAGAGTTGCCACATGCCGGAGATTGAGAGACCGGTGGCTCTGGGTGGACCGGTCCGCAAGGGGCGTCGACATCTCTGGCGAGGGGGACATGATCCCGATATGGTAGGGCGAGCGGTGGCAGTTCAGGTGAAAGCGGACACCGCTGCTCCGAAGCCTGGCGATCGGGTCGGGTTTACGCTCACTCTGACGAATGCCGGTGCCGGGCATAAGATTCCAACGGGTGACCCCGATCGATTTTTTACGGTGGAGTTCCTTGTCGAAGATCAGCAGGGACACATACTGGAACAGCAGAGTTCCACGATGGGGCGGTGGATCCTCTGGCAGCCCGTCATCGTAGAGTTGTATGATAATCGACTGTTCCCGCAGACCAGCCGTGACTACCAGTTTGCGTATCGGATACCCGAGAAGACGGATGGACTCAAGCTGAAAACACGGGTGCGGTACCACATTCTGACCGATGGACAGCATAAGATGTTGCAAACGAAATACGGCTTGACCGGCAACGATCCCTATCGATTTGTTGTCTATGAGCAAGAATTTCCGCTGTCCGGCGAGTTGAAAGCCGCTTTGGAGCACCAAGAAACCCGACGATCGCACGTCCGTCGCCAACAGGATGACAACAGTTGCAAAGCTATCGCGCACAGCTGAATCGCCCGTCGCGGGCTAGAAAGAGCCAGGCATCGTGACACATCCATTACTCATCGATACTGAATCGCTTCAGCAGCAGTTGGGTCAATCGGGCGTGGTGATTATCGACGTGCGAGGCAAGGCCGCATATGAATTCGGCGGGCATATTCCCGGGGCCGTGCATTCCACGTGGCATGAATATAGCGATCCCAATGCCGTCGCGAAAGGCTTGCTCAATCCAGCTTTCGGCGAGATCGAGCGTATTCTCCAGCGGCTTGGGGTCAATCAAGACAGTGAGGTGGTGATCTATTCGAATCCGTTCGACAACTGGGGCGACGAAGGGCGGATGTTTTGGATGTTGGACTATCTGGGCCACACCCGGTTGCGTATTTTGGATGGGGGGTGGGTGAAGTGGACGGCGGAAAAGCGGCCGTTTGCGCATGGACTGGTTTCCCCAACGAGGGGAAACTTCACCGCTCGACCACGTCTGGATTTGATCGCATTGAAAGATGATCTGAAAGACCTCGTCAGGGGGCCGCATCCGCAGACGGCGATTCTCGATGCGCGCAGCGTTGAAGAGTATCTAGGGAAAGAGGTATCGGGTATCCCACGGCCCGGTCACATCCCCTCAGCCATACACGTGGCGTGGAATGGGTTCTTGAATAAGGATGCGACGGTGAAAGATCTGTCCGTGATCAGGGAGATGTTGGTCGCAAAGGGAATCGGCAACGGACAGGACGTCATTTGCTACTGTACCGGTGGCGTGCGATCGGCCTGGCTCTATTTCATCCTCAAGCTTGTTGGGTATTCGAAACTCAGAAACTATCCTGGGTCGTGGTGGGAGTGGAGTCGAGACTTTGCCTGTCCAGCCGAAAAAGATCTTCATGCGCTCCAGAAAATGCTTGGGTTTAATCTAGCCTCCAAACCTTCTTGACAGTCTTGAGGAACGCTGTGTAAGGTGAATTCGAGTATTTTTCAACGTAAAATTTCGCATCTTCAACCATCAAGGAGGCAGCCATGATGAGAAGAATCTGTCGTAGTGCGATGTTGGTATTGGGACTTGGCGTATTGGTTGGCGCGCCGGTGCTGAATGGTTTAGCGCTCGCCGGCGACAAGCATGTGGCTGAAGCGGTCGAACACGCGAAAGGCGCCGCATCACATGGGAAAGAAGGTCATGCGGATGCCTGTGTTGAGCATGCGAGTGAAGCACTCAAACATGCGACGGCTGCTGGAATGAAAAATCCCCATTTGATGGAAGGGATCAAACACCTGACGGAAGCTGTGAAACATGGCAAGGCCGGACATGCCGATGCATGCACGGAACATGCAGATGGCGCCGCGACGCATTTGGCTGAAGTGAAGTAACGCAGCAGGGTTTGTAGCTGACGTCTTTCAGCGGTCAGCGAGTTTTTCAGACGGGCAGGGACACAATCCCTGCCCGTTCCGGTATGAAGGGAGTGTTACGTGCGAGTCGGGTTCTACCAATTCGATCCACAGTTCGGCGAGGTGGCCAAGAATCTGGAGATAGTCACGGCCAAGCTGGACCAGACGGAAGCCGATCTCATCGTGTTGCCGGAGTTGTTCGCGTCCGGCTATCAGTTTCTTTCACAGCAGGAAGCGCACCAACTCGCTGAGCCGGTTCCTGATGGCCCCACGGTCTGTCGTCTGGTTGACATCGCGAAACGCCGCAAGATGCATCTTGTGGCGGGACTTCCTGAACGATCTGGTTCCCGCTGCTACAACTCCGCCGTGGTCGTGGGACCGTCTGGTTTTCTGGGATGCTACCGGAAAACCCATCTCTTTTTCGAAGAGACACAATGCTTCACCCCCGGTGACTCAGGCTTTCTTGTGTGGGACGTTGGGGCTGCGAAGATCGGGGTCATGATCTGTTTCGATTGGTACTATCCGGAGGCGGCGCGCACCTTAGCGATGCAGGGGGCCGAGATCATTTGTCATCCCTCCAATCTGGTCTTGCCGAACTGCCCTGATTCCATGCCGGTGCGATGTCTCGAAAATCGGGTGTTTGCCGTGATGTGCAATCGAATTGGTAGCGAGGCACGGGGTGGCAAAGAGCGGTTGACCTATATCGGCCAGAGCGAAGTGGTCACCCCGAAGGGGGTGATTCTACATCGGGCGTCTCATGACCAAGAAGAGCTGACGATTGTTGAGATTGATCCGGCGCAAGCCCGCAACAAGAGTTTGAATCGCTACAACGATCTGCTTCGCGATCGCCGCACGTCGCTGTACAAGATGTAACCCAGACCGCGTCATCTTCTGCTGAGAGCAGCCCAGTGCTTGCGCAAGTTGCGTTGGCAGAGTAGGATTTCGCTCTATGGACACCAAACTCCGTAAAGGGATGTTTCTGATCGCCACACCAAGCCTCCGCGATCCGAACTTCCGCCAGACCGTTGTGTTGCTGTGTGAACATGGATCGGAAGGAGCGCTTGGCGTCATCGTGAATCGTCCGACGGCCATGTCCATCTCTGAGGCCTTGCCTCAGGTTCCAGTGCTCGAGGGATCAGCCCATGTGCTCTATGCCGGTGGTCCTGTGCAGACGAATCAAGTGATGCTGCTCTACCGAGGTGATCAGTTTCCGGATAATGCGCACCACGTGTTCGACGGAGTTTGCCTTGGCGGAGACGTCGGCATGGTCGAACGCATTCTCACCGGTGTCGGAACGAAGGAATCTTTCCGAGCCTATCTTGGCTATTCGGGGTGGGGGCCAGGCCAGCTGGAGAATGAAATGAAAACCGGCTCATGGATCACCTTACCCGCAGATTCGCAGGCAGTGTTTGAAAAAGAACCGACGCGTGTCTGGGGGGATATTCTTCTCACGCTGGGCGAAGCCTATCAGCCGTACGTCGACATGCCCTTCGATCCATCCTGCAACTGAAGCCTTCGTGCGTTCCGACCGACATCGACTCCATCATCATTGAAGCGTACCCACGCCGAGTGCTAGGCTCGTCTATGCTGCGAGGGAGAGTGGCTTGTTGCGGAGGTCATCTCGTCTGCATGATAGTTCGGATGCAAGGTTCCTGATGCGATCGTCACATCGAATGTGGAGTTGGATGAGCGAGCGTATACGAAGAGGGAGAACGAATACGTGAATCAACCAGAGACGTCTCGGCCAGGAACTGAGGCCTTATTGAGAAAATTACACGAACGTCCGCACCAGCCGATCGGGAGATGGCTGCGTGCCCCAGCCCATGTGCACTACAAAGCATTTCGCATGTCCGACCCGCCGGCGCAGCGTCCAGCCAGTCGGTTGGAATTCCAGTCGCTGTTGGGACATCTTAAGATTTCTGCCGAGATGACCTCCGTGAGGGAGAATTTCGGCTACGGCGTGAAGGAAGCGGAAAACGGCGAGCGGCTCATCCTTATCTGGCAGGCCCATACGGAATACTATAATTACCAGCTCTGGCATGTGCCGTCGCCAGCGAACGGCGCACTGACTTTTGGACCACTGACGTTTCCGGAGTACACGTTTCCTGTGGAGCCGCTTGGGTCGGTGGTCTGCCGCTTGGACATTCTGCTGACCACGGGCATGCTCCCGCCGCGCAATGAGCTGCGCGGACTGATGCCTGGCCCGGTTCTGTACGGCAGCCGAATCTTCAATGAGCAGACATGCGTCGCGACTAGCTTTACACCGGACGACCAAGGACGAGAACGGTACTGGGTCAGTGTCGGGCCGTCGCAAGGCGATCCTTCGCGTCTAAAAGATATTGTCGATGCCATCGTGCGGATCGAGACTTACTATCATTTGTTGTTGATGCAGAAGCCGCTGTTCTCCGCCGCCATCGATCAGGTCTATAAATTCGAACAGGTTCACTTGAAACAGCGAGAAATTATTACGTCTCATATCGGGCACGCGAACGCGGAGACCTTGCAGCGCTGGTTGAATACCCTCACTCAGGATCTGCTGAAGACTAACCGCATGGCTGGAACACTCCACTTCGAGTTGTCCGCCTCGCTCCCCTACGACAGGATCGTGCATTCCACCCTGGCGTCGTTGGCAGAGAAACCCCTAGAGTCGTATCGTCCGACCTCGGACTATGTGCTGAGCGGCATTACGGGTGTGGCGGAAGGCTATCAGCAGCTCTTGAAGCGGATCGACACGCTGCGAGGCGGCTTCGAGGGCATCATCACCATCATTCGCACCCGCATCGACTTGATCTTGGAGGCGCAGAATCTCGCATTGCTTCAAAGTGTCGATAAGACCACAAAGAGTCAAGTCCTCCTCCAACACACTGTTGAAGGACTGTCGGTCATCGTCATTGCGTATTACCTGGCCGGACTTTGTGGATATGTGTTCAAAGGGTTTCAGGAAATGGGTTGGCTCAAGAATGCGAATATTGCCTCGGCGATTTTTGTTCCCATCGCTATCGGACTTGCCTTTGGCATCACCACGTTCAGCAAAAAGTATTTGCATAAGAAGCTGGAAGGTGAGCAGCCTGTGGTCAAAACGGACGAACCGGAGCCGTAATCAACAGACTGTTGGTTGTTGGATCATTTCTAGTTTGTGAGTGCCTGTGTCAGAAATCGGCCAGTATGTGACGCGGCGACTTTGGCGATCTGTTCCGGTCTTCCTTCTGCGATGATCTGTCCACCGGCGGCGCCGCCTTCGGGGCCGAGGTCGATGATCCAGTCGGCGGATTTGATGACGTCGAGGTTGTGCTCGACGACCACCAGGGTGTTGCCGGCGTTCACGAGTTTGTGGAGAACGGCGAGGAGCTTCTTGATGTCGTCGAAATGCAGGCCCGTCGTCGGCTCATCCATGACATAGAGGACATCTTTCGCGCTGGTGTCCTTCAGCTCGGCGGCGATTTTTAACCGCTGGGCTTCACCCCCGGAGAGTGTGGTGGCCGATTGGCCCAAGCGTAAATACCCCAGGCCGATGGAGGTGAGAAGATGCAACCGCTCCTGTAGTTTTGGCGTTCCCGTGAAGAAGGAGAGCGCCTCCTCCACTGTCATGCCGAGCACGTCGGAGATGTTCTTGCCTCGGTAACGAATCTTCAAGATCTCCGGTTTAAAGCGCTTCCCTTCGCAGATCTCACAGGGCGCGTAGATATCCTCGAAGAAATACATCTCTAACTTTTCTACCCCGCTGCCTTCGCAGCGTTCGCAGCGACCGCCAGAGGCATTAAAAGAAAAGTGGCCTGGTGTGAATCCTCGCTTGAGTGCTTCCCGTTCAGAGGCAAACAGCTGACGGATCTCGTCGAAGGCTTTCAGATAGGTGATCGGGTTGGATCGAGGGGTGCGCCCAATCGGCTGTTGGTCGATCAATCGGATACCCTTGAGATGCTCGATGCCCTTGATGGCTTTGAAGCGCCCCATGGGAAGGGAGTCCACGCGAAACGCGCGGGCCACGGCGCGGTAGAGGGTATCCTCGACTAATGTACTCTTGCCAGAGCCGGAGACGCCGGTTACACAAACGAGCATGCCGAGGGGAATCCGAACGGACAGGTCTTTCAGGTTATGTTCAGCCACGCCGGCCATCACCAGCATCTTGCCGTTGCCGGATCGCCGCTTGGTCGGCAGGGGAATGCGGTCTTCGCCTCGCAAGTATCGAGCGGTCGTGGGACGACGGTCCTGGATGAATTCCTTGGCTGGTGCGGCACAGACAATCTCGCCGCCTTTTTCGCCAGAGTGAGGACCGAGTTCAACGATATAGTCGGCGGATTCGATCATGCGGCGATCATGCTCGACGACGACGACGGTGTTCCCGGTATTGGCCAGATCGTGGAGGATCCCGGCTAGGAGGTCGGTATCCCTCGCATGAAGTCCAATCGTCGGTTCGTCGAGGACGTAGAGTGTGCCAACAAGGCGAGAACCCAGTTGATTCGCCAGCGCAACTCGTTGTGCCTCACCACCGGACAGCGTCTTCGTCTGCCGGTTGAGCGTCAGATACCCAAGGCCGACTCGTTGGAGAAAGCTTAGCTTCGCTTGAAGCTGGCGGAGAATATCTGCAGCGATCGCGTGCTCAGTGGGCGAGAGGGATAAGAATTCTACCCATCCTGAAAGACTCTCGACAGTCCGCTCCGTCGTCGTATGAATGTCGGTATCGGCGATTTTGACAAACAGCGCGTCCGGTTTCAGGCGGCTGCCATGGCAACCAGGACAATCGAAAGGCGTACGGTAACGGCTGAGGAAGACACGGACATGAAGCTTGTACCGCTTGCCTTCGAGGTATTCGAAGAAGTCGTTGATCCCGTCGAAGGATTTGTCTCCTTCCCAGAGCAGTTGCTGGGTATCCGTGGGAAGCGATGTGAACGGGATCGTGATATCGACACCTTTCCGTTTCATCGCGGACAACATTTGCTTCTGCCACCAGGCAGAGCTGGGTTTGCTCCAGGGTTCGATCGCGCCCTCGGCCAGAGACTTTGCCTGGTCGGGAATGACCAGTTCGGGGTCGTACCGCAGCACATTGCCGAAGCCTTTGCACTCGGGACAGGCGCCGAGCGGATGGTTGAACGAAAAGAGGACGGGTCTGAGAGGTTCGAAGGTGCGCCCGCAGCCTTGGCAGAGAAAGCTCGTGCTGTAGGACTGTCGTCCATGGTCGATGATGTCGATCGAACAGCGGCCTTCTCCTTCGCGGAAGGCTGTTTCCACTGCTTCGACGAGACGAGTGCGATTGTCGTCTCTTATGACCAAGCGATCGAGGACGATGTGGAGTGAGGAGAGCGTGTGGAGTGAACGCTGGCCGACCTCATGCAGATCAATCACATCATCCTGTGTTTTGAACCTGGCGAATCCACGCGTCAGGAGTGACTGGATAAACGTGGCTTCTTCTTTAGCCGATGGCGTCGCAATGGGAAACAGCACCATGGCCCTGGCATCAGGCCATCGTGTCAGCAGGTCGTCTGCCACGCTGTCTGGCTGAAAGGAGCGGGCTTCCTGCTTGCAATCTGGACAGGTGGGTTTGCCGATCTTGGCGAAGAGCAGGCGCAACAGGTCGGCGATCTCCGTCGTCGTCCCGACCGTAGAACGCGATGTGCGCACCTGATTCTTCTGCTCAATCGCAATCGCCGGCCGCACGTTGATCAGCCGATCTACATCCGGTCGGGCGACTTTGTCTAAGAACATACGGGCGTAGGTCGAGAGCGATTCGACATACCGCCACTGGCCTTCGGCGAAGATGGTGTCGAACGCGAGCGAGGATTTTCCCGATCCTGAGACGCCGGTGATAGCCGTGACTTTGTTGTGGGGAATCTGAAGCGAGATGTTCTTGAGGTTATTCTGTCGGGCCCCCTCAATGATGAGGTGATTGGTCGATGGATTGGGGGGCAGAGGGCTCGGCACAGCGATGGATCCCACAGGTGAATGACCGACCATCGTAGCAATTGGTGGTGGTTGGATCAATGACGGAACAGGGGTGGAGATACGGGGCTTGTGGCGAGCCTCAGAAGTTCTTGCCAAAATCCAATCGCCCAGAGCTTGTCGAAGGGTGTGTGACTTCTGTGGTGCAGTTCATGGTTCGACAAGCTCACCACGAACGTATTTCCGGAACGCAATAGGCGCTTGTGGAGCGAAGTGATACCTGCGCCGGTTCCCCAGGCCGTGCAATCGTGCCATGAATTGCTGGTATGGCTGATTCCGCAGCTCGACAAGTTTCCACGCATACGTCGCTTGCCGTTGAGGGGGAGCGGCTCGAAATCAGTGGTTGATTAGAAGCTAGCCGAATATTCTTCCCTTGATTAGCCCGCGATTCGTCCTTTTTACTCTCCGCACCTCCCAAAACTGGCCTCAAGTTTAAAATAGTTATAACTATGTTTACAATAAACTAGCATGTTGTTATAAATGAACAGGTGGAGCATGTCCTGTGTCAGTCGACAATAAAACATCTCAAGAAATTCAAGAATTTATCATCCGCAATGTCAGGGACCATCCAGCGGACATTGGCCGCTTGACGGCTGAAAAGTTCGGTCTGTCTCGGGTGGCCATCGTCAACCGCCTCGGGGCCCTCATAAAAGCAGGTCTCCTCGTAGCAGAAGGAAAGACCAAGGCAAGACGCTATACCCTGAAGATTTTGGGTGGCAATAAGAAGGTTATCCAGCTCGGTCCTGAGCTGACGGAGGACCAGGTCTGGTTACGCGAAGTAAAACCGTACCTGCTTGGTGTACCCAATAATGTGTTGGATATCTGTGCGCACGGTGTCACGGAGATGGTCAATAACGTCATTGACCACGCTGCGTCCAAGACGGCTGAGATTCTGGTGTCCCGCGATGCCGCCACTATCACTATCGTAATTCGGGATTACGGAGTTGGGATCTTCCACAAGATTCAACAAGCTCTCAACCTTAGTGACCCTCAACATGCCATTCTGGAGCTGGCCAAGGGGAAACTCACGACTGATCACGCGAAGCATACGGGCGAAGGGATTTTCTTTACCTCCCGAATGTTTGATGAGCTCAGCATCGCCTCGGGGACGTTGCTGTTCATCAGGCTCCGACGAACGGATGATTGGTTGTTTGAATCGGAAGAAGCGCCAAAGGATGGTACAGAGGTCGTGATGAAAATTGCCACAAATGCCTGTCACACGGCCAAGGAGATCTTTGATACCTACCGGGCAGAGTTCGACCAATTTGGCTTCTCGAAGACCAATATCCCTCTCGTGCTGCTCAAATACGAGGGAGAGCAGCTCATTTCTCGTTCTCAAGCCAAGCGGTTGATGGCTCGCATTGACCAATTTCGAGAGGTGATTCTGGACTTCAAAGGTATTACCTCTATCGGACAAGCCTTTGCCGATGAGGTGTTCCGCATCTATCGGCGGGAGCATCCAGCCGTCAATATTTACCCTGTGAACATGGTGCCGGATGTCAAAGGCATGATTCAACGGAGCCTATTGGGAAGCCCGGATGATCCTTTGAATGAATATCTACGAGGCGATATGGAGAAGCACAAGGTCACGTGAACACACGGCGAATAGAGGCCACAAGCAGGAAACGCTTGGTGATTGGTTTATCAATTGAGAAGATAACGCACCTTAACCAGGAGGCCCCATGATTCTGTCGACGACCAACAATATCGAAGGCAAGAAGGCGGTGAAGTATTTGGGCTTGGTATCCGGGGATGCAATCCTGGGCGCGAATATCTTTCGGGATTTTTTCGCGTCGATTCGGGATATCGTTGGTGGCCGATCAGCGGCCTACGAGAAGGAGCTGCGCAAGGCCAAGGATATCGCCCTCGGAGAAATGCGTGAGCAGGCCAAGAACTTGGGTGCCAATGCGATTGTCGGCATCGACATTGACTATGAAACGATTGGCGCCAACAGCAGCATGCTCATGGTGAGTGCGAGCGGCACGGCTGTGGTGCTTGAGTAGCGGGAAACTCAAAATGTCCGTCAGCTTCGTTCTCGCATCGTTCAGCCGCTCAACATACGCCCGAGGGTATGCCTCGGTTTTTCACTCGCTGCGGTTTGCCCGTGGAAGGGCGCGTCTTGGCGCGCCGGGGTTGGGCGGGTGAAATAGTGGCTATTTTTGGTCTCCTGCCGGAGAGAGGGTCTTCTGGGGATAGTGAAGGAAATCCGACGATGTTGCTGTCGGACATTGAACTTGTGATTCCCCGTAGCTTGCTACGGGGATCCGGTTCTCTGGTACCCTCTGGCGCATGGCGGATCAGAGGGACAATGAGGTTCGCAAGGGGGCGCACTGTGCATGGCAAATCCACTACCAT
>Ga0224500_10000518_pt1 | contig 26195 bp, 16 predicted proteins | sample SF_Oct11_sed_USG_FD_168126 | JGI IMG/M metagenome (GOLD analysis project Ga0224500, IMG submission 168126) | Sediment microbial communities from San Francisco Bay, California, United States - SF_Oct11_sed_USGS_4_1 | ecosystem: Environmental > Aquatic > Marine > Sediment | place: USA: California... | reverse complement strand
GTAGATCGTCGGGCCGACCAGGACCTGGGTCGGGTCGGTATAGTCACGCGTGAACGACAGCGACGGCATGTTGCTGTTACTGCGCAGCTGGAACGTTCCCGTGTCGTACTGGTTGCGCGGCGCGGAACCGTTCGCGGGCAGCAGCGCGTACTGCGCGTTGATTTCCGGCTGCAGCTGGTCGCGCGTGGCCTTCGAATAGGCGATGTCGGCAACCATCGACCACTCGTCGTTCAGCTGGAACTCGTTGCGCCAGCCGGTCGCGAAGATCTCGTCTTCCGTCGTGAACAGGAAGTTGCGGACGAGCGGCATCGCGCTGTTCAGCGTGCCGGCGACGATCGTGTCGGCCTTGACGGTGGTGTTGGAGTAGCCGAACACCGTGCCGTCCGGGAACGTACCGTCGCAACACGGCGCCGGATAACCACCGAGATTGACCTCGATGCTGCGCGCGTTGTCGGTCTGGTCCATCGTCGAGTAGTACAGGTCGATCACGCCGGTGTACATGTCATTCGGCGCAAACTGCAGCGACGCCATCACGCCGTCGCGTTCCGTGGAACCCATGTCCGCGCGGACCTTCATGCCGTTCGTCACGTAGTTGCCGGCCGTGATGCCCGGGTTGTTGGTGCAATTGGCCGGGGAACCACCGCCGCAGCTGGCCGCGCCACCACTGCTGCCCGCCGCATTCCACGGCTCATACGTGCCGAAACCGCGCGTCGCCATCGGCGAGTCGAGGTGCGCGTAACCAAAGGCGAAGCCGAGCTTGCCGTCCATGAACTGGTCGATGTACGAGAAGCTCGCGCGATACCCGGTGTCGTCCGAGTCGGCGCCGAGGTTGTCGTTCGAGTTCATCTCACCGCGGATGTTCAGCGCGACGGCCTGCTTGCCGTAGTCGAGCGGGCGCACGGTGCGCAGGTCGATCGTGCCGGCGAGGCCCTGGCCGACGAGCTGTGCGTCCGGGGTCTTGTAGACGACGACCTGGCTGATCAGTTCCGACGGGTACTGGTCGAACTCGACGCTGCGGTTGTCGCCGGTGCTGACCTGCTCGCGGCCGTTCAGCAGCGCGGTGGTGAAGCCCGGGTCCGTGCCGCGGAGACTGATCGCCGAGGCGCGGCCTTCGGCGCGCTGCGACGTGAGGCCCGGCAGGCGCGAGATCGACTCGGCGATGCTGGTGTCCGGCAACTTGCCGATGTCTTCCGCCGAAATCGTTTCGACGATACTCATCGAGTCCTTCTTGACCGCGATCGCGCTTTCGATACCGGCGCGGATGCCGGTGACGACGATCTCTTCGAGTTGACCTTCGGCGGCCGGCGCCGTCTGCGCCTGCACCATGCCGGGCAAGCCCAGCGCAACGGCGATCGCGAGCGACAGCGCGGTGCGGCGGGTCGGATGAAGAATCGAGCTGAAACGATCTACGGCGCGCTGGTCGCCGGACTGCAGATGCTTGGCCACGGATAGCCCCCTGGTTAGAGATAAGGTGTAGTGCTCACCCAACAGCGGATGCTAGCCGCGCTGCAAAACTACATGCAATGGGCTGCAAACGTATTCATTGAATAAGGAATCGATGTTGCTGAAGTACAACACCCAAACTAGGCATTAATCCGGACGAGGTCACCGGTACGCGCGGAGTGGACGTCACTCAACAGCTCGCGAACGGGGTCGCGGCCGAAGATTTCGTCGATCGGGCAGGCCATCTTGCGCTGCCAGTTGGCGTGCTCTTCGTTGGTCCCGGGCACGTTGACCGGATCCGGCATGCCGATGAGATCCTCGGCCTGCAGGACCACCAGCGCGGATGCGGTGCGCGCGAGAAACACATGGATCGCGTGCGACAGGGCTTCGGTGTAGGCGTCCGGTGCGTCGGAGGCATCGTCCGGCTTCAAGCCCTCTGCCTCGAGCGCGGCCAGCAGCCCGTGCCGGTCACGAACGCGCTCGTCCGCCACCTGCTGGCGGGTCTCCTCGTTCGGATAGAGCGACAGGCGCTGGCGCAGGTCGATGTCGCAGCCGGACCAGTAGCCGCGCAGGGTCGGCAGGTCGTGCGTCGTGACCGTCGCGATCGCGCGGCGCGGATATTCGCCAGGCGCGATGAAGCTCCCGTCCGTGTTCTTCTCGAACAGCAGCACGCGATACGAGTACACCGCGCGGTCGTCCATCGCGCGTGACATCTCGGGCGGCACCGTGCCGAGGTCTTCGCCGACGACCAGGCAAGCATGCCGCTCGCTCTCGAGCGCCAGCACCGACAGCAGGTCGTCGAGGGGATAGTGGACGTAGCCGCCAGCGGTCGAGCCGAGGCCGAACGGAACCCACCACTGGCGGAACAGCGCCATCACGTGATCGAGCCGCAGCGCGCCGAAGTGCCGCATGTTCGCGGCGACGAGGTTGCGGAACGGGCGATACTGCTCCGCCACGAGCACGTTCGGATCCTGCGGCGGGATGCCCCAGTCCTGGCCCATGAGCGCGAGCGCATCGGGAGGTGCGCCGACGCCGGCGCCCTTGCGATAGAGCGCCTGGTCGGACCACGTCTCGGACCCGCTCGGGTTCACTCCCACGGCGTAATCGCCGTAGAGGCCGATCGGCATGCCGAGCTTGCGGCCGAGCGCCTGCGCCTCTCCCAGCTGTTCGTCGGCGAGCCACTGCAACCAGGCATGAAACTCGACCGACTCGGCGTGCGATTTCTCGAACGCCTGGACGCCGGGGTGCGTCGGGTCGCGCAGTTCCTCCGGCCACATCGGCCAGCCCCAGTAACGGTGGCCATCGATCGAACGCATGTGTTCGTCGATGGCGTCGTGCAGCGCATGGCGACGCAGCGATTCGCCGCGTTCAGCGCGGTAGGCCTGGAACTGCGCCGCGCGCAGCAAAGTCCGCGCTGACTGGTCGCGGCGAAAGTGAGCGTGCAGCAACTTCAGCACGCGCAGCTTCGCCTGCGTGACCCCGGGGTAGTCCACGCAGGGCGCCGCGCGCAGGCGCGCGAGCTCGGCCTGGAACTCGGCGGCATGTACCATGGCCTGTGCCTCGGCGCAGTGCGCGAACTCGGCGACACCCTCGATCGCGATGTAGAGCACGTTCAGGAAGAGCCGTGACGACGGGCTGTATGGGCTGAACTGCCACGGATTACCCGGGAACAACGCGTGCAGCGGGTTGAGGCCGACGAAGGCGCCGCCCTGCTCCGCACACGTGCGCACGACGGCGGCCAGGTCCGCGAAGTCGCCGATGCCCCAGTTGCGCCCGGAGCGCAGCGTATACAGCTGCACCGCCACGCCCCACAACCGCCCGCCATCGCGCAGGACCGCGGGTTCGTGACAGGAGAGCGGCGCCACGATGAGTGCGCAGGACTCGCTCGCAAGGCCGTCGAGCACGACGTGCAGCGTGTGATAGCCGTGCCGCAGGTCGCCGGGCAGCGGCAGCACGCGCCGGGTCTGCCAGCGGCCATCGACTTCACGTCGCTCCTGCTCGGGCAGGTCGGCAGCACGCGCGCGTCCCTGGACTTCGTCGCCGCCGTCGGTGGCGATGCGCCACGCGAGTTCCCGCTCGAGCGAATCGGCAGGAACCGCAACCGTCACGCCATTGCGGTGCGGATGCATGACCGCCACGGACGGCAACAGCGAACGCAGTCGTCCGGTTTCGCGCTCGTGCAATTCGCGTTCGATCGTCGCCGCATCGGACGTGGAGAGACCCATTGCCGCGAGGATCGCCGTCTTGGTTTCGCGGCTGATCTGCAGCAGCTCGCCGCGATAGTTGTGGTATGCGTCGCCGATGCCGCGCTGCCTGGCGAGTTGGTCGAGCAATGAATCGAGCATTCGATACCGTCCGGTTGGCGGTCGCGACGATGCCCTACGTCAGGGAACGCCGCAAGTGTGTTTATCCGATCAGAGGACCCGCGATTCCAGCAGCACCGTGCTGCGTGGCTGCAGCGCAAGCCGCGTTCCGGCCGCGAGACTGGTCATGACGCGCGGCGGGTGTTCGTGACTGGTGTCGAACAGCACGCCCCAGGTCGAGCCGTCGGGCCCGGCAGGCAAGGTCATCTGCGTCGGCTTGTCGTCGGCGTGAAAGACGACGAGCAGGTCGCCACTGCTGGTGCTGCGTGTCGCGGCACCGTTCAACAGCACGGCGATCGAAGCCAGGCTGGAATCGTTCCAGTCGGCTTCGGTCATCTCGCGCCCGGACGGGTGCAGCCACGTCACGTCCTTGGTGTCCGGGCCGCGCTGCGTACCCTTGAGGAACGTGTCGCGACGCAGCCAGAGGCGCGACTTGCGCAGGTCGACCAGGCGGCGCACGAACGCGATCAGTGCGGCGTTGCGCTCCGCGAGCGTCCAGTCGATCCAGTTGATCTCGTTGTCCTGGCAATAGGCGTTGTTGTTGCCGTGCTGCGTACGACCGAACTCGTCGCCTGCCATCAGCATGGGCACCCCCTGCGACAGGAACACCGTCGCCAGCAGGTTGCGGACCTGGCGGGCGCGGGTCGCGAGGATCGCCGGATCGTCGGTGGGCCCCTCCGCGCCGTAGTTGGCACTCAGGTTGTGCGCATGGCCATCCTGATTGCCTTCGAGGTTCGCCACGTTTTGCCGGTCGCTGTAGGTCACGGTGTCGTGCAGCGTGAAACCGTCGTGGGCTGCGACGTAATTGACGCTGGCGGTCGGCTTGCGGCCACGCGCGCGGAAGAGATCGCTGGAGCCGGCGAAGCGCTCGACGAACGCTCCGACGAGTGGCCGGTCGCCGCGCCAGAAGGCGCGCGCCGTGTCGCGGTAACGATCGTTCCACTCGGCCCAGCCGACCGGGAAGGACCCTAGCTGGTAGCCGCCGGGACCGACGTCCCACGGCTCCGCAATCACCTTGACGTAGGCGAGCTGTGGGTCGGCACGCAGCTCCGAGAAGAACGGCGCCGCACGGCTGAATCCCTTGCCGTCGCGACCGAGGATCGTCGCAAGGTCGAAGCGGAAGCCGTCGACGCGCATGTCGGTGGCCCAGTACCGCAGGCAATCGATCACCATGGCGCGCACGGCGGGCTCGTCGAAGTTGATCGTGTTGCCGCAGCCCGAAAGATTCGCGTAATGCGCACGGTTGTCGGCGGGCAACCGGTAATAGACGGGGTTGTCGAAGCCGCGCAGGTTCAGCGTCGGACCGTGCTCGTTGCCTTCAGCCGTGTGATTGAACACGACGTCGAGGATGACCTCGAGCCCGGCTTCATGCAGCGCGCGCACCATCGTCTTGAACTCGGCGACGGCGTCCGCGACTGCGTACCCGGGCTCCGGCGCGAACCACGCCAGCGAGTTGTAGCCCCAGTAGTTGGCGAGGCCGCGCTCGACCAGGAACTGTTCGCTCACGAACGCCTGCACCGGCATCAGCTCGATGGTGGTGACGCCGAGCCGCTTGAAGTGCTCGATGACCACGGGCTCCGCGAGTCCCAGGAACTTGCCGCGCAAGTGCGGCGGCACTCCCGGGTGCCGTTGCGTGAAGCCCTTGACGTGCACTTCGTAAATGATCGTGTCGCGCCACGGCACGTTCGGCGAACGCACCCGCGCCCAGTCGAAGCTGCCATCGACCACTTCGGCGCGCGGCACGTGCGGCGCACTGTCATCGGCCGAGGGCAGGTCGTCGCGACCGTCCACGGAGCCGTGCAGCGATGGATGCCACGCGAAGGTTCCACGCAGCGACTGCGCACAGGGATCAACCAGCAGCTTCGACGGGTTGAAGCGCAGACCGCGCGCCGGATCGTAGGGCCCGTGCACTCGATAGCCGTACTGGAGCCCCGGACCGCCGCAGCGCGCCGGCAGAAAGCCGTGCCACAGGTCGCCGGTGCGTGACGGCAGTGCGAGTCGTGCGATCTCGTTGCGACCGCTGGCATCGAACAGGCAGAGCTCGACGCGATCCGCATGCGACGAGAACACCGTGAAATTAGTGCCGCGGCCGGTCCAGTTCGCGCCGAGCGGCTGCGGTGAGCCCGCTTCCAGGCGCATTGCGCCCGGTGCGCTGTCGATAGCCGGTCCGGCCGGCGCCGCGGCGTCGGATGTGTCCATCGGGGGCTCAGCCAGCGAGTTCGAAGAAGAGCGCGCCGAGCGGCGGCAGGTCGAGCCGGACGTGGCACGGGTAACCCTGGCAGGGCGCGAGCTGCGTCACGACGCGCTCCTGCTGGTTGTAGCCGGAGCCGCCGAAACGCGCGGCGTCGGTGTCGAGCACCTTGCGGTAGGTGCCGGCCGCGGGAACGCCGAGCCAGTAAGCCTCGCGCGGCACCGGCGTGCAGTTGAACACGCACATCAGCGGCGGACGGCCCGGGTGCAGCGGCGAGCGGCGCAGGAAGGCGAACACGCTCTGGTCGCCATTGTGCAGGTCGATCCACGCGAAGCCCGCCGGGTCGGTGTCACTGGCGTGCAGCACCGGGTTCTCGAGATAGAGGTGGTTCAGCTCGCGGTTCAGGTCGAACAGCGCGCGATGCGCGGGCTGCTCGAGCAGGTGCCAGTCGAGCGAATGCTGCTCGCGCCATTCCTGCCATTGCCCGAACTCGCAACCCATGAACAGCAGTTTCTTGCCGGGGTGCGCCGTCATGTACGCGCGAAACCAGCGGTAGTTCGCGCGCTTCTGCCACTCGTCGCCCGGCATCTTGTCGAGCAGCGAGCCCTTGCCGTGCACGACTTCGTCGTGCGAGATCGGCAGCACGAATTTCTCGGTCCAGGCGTAAACGAACGAGAACGTCACCAGCGAATGATGGAACCGGCGATGCACCGGATCGTGCTCGACGTAGCGCAGCGTGTCGTTCATCCAGCCCATGTTCCACTTGAAGTGGAACCCGAGCCCGCCCAGGTGGGCCGGTTGCGTGACGCCGGGAAATGCCGTCGATTCCTCGGCGAAGGTCATCACGCCCGGAAAGTCGCGACCGACCGCCGTGTTGAGCTGACGCAGGAACTCGATCGCGTCGAGGTTCTCGCGGCCGCCATAGCGGTTCGGCAGCCATTCACCGGCCTTGCGGCTGTAGTCGAGGTACAGCATCGACGCGACGGCATCCACGCGCAGTCCGTCGACGTGGTACCGGTCGATCCAGTACAGCGCGTTGGCCACGAGGAAATTGCGCACCTCGTGCCGGCCGTAGTTGAAGATCTTGGTGCCCCAGTCCGCGTGCTCGCCGAGCCGCGGGTCGGAGTGCTCGTACAGGCTCGAGCCGTCGAAGTTCGCGAGGCCGTGGTCGTCACGCGGAAAATGCGCGGGCACCCAGTCGATGATCACGCCCAGGCCGGCCTGGTGACAGCGATCGACGAAGGCCATGAAGTCCTGCGGCGTGCCGAAGCGCGAGCTCGGCGCGTAATAGCCGACTACCTGGTAGCCCCACGAGCCATCGAACGGGTGCTCGGCAACGCCCATCAGCTCGAGGTGCGTGTAGCCCTGCTCCTTCGCGTACGGGATCAGCTCGTCCGCGATCTCGCGCCAGTTGAGGAACTGCGGCTCGCGGCCGTAATCGCGACGCCAGCTGCCGGGATGCACCTCGTAGATGTTGATCGGCTGCAGGTGATGCGGCGCGGTCCTGCGCGCGTCGATCCAGCCCGCATCGTGCCACTCGTAGCCGTCGAGCGCAGCCACGATCGAAGCGGTGCCCGGGCGCAGCTCCATCGCAAAGCCGTACGGATCGGACTTGAGGACGGTGGTGCCGGCCCTGGTGCGGATTTCGTACTTGTAGAGCGTGCCCGGTCCGACGCCCGGCACGAACAGTTCCCAGATCCCCGAGCCGCCGCGCGCCTGCAGCGCATGCTTGCGGCCGTCCCACAGGTTGAACGGGCCGACGACGCTGACGCGCTCTGCATTGGGCGCCCAGACGGCGAACCGCGTGCCGGACAAGCCGTCGCGATCGGCTGGGTGCGCGCCGAGCTTGTAGTAGATCGAGTAGTGATTGCCTTCGCCGAACAGGTACAGGTCGAAGTCGGTGAGCTGCGGCGCGAAGTAGTAGGCGTCGTGCTTGTCCAGCTCGACTCCGCTCGCGTAGCGCACGTGCAGCTTGTACGGCTGCAGCGGCCGGCGGTGCGGCACGCGGCCCTCGAACAGGCCCGCCGGATGACACGACTTCAGTTCGACCGCCGCTTCGCCTTCCCACCGCACGCTGACAGCCACCGCATCCGGTTCGAGCACGCGCACGACGCAGACCGGCGCATCGTGCTTGCGGGCGAACTCGTGGTAGCCCAGCACCGAACGCGGCGCGGGGTGACGCGCGTTGACGAGCGCGTCGATGTCGGCGGGCGAGAGTGTCGTGCGGACGGTCATTGCCGCAGTCTAGCCTGCGGCAGGGGATGGGGGATGGGGGTTGGGGGATAGTCGGAATAGAAGCGGCGATGAATTCGATTGCAGCCCCTTCCGACTAACCCCTAACCCCTATCCCCTAACCCCTCAAACCCGTCCTACAGGACGGGTTTGATGCGCCAGATCCGCTCCGCGTACTCGCGGATGCTGCGGTCGCTCGAGAACTTGCCCATGCTGAGCGCGTTGAGCACCGCCTTCCGGCTCCACTCGTCGGGCTGCAGGTACAGCGCGTCCACCTCGTCCTGCGCCCTGGCGTAGGCAGCGAAATCTGCCAGCACGAAGTACGGCTCGCCGTCGGAGAGCAGGCGCTCCACGATCGGCTTGCCGTCGAACACGTTGGCGGGCGAGAAGTAGCCCGAATCGATCATGTCGAGCGTGCGAGCCAGGTCTGGGTTCGAGGCGACGAACGTCTGCGGCGCGTACCCGCGCGCTTTCAGGCCGGTCACCTCGTGCGCCTGCAGGCCGAAAATGAAGATATTCTCTGGACCGACCTGCTCACGGATCTCGACATTGGCGCCGTCGAGCGTGCCGATCGTGAGCGCGCCGTTCAGCGAGAGCTTCATGTTGCCCGTGCCGGAGGCCTCGAGGCCCGCGGTCGAGATCTGCTCCGACAGGTCGGCGGCCGGCATGATCCGCTGCGCGAGCGAGACGTCGTAGTCGGGCAGGAAGACCACCTTCAGCTTGCCCTGGATGGTCTCGTCCGCGTTGACGATGCTGGCGACGTTGTTGATGAGCTTGATGATGCCCTTGGCCATCACGTAGCCCGGCGCGGCCTTGCCCGCGAAGAGCACGGTGCGCGGCACGGCGTACGCCTCGGGGTTCGCCCGCAGCCTGTGGTAACGCGTCACGACGTACAGCAGGTTCAGCAACTGCCGCTTGTATTCGTGGATGCGCTTGACCTGCACGTCGAACAGCGAGTGCACGTCCAGGTCGACGCCGACGCGGCGCTGCACCTCGGCGTCGAGGCGGCGCTTGTTGGCCAGCTTGATCTCGCGGAACTCGCGCCGGAACCCGGCGTCCTCCGCCAGCCCGCGGATGCGGTCGAGTTCCTCGAGGTCGTTTTCCCAGGAATGGCCGAGGTGCCGGGTGATCAGCGCCGAGAGTCCGGTGTTCGACTGCTTGAGCCAGCGCCGCACGGCTATGCCGTTCGTGACGTTGGTGAAGCGGTCCGGGTACAGCTCGGCGAAGTCGGCGAAGATCGTCTTCGTCATCAGTTCGGAGTGGAGCTTGGCCACTCCGTTGATCGTGTGGCTCGCGACGACCGCGAGGTTCGCCATGCGGACCTGGCGCCCGCCGCCCTCGTCGATGAGCGACATGCGGCTGCGGCGTTCGCTGTCGCCGGGCCAGCGTGCCGTGACTTCGTCGAGGAAGGCACGGTTGATGAGGTAGATGATCTGCAGGTGGCGCGGCAGGATCCGCTCGAAGAACGCGATCGGCCAGACCTCGAGCGCCTCGGGCAGCAGCGTGTGGTTGGTGTACGAGAACACACGCCGCGTGATCATCCAGGCCTGCTCCCATTCGACCTCGTGCTCGTCGACCAGCAGCCGGACCAGCTCCGGGATGGCCAGCGCGGGGTGCGTGTCGTTCAGCTGGATCGAGAGCGCTTCGTGCAGGGAGTCGAAGCTGCGGCCTTCGGCGAGGTGCTGCGCCAGCATGTCCTGCAGGCTTGCGCTGACGAAGAAGTAGTGCTGCTTGAAGCGCAGCTCCTTGCCCTGCGGCGTGGTGTCGTCCGGGTACAGGATGCGCGAGACGTTCTTCGCCTCGGCCTGCGCCCAGGACGCCTCGACGTGCCGGCCGGCATTGAACAACTCGACACTGAATGGCGCGATGGCGCGGCCTGCCCAGAGGCGCAGGTGGTTGACGGTCGGACCGCGGTTGCCCGGGATCAGCTGGTCGAAACCGACGGCCCAGATGTTGTACGTGTCGACCCAGCGGTACCGCGTGTGGCCCTGCGCGTCCTGCGTACCGATGCAGCGGCCGCCGAAGCGGACGACGTAACGGGCGTCGTCGCGTTCGATTTCCCACGGGCTGCGCTCGCGCATCCACGTGCTCGCGACCTCGCGTTGCCGCCCGTCCTCGTCGATGACCTGCGTGAAGATGCCGTAGTCGTAGCGGATGCCGTAGCCGACCGCCGGGTACTGCAGCGTCGCGAGCGAATCGAGATAGCAGGCCGCGAGGCGGCCAAGACCGCCAGTGCCGAGACCCGGGTCGTTCTCTTCCTGCGCCACGCGCTCGAGGTCGTAGCCGAGTTCGGCCAGCGCTTCGCGTGCTTCCTGCACCAGGTCGCCCTCGAGGCTGGCGAGGCCGTTGATGAGCGAACGCCCGAGCAGGTATTCGACCGACAGGTAACAGATGCGCTTGACCCCTGCCTGGGTGATGCGGCGCTGCGTGGACAACCAGCGCGCGGCAAGCTCTTCGCGCACCGCGAGCGAGAGCGCATCGTAGATGTCCCGCTGCGTGGCGGATTCGGGGTCCCTGCCGAGCGAGCGCGTCAGGCGGTCGAGCAGGACGGCGCGCAGCGTGCCGGGCTGCAGCGTGATTCCACTCAGCAAAGCGGTGCTTCTCACGTGATGACTCCGTACTCTCGCGCGGAATTGTCCGCGTCTTTTTATTCGACTTCTTCGATCAGGAGACGCTGCGACGCGTCACAGTTTCTGCAGCGTCCGTTCGGCGACGATGCGCCAGCCCTGCGCTTCCTTCGCGAGCGTCAGTTCCTTGACGTACGCATCCTTGCCGAAGCGCTGCACGAACGTCACGACCTTGCGGTCGGGACCAGCGTCCTTCGCCTTGAGTTCTTCGAGTCGCGCCTCGGGCACGGCGCCGCTCGCGACCTGCTGCTTGAGGTCCTCGATGTAGGCGCCGGCCCCGCCCTTCTCCGCTGACTGGAACTGGGGCGAGTAGAACGACGCCACCTGGTCCGGTTTGCGGTTCGCCCACGCGGAGCCCCAGACGTACACGGCCTCTTCGGCCGAGCCGGCCATGACGGCCTTGGGCCCGAAATACGGGGGCGGCTGGTCGAGGCACTTGGGTGCCGGGTCCAGCTTCGCGGGATCGGGTGCTACGGGCGGAATGTTCATGCCGCCGCTCAGGCGTTCGCTGCCCGTCACGCCTTCCGGCATTTCCAGCCGGGGTCGTTCCCGCGCAGCGAGGTACTCGGGGTTGTCGCCACAAGGATTCTTGGTGGCGCAGCCTGCCAGCGCGGCGAACGCCAGGCCCGGCAGGACCAGCAGGCGTAGCGAAATGCTCGAAACGGGCATTGGCGGATCACCAGGCACAAGAATGCGAAGGGCACGCATTGTAGCGTTCCCCCGCCCGGATGTGCCGCACCCGGTGCGTCACAGGTTATAGCCGCGCCGCGAGCGCAGCACCTCGACCTGGTCGAGCTCCCACAGGTGCACCGGGGCGCCGCGGCGCACGAACATGCCCGACCCGGCATTGATGAACGAGCGTGCGAGCCGTTTGCGGTACCACTCGGCGGGGCGGATGTGGACGTTCCGGTCCGTGCGGCGCTTGTCGCAGTACAGTTCCCAGTCCTCGCGGGTCAGCGCGCCGAAGTGCAGGACGCCCTGGCACAGGCGCGCGAGGTTGCGCAGGCCGGCGGCCGCCGGGCGCGCCGGCAGATACTGGAATACGTCGTAGCAGATCACGAGGTCGAACGGTCTGGCCGATTCGAAGGTAGCGGCCGACCCCTGGGTCCAGCCGTGCTTGTCGCAGAGGTACTGGCTGACCTCGAGGCCGGTGTACCTGGCCTTCGGAAAGTGCCGCAGCAGCTGGTCGCGCATCAGGCCCAGCCCGCACCCCACGTCGAGGATCGAGCGCACCTGCAGCTCGCCGTGACTGGCGAAGGCCGCGACCAGGTCGGCACGCCGGACCATCTCCCTGCCGGTCACGACCCGCGTGCGCGGGTCGAGGTAGAAGCGCCGGAAGAAGGCGGCGTCGAACTGCTCGGTCGGTGCGGCTTTTCTGGGCACAGTCGTTTGCTGTCCTGGCAGTGGGCGTCGTCGGCCGGCGATCTTGATTCAGTAGCTAAAGCTTAAAGTATTTTGCGAATGAGCCTTTGTCATTCATCATTTGCGTAGTTTAGCCGAACAACGCATCGTCCCGGCAGCCGCGCCTGGCGCGCTCGCCTGCCCCGCCCCGGTTGCATCGCGGCCGCGCGCCCCCACTTCGTGCTCCATGCACGAATCAGACAGGCGGCCGCGACGATGAACCGACGCGAAATGCGCTCGTGGATGTGGGCAGAAACGGCCGACCTGCTCGACCAGGCCGACCGCCTGCAACGGCAATTCTTTCGGCTGGCCGCGCAGCCGGCCGACCGGCGCCAGCAGCCACGCTGGGAGCCGCCGGTCGACGTCTTTGCCGGTACGGATCAGGTGCTGGTCGAAGTCGCTCTGCCAGGCGTTCCGGAGGAGCGCATGGAGTTGATCCTGGCACCGGGTGAACTCGTCATTCGTGGCGAGCGCGCCCTGCCGAACCGGCCGGCCGGCACGACACTCCAACGATTGGAGATCCCCTACGGTCGGTTCGAGCGCCGTCTGGCACTGGGGCCAGGGCATTGGGACCTGGTCGACCGGCGACTCGCCGATGGCTGCCTGCAACTGTTGCTGGCCCGCCGCTGATGAACGAACGGACAGGTGACGACCCCATGAGCACGGACATGAAGCACGACCGGGACGACGCATCGAAGATGCCCGTGGCGACCCCGAACGCCGGCACCGAGGCCGGCAAGGCACCCGGCCTGCCGGACGACATGCTGATCATCCTGCCGGTCCGCAACCTCGTGCTGTTCCCCGGGGTGATCCTCCCCGTCGCGATCAAGCGCGAGAAGACCGTCGCCGGTGCCCAGGAAGCCGTGCGCGTCGAAGGCAAGGTCGGGTTCCTGCTGCAAAAGGACCCCCAGGCCGACGATCCGACGTTCGACGAGCTGCACAGGATCGGGACGGCGGCAACGATCGTCCGCTACATCACCGCGCCCGACGGCACACATCACCTGGTCTGCCAGGGCGAGCGGCGCTTCCGCGTCCTCGACGCCGTGGGCGGCTTCCCGTACCTCGTTGCGCGCGTCGAATACCTCAGCGACACCGGGGTCCATCATCCAGAGGTCGAGGCGCGCTCGTTGCTGCTGAAGCAGAAGGCGGTCGAGGCCATCACGCTGCTGCCGCAGGCTCCCGCCGAGCTCGCCAACTCGATCCAGGCGATTGAATCGCCCGCGGCCCTCGCCGACACGATCGCGAGCTTTCTCGACGTGAAACCGGCCGAGAAGCAGGAACTGCTCGAGACCACCGAGATCCGCGAGCGGCTCGAGCGTGTCGCGACGCACCTGACGCGCCGCGTCGAAGTGCTGAAGCTGTCGCGCCAGATCGAGGAACAGACCAAGGAAGCGATCGACGACCGCCAGCGTGAGTACGTGCTGCGCGAACAGTTGAAGCAGATCCAGAAGGAGCTCGGGGAAGAGACGGAAGGCGAGGAAGCCGAGGAACTGGCCGAGGCCATCACCAGGGCTGGCATGCCGCCCGAGGTCGACGAGCACGCGCGCAAGGAGCTGAAGCGTCTCGAGCGCATGAACGAGGCGAGCGGCGAGTATTCGATGGCGCGCACGTACCTCGACACGCTGATCGCGTTGCCATGGTCCAAGCTCGACGCCGAGTCGATCGATATCGAGCGTGCCCGCGGCATCCTCGACGCAGACCATTATGGGCTCGAGAAGATCAAGAAGCGCATCCTCGAGTACCTCGCGGTACGCAAGCTGAACCCCGAAGGTCGCAGTCCGATCCTGTGCTTCGTCGGGCCTCCCGGCGTCGGCAAGACCTCGCTCGGCCAGTCGATCGCGCGTGCGGTCGGCCTGAAGTTCCAGCGCACCAGCCTCGGTGGCACGCACGACGAGGCCGAGATCCGCGGGCATCGGCGCACCTACATCGGCGCGCTGCCGGGCAACATCATTCAGGCAATCCGCAAGGCCGGCACGCGCAACCCGGTGCTGATGCTCGACGAGATCGACAAGCTCGGTCACGGCATCCAGGGCGATCCAGCGTCGGCGCTGCTCGAAGTGCTGGACCCCGAGCAGAACTCGACCTTCCGCGACAACTACCTCGGCGTGCCGTTCGATCTGTCGAAGGTGCTGTTCATCGCCACGGCGAACCAGCTCGACACGATCCCGGGCCCGCTGCGCGATCGCATGGAAATCATCGAGCTCACGGGTTACACCGAGGAGGAAAAGGTCGAGATCGCACGGCGCTACCTCGTGCGCCGCCAGCTCGAAGCCAACGGCCTGAAGGCCGAGCAGGTCTCGGTCTCCGACGAGGCGCTGCACTCGATAGCGCGCGAATACACGCGCGAAGCCGGCTGCCGCAGCCTCGAGCGTGAAATCGGCGCAGTGCTGCGCAACGTCGCGGTGCGCGTGGCCGAAGGCAAGGCGACGTCAGTCCGCATCGAAGCCGGCGACGTACAAGAGATCCTCGGCGCGCCGAAGTTCGAGAACGAAGTCGCCATGCGCGTCAGCGTGCCGGGCGTGGCCACCGGCCTCGCATGGACGCCGGTGGGCGGCGACATCCTGTTCATCGAGGCGACCCGCATTCCGGGCAGCGGCAAGCTGATCCTCACCGGGCAGCTCGGCGACGTGATGAAGGAAAGTGCGCAGGCGGCGCTGAGCCTGCTCAAGTCGCAGGCCGAGTCGCTCGGCGTGGATTCGACGCGGTTCGAAAAGAGCGACATCCACGTGCACATCCCGGCAGGCGCGATCCCGAAGGACGGGCCGAGTGCCGGCGTGACGCTCTATACGGCGCTCGTGTCGCTGATGACCAACAAGACGGTGCGCAACGACGTCGCCATGACGGGTGAGATCAGCCTGCGTGGCCTCGTGCTGCCAGTCGGCGGCATCAAGGAGAAGACCGTGGCCGCGCATCGGGCCGGAATCCGCACGGTGATGCTGCCGGCGCGCAACCGGCGCGACCTGGACGACATTCCGGAGAGCGTGCGCAAGGAGCTGACCTTCGTGTGGCTCGAGCGCGTCGAGGATGCGGTGGCGCAGGCGATCGATGGGGCGGTGCCGAAGGCCGCGTGACTGCCTCTCTGGCTCTAGCGGGAGAGGTCGGGCGCAGCGCGGGGAGAGGCCAGGCGTCCGATCCGGCATGCCCAGTCGCGCTTGGAAAGGCAGACACGCGCGCGCCAGGACATGCCGGATCAGACGCCTGATATCACGCGCCTGAGCGCCTTTTCCGCAGAAGCGGAAAAGGTCGCACGGCGCAAGCAACGTCACCGCTGGCGTTCGAGCGACTGTTCCGCCGCGGACACACGCAAGAACGTGCACGCGGGTGGGCTGGCCGCCGGGGTTTCAACGCGTAGCGCAGCTTTAATCCGATTCCTCGCGAACCGGGTCAATGCGCGCACCGCCGGCTCCCTGGCTTGGTTGCCTGCGCCAGCATTCCTCCATGGGGAGCAATGATCGGGCGGCTGATTTGTGCTCGATCGGAACGGCCCGGTTACTGGCGCCGTGCGACCTTTTCCGCTTCTGCGGAAAAGGCGCGTGATGTGAGGCGTTCGATCCGACATGTCCTGGCGCGCGCGTGTCTGCCTTTCCAAGCGCGACGGGACATGTCGGATTGGACGCCAACGCCCTCGCACGCGCTGCGCGCGGCGTCTCCGCCGAAGCACTAGGCACTTGGCACTTGGCACTAGAGCCTGATGCGCTGCCACCGCCCCGACCGCCAGCGCAGGTACAGCGCGCTGCCCAGCAGCACCACGTAGACCAGCAGCCCGGTCCACCCGCCGGCCGCGCCATAGCCGTACTGCGGCAGGAAGTCGACCCAGCCCTGGCCCGGCGCAAACGACAGCGAATGCGCGAGCGGGACGAAGACACCCCAGGCGAACACGAAGAACAGCACGGCCGGCACCTTCACGTCGCCCGCGCCGCGCAATGAGAAGCCGCTGCCCAGGTTGAGGCCGTCGAAGATCTGGTATCCCGCCGCGATCCAGAGCAGCACGATGCCAATCTGCACGACGTCCGCCGACTGCGGGTCCGCGGCATTCATGAAGGTCGGCAGCAGCCACGGGCCCGACAGCGCGACCAGCACGCCGAGCGTGCCCATGAACGCGACGGTCAGCCAGATGATCGCGTTGCCGAGCCTGCGGGCCCAGTCGCGATCGCCCGCACCGATCGACTGGCCGACCAGCGTCGTGCCGGCGAGCGCGATGCCGATGCCCGGCATGTACGACATCGAGGTCAGCATCATGATGATCTGCGTGGCAGCGCCATCGACGGTGCTCAGTCGCACCTGCATCAACTGGAACAGCGCCATGCCGAACAGGTCGGCTGCGTACATCGCACCCATCGGCAGGCCCAGCCGATACTGCCGTGCGAGGCTGCGCAGGTCGGGGCGCCAGGTCAGGTGCGACCTGTACTTCGTGCGCAGTTCCTCGCCCAGGAACAGCCACAGCGCGAAGCCGAGACCGCACACCATGCTGACGTTGGTGGCCCAGGCCGAGCCCGCGATTCCGCCGTCGAGCTTGAAGATGAAGAGCCAGTTCAACGCCGCATTCACGATCGCGACGAGTCCCGTGGTCATTACGGCGATGCGCGGCCGCGAAATGCCGTTGAAGAATCCGAGCACGGACCACAGCGCGACCCCTAACGGTGCGCCGAGCATGCGTGGCTGCCAGAACGCCATGGCCTGTGCGGAAACCTCGTGCGCGAGGCCGAACGGCGCGAACAACACCGGGCCGGACCACGCGAGCAGCGCGAAGAAGGGCAGTGTCAGCGCGCTGGCCGTGAGCGCGACCCAGGTGGAGTGGCTCGCGCGCGTGAAACGCCCGCCGCCCTCGGCCTGCGCCACGAACGTCTGGACGGCGAGCCCGACACCGCCGACCAGCATCAGGAACAGCAGCACCACCCAGTAGACCGCGGCCATGCCGGCCATCGCCGTGGTCGAGATGTGGCCGACGAACCACGTGTCGGTGAGGCTGATGACGGCCTGCAGGCTGCTGTTCAGCATCAGCGGCAAGGCCAGCATCGCGACGGCGCGATAGTCGATGACGGTCCGTCCCGTCGCAGGATGCCGCTTCTGCGCCGGCAATGGCAGCGCAGCCGGCTGCGAGACGGTGATCGTCCCGGCCGGCGGCGGCTCGGCTGCGGTCATGGCAGTGTGCGCATCACCGGCGCATCTGCCGGTGCACGAAAAAATAGTAGAGCGAGCCCAGGAACACGAGCAGGCCGCCCACCCACAGGGTGATGCGGTGCAGGTTGCCCTGCATCAGCTGCTCGTCCTGCCCCGCCGTGACACCGACCCAGCAGAGCACGGCGCACCAGAGGCCCGATCCAATGATCGTCGCTAGCGAATACCAGCCGAAGTGCATGCGCACGACGCCCGCGGGGATGCCGATCAGGTGACGGATGACCGGGAGCAGGCGCGAGATGAACACACCGACCATCCCGTAATGCGACGACCAGGCTTCGGCCCGCTCGATTTTTTCCGGCGTGATCGCCACGTAGCGGCCGTATTTCATCAGCAGCGGTCGGCCGATCAGGTACGAGGCCCAGTACATCACGCTGGCGCCAACCCACGAGCCAGCGGTGCCGGCCAGCACGATGCCGGGCAGTGAAAACGTGCCCTTGGAGTGCGCCAGGTACGCCGCCGGCGGAATGACGAATTCGCTCGGCACTGGCAGGATGGAACTCTCCATCGCCATCAGCAGCCCGATGAGCCAGTAGCCCCCCTGGTCGAGCGCAGCCAGGTACCACTGGATCAGGGACGCGAGCATCTCGTGCATCGGGGTGCTTCTAGCTTGAAGAGTGCAGGGTGCAGGCGGCGGGACGTGGATCGCGCCGGGCAGGCCCGCATTTTGCCAGACCCGGGCGGTGCTCAGGCGGCGGACTCGGTAGGACGAGGCCCGCACAGATGCGACAATGTCCGGACGCCGCCGATTGGAATACCTGGAAGATGATGGACGACCTCAAGAAGATGTCCTGTGCGCCCCGCGCCCTGGGCGCCATGCTGGCCCTGTATTCCATCTTTGCCGGGCCCGCCGGCATCGCTGCGGGACTGCCGATTCCCGGGCTGGCTGCCGCCGGGACGCCGGCCGAAACTGCGCCCGGGCCCGCCACGCCCGAACCGATTGCGGCTGGCGACATCCCCATGCGTGCCGACGAGGACGAGCGCTTCACGCAGGACGTCCTCGTTCGTGCCCGACAGCACGACAGCGGCAGGAAACTCGGCACGGAGCTCGATGCGATTACCACGGGTATCCTCAACCTGTCGCAGGCTTCGAAGCAGGAGGACCTGCAGCAGCTCTCGGTCATCCAACTCGAAAGCCTCGAGAACCATTGGCGGTTCTATGACCGGGAACTGACGGACTGGCGGCGCGACCTCGACCGCATCACCAACCCTTACACCGAGGACGCCGCACAACTCGCGCAGAAGCATGCCGTGTGGGAAGCCACGCTGGCCGCGCTCGCCGAGGGGGGCGTCACGTCGGCGCTGAGCGATCGTGTCAAGGTGATCCTGGGCCAGATCGCGCTGGCGGAGCGGGCGCTGGCCGAACCGATGGACGAGCAGTTCAAGCTGCGGCGTCGTGCCAACAAGGTCCAGTCGAGCATCGAAGCCGGCACGAAGAGCGTCGAGGCCGCGATCTCGTATTACGACCGCCGGCTGGGCATGATAGACGCGGTCCCGGTCTGGCAGTCCTGGAACGACACCAGGTTTTCCGCGCAGGAATTGCGAGGCGCCGAGACAGGCCTGCGACTCGAGGCGTCGTTCATCCAGGAATGGAGCGCCGCGAACCAGCACCGCCTGCGCGGGTACAAGGCGGCGGCCGTCGTGCTGCTGCCGCTGCTGCTGCTGCTCGCATATCGCCGCCGGAAGAGGATCTACACCGAGCCCGAGATGCAGGCGGCCGCGCGGGTGCTGCGGCGCCCGGTCTCCGCGTGGCTGCTGCTCGTGCTGATCGGCGTGGTCATCGTGTTCCCCGACGCGCCGCTTGCGCTGCGCCAGCTGGCGCTGCTGCTGGCACTGATCCCGGTGCTGCGGCTGCTGCCGCAGAAAGTCTTCCAGGCCCTCGGGCCCTGGCCTTACGTGGGCACCGCGCTCTACCTGTTGTATCGCCTGGGCTTCCTGCTGCTTGGCCAGCCACTGTTCTACCGGCTCTACATCCTCGCCGTGACCTGCATCGCGGCGTGTGCAGCCGCATGGCTGCTCGGCTCGGCGAAACGACGGCGCGTGCGCCAGGGAATGCCGCCCGCGCCGGTCCCCGTGCGCGCGCTCGGCTGGACCGCTGTCCTCGCACTCGTAGTCTCCGTAATCGCAAACGTCGTCGGCAATGTGTCGCTGGCGGAGATGCTCGGCAGCGCGGTACTCGACAGCGCCTACGTGGGCCTCGCGCTGTACGCTGGCGTCAACGTACTGTCGTCGATCCTGAGCCTGCTGCTCGCAAGGCAGGAGATGACGCGTTTCCGCGTGATCACCCAGCACGCGGGTCCGTTGCTCGCAAGCACCAGCAAGCTGATCGCAGCGGCCGCGGCAGTCGCGTGGATCGCCGTGACGCTGAACCAGTTCCGCGTTGCGCGACCCATTTTCGGCGAAGCCAGGGCGGTGCTCACCCACCCGATCACGTTCGGGCAGATCTCCGTCACGCTTGGCAGCATCCTGCTGTTCCTGTTCTCGGTCTATGTCGCGTTCTGGGTCGCGCGCACGGTACGGCTGATCCTGCGCGAAGAAGTACTGCCGAAGATGGCACTGCCGCGCGGCGTCGACAACAGCATCTCCTCGCTCAGCTACTACGCGCTCGTGCTCATTGGCCTGATGGTCGCGCTGGCCGCCGCCGGCTTCGAGACCTCGCAGTTCGCCATCATCTTCGGCGCCCTGGGTGTCGGCATCGGCTTCGGCCTGCAGAACGTGGTCAACAACTTCGTCTCGGGCCTGATCCTGATGTTCGAGCGTCCGATCCAGCCGGGCGACGTCGTCGAGGTGTCAGGCACGTCGGGCACGGTGCGTGCGATCGGCATGCGCGCCACGAGGCTGACCACGTTCGAGGGCGCCGACGTCATCGTGCCAAACGGCACGCTGCTGTCCGAGAAGCTGATCAACTGGACGCTGAGCGACATGAACCGTCGCATCGACGTGGAAGTCGGCGTGGCCTACGGCTCCGACCCGCGCCGCGTGCTGGCGCTCCTGCGCGAGGTGGCCCAGGACACGCCCGGCATCTCGCGCGAGCCGGTGCCGGCGATCGTCTTCAAGGGTTTCGGCGCCAGCTCGCTGGACTTCAGCATCCGCGCCTGGACCAACGACTTCGGCGACTGGGTGACGATCCGTACCGAATTGACGGCGCGGGTGTACGAGGTGCTGGCGAAGGAAGGCATCGAGATCCCATACCCGCAGCAGAACATCCACATCCGCAGCGTGCCGCCTGAGATCGGCCGGCAGTTCGCCGGCGCGATCCCGCCGCAGCCGGGTGCTCCTCGGCCGGCGTAGTGCTGCTCGAGGCCGGGCTGCTGAATGGTGGCGTCGGCATGGTCGCAGCCGCGCTCGGCGGCATCGCACTTGCGGTCGCGCTCTACAGCGCTCCGTGGACAGCCTGGCTTGGCGACGGCGAACGGCAGTGGGTCTGGTTCGGGTCGATGGCGCTGCTGGTCGTCGTCTGGTCGATGAAGGCCGGCATCTCGCCCGGCCTGTCGGTGCGCTTCCTGCTGGTGACGGCGCTTACGCTGATGCACGGCTGGCAGCTCGCCATCGTGGCCGGGGCGCTCGTGCTCGTCGTGCTCTCGGTCGTGGGCATCGCGGACTGGCACCTCTACGGCGCCAACCTGCTGTGCATGGCCGTCGTGCCGGCCCTGTTCACGGCCTGGTTCCACGAACTGGTGCATGCGCGCCTGCCGCACAACTACTTCATCTACTTCTTCGTCACGACCTTCCTGGGCGCGGCGCTCGCGTTCAACGTCGCCGGCCTCGTGCGCGTTGCGCTGCTGGCGGCCAGCGGCACACTGGATGCCGCTCGCGCCGGGCCCGAGTACTTCGCGATCCTGCCCTTCATGAGCTTCGGCGAAGCGGTCGTCAATGGCACCATCATCGGCATGGCCGTGGTCTATCGGCCGCGCTGGGTCATGAGTTTCGACGACCGGTTGTACCTGCGCCGGCGCTGAACGACGGCGGTCCGTGCGTTAGAATGGCCGCACCGATTCCTCGCAACCCGTCACGCCATGCCTACCTACGATTACCTCTGTCCCGCCAACGGTCGCGTCGTCGAAGTCAGCCACAAGATGGCGGAAAGGATTTCGACGTGGAGCGAACTCTGCCGGCTGGCCGGCCTGCCGCTCGATGGCACGCCGGGGAAGGCCAAAGTGGAAAAGCTGATGAGCGCGAGTGGCGTCGTGCACGCCGGCTCGCTCGGCAGCAGCTACGAAAGGCCTTGCGACACGGGTCCCTGCGGTGGCGGTGGCTGTGGCAGCGGCGGCTGCGCTATCTGACGTCACCGGGCAGATCGAACACGAGCACCTCCGCCCCTTCGCCGCCCGACAGGCGCAGGTCTGGTTCGTTCGTCAGCTTCAGCGCGTCCCCGGCCTCGAGCGCCTCGCCGTTGGCAGCGATGCGTCCGCGGGCGACGTGGACGTAGACCAGGCGTCCAGGTGCGACGCGCAACTGGCTCTGCTCCGGTCCGTCGAAGAGTCCCGCATAGACCTGCACGTCCTGGTGAATCTGCACGGAACCCTGCGCCCCGTCGGGCGACGCAATGAGGCACAGGCGGCCGCGCTTCTGGTCCGCGCTGAAGCTCTTTTCCTCGTACCCCGCGGGGATGCCGACGACGTTCGGCACGATCCAGATCTGCAGGAAGTGCACGGGCCGCTGGTGCGACCCGTTGAATTCGCTGTGCTGCACACCGCTGCCGGCGCTCATCCGCTGGACGTCGCCGGGGCGGATGGTCGAACTCGTCCCGGTCGAGTCCTTGTGCGCGAGCTCGCCCTCGAGCACGTAGCTGATGATCTCCATGTCGCGGTGACCGTGGGTGCCGAAGCCGGCGCCCGGCACGACGCGATCCTCGTTGATCACGCGCAGCGGCCCGAAATGCACGTGCCGCGGATCGTGATACCCCGCGAACGAAAACGAGTGGTAGGACTTGAGCCACCCGTGGTCGGCATAGCCCCGCTCCTGGCTGCGGCGAATCTCGGCCATCGGCCATCTCCTGTGGAATGGCTCCATATTGCCTTAGAATGCCGTCCCCTTCCGAAGGTCGGCGCAAGAGCGCCCCTTCCGACTAACCCCCAACCCCTATCCCCTAACCCCTTTGCCTACCCCTCCCCGCATCGGCTTCGTCTCCCTCGGCTGCCCCAAGGCGCTGGTGGATTCCGAACGCATCCTGACGCGCCTGCGCGCCGAAGGGTATGACGTCGTCGGCACGTACGAGGACGCGAACCTCGTGGTCGTCAACACGTGCGGCTTCATCGACGACGCCGTGCACGAATCGCTCGACGCGATCGGCGAGGCGCTGGCGCGCAACGGCAAGGTGATCGTGACCGGGTGTCTCGGCGCGCGTCCCGCGACGATCACCGACCGTCACCCGACCGTGCTCAAGGTCACCGGCGCGCACGCGTACGAAGAAGTCGTGCAGGCCGTGCACGAACACCTGCCGCCGCTGCACGACCCCTTCGTCGACCTGGTGCCGCCACAGGGAATCCGGCTCACGCCGCGGCACTACGCCTACCTCAAGATTTCCGAAGGCTGCAACCACCGCTGCACGTTCTGCATCATCCCGTCGATGCGCGGCGACCTCGCGAGCCGCCCGATCGGCGACGTGATGCTCGAAGCGGAACGCCTCGTGAAGGCAGGTGTGAAGGAACTGCTCGTGATCTCGCAGGACACGAGCGCCTACGGCGCGGACCTCAAGTACGCCACGGGTTTCTGGGGCGGCAAGCCAGTGAAGGCGAAGTTCGTCGACCTCGCGCGTTCGCTCGGCTCACTCGGCGCGTGGGTGCGCATGCACTACGTGTACCCGTACCCGCACGTCGACGACGTCATCCCGCTGATGGCCGACGGCAGGATCCTGCCGTACCTCGACATTCCGTTCCAGCACGGCAGCCCGCGCGTGCTCAAGCTCATGAAGCGGCCGGTGCACGCCGAGAACACGCTCGAGCGCATCCGCCGCTGGCGCGAAATGTGCCCCGACATCACGCTGCGCAGCACGTTCATCGTCGGCTTCCCCGGCGAGACGGAGGCGGACTTCGAAATGCTGCTCGACTGGCTGCGTGCAGCACGGCTCGATCGCGTCGGCTGCTTCAAGTATTCGCCGGTCGAGGGCGCTGCGGCCAACGCGCTGCCCGACCCGGTGCCCGAGGAAGTGAAAGCAGAGCGGCTCGGGCGCTTCATGGAAGTGGCGGCGGCGATCAGCGCGGAGAAGCTCGTTGCGAAGGTCGGCCAGCGGATGCGCGTCCTCGTCGATCAGGTCGGCCCGGAGGAAGGCGCGATTGCGCGCTCGGCGGCCGACGCGCCGGAGATCGATGGCGTGGTGCGCATCGCCAGGCCCGGCAAGAAGCTGCAGGCGGGCGACTGGGCCGAAGTCCAGATCACGGGCGCCGATGCCTACGACTTGCAGGCAAAGATCGCGCGCGCATGACGCCCGGGGAGCGCGATCGCATGATGCATCGATCGATCGTGGCCGTTGTGGCTGCGGTGGCCACGACTCTGTTCGGCCCAGTCACGGCATTCGCCCAGCCGCCCACGCCGGCCGTAGCGGCTCCAACAGTCACCGCCGTCGCCAGCCCGCTGGCAGAAGCCATCCGCGAGCGCATCGATCACCTGCGCTACGAGAAGCAGCAGGACGTGCGCGGGGCCAGGGTCATCGTCCCGGAACTGGTGGCGAAGTACTACGAGGCGCAGCAGTTCCAGCCAGCGTGGCAGGAGCCGGCGAAGCTGGACGAACTCGTCGCGAGCATCGACGACCTGCGTAACGACGGTCTCGATCCCGATGACTACCACCTCGAGGCATTGCGATCGTACCGTCTAGACGTGCGCATGAAGTCGCCGCTCACGCTGCAGGATCGCGCCAACCTCGAACTGGTTGCGACCGACGCCTTCATGCTCGGGCTCTACCACGTCTACCTCGGCAAGGTGGACCCGATGAAGCTGAGCTCGCAGTGGAATTTCGCGCAACGCCCGATTCCGTCGTTCGAGCAGGGGCTGCAGCGCTTTTCTGCACGACTCGCTGCCGGCGAAATCCGCGAAGCCTTCGACAGCGCGCGTCCGTCGCACGTCTGGTACCAGCGTGGTCGCGATCGCCTGAAGGACTACCGTGCCATCGCCGCAGCGGGCGGCTGGCCGGCCATTGCAGAGGGCCCCACGTTGAAGCCCGGCATGAGCGACGCGCGCGTGCCGGTGCTGCGCAGGAGGCTCGAGATCACGAAGGACCTGGCGCCGACGGCGACCACCGTTGCACCCGCAGATCCGAATCTCTACGACGCGACGCTCGAGCAGGCGGTCAAGGCCTTCCAGGAACGTCACGGCCTGGCACCGGATGGCGCGATCGGGCCGGGCACGCGCGCAGCGATGAGCGTGCCGGTTGCGCAGCGCATCGACCAGATCCGCGTCAACCTCGAGCGTGGTCGCTGGACCCTGCACGAGATGAAAGGCGATTTCGTGCTGGTCGACGTCGCGGGCTTCTATGTGAGTTTCTTCCGCAACGACGAACCCATCTGGACCTCGAAGGTGGTCGTGGGCAGGGACGAGCGCGAGACACCGATCTTCCGCTCGAAGATCACCTACGTCGTGTTCAATCCGACCTGGACCATTCCGCCGGGCATCCTGGTGAAGGACAAGCTGCCGGACCTCAAGCGCAATCCGGGTGCGCTCAAGAAGATGAACATCCGCGTGCTGGATGGCAGTGGACGCGAAGTGAACCCCTATTCCGTCAACTGGCATCAGTACGGGTCCTCGCGATTGCCGCCGTACCAGTTCGTACAGGATCCCGGGCCGAACAATGCGCTCGGCCTGGTCAAGGTCATGTTTCCGAATCCGTACCTCGTGTACCTGCACGATTCGCCGGCGAAGTCGCTCTACGAGCAGGACCAGCGCACGTTCAGCTCAGGCTGCATCCGCGTGCAGAAGGCGTTTGAACTCGCGGAGCTCGTGCTCAACGATCCGCAGTGGAACCGACTGAGCATGGACGACGTGATCGCAACCAAGGAAACGCGGACGGTCAACCTGAAGCAGCCGGTCCCGGTGCTGATCCTGTACTGGACCGCGCAACCTCGACCGGATGGCCAGGTGGTCTTCCGTAACGATGTCTACGGACGCGATCCGGCGACGCTCGCGGCACTGAACAGCACGTTCCGCCTGCCGGTCCTCAACTGACGCGCAAAAGAAGGCCGGCGAACCTTGCGGCAGCCGGCCGAATTTTCACGCAGGAGGAAAAACGTACGGGGCATAGGTTGCTCCCGGAGAGTTTTTCCGGCTTCGGGAATGTCCGCCAGGCCATAGGTGATTATTACTAGGAGGAGTGGACGACCCGGCGTCGACGCACGATGATCGCGCATGCTCGCGCTGCGCTATCACTCCATCGGCGACCTGGCTGGACTCGGTCTGGAAGATATCCCCGTTCCGGTGCCCGCCGCGGGCGAGCTGCTCGTGCGTATCCGTGCTGCGAGTCTGAACCCGGTCGACTGGAAGGTCGCGACCGGCAGTTTCCGCCTGCTCGTGCGGGGCGGCGTGCCGCGGACGATGGGTTCGGATTTCGCCGGCGAAGTGACTGCGATCGGCTCCGGTGTCACGACGTTTGCGCCCGGCGACCGGGTGTTCGGCTTCATCGATCCTTTCCGGCGCACAGCCGGGACGTTTGCCGAGTTTGCCGCGGTTCCGGCCGAGTACGCGCACCGCCTGCCCGACGACCTCGGCTATCGCGATGCTGCGGCCCTGGCGTGCGTCGGCGCCACCGCGGTCACGCTGTGCAATCTCGGC
>Ga0224500_10000517_pt1 | contig 26293 bp, 20 predicted proteins | sample SF_Oct11_sed_USG_FD_168126 | JGI IMG/M metagenome (GOLD analysis project Ga0224500, IMG submission 168126) | Sediment microbial communities from San Francisco Bay, California, United States - SF_Oct11_sed_USGS_4_1 | ecosystem: Environmental > Aquatic > Marine > Sediment | place: USA: California... | reverse complement strand
CTCGCGCAGCGACTCCCGATGGCATACACTTCGCGGCCTTCCTGCAGGAAATCACCATGAAGCGCGTCTACGCCATTGTGCTGGGCCTGGTTCTATCCGGAATCTCGATCAGCGGCCACCCGGCACCCGTGTCGCCACCGCCGCTGCCCGCGCTGACCGACCCCGCCACGAATGTCCGCATCCCCGGAAAGTTCATCTGGGCCGACTACTTCACCAGCGATGTCGACGCAGCGAAGACTTTTTACTCGGCACTGTTCGGCTGGGAATGGCGTGACATCATCACCGCACCCGCCGACCGTTACGGCGTCTTCTATCAGGACGGCATAGCGGTGGCCGGCGTCGCGTATAAGCCGGCACAGGATTCGAAGCGGCCCTACGGCCGGTGGGTCTACTACGCCTCCGTCGAAGACGTCCCCGCGGCGGTGAAGGCGATCGAAGCGCGCGGCGGCTCGACGTTGTTGCCGGCACGAAGCTACGCAGACCGTGGCGCGTTCGCAGTGGTGGCGGATCCGGAATCGGCCCTGTTTGGCGTGATGCGCTCCAGCAGCGGTGATCCGGCCGACTACCAATCCGGAGTGGGGCAGTGGCTCTGGGTGGGGCTGTATGCGACCGATGTCGTCGCGGCGACCAGGTTCTATCAGGCGGTGTTCGGCTATCAAGTGCACGAGCCCGAGCCAGCCTACGGCGTGGTCGAATACGTGCTTTCGCGAGAAGGCTACGCGCGGGCGGGCGTGCTCCAGGTGCCGCCTGCTTCCGGGGCACATCCGACCTGGGTCGCTTATGTGCGCGTCAACGATGTGGCGCAGAGCACCGCTGCGGCGATCCGCCTGGGCGGAACGGCCCTGATCGCACCCGACGCGGCGGCATTGAACGGCGATCTGGCGGTTGTTGCCGATCCGTTCGGTGCGCCGATCGGGCTGATCCGCTGGACCTATCCGGACGATCAGGCAGCGACGAGTGGATCGGAGGTGAAACGATGAACGGGCTGTTGAAGTCGCGCATCGCCCTCGCAGGCGGCCTGGCAACGCTGGCGCTGCTTTCAGGCTGCGCGTATCCCGGCTCGACGAGCTATAGCTACAGTACCGGCTACTACGGCGGCGGCGGCTGGAACGATCCCTACTATTACCGGCCGTGCTGCTATGGGGGCGTCATCGTCCGGCCGCCGTCGTATCGACCTCCGCACGGTGGTCGCCCGCCACCAGGCTTCGGACCGGGCCGGCCGGCGAACCTGCCCAGCATTCCATCGCGGCCGCCGCCGATGCCGCGACCCGCGATGCGCCGGTGACGGCTCGTCGCGTCCCGCTCGAAAGACGGCCGGCGCATCAAAGGGCACGGCGGGTCCGAGTCCCGCCGGCCCGACCTCGTTCTCGCCTCGGCGATGCACGCGGGCTGCACTGTCGATGCAGGATTTCGCGACACCGAGACCTGCGGTCGCTTGTGGCAAACTAACCCGCTCAATTCCTCGCCCGGGCGCTTTCCTCTTTGGCACCCGCAGCTTGTCCGTTCAGGCCCGCCGCAACGCTTCCAGGAGGCGTGATTCATGGATCTTGTAAAGCCACACCGTGCGGTACTGGCCGCAATTGCGATCGGGGCCGCGCTCGCGACCGGCTGCTCGAAGGAAGCCGCCGCGCCACAGCGGCCGGCGCCCGAAGTGACCATCGTGACGGTGCAGCCCAAGACGATTCCCTTCGTCTCGAACTTCGTCGCGCAGACGGAAAGCTCGCGCCAGGTCGAAATCGTTGCGCGCGTGTCGGGCTTCCTCGACAAGATTGCGTACCAGGAAGGCGACCTGGTCAAGGAGGGGCAGTTGCTCTTCCAGCTCGACCCCAAGCCGTTCCAGACGCAGCTGGAAGCCGCGCGCGGCGAGTTGCAGGCGCAGCAGGCACGATTCAAGACGGCGGAGGCGACCCTTGCGCGGGTCAGGCCGCTGACCGAGCAGGATGCGCTGTCGCAGGCGGATCTCGACCGGGCGCAGGGCGAACATGACGCGGCGAAGGCCGCCGTGTTCTCGGCCCAGGCCAAGGTGCGGCAGGCTGAGCTCGACCTCGGCTACGCGACCATCCGCTCGCCGGTCACCGGACTTGCGAGCCGAGCGATCCAGCGCGAAGGCGCCTTCGTCAACTCGCTGTCGTCGAGCGCCCAGCTGACCTATGTGGCCGCGGTGGATCCGATCTGGGTGACGTTCAGCGTGTCGCAGAACCTGGCCGCGAAGCAGCGCGACGAGGTCGACAGGAAGGTGATCATCCCGCCGAAGAACCAGGACTACGAAGTCGACATCGCCCTGCCTGACGGCAAGCGGTATCCATACACGGGCAAGATCAACTTCGCCGATCCCTCGTTCAGCCAGGACACCGGCTCGTTCATGGTGCGCGCGGTGCTGCCCAACCCGAAGAAGGAGTTGCGACCCGGCATGTTCGTCACGGCGTTCGTCAAGGGCGCCGTGCGGCCGGGCGCGATCGTCGTGCCGCAGCTTGCGGTCCAGCAGGGATCGAACGGTCACCTCGTGTACGTCGTCAACGCGTCGGGAGCCGCCGAGGTGCGGCCGGTCGTCGTGGGCGACTATCAAGGAGAGAGCGACATCATCGTGCTCAAGGGACTGCGGGAAGGTGACCGAGTGGTCGTGGACGGCGTCCTGAGGGTCGTGCCTGGTCAGCCGGTCAAGATCGTGGAGGCCGGCGCGGCGGGCACCGCCAAGGCCGGCGCGGACAAGAAGCAGTAGGCCGCCCCGATGTTCACCCACTTCTTCATCGGCCGGCCGATCCTGTCGTCGGTCATCTCCATCCTGATCGTGCTGGGCGGCCTCGTCGCCATGTGGGTGACGCCGATCTCCCAGTACCCCGAGCTTGCGCCGCCGCAGGTGCAGGTCAGCGCGCGCTACCCGGGCGCCACCGCCGAAGTCATCGCCAACACGGTCGCTGCGCCGCTGGAGGCGCAGATCAACGGCATCGACAACCTGCTGTACTTCAACTCGGTCAGCTCGTCGTCCGGCGCCGTCTTCGTCAGCGTGGTGTTCAAGCCCGGCAGCGACCCCGATACGAACCAGGTCAACGTGCAGAACCGGGTCAGCCAGGCCCTGCCGCTGCTGCCCCAGGTCGTCACGCAGCAGGGCGTGACGGCAGAAAAGCAGTCCTCCGGCATCATGATGGTGATGTCGATCTTCTCGCCCGATGATCGATACGACTCGACCTACATCGACAACTACGCCAACCTCTATGTCGTCGAGGAACTGAAGCGCGTTCCGGGCGCCAACCGCTCCGCCGTGTTCGGTCTGCCGGACATCGCGATGCGCGTGTGGCTGCAGCCGGACCGCATGGCCCAGCTAGGCATCACCGTGCAGGAGGTGTCCGCAGCGATCCAGAGCCAGAACCAGAGCTTCGGCATCGGCGAAATCGGATCCGAACCCAGCCGCGAAGGCGTAAAGCAGACCTTCGTGGTCACCACGCAAGGGCTGCTCACCAAGCCGGAGGAGTTCGAGAACATCATCGTGCGCACCAACAAGGAAGGCACGGCGATCGTGCGCGTGCGCGATGTCGCCCGGGTCGAACTGGCCAAGCGCGATTACCAGGTCGCCAGCCGGATGAACGGCAGGACGGCAGCCACGATCGGGATCTTCCAGCAACCGGGGACGAACGCCGTGGAGACGGCCAAGGCGGTCCGGGCCCGCATGGAGGAGCTGAAGAAGCAGTTCCCGACCGGGCTGGACTACAAGATCACGCTCGACACCAGCCTCTTCACGCTGAACTCGATCGAGAAGGTCGTGCACACCTTCTTCGAGGCCGTGCTGCTGGTCGTCATCGTGGTGTTCGTGTTCCTGCAGTCGTTTCGCGCAACGATCATCCCGATCCTTGCGGTGCCGGTATCGATCGTCGGCACCTTCATCGGCATGTTCGCGCTCGGCTTCTCGATCAACATGCTGACCCTGTTCGGCATGATCCTCGCCATCGGCCTGGTGGTCGACGACGCCATCGTCGTGGTCGAGAACGTCGAGGTCAACATGACCAAGAAGGGCCTGTCTGCGCTGGAGGCCGCCAAGCAGGCGATGACCGAAATCGCCGGCGCACTGATCTCGATCGTGCTGGTGCTGGTCGCGGTGTTTCTGCCGGTCGCCTTCCTCGGCGGAGTGACCGGCACCCTCTACAAGCAGTTCGCCGTCACCATCGCCATCTCGGTCGTCATCTCCGGCATCATGGCGCTCACGCTCTCCCCGGCGCTGGCCGCGATCCTCATCAGGTCGCATCACGGCGAGAAGAAGGGCTTCTTCCGCTGGTTCGAGAACACCTTCGACCGGCTCACGAAGGGCTACGTGGGCACCGTGGCCCGCATCATCCAGGGCTGGCCGATCGCGCTGCTGGCCTTCGGCGGGGTGATCGTCGGCATCGTGCTTCTGTTCCGCATCATTCCGGGCAGCTTCGTGCCCGACGAGGACCAGGGCTACTTCTTCGTCGTCATCGAGGCGCCCGACACGGCGAGCCAAGGTTACGTCGGGGGCATCGTGCGCCAGGTCGAGGAGATCCTGGCGAAGGAGTCCGCGGTGCAGGACGTCGCGATGGTCAACGGCTACAGCCTCCTCGACAGCACGGTCCGCAACAACTCGGCCGTGGCCTTCCCGTCGATGAAGTCCTTCGAGCAGCGAACGGACAAGTCGCAGCTCGTGTTCGACGTGATCCCCCGCCTGAACAAGCAGTTCGCGCAGATCAAGGATGGTGTCGTGATGGCGGTCAACCCGCCATCGATCCCCGGCCTCGGCACGACGGGCGGCTTCGAGTTCTACATCCAGAACCGCGGCGCCGGCGAGACGCGCACCACGGCCGCGGCGGTCCAGAAATTCCTCGCTGCCGCCAACAAGCGCCCGGAACTGGCGGGCGTGACGACGACGTTCCGGCCGACCACGCAGCAGCTCTTCGTCGACCTGGACCGCAGCCGCGCCGAGGTCCTCGGCGTTTCGGTACAGGAAGCCTTCCAGACCATGCAGTCGTATTTCGGCTCGACGATCGCGGGCCAGTTCAGCCAGTCCAGCCGCGTGTGGTGGGTGATGTTGCAGGCCGACGCCAAGTATCGCGCCGACCCGCGCGACTTCGACAAGGTGTTCGTGCGTTCGCGCTTCGGCAAGATGGTGCCGCTGTCGGCGCTGATCACCGTGCACTACGTTGCGGCGCCGAAGCTGCTCGAGCGCTTCAACGGCTTTCCGGCGGTCAAGGTCACAGGCAACCCTGCGCCCGGCTACAGCTCGGGGCAGGCCCTCGCGACGATGGAGGAAGTCGCGCGCGAGACCCTGCCGGGCGACTTTGCCTACGCCTGGGCCGGCCAGGCCCTGCAGGAGAAGGGCGCAGGCGGGACGTCTGCGATCGCATTCATCGCGGGGCTGATCGTGGTCTTCCTGCTGCTGGCGGCTCAGTTCGAGAAATGGACGCTGCCTCTGGCTGTGCTGCTGACGGTGCCGGTGGCGATCCTCGGCGCGCTGACGATGACCTGGGCTGCCGGGCTCGAGAACGACGTGTACTTCCAGGTCGGGCTGATCACGCTGGTCGGTCTGTCGGCGAAGAACGCCATCCTGATCTGCGAGGTGGCCATCGAGCACGTGCACGCCGGCATGTCGGTGCTCGATGCTGCGCTGGAAGCGTCGCGAGCGCGGCTGCGCGCCATCGTCATGACCTCGCTGGCCTTCGGCCTGGGCTGCGTGCCGCTGGCACTGGCCAGCGGCCCGGGCGCCAACAGCCTGCGTTCGATCGGCACCGGCGTGATCGGCGGCATCATGGCCTCGACCTTCATCGCCATCTTCTTCGCCCCGCTGTTCTTCTGGATGCTCGAAAGCCTGAGCGCAAGAGTTGCCGGAAAGAAGGCGGCGGGGACCCATGGGTCGCATGGCGGCGGAGCACCCGCCGCGGCAGCGCACCCGAAAGGGGAGGTCGACTGACATGCGCAATCGTGCACGCGGTCCGCTTTCCTGCCCGCGCGGGGGCGCCGAGATGGCCCGTGCGGGCCTCGCCCGTACGGCCCTCTTCGTTGCTGCGATCCTCTCCGGCTGCGCGGTCGGTCCCGATTACGCCCGCCCGGACATCACCGCGCCCGACAAATGGCGCATCGACTACACCGAGGCTGCGGATGTGGCCAATGCCCGATGGTGGGAGCAGTTCGGCGACCCGGTGCTCGACGGGTTGATCGACGAGTCGCTGCGCGCGAATCGCGATCTGGTGATCGCCGCCGCGCGCGTGGACCAGTTCATCGGCGCGCTCTCGACGACGCGCTCGCAGTTCTACCCGCAGATCGGCTACAACGGCGATGCAAGCCACGGCCGCTCGAGCAGCGTCGGGCAGCCGCCGATTCCCGCCGGCAGCGATCCCTACTACACGCTCTACCAGGGAGCGCTCGGCGCGCGGTGGCAGATCGATCTGTTCGGGCGCGTTCGCCGCCAGAGCGAGGCGGCCCAGGCGCAGGTCTACGCAAGCGAGCAGGGCCGCCGCGGCGTCGTGCTCTCGGTCGTCACGAGCGTGGCGGCGAGCTACATCGGCCTGCGCGCGCTGGACCGGCAGCTCGAGATCGCACAGGCGACGGCGAAGAACTACGCCGACACCAGGCGGATCTTCGACCTGCGCCACAAGGGCGGCGTGGTGTCGCAGGTCGAAGTCGCGCAGATCGAGTCGCAGTACCAGCTGGCCCTCGCCGCGATTCCAAACTTCGAGCAGCAGGTTGCCGCGCAGGAGAACCTGATCTCGGTACTGCTCGGCCGCAACCCCGGCCCCATCGCGCGCGGGAAGACGATCGATGAGCTGGTGGCGCCGGCGATTCCCGGCGGCCTGCCTTCGACGCTGCTCGAGCGGCGCCCGGACATCCTGCAGGCCGAGCAGAACCTCGTTGCGGCCAACGCGAACATCGGCGTCGCCAGGTCACTGTACTTCCCGACCCTGTCGGTCACCGGCCTCCTCGGCTCGGCGAGCACGGCATTCGGCGATTTCCTCAGCGGTCCGGCAGCCGCATGGTCGGTCGCGGCGGGGCTGACCGGGCCGATCTTCACCTTCGGCGGCATCGAGGGCCAGGTGAACACGGCCGAAGGCGGGCAGCGCGAAGCGCTGGCGTTCTATCAGCAGACGATTCTGGGCGCCCTTCGCGAAACCAACGATGCGCTCGTCGGATCAGTCAAGTCGCGCGAGGCGGCCGAGGCGCAGACCCGACGCGTGGGCGCGCTGCGCGAATATGCGCGGCTGTCGCGCCTGAAATTCAACAACGGCTACGCAGGCTACCTCGAGGTGCTTTATGCGGAAAACGAGCTCTTCGGTGCCGAACTCACGTCGGTGACCGCGCAGGCCAGTCGTTACACGCAGCTCGTCAACGTCTACCGGGCCTTCGGTGGAGGCTGGGTCGGCGAGGCCGGCAAGCTCGCGCCTCAACCGCAACTTGGTCAGTTGCAGAGCAAGACGGAGCCGGCAGCGGCGCGCTGAATCAGGATGTCCTCTCCTGCAGGCCCGGCCGCCTCCCGAATCGCCGTGACCCCTCGCCCTCCTGCCAACGAGCAGCAGTTCCTCCGGCTCTCTGTCGAGGCCGCGATCCGCATCGGCCTGGTGGCCGCACTGGTCATATTCTGCTTCGACATCGCGCGTCCGTTTCTGGTGCCGATCGTTTGGGGCGTGATCATCGCGGTCGCCGTGTATCCGGGCTATCGCCCGCTCGAAGCGCGGCTTGGCAATCGCCGCGTACTGGCCGCGGCGCTGTTCACGCTGTTGATGCTCGCCGCACTGTTGGTGCCGTCGCTGCTGCTCGCAGGCTCGCTGATCAGCAGTGCGCAGGAGGTGGCGGCCACGCTGAAGGAAGGCTCATTCTCGGTGCCTGCGCCACCGGAGCGCGTGGCGTCCTGGCCGCTGATCGGCAGCGAGCTGTCGCGGTTCTGGCAGCTCGCCTCGGAGAACCTGGACGCGGCGCTGCGCGAGGCGGGCCCCGCGCTCAGAAGCGCCGGGCGCTGGATAGCAGATTCTGTCGCCACCGTCGGGATCGCTCTCGTCCAGTTCATCGTCGCCATCGTCATCGCCGGCGCGCTGCTCGCCCATGCGGCGGCGGGCGGGCGCGCCGCCCGCGCAGTCGCGCTGAGGCTCGCACCCGAGCATGGCCTCGGCTACGTCGAGACAGCGCAAAAGATCGTTCACAGCGTTACGACCGGCATCCTCGGAGTGGCGCTGCTGCAGGGACTGCTGGCCGGGCTCGGTTTCATGGTGGCCGGTGTGCCGGGGGCCGGGCTGCTCACGCTCTTGTGCATCTTCCTCGGCGTGATCCAGCTCGGCGTCGTGGTCGTGCTGCTGCCGGTCGCAATCTGGCTCTTTTCCAACGCCGACACCACGACCGCGGTGATCTTCCTCGTCTACGCGATTCTCATCGCGCCGCTGGACAACATCCTGAAGCCGATCCTGCTGGGTCGTGGCGTCAAGGTGCCGATGGTGGTGGTGTTCGTTGGAGCCATTGGCGGCTTCATCTCCCTCGGCGTCGTCGGCCTTTTCGTCGGTGCCGTGGTCTTCACCCTCGGCTACGGCCTCTTTCTGGCCTGGCTGAACTCGGACAGGCAGCCACACGAGCGGGACGCGTGAGGCAGGGATATCGGCCGGGTCAGAGACGCATGGTTCGGCCACCAGACCGCCCGCGATGTGCCCCGGACGATCGGATTCCCAAGGTGGCGGGCAGCAGGTCCCGCTTGGTCATCGGCCGAGTTTGATCGGCGCGAAGATCTGCTCGCTGTCGCGCCGGATCTGCAACGCGAAGTGCTGGCAGCGCGTTCCGTTTGCCCTGCGGATCTGGTCGGTGATGTCGACCGGCTTGCCGCTCACCGAAAGCACGACGTCGCCGGACTGGAAGCCTGCACGCGCCGAGGCAGAGGAAGCGTCCTGCGCCAGCAGTCCGTGATCGGCGTGCGTCTCCAGTTTCCCGGCGGACGTCAGCCGGGCCGCCTCGTGCGCCGGCTCAGGGAATCGGCCGCAACTGGAGTTCGTCGGCCGTCGCGTTGACGAAGCCGAACTTGCCGTACGCGGCCTGCGCACCGGGCGTCGCCAGGAACGCGAGGAAGCGCGCGGCATTCGCCTGCCGCGCTCCCTTCGTGAGCGCACAGACGGCATAGGCCACCTCGTCGCGCAGGCTGTCCGCAGGCGGCAGTCGCACCGCTTCCACCGCCTGGCCCGCGCGCTCAGCCTCGATGGCCTCGGTGATCCACACGATGCCGGTGTCGGACGTGCCGGCCAGGATTCTCTCCGGCGTCTCGCGGTGGTGCACCGCTGTGAACCAGTTGTTGGGCGTGGTCTGGCAGGACACGCATTCCTTGCCCCCTGAAACATGCTGCCAGAGGCCTTGCTTCTCGAGCACCCTGCGGCCATAGAACTGCATGATCCCTTCGTTGACCGGATTCGGCATCGAAGTACGGACATCGGCGCGCCTGACGTCTTCGATGCCCTTGATCTGCTTCGGATTGCCCCTGCCCACCATCAACACCATCTCGTTGTGCATGTAGATGGCGTAGCGATCGGCCAGCCCCGTCGACTTCAGCTTCTTGAGATGGCCAAGGTTGACCGACGCATACACATCGGGCAGGCCGGGATAGTCCTTGCCGCCGTAGGTCCATCCGCCCTTGGAGATGGCGTCGAGCAGCAGGCCGGGCGGCAGCGTGATCAGTCCGACGGCGAGGCCGGGGTTCTGCTTCCTGAACTCCCCGATGACATCGTCCATGGCGAAGAACTGGTTGCCCGCCAGCCACAGGATGACCTGCGCTTCCTGCTGCATCCGCCCGAGCGCGGCGGCTCCCGTCACGATCGTGCCGTCAGTTCGATACAGCTTGAGGTCGCTGTCCTTCTTGGGCGGGATGACGGCGTAGCCGGAAGTTGCCGCGGACTGGGCTTTCGGCGTTTCCGTCGCGGGCGCTGTCGCGCAAGCGGACAGAACGGCCGCCAGCGGCGCGACGGCGACGCGCAGAAGATTCCTGATCAAGTCGTTCTCCTCGTCGTGTGGGCCACCGCGCGCCGGGCGGCGAACATCAGGGACGCTGCGCCGCGCTGAACTCCGGTGTTAACCATCCAGGTCTCGCGGTCACCTCGGCGCGACTCCGCGAGCCGAGCCACGAACGCTCCCAAACCCGTCGGCCCCTGTCAATGGGGCATGGGCCAGATCGGGCTGCGTGAAGACGTCAATCGCCGCAACGCTGTAAATGATGGCGGTCCATGCCCCGGGCGTCATTGCGAGGCGTATGCTGCATGCGTTTTTTCGGCGGGTGCCAGCTTGGCGCCCCTCACCGGGTGTCCGACTCGTTCGACACACGCACGTCCCACGATGTCTCCCACCGACGCAGCCGGATTCGTTCAGATGCGGTCCGGGCGGCTGGCGCTATTCGCGTGCGGGCGACGAGGGGTTCGCGTCACGGCGCTTGCTGACCACGTACCTCTTTCACAAGGAGAAGCGAATGCGTTTGATTGCAAGGATTCTTGGCATCTCGGCCGCCGTGCTGCTCGTGGCTGGGGCGGCAGCAGCCCAGGAGGTGAAATTCTTCCGCATCGGCACGGGCGGCACGGCCGGAACCTACTACCCGATCGGCGGCCTGCTGGCGAATGCGATCTCCAGTCCGCCCGGCTCGCGCGAATGCGACAAGGGGGGAAGCTGCGGAGTGCCGGGGCTGGTCGCCACGGCGCTGTCGTCAAACGGCTCCGTCGCCAACATCAACGGCATCGCCGGCGGGCAGCTCGAGTCGGGCTTCTCGCAGTCGGACGTGGCCTACTGGGCCTACACGGGAACGGGCGTCTACGAGGGCAAGCCCAAGGTAGCTGACCTCCGCCTGATCGCCAACCTCTACCCGGAAAGCATCCACCTCGTCGCACGCAAGGGCGCCGGCATCAAGACCGTGGCCGACCTCAGGGGCAAGCGCGTGTCTCTCGACGAACCGGGATCGGGCACGCTGATCGACGCGCGCATCATCCTCGGCGCCTTCGGATTGACCGAAAAGGACGTCAAGGCCGAGTACCTGAAGCCCAACCAGTCGGGTGACAAGATGAAGGATGGCGCGCTCGACGCGTTCTTCTTCGTCGGCGGCTTCCCGGCCGGCGCCATCGCCGAGCTTGCCGCGGCGGGCGGCGGCATCGAACTCGTCAACATCGCGGGCCCCGAGATCGACAAGATGCGCAAGCAGTACGGCTTCTTCGCGACCGACAAGATCCCGGCCGAGACCTACAAGGACGTCCCCGCCGTCAACACGCTCAGCGTCGGCGCGCAGTGGGTTACGTCGGCCAAGCAGCCCGCCGATCTTGTCTACGGCATCACGAAGGCACTTTGGAACGCCAACACGCGCAAGCTGCTGGACTCGGGCCACGCCAAGGGCAAGGCGATCACGAAGGAAACCGCGCTGGAGGGCGCAGGCATCCCTCTGCATCCCGGGGCCGAAAAGTTCTACCGGGAAGCCGGCCTGCTCAAGTAACCTGACGCTCACCGAGCTTCGCAGAAGGCCGCGCATGCGGCCTTCTTGCTATTGCAGAGGGATTCGATGAACAGCCCGGCCACTCTCCCGTCCGACGTATCCCTGCAAGCTCTCGAGGAGAAATTTGATCCGGAGATGCGGTTCCGGCCGACGGTGCCCCCTGCGGTCTGGATCGTCGCGTCCCTGCTGATCGCGCTCTCTTCCTTCCACTACTACACCGCCGGCTTCGGACTGCTGCGCGAGGCTACGCACCGCGGCGTGCATCTCGCGTTCGTGCTCGGGCTGATCTTCCTCGTCTTCCCCTGGCATCGCGGCGCCTATGAGAGACAGCCACGGAGCGCGTGGTACTCACCCGGCGGCGTGCCGTTGTTCGACTGGATCCTGGCGCTGGTCTGCGCAGTCTCCGTCCTCTACATCCCGTACGTTTTCGATGACCTCGCGTTCCGGGTCGGCAATCCCAGCCTGCTCGACGTCGCGATGGGCACCGTGCTGATCGTGACGCTGCTCGAGGCAACGCGCCGGTCGATGGGCTGGCCGCTGCCGATCATCGCGCTCGTCTTCATGGTCTATGCGTTGTTCGGGCCTCTGTTTCCGGGGCTGCTCAAGCACTCCGGCGCCACGTGGGGCCAGCTAGTCAACCACCAATACCTGACCAGCCAGGGGATCTACGGCGTCGCCGTCGGCGTGGTCGCGACCTATGTCTTTCACTTCGTCCTGTTCGGCGTCGTTGCGACGCGCATCGGGCTGGGCCAGTTGTTTCTCGACGTCGCGGCGAGCATCGCCGGGCGCTACGCGGGCGGACCGGCCAAGGTGAGCGTGTTCGGCTCGGCGATGTTCGGGATGCTGTCCGGCTCGTCGGTCGCCAACGCCGTGACGGTGGGCTCGCTGACGATCCCGGCCATGGTACGGGTCGGGTATCCGCGCCATTTCGCCGGCGCGGTCGAGGCCGCCTCCTCCACCGGCGGGCAGATCACGCCGCCGATCATGGGCGCCGCAGCATTCCTGATGATCGAATTCCTGGCGGTGCCGTACCAGACCATCATCGTGGCCGCCATCGTGCCGGCGTTCATGCACTTCTTCGGCGTGTTCATGCAGGTCCACTTCGAGGCCAAGCGCCGCGGGCTGCGCGGCCTGACGCCGGAGGAGATGCCCAGGCTCTGGCAATCGCTGACGTTGCGCTGGCCGACGCTGATCCCCCTGCTGCTGCTGATCGGAATTCTGGTGACAGGCAGGACGCCCTACCTCGCCGCGTTCGTCGGCATCACCTCGTGCACGATCGTCGGACTCACGACGCGCGAGCGCGGCAACGGCGTGGCCAACTGGGTCGCGTTGCTGGGCCTGCACGGCCTGCTGCTCGTCATTGCCTTTTCCGGCCTCGACGCCTCCGTGCGCATCGGGCTGTGGGCAGGCGGAGCCTTGCTTACGATCGCCGCGTACCGCCTGGCCGGCCTGCGCGGGCGCATCGCGCCGGCAACGATGGTGGAAGTCTTCGAGACCGGCGCCAAGTACGCGCTCGCGGTCGGCGCAGCGGCGGGCACGGTGGGAATCGTGATCGGAGTCGTCACGCTGACAGGCGTCGGCTTCAAGATCAGCTTCATCATCACCAGCGCGGCGGCCTCGGTGGCCGAATTCCTCGCCAGCGCGCTGCCGGCATGGCTCGCGAGCTTGCAGTCGCTCACCCTGCTCGCGGCGCTGGTGATGACCGGGGTGGTCTGCATCCTGATGGGCTGCGGCATCCCGACCACCGCCAACTACATCATCATGGTCACCGTCGCCGCGCCGACGCTGGTGCAGCTCGGTGTCGAGCCCTTGGTGGCGCACTTCTTCGTCTTCTACTACGGCGTGCTGGCCGACATCACTCCGCCGGTCGCGCTGGCGGCATACGCGGCCGCCGGCATGGCTGGAAGCGATCCGTTCCATACCGGCAACACGGCGTTCCGGCTCGGACTCGGCAAGGTGCTGGTGCCATTCGTGTTCGTGTTCTCACCGGCGCTGCTGATCGTCGCCAAGGGCTTCACGCCGTACGACTTCACCGTGACCTTTGCGGGATGCGTGCTCGGCATCGTGGCCCTCTCGGCTGCGCTCTCGCGCTACTTCCTCACCGAAATGAAGGGATGGGAGCGATCGCTGGCGGTGCTCGCCGCGCTGCTGCTGATCGCGCCGGGCCTGCGCCCTACGCTCTTCGGACTCGCGGTACTGGCTCCGGTCCTGGTGAGCCAGGTTCGCGGCTGGCGCGGCGGGGGACGAGGGGCGCTGGCGGCCTGAACGCCGCTGGCCGCTTCGGGAGCGCTTGGAGCGCGAGAGACGGCCGGCCGCTTGCTATAGTCCGCCCGCTTCGCGGCCTGTCGCCTCTGATGAGGGTTGCCGGGGCCCGGTCACTCGGCTCCAAGCGGAGCCGCTCGGCAGGATCCGGCGCTTCGTTCGCTTCATGATCAAGCCGGATGACCGTACGCGGCCGAACTGCCGGCAGGCGGCAGTGCAGGGGTTAGCCGCAGCGGCGCGCTCGCTTCCACTTTCGCCACCGTCCCTGCCGGCGATGCACGCAGGCCCACTTTCCACATCCGTAGAGCAGACATGATGACGATTGAACGCGAGGTTTCCCGTCGGCGCACCTTCGCCATCATTTCCCACCCGGACGCGGGCAAGACGACGCTGACCGAAAAACTGCTCCTTTCCTCGGGAGCCATCCACATCGCCGGCACGGTCAAGGCCCGAAAGGCCACGCGCTACGCGACCTCGGACTGGATGCAGATCGAAAAGGAACGCGGGATCTCGGTCGCAAGTTCCGTGATGCAGATGGAGTACCGGGACTTCGTCATCAACCTGCTCGACACGCCGGGCCACCAGGATTTCTCGGAGGACACCTATCGCGTCCTGACGGCCGTTGACGCGGCCCTGATGGTGATCGATGCGGCGAACGGGATCGAGCCGCAGACCCGACGGCTGCTCGAGGTCTGTCGCGCGCGACGCATACCCATCATCACGTTCATCAACAAGTTCGACCGCGAAGTGCGGGACCCCCTCGCGCTGATCGACGAAATCGAGCAGGCGCTCGGGATGGCCGCCACCCCTTTCACGTGGCCGGTCGGCATGGGCACGCGCTTCCACGGCATCTACGACATGCGGCGGGACCGGATGAGGGTCTTTCATCATGACGGCAATGCAGGCGAAGCCCCTGTGCCGCACGAGATCGCGGCCCCCGAATGCGCGGAACGCTTTGGCGGCGAGTTTCAGCGGGCGGAGGAGGAAATGGGACTGATCCGGGGGGCGGGGTCGGTGTTCGACCTCGAGGAGTTCCGCGCCGGTCACCAGACTCCCGTCTTCTTCGGTTCAGCGGTGAACAGCTTCGGAGTACGGGAGGTTCTGGACGCGCTCGTCGAACTGGCGCCTGCGCCGACGGCAAGGCGCGCAGTACAGCGGGAAGTGCAGCCCGCGGAGCCCGCCTTCACGGCGGTCGTGTTCAAGATCCAGGCGAACATGGACCCTGCTCACCGGGATCGCATCGCGTTCGCACGGGTGTGCTCGGGTCGCTTCGAGCGGGGCATGCAGATCAAGGTGGTGCGCAGCGGCAAGACCATCCGGCCGTCGACCGTCGTGTCCTTCCTGTCCCAGCGCCGCGACGTACTCGACGTGGCCTATCCGGGCGACATCATCGGAATCCCGAACCGGGGCACGCTGCAGCTGGGCGATTCGCTGACAGAAGGCGAGGACCTGCAGTTCACGGGACTGCCATTCTTCGCGCCCGAGATGTTCCAGACCGTCGAGCTCGCGGATCCGATGCGCGCGAAGCAGCTGAAGCTGGGGCTGCGGCAGCTCGGGGAGGAGGGCGCCATCCAGGTCTTCCATCATCAGCGCGGCGGCCCGCTCCTGCTTGGCGCGATCGGCGCGCTTCAGTTCGACGTCGTGATGCATCGGCTGGAGCACGAGTACGGCGTGCAGGCGCGCATCGCTTCTTCGAACATCCGGATCGCGCGGTGGATAAGCGCCGAGGATCCCCGCGACCTGAAGGCGTTCATCGAACGCAACGCCCACCGGATCGCCTATGACGCGGTCGATGCTCCGACCTTTGTCTGCGAGTACCCGGGGGAGCTGTCGGTCACGCAGGAGCGATCGCCCGAGATCGCGTTCCACAAGATGCGCGAACACGCGGGACTGATCTTCCACACGGAACTCGCGGCCGCTGCGTAGCTGCCCGACGCGCCGGCGCCAGGGCGTTGCTAGCCCGGCGAACGTCCTCTCATGCTCCCGAGCGGTTTCGCGAACAGCCGGTTCTCGTGCTGCTCGCCGTAGACTTCGAACAGGGTCGGGCCCAGCTCCTCGTACCCTTGGCTCGCATAGAAGGCCAGTGCCCGGATGTTGCGGGACCAGCAAGTCAGCCATATGCCGTCGGCACCGGATGCGCGCGCCGCGTCCTCCGCATGGCGCAGGAGCAGTTTTCCAAGTCCACGTCCGGTGAAACGCTCCAGCACATACAGGCGCTCGAGTTCGGTAGGCGAGGCGTAGGGAACCCGCTCGTGTCCGGCCTGTGCGGTGAACTGTGCGAATCCGACGAGGTGACCATTCCTCTCCGCGACCAGGAAGGTGGTGGCTGCCTCGCCTATGCGCTCCACGACGGCCCGCGGAGACAGGGCTTCAAGCACCTCCCGCGCGAGCACCGGTCGGATGCCTTCGGTCGCGTAGGTGTCCAGGAATACCTGCGTTCCCAGCACCGCAATGCAAAGTGAGTCCGCCTCGTGAGCGCGACGAATGACGCTTTCGCCGCCTGGTCCCTCAGCCATGGCGCGCCCTTTTCATGTCGTCCGTAGCGAAGACCCGACATCGACCCGCGACGGATCGTCCTTCATAGAGACGCACGACTCGCCCCCGCCGAGTCAAGGAGCAGTCGAAGCTCGTGGACCGAATGGACGTCGAGCTTCGTATAGATCTTCTTGACGTGGTCGGCGACCGTCCATACGACCGGATTGCTAACGCGCCGCCGGCTCGGGCGGGAGAAACAGCGCCGGATCCACCGCGACGGTGTTGAGGTAGACCGAAAAGTGCAGGTGCGGGCCGGTGACCCGGCCGGTGGCGCCCACCTTGCCGATCGGCTCGCCCGCCGCCACGAGCTGTTCCGCCTGCGCGTCGATCTCGCTCAGGTGTGCGTACAGCGACAGCAGCCCCTGACCATGGTCGAGGATGACGGTGCCACCGGAGAAGAAGTAGTCACCGGTGTCGAGCACGCGGCCGGCGGTCGCTGCCACCACCGGCGTTCCTGTCGGAGCAGCGATGTCCATGCCCGTGTGCGGATTGCGCGACTGGCCGTTGAAGTAGCGGCGCAAGCCGAAGGAACTGGAACGGCTGCCCGGCGCCGGCTGCCGCATTGCCAGTGGCACCGCCGCCGAATCCGTGAAGGTGGCGATCACCTGCGCCAGCCGCGCACGCTCCCGCTCGTACCGCGCCAGGTCTTCCTTCGACAGGTCGACCGTGCTGGGCGGCACCTTCAGGTGCTGCGTGGCGTATTTCCTGGCGCCGACGCGGAGTTCGAGCGTCTCGGCCGCGCTGCCCGCGCGATGCACCTGCAGCCTGAGCTTCGCGCCGGCCTTTTCGGAAAGCGGGATGCCGACGAAGGCAAACCACTCGCCGCCTTCGCGCTGCACCAGCACGCGATGCTCGCCCACCCACGCGACCGGCGCCTGCTCGGCCGCGCCCAGACGCACGCGTGCCACGCCGCCCGGAACGCTCGCGACGCGCGGCAGCACGGTCGACGGCGCGGCCGCAAACGCGCGCGGCGCGAGCAGCGCGGCCCCCGCGGCAAGGATGAAGCTTCGTCGAGATTGCTGTGGCAAGAATGGACTCCCCGAGGACCGCCGCGTCGGGGCCGGTGCGGAAACATTGCGAGTGTGAGCTATGGGTCGATTTTGGCGTTTGCTTTCCACGTCTGCAAATCGCCGGGCGCGGTCCGCCAGCACGCATGGACATCGCCTCCGATCCTGATAGGCGCGCTCCCTCCAACGCCGTCGCGACGACTGGCCGGCTGCGCTCTGCCGCGCTTTCATGCGAGCGCCCGCCAAACCGAACGGCCGCGTTCTTTCCGCCACCCAGTGCGTGACTCCCAGGCCGTCACGGCGCCGGCCAGGCGAACGCCGATACCCAGCGTTGCAGAACTGAAATCCGGCGGATACCGGAGCGCGCGACGATCGCATCAGGTTGGCGGTGCACCGCACAGGTGACGCCGGGACAGCCGTACGCAGGAGTCGGGCATGAACGTCATTTCGATGCAGACCGCAACGCCATCCTGGTCCGGGCCGCGGTACCGAATTCACCGGTATCCGACGACATTGATCGATCGTCTCCAGTTGCGCGACGGGCGCAGCGTCACCATCAGGCCGGTACTGCCGCAGGACGTCGAGCTGCAGCGCGCCTTCGTCGCCGCGCTTTCGCCGACGATGCGCTACCGGCGCTTTCACAGCCCGGTGCACGAGTTGCCGGAGGCCACGCTGAACTACATGACCGATGTCGACTACGCCTCGCACATGGCGCTGCTGGCGACGACGAGCGTCCCCGGCGGACGGGAGACGCAGGTCGCCGAGGCACGCTGGGTCCGGCGCGAGCCGCCGGATTCAACCGACATCGCCGACTTCGCGCTGGCGGTCGCCGACGATTGGCAGCGGGCCGGCCTCGGCGCGCTGCTGCTCGGCAAGCTGTCGGACTCCGCCGCGGCGCAGGGGATCCGGCGCCTCAGCGGCGACGTGCTGGCCGACAACGAAGGTATGCGCAGGCTGCTCAAGCGAAGCGGCTGGCGCCAGGCGCCCGATCGCTTCGACGCACGGCTCGTCGTCGCGCAGCTCGACCTCGACGCAGCGTCCAACGACCGTCCCTCGCTGGCCGCCTAGCGAGCTCTGCGATGGTCGCCTGGGATCGCGCCGGCAGGTGGCAGCCGGGACGGCCGGGCGCGCGTCCAGCGGCAATCCAGGGCGAACGGAGCCGGGGCGTTCCTTGACCCGGACCGATGCAGACTTTGTGTTCCTTCCTTGCGACCGATCAACGCCGGACCCGGGCCCTGTACGAGAGTCTGGACCGAGCGTTGGGCGGGACCCTGCGCTGCAGCGTGACCGCGCGACCCCCGGCTTCCCGGTGAATTCATATAAGGTCGAAGACCACAGCGTTGCCTGCGGCGCTGGCCGATGCCCCGGCTCCTGTCGCCCAGGACCGGGTTCTGGTTCACCTGAACGACTAGCCCCATTGAAAGTGGAGATCCAATGCCTGCATCCATGCGCTCCCGCCTCTCCGCCATCGGCCGCGTGCCCGACGACATTCGCCTGGCTGCAGCCCAGCAGAAGAAGTTCGATACCGACAACACCGAGCGCAGCGTTGGCTACGTGATGCTCGACTGCTCGGGCACGACGATGGACCGCTATGTGGACGCCCCGGCGATCGTCTTCGTGGAGGTGTTCAAGAAGTACGGTCTCGAGATCGCCATGCCCGAGGCGCGCGCGCCCATGGGGCTGCGCAAGGACCTGCACATCAAGGCGATCACGCAGATTCCGTCGGTGCGCGAGCGCTTCGTGGCCAGGTTCGGCCGCGAGCCCGACCAGTCGGACGTGGACAGGATGTTCGCGGACTTCGTGCCCACCCAGATCAACCTGCTGCGCAAGGGGAACTACCATGAACTGCTCCCTGGCACCGCCGAGGTCGTGAAGGGTCTTCAGCAGCAGGGAATCAGGATCGGAGTCACGACGGGCTTCGTGCGCTCCATGCTCGACATCCTGCTCGAGGGCGCGGCCAAGCAGGGATTCGTCCCCGACACGTCCTGCGCCGGCGACGAGGTCGAGATGCCCCGGCCGACCGCTTACATGGTCATCAAGAACCTCGAGCGGCTTGGCGTGTACAACCTCCAGAACGCCATGCGCCGCACCATCAAGGTCGACGACACGGTCTCCGGTGCCGGCGAAGGCGCTCCGCTGTGTTGGCGGGTCGCGGTGTCGAAGTGGAGCAACTACGTTGCCGACAGCTGGGACGCGGTGAGGAAGATGAGCGCCGAGGAACTCGCCGCTCACGAGGCCGCGTCCAAGGAGAAGCTGGTCCGCGAAAGCGGCGCGCACTACGTCATCGATGACCTGCGTGACTTTCCTGCCGTGGTCGCTGACGTCAACGCACGGCTCGCCAACGGCGAGAATCCTTAGGGACGGGGGCCGGCACTTGCTTTGCCGGCGGCGAGGAAAGGCCGTCATCACTTGGCCAGCGGTGTCTCGATGTGGAGCGCCTCCAGCCACCTGCCGCTGCGCTTCACGTGGACCACCGACGCAACAATCCGCTCCGGGAGCTTCAGCCCGGCGCAGACGGCGTCCTGAGTCGCGGTGTACGTCATGATCACCAGGTCACTCGTCTTCATGGCCACTCTTTGATCGCTGCGATCGACGCCCTTCACCTCGCGATCAGTAGCGAGGTCCCTCAGGTGCTGCGCCTTGTCGGTCACGCCGCCGGAACTGATCCAAACAGCCTCGGCGACGGTGCTTTCCACAAACCACTTCCGGTCCCTGTTCTTCCACGCGGACCATCCCGCGTTTTCAGGCTCGACAATGCGGGCCTCGGTGCTATCGCCCCTTGGCGGACTCGATTGCCCGAAGGCGGAACCTGTCATGCCGATCGCGGCTACAAGGAACGCCGCAAGCCTCTTCATCTTCAGTTCTCGCCTGCGGGGAGGGGAATCGATAGTAGAGTGGAGCGCGCATGCAGCGCAGGGACAGCGGGACAGCACATGAATTCCGAGACGCCGCCTGCCCGACAGGCAGCCCAGTCGCGATGCCGTTACGGACGCGCGCATACCCGGCGATGCTGAACAGGCTCGATCGCCTGCCGTGGATCTGGTTGCTGCTCCTGGCGGGCTGGATGGCCATTGCCCCGATCTCCCCCGAGCCGCATCTGGTCGAGAAGTTGCGCCTTCTGGCCCAGGGCGCGCTGGTACGTCCGCTCGACATCTTCGACCTGGCCATGCATGCGGCGCCGCTGCTTCTGGTGGCGCTCAAGCTGTGGCGGCAGTGGCGCGCGCCTGGGCCCTGACGCACGTCGGCGGCAGCCGCCTGCGGGCCACCTCTGGCCGAGTGCGGCCCTCCGCCCTGCACAAGGCCGGATGTGGACTCAGCTGTTAGTGCCTCGCCCTGCGATCAAGGGTGGCAGGCGCAGTCCCGATGGCGTCATGCCGGGCCGCTGAGGCGGCGAATGCCGCGAGTGCGGCGATCATCCACAAGACGTTCAGTACGCCAGAGTTCCGTGCGAGAGGGCGGCAGCCCAGCCGCGGCGCTGGTGAATTCGCTGTGATCGTCGGTCCCGAAAGGGCAGGCAAGCGCCTGCGCGAAATCGAGGTCGGCTTGCGGCCGGACAGCGACCATCCGCATGCGGTCGCTTGTCGACCCGAAGCCGGCATCCGTTGCGTGCCCAGCCGGAGTCGCCTTCTGACTGCTCGGCGACCTCCCGTCAACCGGGCTTGTAGCAGATCACTTGCAGAGGGCGGGTGCGGCCTTCCTCGATGTTGCGCGCCGCATTCTTCGCCTTCTGCGCTGCCGTAGCGCCCATGAGAATGTGAATGCCGAGCGGCGGCAGTTCGCCCCGCTCGGCCTTTTCGATCGCCATCTTGTAGCCGGCCAGGTACTTGGCCCCGGTCTCCTCGATGCCGAAGTCCCTGAAACCCGCCCTGTCCAGGAGTGTCCGCGTCTCCTCCGGGGAAATGAGGTACGCGCCTGAACCGTCCTCCGACCATGGCACCGGGTGGTGCGGACTCCCTGTTGGTCCCAGGCCGTGCTCGGTGAGGGCGAAGAAGGCGCCCGGCTTGAGGACTCGATAGGCTTCCGCGAAGAATCGTGGACGATCCGGCACGTTCATTGTGACGTGCTGCGCATATGCCCCGTCGAAACTGGCATCCGGATACGGCAACTGCTGCCCATCGCCCAGCCGCACCTGCACCTGCTCGTCCATGCGCAGCAAGGCCGTCAGCTTGTTGGCGGCCTCCACGAAGGGCTTGGTGATGTCCAGTCCGCTGACCCGGCACTGGAACCGTTGCGCGATGTAACGGGCGGGGCCGCCCAGGCCGCAGCCGATGTCGAGTACGTGGGTGCCCGGCTTGATCGGAAGTCGATCCGCAAGTTCGACCGTCGCCGGGAAGCCGCGGGCGTGAAAGTGATCGACCGGGGCCAGGTCCTCGACGGTCAAGCCTTCAAGCGGCTTCGACGCCTTTGCGAGGGCGGAAACAATCAGGCCGTAGACGTCCCCGCGTCCCCAGTGGTCCGCGATCATGCTTGCCTCAGTCATCTCGCTCCTCCCTTTCGCGCGCCCCGCCACGGCTGATTGAGAATAAATGAGTTCAGAACTGTGTCCAGAGGTGAGGTGAGTGAAAGCCTGGAGCCGCAAGTCCGGAAACTGACCGTTGGCGAGTCGTCCCGGCACTCAATGGGCGGAACTGGGTTCGGAACAGCCACGCGGCCCGTCTACCGAAACGTCGGCCTTCGACCCGCCCGATAGTCAACGGCGGACCCAAAGACGACCGAAGGCCCAGACTCGCGCCCCTTGCGGACGACGGTGGCGCGCCTACTTCTTCCTGATGCTTTCGAGCAGTTTGCGGAAGGGCGCGGCAGCCTCGGCAACCGTCTTCTCCGGCCCGGTCAGCTTGAAGTAGAGGTTGCCGCCGGGATTTTCGACGATGGTGCCGAGAAGGCGATAGCCGGCCTTCGGCGGTCCACTGCCCATCTGCGGGCCACCGCCCATGTAGGTTCCCCTGACGTCGACGCTGGTGGCCGGCAATCCAGCCAGCGTTTCCTTCTTCACCGTGGCGGCGCCCTCGGCGGAACTGCCGTCCGCCTTGCGGAACTGGTCGATCCAGCGCTTCACGTTGGCGTCCGCCGGTCCGCCCTGGCCCTGGCCGAAGAAGAAGACTGCGAGTTCGGCAGGCTCCGCGTCGCCCTTGGCAGCGGGAATCGTGTAGGTCGCTGCGCGCATCGGTCGCTCGCCCTGTGCAGTCCACGCCTTCGGCGCGGTCCACGACAGGCCCGCGGCCTCGTCGGCCCCCGCAGGACCCGCAACGACGAGAAGCAGCAGGCAGGTTGCAGCGATTCGGTTCATGGTGGCTTCGCCCGTCCCCAGACGCCTTCGTGTGATGATCTGGCGCGCACGATACAGAAGGCCAATGCGACCGCGAAGAGGTGGCACCGGCGTCGTCAAGCGCGTCTGCTCGGCGGCGTACGCAAGGCTACTGGCGCCCGAGGACCAGGTGCAATGGCCCGATCCTGCGAAGATGACGCCAAGGACGCGCGAGATGCATGGGTTGTTGTTTCCGGAGCGCGGATAGGCTGGTCCCGGCCGTAAATCGCCGATCCACTTCAGGTCGCGGCACTCAGTTCCGCCAGGACCGCGCTACACCACTGCCGCTCCTCGCCAGGAACCAGTTCTAGCTGGCGCATCGCCTCGTCTCGATTTGCATCGCTCGCTTCCCGTTCGCCCGCACCTCGTTGCGCCAGGGCCAGCGCGGCAAAGCCAAAGAACTGCTCGAACGCAGGGGCGGCGTTCTTGCGGCACAACGCAATGCACCGCCGAGCGCTGGCCACGGCCTCGCGGGTCTTGCCCGCTTGCAACTGGCTCCGAGCAAGTCGATATTCCGCTCGCTCTTCTTCAAGCCATGTCCCGGCCAGCTTCCAGTACTTCAGGCCACCCTCTGCGGCGGTAAGCATGGCCTTGGTTTGTATGGCATCGCGATCGGGCTTGCCCTCCAGCGCGACGGCCAAGTTATTGCCCGCCACTGCCAGTGCTCGGAAGGCCGGAGAGCCGTCAGGCAACCCAGCCGCCGCCTGCTGCAACGCGCGCTCATAGGCGGCAATCGCTTGCTGCAGGTTGTTGTGAGCTGCGAAGGCCGAAGATGCCATCGCGAGAGCTGATACCCGAGCATCCGTCGGCAGTGCGTCCAGCGCTGTCGCATCCCCGGAGGCAAGGCGCATGGTCGCCACCGCCTGATCGATGAGCCCATCTATTTCCGGGCTACCCTCAGCGGCCGGCAACGCGCGAAGTCGCTCCAGCAGTCCAACGGCGTTCTGCCATTGACCAAGATGCTCACCATGAACGTGCACCAGAAGGCGCACGTACGGCGCGAATTCCTTGCCCGCCTGGATCAGGCCAACGGAAGCCGCCAGGCGGTCGGCCACCTCTTGTGGGCGATCTCCATGGTCGGCCCATGCGGCCCTCAGGAACAAATCGAGAGAAGTGCCCATGTCTGCTCAGGCCCGGTTGGTCCGATTTCGGGCAATTCTGCGGAGGGACCAGGACGACCGCAAGCGGCCGGAAAGCTTCCTTTGGGGAGTCGGCCCTGCGCGATCCCTTTTCGATCGAGCGACCCATCCAGCGTGGTCACCGGCCGTTCGCGCGCGTGGCGGGCTCAGCCGCGCATGTCGAGCATCAAGCCCTCCCGCGCGTCGGCGCGGCCCGCCAGCATGTCGCGATAGGCCTGCAGCGCGTCCTGCGCGCCAGGCCGCGTCACGATGCGCACCCAGCCGTGCTCGTGCACCTGGCCGATGAACTGCGCCCAGGCCTGCCCCATGCGCCGCTGCAGTTCGGCCGCGCCCCAGCCCTGCGGCGGCGGTGCGCTGCGCGCCTTCGCCTGCGCCGGCGCGAAGAACAGCACGGGGCGCGGGCCGGGGAGGTCGCGCGCCGAGCCGAGCGCGCTCCAGTGCGTGCCGCCGATGGAACTGCTGAACATCAGCGCGTCGGCGAAGTGGGAGTGGATACGGCGGCGCAACTCGGCGGCGCCGGCGAAGTCGAGGTACACCGTGGGCGTCTGCGGCTCGAGCGTGGTCAACTGATCGTAGGTCAGCACCGTGTCGTAGCAGCCGAGCGAGCGCACGAATTCGGCATGCGCGGTCGACGTGAGGCCGACGATGCGCGGGGCGCCCGGCATTCCGCGTCGCCTGGCCAGGCAGTACGCAGTGCCCTGCGCCGTCTTGCTCGATGCGCTGGACAGCAGCACCTGGCTTGCGCCGAAGTAGCCGTTGTCGGCCAGGAAGTCGTCGATGAGGAACGCCGTCACGAACAGGGGCCGCAGGACGGCCTGCAGCCCTTCGAGCTCAGGTCTCCAGCCGGGATCGGCATCGCAGAAGACGTACTGGTTGTAGACAGCGGCCAGCTCCCGCCGGTGTTCCGAGCCGTCCACGAAGCCCGAGGCCGCCATCTTCGAAGGCGCCACCACGAGATGCGTGCCCGCGGGGTAGTAGCCCCACACGCGACGGCCCGGCGCCACACCGTCGGCCTGCGATTCGGCGACGGTCGCGAAGCCCCATACCGGCAGGCAGCCGAACGCGGCGTCGCCTGCGGGGAAGAACTGCCAGTACTTCATCGCCTCGCCAAACGCGGCGTACGTGATGTTGTTGGCTGTGAGCGAGAACGCCTCCACCGCCAGCCGGACCTGGCCGGGCTCAAGCGGGCGTTGCGCCGGCGCGTCCGGGTCGGGGCCAAGATGGGCCTTGACCAGCTCGGCACGGGCGATGAAAAGGCGTTGGCCGCGTTCGGTCATGGCCGGGCTCCCTGAAGTCGTTGGGTGCCCGCATCTTCTCACCGCGCGGCGGGGCGTATAAGCGTCCCGCACGGGCGCTTGCGTGCCTGGCCGGCCCGGGAGCATCGTTCGCGGAAAACGGAGGCGGGATGAACAACGACAGCGTCGAGACGGACTACCTCATCATCGGCGCCGGCGCCGTCGGCCTGGCCTTCGCCGACACGCTGCTTTCCGAGACCGACGCGCACATCACCATCGTCGACCGGCGCGGCAAGCCCGGGGGCCACTGGAACGACGCCTACGCCTTCGTGACTCTGCATCAGCCGTCGTCGTTCTACGGCGTGAACTCGATGCCGCTGGGCAGCGACCGGCGCGACACCATCGGGTTGAATCAAGGCCTGTACGAGCTGGCCTCGGGCGCCGAGGTGGTCGGCTACTTCGACCGCGTGATGAACCAGCGGCTGCTACCCAGCGGCCGCGTCAGCTACCACGCACTGAGCAACGTGCTCGAAGACGGATCGATCGAATCGCTGCTGTCGGGGCGGCGCACGCAAGTGCGCGTGCGACGCAAGACGGTGGACTGCACTTACTTCAGCCCCGAAGTGCCGGCCACGCACACGCCCCGATTCGAGGTCGGCGCGGGCGTGCGACTGGTGCCGCCGAATGCCCTGCCGGGGTTGTGGCAGTCGGTCGAGCGTGGCGCGCCGGCGCCGCGGCACTTCGTGGTCATCGGCTCCGGCAAGACCGCGATGGACACCTGCGTGTGGCTGCAGCAGTGCGGGGCGCCAGCCGAGGCGATCCAGTGGGTGGTGCCGCGCGACTCCTGGGTCGTCAACCGGGTGGGCACGCAGAACGGACCCGAATTCTTCTTCGAGACCGTGGGCGGCCAGGCCGACCAGCTCGAAGCCTTTGCCAAGGCCACTTCCGTTGACGACCTCTACCTGCGCCTGGAGGCCTGTGGCGCGCTGATGCGCATCGATCCGCAGCGCAAGCCGCAGATGTTCCACTTCGCCACGCTGTCGCCCGGCGAGCTGGAGGTGCTGCGCCGCATCCGCGATGTCGTGCGCATGGGCCACGTCCATGCGCTGCACGCCGGCGAGATGGTGCTGCAGCAGGGTCGCGTGCCGGTGGCGCCCGGGACCCTGTTCGTCGACTGCACCGCCTCGGCCGTGAACTTCAAGCCCTGCGCCCCCGTGTTCGATGGCCGGCGCATCACGCCTCAGCTGCTGCGCCCACCGCTGGTGACCTTCAGCGCCGCGCTCACGGCGTACGTGGAGGCGCACTACGACGACCCCGAGCACCAGAACCGCCTGTGCTCGCCGGTGCCGTTCACGCATGCGCCGGAGGACTACCCGCGCACG
>Ga0224500_10000515_pt1 | contig 26337 bp, 16 predicted proteins | sample SF_Oct11_sed_USG_FD_168126 | JGI IMG/M metagenome (GOLD analysis project Ga0224500, IMG submission 168126) | Sediment microbial communities from San Francisco Bay, California, United States - SF_Oct11_sed_USGS_4_1 | ecosystem: Environmental > Aquatic > Marine > Sediment | place: USA: California... | reverse complement strand
GCGACGGTATTCAACCTTGGAGGAGGATCTTGACACTCTCCTGAAGACCGCAGTAGTTGCCTATCACCGGCTCGGGCATAACACCGGCATTGTCCCCATCGCCGGCCTTGGCTGGACTCGGCTGCCCGTTTTCAAAGCACGCAAGTTCGCGTGTCGCAGCCTCAAGGGGCGTGGCGCCAGAACGGGGCTTCGCTTGATCTACGCGCTGGATGTTGAGAACAATCGAATTGAACTGATCGAGATCTACTTCAAGGCCAACCAGGAGAATGAAGACCGGGAACGTATTGGGCGATACTACTTAACGCGAGCCTGATAGACCATTCCATCCAGGTCGCAGCATTCTGACACTGCCCCGTCGAGAACAAAGAACCTGGGGTCCCGCTCGAACCGGTGAACCCGATACAGGTGGTACTCCTCCGGGCGCACCTCGGAAACGCGCAGCTCGTTTCGCGTCACAAAGAACGGCTGCATGGCGCCCGCCCGCGTGGTCTTCACCTCGATAAGCCGGTCGTCTCCGGATTCTTCAAACGAACGGACATCGTAGCCCAGGTGGTCGCCTCGCGTTGCCGACACGTGTTCAATCCGCTCGGCGAGCCGCTTCTTTCCAGCCATCCATAGCCGCTCGTGTTCATAGTTGAGGACGAGGTGCTCACCGGCAAGACCGAGGGAGCGGTTGCGTTCCTCGCGTCCGGCGTAGTCGATCACGGGCATCGGCCCGCGGTCTTCCCGTAGCTGTCCCACACCGCCCTTTGGCACTCGTCTGGGCCCGAACTGCGGAGGCGGAACCTTGATGGAGAGAATGTCCTTCAGCGTTGGCATATCACGGGCGGGTGCGTCCGCCACCATCTGCAGCAAGTGGCGCAACGGCTGGGACGCTTCCAGCCTTTCGACGATCACGTCACGAAGGAGGTCCTGATAGTTGCGCCGGGGTTTGTACCCGTCGATGTAACGGCAGCCAAGTTCGATCAGGACCGCGCTGATGTTCTCATGCTTGAATTCAATGGAGCCGCGGCTGCGGCTGATGATCTTCTGCAGGTTACGGTTGTGCTCAGCCTTGTTGAAGGTCTCTCCCCGCAACTCCGCCTCGAGCATCTCGAAGTAGTCCGAGACGGCGGCTTCAACTTCTTGCCGTGTCCAGTCGTTCAAGCCAGTGGCTCCTTGCCACTCCTGACCCTGAAGGGGTGGTTCTCCGGGATGAACCCTTCGCGGCACTCGAGACATCGCCACGACACAGCCATCGGCATACACCCACCCAGCACCACCGTCCCCTCGTCCAGTTTCTTCCTCAACTCCGGAGACATCGCGGGCAGGCCATAAAATATCCGTGCGATCCTGGGCGATCCGCACCTCGGACACTTGTCCGGCTTGCTCTTTACGATCGTGTCATGCCGTTCTTCCCGGTTCATCGCACCCACGACTCTACACCCCTGCAACCAGGGCGTCCAGAAAGGCAGAGTTCGGCCTCCGTTGGCCTACCGGATTGATTGGAACGGGCGCGCGGACTCGCGCGGGCTACTTGCCACACCCCTAACGTATCCTGGATAGAGCGCGAGTCAGCAACCAAAGGAAGGCGGCAGCAGCAAGCCAGATCGCGCCAAAGAGGAGAAGATTTGATCCGATGGCCTCACCGATCGACGACTTCCCACGCACGATTTCAGTGACAGCAAATCCAACGGCCATGGTCGCTGCGGGCACTCCAGCTCGCACCAGGCATTTCTGAACTGGCCAACCCATTTCCTGGCCTCCCAGTCTGAGACGGTCGCTTCGATTTCTTCGCGCGTCCAGTCGTTCATGCCCACTACGCCAGAATCGCCCCTACTTTACCAGAGAGATCTTGCGCGTGTCTTCAAAGCCTCTCGCTTTGACGTGACACAAGTAGATACCCGACGGCGCGGGGACCCCGCGGTTGTCGATACCGTTCCAGGTGGCCTGCTGCGGACCCGCGCTGAAGTTACCGTTGGCCAGCGTGCGTACGCGTCGGCCGGTAATGTCAAAGATCTCGACGGTGACATTGTCGCCGCCCTCGGGCACGTCGAACGTGATCGTCATCGAGGGATTGAACGGGTTGGGCACGGGATCGTGAAGAACGAAACGCGCGGGTACGGGGCTATCATTAATACCCGTGGGCACCTCGCTGATGGTCAGGTTGATGCCGATGAGGTCCCCGAGCGTGTTGGGCGACGTGGTATCGAGACGCAGTTCGATCACGTCGCCAATCTGAACCGGGATGCCGGCAATTACGCCCGCCCCCCCCGTCCCGGCGGCGAAATTCATCGGGCTGCTGCGCGTGAAAGGATCCCCGGAATAGAGACTGCCGACGGTCAGTAGCGAGCCGTTATGCAGCGGCGACCAATCGACCGCGCGGCCGATGTCCCGCGTCAACCAGGCAGACCCGGCAATGTCGACCGAGCCCGCGACGGGACTTGTCCATATGACGTTGGCGTCTCCCTGGCTGGGACCGTTCGCGGGATCCGTGGTGTGCACAACAACATCCCCCATGAACCACTCAACCACCGGGTCGGGATCCATGACCGCCTTGAACCACGCCGGCAGATACTCCGCGGGCGCCGCTTCGCCAACCGCCCATGCCGGCTGAGGAAACCCCAGGCCCAACTCCTGCCACGCAGCAACGCCGGGCAGGGCATTGCTGCCCTCCCGATACGTCCACGGGCCGTTGGGATTCGACAGGTCGCTCCAGTCGGCCGCCAGGTCCCAGGTGGATGCAAGACAAGGAGAGGCCACTACGAGGATCAGGATGCATGCCATCGCGCGCATCGCGGGTTACCTCCTGTTAACGACCACCGCTATTAGGCCTCCGGGTTGGAAAGTGGTCTCAAGTTAACGATAAGTTTGGCATGGCGCGCACCCCGTTGAAAGCCGTTTGCGAGTGGAGTATCATTCGCGGCTTGGCGAAGTGCCACTTACTCAAGGGAAGGTGCCGCATGAAACGGTTTTCTGGACTCGCATTGCTCCTGGTTGCATTGCTCGCAGTGGGTTGTGGAGGATCGGACAGCCCCGCCGGACCCGGCGGTGGTGGTGGCCCCATCGGAGGTGGCGGAAATTCGTTTACGGCCACCGTGGATGGCCAGCCGTTCAAGGCCGACGTGGGCACCATCCAGGTCACCGGCAATACGCCCGCGACGCGCCAGGGCACGCTGGCCATCTCAGGATTTCAGACCTCAACCGGCGTCGGGCTCACGCTCATCATCTCGTTCTTCATCGGACCCGCCACGCAACCGCTGGGCGTTAACACCGGCACCAACCCCGGCGGAACCGGATCGGTGCTCATGGCCCCGGACATCTGGATGACACCACTGAACGGTCACGCGGGTTTTGTCACCGTGACCGCGCGCACCGACAAGCGCATCGCGGGGACGTTCAACTTTACTTCCGACGGTATTCTGCCCGGCATTGTTCCCGCATCGCGCGTGGTGACCAATGGCAAGTTCGACATCACCATCGACACCGGTCTGCCACCGCTCCCCAGCGGGGTTGGTAGCACCGCCATTGCGAACATCGGCGGCCAGCCGTGGAACGCGGCGACCATCGTGGGCCTGCATCCCGGCGCGGGCGTGTTCAGCGTCAACGCCAACAACACGGAGTACTCGGTCACACTCGTGACTTCCACGCTGGTCTCGGCGGGAAACACCTACGGGATTCCGTCGCAGATGGGGATGACGATCACGCACGTCGGCACAACCGATTCGTGGTATGGCGGCGTCGGTGCGGATGTCGGCAGCGTGACCATTTCGACATTCGATGCGAACCGGCTGGTCGCTTCCTTCAGCGGGACGTTCCAGCCAATCGGCACTGCGGTCGGCACGCTCACCGTCACCGGTGGGGCGATCAACGCGTATCTGGAGTAGCCGGCGCGCGTCCGCGCGGGACTGAGGAAGCAAACGCACGGTGAGGCCATCCTCACCGTGCGTTCGTGTTTCTAGTCGAAGATCTTCTTGGTCTTCACGTACGCCGTACGGGCCTTTCGGCCGCGGCAAGTAGCAGCCGTCGGGCAACCGTCACGCGCCAGCCTTCCACTGCATCGCCTGGTAACGGTCGATCACCGCGCGCGCGTTGAACAACAGGCGCTCCTTGCCCAGGCGCTGGTCGAAGCCCGCGTTGCGCACCACCTCCAGCACGCCCGGGTTGAGGGCGCACAGCCACACCACCGTGCCGCGCTCGGTTGCCCGATGCTCGGCTGCCATCAGCGCCTCCAGCGCGGAGTACTCCAGGTCGGCGACGCGGCTCAGGTCCAGCGCGACCACGCGCGGCGAGTACCTGGCAACCAGCTCGTTTATCTTCTCGCCCACCCTGCCCGCGTTGACAAAGAAGATGCTGCCCTCCGGCCGCAGGATCAGCAGGCCGTCAAAGGTCTCGTCGTCCGGATGCCGGGGCGAGAGCGGCCGTAGCACGTCGGCGCCGCGCTTGCGCCCGATCACACTGACGCGCGGATTCGCCGCCCGGCTGGACAGCCCGATCAGCGACAGGATGATCGCCACCACGATGCCCTGCAGCGTACCGAACAACAGTACGCCCAGTGCCGCCGCGATCGCCCACCGGAACTCCATCTTGCGCACCTGCCGGATTGCGTGGAACTCCCCCGGCCTGATCAGGGGAATGGAATAGGCGATCACGATCGCGGCGAGCGTCGCGTTTGGCATCAGGCCGAGGACCGGCGCGAGCAACAGCATCGTCCCCAGCGCGACGCCGGCGGTGACCATCGAAGCCACTTGCGAACGCCCCCCGACGGACCTCACCAGTGCGGTCTGCGACGTGCCGCCACCGGCTGGCATGGAACCGAACAGCGCGCCTACGACGTTGCCCGCACCCGTGGCCACCAGCTCGCGGTTCGCCTCGACCGGCGGATCGTCTGTCCGCGCAAACGCGCGTCCGGCGGCAATGGTCTCCGCAAAGCTCATCAGCGCGATGCCGATGGCACCAGGCGCCAGTGTTGCGACCAGTTGCAGGTCCGGAAGTGTCAGCCGCGGGAAGCCTGGTGGGATCAGGCCAACCGTTGAGACACCGCGTGCTTGCAGGCCGAAGAACCACGAGGCGGCGATGGCGCCGCCCACCGCGACCAGCGGCGCCGGGGAACGCGGCCACCGCCGCTCCATCACGATCAGCACGGCAAAGGTCACGGCGCCCACGGCCAGCGTGACCGGCGAAGCATCGGGCAGCGCGTGCGCGAGGGAGTACAGGTCGTGCATGAACCCATGCTTGGCAAAGTGTACCCCGAGCACCTTCGGCATCTGGTCGAACACGATCACGACGCCAATGCCTGCCTTGAAGCCGGTTAGCACCGGGGAGGAGATGAAGTTGGCCACGAAACCGAACCGCAGCAGCCGTGCCGCCAGCAACATCATGCCAACCAGCGCGGTCAGCGTGGCGGTGGCCGTGACGAGCTTGGCCGGGTCGCCGTCCGGCACCGCGATACCCAGCTGGGTGCCGCACAGAATTGCCAACGTCGTGGTGGAGCTGACGCTGAGGACGCGCGAAGTGCCGAGCAAGGCGTAAACCAGCATCGGCACGAACGCGGTGTACAGACCCACCTGCACCGGCAGGCCGGCGACGGTCGCGTATGCCATGGCCTTGGGCAGCACGACGGCCGCGGCCACGAGCCCTGCAATGATGTCGAAACGTGGTTCCCCCGTGCCGGGCGGCCGGGTATTTTTCACGTTCATGTGCCTTCTCCTGCGGCTTGCCTGGCGCTCCCTGCTCTCTTACACCGGCTGCCAGGCACCCAGTGTGGCACAATCCGGATTCCTCGCCAACTTCCTCGCCCTCCCCGTGCTCGCCGCTGCGCAAACCCCCGAGCTCTCCTACCGCCTTGAACTCGTGCGCCGGTACGCCCCTCACCGCGGCGCGTCCCGAACGGTACCCGGTTGTGATCACACCCGCGCCGGGCGCAACGAGACTGCTCGTCGCTCCAAGCGTCGCGCGAGGGGTGACAGGTCACTCTCGTTCGCAGCGAATCGGCGTGAGTTCCGCCGTGATCGAGTCGAAGGTGGCGCACCACCCGTGTTTCACCGCGCCCGTCACCACCAGGTAGCGGGCGGCCGAGGTGAGCAGCAGCGGCCGCTCGACCTCCGGGATGACGGTTCCGTCGGAGCCCGCGATGAGCCACCGGTGATAGTGGCCCATGAACAGAAACGCCTCGGGCACAGCGCTGAAGCAACGGGGAGCCCGGCTCAGCAAGTCGGACATTTCACCGATATGCCACAGGTCCGGAATACTCGTGGGGTCACGCCAGGGTTCGATATGGCTGAATCGGCAGTTCTCCAGGACGAGATGGGGCTCCAACCGGGACGCAAACTCGAGCAGATCCGGTTCGGCCTCATTGCGGATCTCGTCTGACACCTCGTGGCTCAGGCCGATGTCGTGGTTGCCCCACACGCCCACTGCTCCCGCGTCGCGGAGAATGCGCGCCACGTCCCCACCCGCTTCCCCGCGCCGAAACGTCTCGAAGGCATCACCCAGCGTGACCACCTGCTCAACGCCCGCCTCCCGAAACTTCGCCAGGGCGTTGTTGAGCGGTGCTATCGCGTCGTGAATATCGGAGAGAATTCCAAACAGCACACCGTGCCTCCTACGCTCCCGCCAGCGCCGCGTGGAGTTCGAGCGCGGCCACGTGGAACGTCTCTACGTGTGGGATCCCGAGAGTATGGTACAATAAGCAATCTCGGGGCGCGCAGCTGCGTTGGACGTCGTGGCTGCTCCATGCGCTACTCACTTGCCAACAGCCCCCTTCCAGCCCGGAGGACGACCCCATGAAACGATTCGCCCTGCCCTTGCTTTGCATCCTGCTCCTTGCACCGCAAGTGCCACCGGCTGCCGCGGCCACACCCGCGCACCTGTGGAGCCAGCGTCTCGGCGGTACGGACAACGACAGCGGATTCGGGATCGCCACCGACGCATCCGGCAACGTGTACTTCACGGGGGCCTTCGAGGGAACAGTGGATTTCGGGGACGGCCCGGTGATGAGCGCCGGCCTCACCGACGTCTTCCTGGTCAAGTACGACGCCGCCGGCACATACCTGTGGAGCCAGGCCTTCGGAGATCCGGGCTTCGAGAGCGGAATCTCGGTTGCCACCGATGCCTCGGGTAACGTGTTCATGACGGGGTACTTCGACGGGACGGTGAATTTCGGGGGCGGGCCACTAGTGAGTGCGGGCGGCTACGATATCTTCGTCGCCAAGTACGGCCCCGACGGGACGCACCTCTGGAGCCAGGGCTTTGGAGATTTCGATGACGACATGGGTTACGCCGTGGCCACCGACGCCTCCGGCAACGTGATCGTGACGGGGCACTTCAGCGAGGTGGTGGACTTCGGAGGCGGGCCGCTGGTGAGCAACGGCTTCAGCGACATCTTCGTCGCCAAGTACAGCCCCACCGGAACGCACCTCTGGAGCCAGGCCTTTGGGGGTACGAACTTCGACGATGGAAACTCGGTTGCCACCGACGCCTCTGGCAACGTGTTCGTGACCGGGTCCTTCTGGAGCGTCGCAGACTTCGGGGGCGGACCGGTGCTGAGCGCCGGCTTCAACGACATCTTCGTCGCCAAGTACAGCCCCTTGGGAGCGCACCTCTGGAGCCAGACCTTTGGGAACGGCGGCAGTGACGTCGGGAGGTCGGTTGCCACCGACGCCTCCGGCAACGTGTTCGTGACAGGGCATTTTTCAGGGACGGTGGACTTCGGGGGCGGGCCGCTGGTGAGCGCCGGCTCCAACGACATCGTCCTCGCCGGGTACAGCCCCACCGGGACCCACCTCTGGAGCCGGCGGTTTGGAGGCACGAGCAGCGACTCCGGGAACTCGGTCGCCACCGACGCCTCCGGCAACGTGTTCATGACCGGGATCTTCCGGGGGACGGTGGATTTCGGGGGCGGGCCACTGGTGAGTGCCGGCGACTACGACATCGTCATCGCCCGGTACGGACCCACCGGGACCCACCGCTGGAGCAGGCGTTTCGGGAGCAACGGCCCGGACAACGGACGCTCTCTTGCGACCACCGCGTCCGGCAACGTGCTGCTCACCGGGGACTTCGGGGGGACGGTGGATTTCGGGGGCGGGCCGCTGGTGAGCGCGGGCTCCGGTGACATCCTCGTCACCCGCTACGCCGGCAATCCCCTCGAACCCGTGATCACCAGTATCGCGGACATCGGCAACGACCAGGGCGGCAAGGTGAAGATCCGCTTCGAACGCTCGGGCGCAGACGACGCACTCGCGGGTACGCCGGTCACCCGCTATGCAGCCTTCCGGCGCGACGACGCACCGCCGGCCGCGGTGGCACCGGGTGAGCGCGTGCTCCTCGAGGACGGCTGGACGCAGGTCGGCTGGGTGGATGCGTTCGGCAACAGCACCTACGGAATCGATGTGCCCACGATCGGAGACTCCACGCAGGCGCTGGGCCAGTACTACTCCACGTTTCTCATCCGTGCCGCCACAAATGTGCCCACGGTGTACTTCGATTCGCCGGCCGACAGCGGGTATTCGATCGACAACCTCGCACCGGGTGTGCCCGGAGGTCTGCTCTACAACAGTGGCGTGCTCTCGTGGAACGAATCGCCCGCGGCGGACTTCGACTACTTCACGGTCTACGGCGCTAACGTGGATGACTTCGGTTCAGCCACGATCGTGGACTACACCATCGGCACCGGCATGGATGTGACCGCGTCGCCCTGGGTCTACTACTTCGTCACCGCGACGGACTTCTCGGGCAACGAGGGCTTGCCGGTGAAGGTGAACACCGCCTCCGGTGTGGGCGGAACGCCGCAGTCATACGTGCTCTCGGTGTCCAACTACCCCAACCCGTTCAACCCCCGCACCACGGTGAGCTACACGGTGCCTTCGCGTGGCAACGTGACCGTGGCCATCTATGACGCGCGCGGAGCGCGGGTGGCGACACTGGTGGAGAACGAGAGTCGCGAAGCGGGTGCGTACCGAATGGAATGGAACGGGCGCACGGACGCCAGCGTGGCCGCGAGTTCCGGCGTGTACTTTGCGCGCATCGAGCACGCGGGCCTGGTTCGCACGAAGAAAATGGTGCTGCTCAAATAGCGGCGAGCCGTTCTAGGCCGACTTCCGCTTGCGGATCACCAGGTCCACTTCGCAGTCGAGGATGTGGAGGAGCGCGAGGAGTTGACCGAAGGACTTGCGGGTGTTGGTCTGGTCAACGAGCCGGTAGAACTGCGTGGCCGAGGTACCCAGGCGCCGAATGATCTCGCGCCTGCTGAGGGGGCTGGCCTTGAGGCGGTTCTGCGCCTCCAGGGTGAGTCTGTAGATGATGGCGTCGCGCAGGTACTCGGGATCCTCATTGTAGTCCAGCACCTGCTCGGCATGGATAGTCCCCTCCCGGCCCGACTCGAGGACGTATGTGAACCCCTCGCGCCCGAGCTCCTCGTCCACATGAACCTCGCGGACGAGATCCCCGGTCTTCGGGCCCTTCTCGGTCTGACCGTAAGGGTACACGTAGGTCCGGCTCCCCATCCGCACCTCGAAGGCCTTCTTGCGGTTGTTGTAGCTGACGGTCCGAATCTTCACAGCAGACCCTCTTCGTCCAATTCGCGAATCAACCGAAGGATCTTGGCAGTTGGCTTTCCCTTCATGGGAAGGCCGTTCTGGAGGTCCCACTTCAGGACCAGTCGGCCCTTTCGGTACACATGAACATGACGTGGCGTATGATCGCCAGTCCATGTGACAAACACGTAGTTCCCCCGCCGCACCTTCCCCACAAGACGTAATGTTACCTCTGGAGGTACCACTTGTCAATAGGGGACCGTGGCTTTCGCTATACCACAGTTGGCAGGGGTATCTTTGTGAGTTCGCTACCTAATGCGTGCTTCGAATTCTACGCAATCGAGGTCAAGAACATCAGGGAGTGCACCGCTAAGCATGAAGAATTTTGGATCATCGTCAATGCGATGAACTCGGTAGATATGATACTCGTGCCGACGCATCGGCACGAACGCGGTGTACATGATGCATTTGCATCATTCGGTGACCGCCGCGTGACGAGGGTTTGATTCCTCGGTCATAATAGTGTGGGTCACCCCGTGTGACCTGGCCATACGTATCCAACCCCCTTGGGATGCGGCCGTACGTCCAGCAAAGAGGAGGCGCCATGAAACCGCGCGCCTTGTGGACCAGCCGTGTTTCTATTCTTTTTCTGACCGCCGCGATGATGACCATCGCGGCATGCTCCGACGATTCCACGGTGGCACCGGCACCAGTCCCACCGACCAATGACCGCTACGTCAACCAGGCCACCGGGAGCGACGCCAACAGTGGCTCGGCGGGGTCCCCCTGGAAGACCATCAGCCATGCCGTCGCCACCGCGGACAGCATGATCACGATCCGGGTTGCGCCCGGAACCTACAACACCGCAAGCGGCGAGACATTCCCCATCACCATGAAGGAGGGGCAGCGGCTCATCGGTGACGTGGCGAACAAGGGCGCGGGAACGACGCCCACCCTGATCCAGGGCGAAGCGGCGTACACGCTTGGCATGATGGAAGGAACCGCCGTCATTGGAGCCGATGACACACATATTGCGGGTTTCTCATTCGACAATGACACGCATGCACTGGGGTACGGCGGTATCCTGGCGGATGGCGTCCGGATGGAGATAGACCACAACACGTTTCTCAACCCCATGTACGTCGGTGTTATCGGCGGTAACGGCGCCGACCTGGACATCCACGAGAACATCTTCCAGACGCCGTACTACGGGGTGTGGGCAGAGAGCGCCGGGGTGGTCGAGCTGCGGGACAACATCGCGGGCGGATACTTCACCATACGTGCCTACGGGGCCGCTGATCTTACTGTGCGGAACAACACGATGAACAACGGCACCGGGTGCATACAGTGCGGTGGCCCGCTGATCGCGATCGAGGAGAATTCCTTCAACTACACCGGGAACTACGGCGCAATCTCGGTCGACAGCGGCTCGCCCACGATCCGAAACAATACGTTCACCGGCAATGCAGCACTCTATGTCGAGTACGCAGGCAATCCGGATGCGGGCACCGGTGCAATCCCGGGAGGCAACAACTTTTCCGCCATCACCGGTCCCGCGGTGAAGCACACGGGCACCGGAACGGTGATGGCGATCGGAAACACCTGGGCGCACGACCCGCCGCAGGAGGGCGTCGACTACACCATCACGGGTGGCGGAACGGTTGTGACGCAATAGCTCCGCATTCACAAGGACAGGAGGCCTCCCATGGCATCCCGCATTCGCTTCTCGGCCGCGGTGTTTCTACTCCTTCTCGCCGGCACCGGCTTCGGGCCGCCCGCCCGGGCGCTCACCGTCATTCCCTCCCACGACTGGAGCGCCGCGTTCGGTGACCAGACCGCCCACCAGCGGGCGTACGCGGTGGCGATGGACGCCAGCGGAGCCGTCTACATGGCGGGGCCGTTCGTTGGGACCGTGAACTTCGGTGGCGGGGATCTCATCGCCGCCGGGTACGGAAACAGCGATATCTTCCTCGTGAAGTTCAACTCGGCGGGCGCACACCTGTGGAGCCAGCGTTTTGGCGACGCGGGCTCCCAGACCGCGGTATCGCTCGCCATCGACGCCAGCGGGAACGCGTACCTCACCGGATACTTCGACAGTACCGTCAACTTCGGTGGAGCCGACCTGACGTGCGTCGGCTTCAGCGACATCTACATCGCCAAGTTCAGCACGACGGGAGTGCACCTGCTCCCGCGCCCAGCGTGACTGACTTGGCCCCCGTCGACCAGCCGCTCGCCATGGCGTGCTTGACGCGCATGTGCGGGAAGTGCGGACCGGTGAGCTTCTCCCAGACGTCACCCACCACGAAGATCTCGGGGCGGCCGGCACCGATGACGGGGATGCGGACCGGCTTCCGATCCGTCCCGGAAAGGAACGCCGAGAATCACGGGGAAAGTGACATCCAAAAAGGAACCAGGACGGCGGGTGGAAGACGGGCTGGTGCCGGCGGGCACCGTGGACGCGCTCGGTGGACTACAGACCCACCAGTTCCGCGGCCAGTTCCAGCGCGTCCGTCGGCCAGTACGCCGGCGGCCGGGGCCAGTGCACACCCGGTCCGGCTTCCAACCGGCAGTTCAGCACCGTCTCTCGCCATTGCTGCGGGATTGCGTCGAGGCCGTGCACCGCTCCCAGCAGTGCGCCGCAGATGGCGCCGTTGGTGTCCGTGTCGCCACCGTGCGATACCGTCTCCACCATCCCCTCCTCGAGCGACTTCGCGTACAGCAACTCGTATAGCGCGTTGTGCAGGGCAATCTGCACCCGGCTCATGTTCGTGGTGTAGTCCCGCGGGGGTTCGGTCTTCGCCTGCGTGATGGCCCACATCAGGGATGCGTCCACCCCCATCGCCTTTGCCCGCTCGAGGAGGCGCTCGTACACCTTACGCGCCTCCAGCCCTTCGCGGATCGTCTCGGCAATCGCCACCACGTAGAGCGCATTCGCATCGCCGCAGACCGGATTGAGGTGGGTGATGGCGGCATCTTCCTGCGCCCAGCGCGCCACCTTGTCCAGGTCGTGCAGCGCGCCGAAGATCCCCAGCGGACTCACGCGCATCAGCGCCGCGTTGGCCTCGCTGGCCGGGTCGAACTTGCCGGAGAGCGCGTCGGATATGGTGAGTCCGTAGTCGAACGGACCCGAGGTCAGCCACGCGCGGTACGCCTCGCGCACCACGGCCATGTCGAACTCGCCGCGCTTCACGAGCGCCCGGGCCAGCGCGAGCGCCATCTCGGAATCGTCGGTGGGCTGTCCGGGAACCGTCGGGCCGCCGATGACGGGTCGAAACGAGAGACTCGCCACGATCTCGCGCGGCCACGGGGGCTGGTTGCGCCGCACGTCGTCGACCTTCTGGAACTCGGCGGCGCTGCCGAGCGCGTCGCCGCACAGCTGGCCCAGCAGGCAGCCCTGGGCGCGGGAGAGAATGAGGAAGGACGGTGCGGGCGACATGGTGAAACCTCGCGGCTATTCTACACCAACGCGCGCCGGAGCGTGCACCCGGGTGGTTGACCCCGGGCACCGGTGTCGCTAGACTCATGGTTTACTGATCCCCGTCGCGCCCCGAACCCCCGACTGTCGAGGTGGCCGCCATGTCCCCTTCGCCACGCTTGCGCACGCTGCCAATCGCGCTGCTGCTCCTCGCGCTCGCGGGTCTCCCCGCCCGCGCAACCGTCCTCACCTTCGACCCCGTCGCCCTGAACTTTGAGGCCGTCAGCCAGGACTACGGCGACCGCGTCACCACGACGCCGGAAAACGGCTTCGAATACGGCACCGCGGGTGGCTTCACGCCCAACATCGTGGTGGACTACGGCGTGCTGCCGGAGGCGCTCCCCGCCCTGTGGACGGCCGGCTACGGCGATCTTGTCAACGTGCTCTTCGAGAACCAGGACGGCTACGGCCACCTGGAGATCACGCTCACGGCGGATGCGCTGTGGAACGTGGTACTCGACGGCTTCGACATGGCGGCGTACTCATCGGTCGGGACCATCAACTCGGTGAGCGTGCGCGACGGCGCCGGCACCGAGCTGTTCAGCCAGACCGACGTGCAGATCACCAACACCGGGCACGACACGTTCAGCTTCGCCCCCGCGCTGCAGGGGCAGGTTCTCATCATCGCCATTGACACCCAGAACCTGGGATCGCGCAGCGATGACATCGCCATCGACAACATCACCTTCGGCCAGATCGCGTCGCCCAACCCGGTGGAATCGAAGACGTGGGGCGGCGTGAAAGCACTGTTCCGGTAGGTTTTTACCAACTTACCGGCCCCGGTAACTGTACTTCCGTCATTGAATGGAGGCCTCGCATGAGTCTGCGTCGTGTTTCGATGCTCTGGGCCGTTTCCGTTGTTGCCCTTGCTGCGTGTTCCGACGATGAATCCACCGTCGCGCCGCCGCCAACACCAGGCCCCTCCCCGGACCGGTACGTGAACCAGGCCACCGGGGACGATAGCAACGACGGTTCGTCCGGTTCTCCGTGGTCGAGCATCAGCCATGCACTCGCCACCGCCGACACCAACATCACCATCCATGTCGCGCCCGGCACCTACGACGCGGCCAACGGCGAAACGTTTCCGCTCACCATGAAGAAGGGGCAAACGCTGCTGGGCGATGTCGCCAGTGGCGGCGGGGGTGCTACCCCCACCCGCATCCAGGGACAGGGCGCATACGCGCTGGGCATCATGGCCGGGACCGTGGTGGTGGGGGCGGAAGGAGCGCGCATCGCCGGGTTCTCCATTGTCACGGCGACGAACCCGAACCTCTACTCCGCAATCGCCGTGAATGGCGTGACGATGGAGATCCACAACAACACCCTGCTCAACGCCACCTATGCCGGCATCGGTGCGGGCGCGGGGGCGAACGTGGACATACACGACAACCTGTTTCAGTCGAGGGTGTACGCGCTGGTTCTCGATGGTTCGGGCGTTGTCAGTGTGCACGACAACACCATGGAGATGGGTGACTACGGCGTTCGCGCGGCCGGTATTGACAGCCTGGACGTCGCCAACAACGTAATCGGTCAGACGACCGCCGGCGTGTCGGTTGGAGCCGCGTCGACCATCACCATCCGTGACAACACGTTCAACGGCCCCACGGGCTACTCGTCCGGCGCGGTTGTGCACTCCGGCGGATCGGGGATTGTCCGTGGCAACACCTTCCTCAGCGGGCCCGGGGTCTACATTGATACCGGACTCGGAGTGCCGGACCTCGGCACCGCCGCAAGCCCGGGACAGAACGACTTCTCGGCCATCGCCGGAGTGGCGCTGGAGCACGCGGGCGCGGGAACGGTGATGGCCATCGGCAACACGTGGGCCAACAGTCCGCCGCTGGTCGGCGTGGACATTCTGATCACGGGCGGCGGGTCGGTGGTGACGCAGTAGGTCTGGTTCGCGCTTCCGTGCGCGGCGCGCCTGTGGTAATTTTTCCGGCGTGCTCCGCTGTGTCGTTCTGCTTGTCCTGCTCGCGCTGCCCGTGCCCGCCGCGGCGCAGACCCCCGAGTTTTCCTATCGCTTCGAGCTTGTGCGCGTGCCGGCGCTGTCCGTACGTGTGCACGCGGAGATTCCCGGCGCGCCCGGCGGGGAAACCACGCTCGAAGTGGACGAACAATGGGGCGGCGTGCGGGCGGGCGGCGTGGATATTTCCGGGTTCGCGGCCGTCGATGCGTCCGGCGAGGCGCTCACCGTGGCGCGCCCCGCGCCGTACCGGTTCGTGATCACCCACGCACCCGGCGCCACACTCCGCGTGACCTACGCCTTCGCGGCCAACGACTACCAGGCGCAGACCGATTCCGGCGAGTACCGGCGGCCCATCGTGAACGAACACCTGTTCCGCGCGGTGGGACACCTGACGCTGCTGGTTCCCACCCACATAAATGACGATGCGCCGTGCACGGTGCATCTGGGCTGGGATGGCTTTGACGCCGCCGGCTGGCGGGTGGTGTCGTCGTGGGGTGCGGGCACGCGCGATCGCACCCTGTCGGTTTCGCTCTACGGGCTTTGCGACGCGCTCTACGTGGCCGGCGACGTCCGCCTGATCACGCGTACCATCCACGGTTATCCCGTCACCATCAGCGTGGCTGGACGCGACTGGGCGTTCACGCCGGAAGAATTCGCCGACGTGTGCGAGCGCATCGTGGCCACCGAGCGCGGTTTCTTCAACGACTACGCGCGCGACTTCTACTGGATCAGCCTCGTCCCCACCGGGCCGTTGGAACAGACCGGCGTCAGCATCCACGGTACCGGCCTCAACAACTGCTTTTCGCTCAGCGTCTCTCCCAACGCGACCATCGCACTGGCGGATGGATCCTCCGATGCGATGGTGAACGTGCTGGCACACGAGATGTTCCACGACTGGAACGGCATCCTCATCCGCCAGGGGGACCCGGAGGAACTGGTGTACTGGTTCTCCGAGGGCTTCACGGAGTTCTACGCGCGGCGGCTGCGCTACCGCGGCGCTTTAATCAACGCGGAACAATACGCGGCATCGGTGAGCGAGACGCTGGCCAAGTACGCCACAAGCCCGGCCCGCGACGAACCCAACACGCGCGTCCGCGAGGATTTCTGGAACGACAAGGACGTGCAGAAACTCCCCTACCTGCGGGGGGACATTGTGGCCATGCTTCTCGACGACGCCATCCGGCGCGAGTCGGGCGGTACGCGAAGCCTCGACGATGTCATGCGCCTGCTTGCCGAGAAGGCGCGCGCGCGCGGGGTACGCTTCACCACCGACGACCTGTTTGCACACTTCGCCGCATTCGCCGACGCCGCGTCGCTGCAGGAACTGCGCAACCTGGTGGACAACGGCGGCATGCCGGACCTCACCGGGCTGTTTGCGCCCTGCCTGGTGGTCGAGCCTGCGGCCACCGATGCCGCGGCGCCATCTTACCGTGTGAGTGTGGTGGGGAGCGACACGGAGTGTCTGTCGCTGTAGGCCGGGCAGGCGCTCAGTTCCCCGCGAGCTGCTCCGCCAGCTCCAGCGCGTCGGTGGCCCAGTAGGTGCGCGGGCGCGGGCGCCGGACTGCTTCGACGCCCGCCTGGGGCCGGCAGTTGAGCACCGTTTTCTCCCAGGTGCGCGGGATGGCGGCGCGGCCGTGAACGGCGCCCAGCAGCGCCCCGCAGATGGCCGCGTTGGTGTCCGTGTCTCCGCCGCGCATGACGGTCTCCACAATGGCTTCCTCCAGCGAGTGTGTTTTCAGCAAGTGCCAGAACGCATTCTGGATTGCAATCATCACCCAGCCCTGCTTGTGGAGGTAGTCCGCGGGCGGTTCCTTGGCCGCGTCTGTCACCGCGCGCAGCAAGTTCTCGTTCACGCCCGCCGCGTGGGCCCGTTCCAGCACGCGCGCGTAGATGTCCTCTTGCGGCGCGCCCGTCTGCACGGCGTCGGAAATGGCAGTCGCAAACAACGCGCTTGCCTCCGGACACACGGGATGCACGTGTGTCATGGCGGCGTCCTCGCGCGCCCAGCGCGCGACGTCGTCCAGACTGTGTCGCGCACCGAAGATTCCCAGCGGGCTGATGCGCATGAGCGCGCCGTTGGCCTGGCTGTCCGGGTTGGGAAACCCGTACAGGCTTGCGGCGACGGTCTTGCCGACATCGAACGGCCCCGAGTCCATCCACGCCACGTAAGCGGCCCGCACCGCTTCCACATCGAAGCTCCCGGTCGCAACGAGCGAACGCGCCAGCGCGAGCGCCATCTCGGAATCGTCGGTGATCTGTCCGGGGAGGGTGTTGAAAACGGGGCTCGCGATCATCTCGCGAAGCCCGCCGGGGTGGGCCAGACGGATGTTCTCCGGGGTGCCGAATTCCACGATGGCACCCAGGGCGTCGCCGCATAACTGCCCTAACAGGCAGCCTTTGGCCCGGTCGACGTGGGGGGCGTCGGGGCTCATGGGAGGGCATTATATAACAGTGAACGGTTGCGGGGGGGTACGGGTTTTTTGTGCTGAGATTCGGATTGGCGTGTCTCTTTATTGTGGCCGCGTTCCGGCCCCGTCAACCGGGCCCAGGGAGGGATCGCACATGCCACGCGCGCCAGAGTGGGCCGCTGCCGCCCGGACAGGCGGTCGCGCTCGCCCCGACTTCCGCAATGATGCGCTTGCATCATTTTCGTCCCGCCTGATCTCGCGTACGATACTGGCTATCAGGGCCGCACTGCACGGAGGGGTTCTCATGAGATCCTCGCTTTGGGTAGTGTTCCTGTCCTTCCTGGCCGCGCTCTTTCCTTCCCAGTCACACGCGCTCACGCCCGTTCCATCGCACTCGTGGAGCCGCAGCTTCGGAGACGACAACGTCCAGCGCGCGGCTTTCGTCGCGATGGACGCCGGCGGGAACGTGTACATGGCGGGCGCTTTCTACAGCACCGTCAACCTGGGCGGCGGCAATCTGATCAGCGCCGGTACCGAGGACATCTTTCTCGCCAAGTTCGACGCCAGCGGCGTCCATCAGTGGAGCCAGCGCTTCGGCGACGCCCTCCCGCAGTCAGTCACCTCGCTCGCAACCGACACCGCCGGCAACGTCATCGTGGCCGGCGGCTTCTACGGTTCGGTGGATTTCGGCGGAGGGAGCCTCGTAAGCGCAGGCGAGACAGACGGCTATCTGGTCAAGTTCAGTCCGGCCGGTACCCATCAGTGGAGCAAGCGCTTTGGCGATGCGAATCTGCAGGAATGCCGGGCGGTGGCCACGGATCCGGCGGGGAATGTGCTGGTGACCGGATTCTTCGGAGGCACGGTGAACTTTGGAGGCGCCAACCTGGTCAGCGCCGGCGGCTTCGACGTATATCTCGCCAAGTTCAACCCCGGTGGTCTGCACCAGTGGAGCCAGCGCTTCGGCGACGCTGACAATCAGCTGGGATTGTCGGTCGCGACAGACCCGTCGGGCAACGTCGTGATCACGGGAGACATGCAGGGCACGGTTAACTTCGGCGGCGCGAACCTCGTCTCGCCGACCTCCTATGACATCTTCCTCGCCAAGTTCGCCTCCAATGGCGCGCATCAGTGGAGCCAGCGCTTTGGTGACGCCTTCTGGAACGACGAGGGGACTTCGGTCGTGGCGGATGGCGCCAGCTTCATATACCTGACCGGGTCATTCGGCGGCACGGTGAACTTCGGAGGCGCCAACCTGGTCAGCGCCGGCGGCTTCGACGTATATCTCGCCAAGTTCAACCCCGGTGGTCTGCACCAGTGGAGCGAGCGCTACGGTGACGCGTCCACGCAGGTGAGCGCTTCCGTCGCGACGGTGGACGGCATCGTATGCCTGACGGGTAACTTCGAAGGCTCGATCGACTTCGGCGGCGGCGGTCTCGTTTCCGCCGGTCTCAACGACGCTTTCCTGACAACAATCTCCTGGTCCGGCGATCACATCTGGAGTCATCGCTACGGTGACGCCGCAAGCCAGTTGGGTCTGTCCATCGCCATGGATGCGTCGCAGAATATTGCGCTCTCCGGGTACTTCGCCGGATCCGTGAACTTCGGCGGCGGAGATCTGACGACAAGCAACCAGACTACCGAGATCTTTGTGGCTCGCTTTGCGGCGGTTCCGCGCGAACCGGAGATTGCGTCCGTCGTTGACGTGGACAACGACCAGGGGCGCAAGGTGCGCATTCGTTTTGCGAGGTCGGGCATGGACAACAGTGGTTCTCCGGCGCCGATCACCCGCTACGAGGTCTACCGGCGCAACGACCCGTTGCCCGCGGCAATGCACCCGGATGCGCCGGCATCGAACGGCTGGGTTTATGCCGGCCACGCCCCGGCCCACGGCGCGGGGTTCTACCTGCTGGACGCACTGACGGATGCCGACTCGACCGCCGATGGGGGACAGCACTACTCGGTCTTTCGTATTTGCGCAGCCACGGCGGACCCGTTGGTGTACTACGAGTCGCCGCCCGACAGCGGCTACTCGCTCGACAACCTCGCACCGGGCGTTCCCGGTTCTCTTCTCTATGATGAGGGCGTCCTGAGCTGGGTCGCACCCGATGACCCGGACCTCGATCATTTCACCGTGTATGGGAGCGACACGGAGTCGTTTGCATCTGCCGTCTTGATCGACTACGCCCGCGAAACCGCCTTCGACACCGGCGGATCGCCCTACGCGTTTTACTTTATCACCGCCACGGACCGGGCCGGGAACGAAGGCCCGGCGGCACGCGTCAAGACGTGCTGCGGCACTCCGGGGGGAACCGTGGCGAACCCGGCGCTTTCGCTTTCCGCATTTCCCAATCCATTCAACCCGTCGACCGTAATTCGCTACACGCTGCCCTCGCGTGGCCACGTGACCCTGTCTGTTTTTGACGCGCGCGGGGCCAGGGTGGCGACTCTCCTGTCGACGGAACGGGACATTGGTGCGCACACCACTGCATGGGATGGCCGCGACGACAACGGCCGCGCCGTTTGCTCGGGCGTGTACTTTGCCCGACTGAGCCACGCCGCGGGCACGCGGACCTACAAACTTCTCCTGCTCAAGTGAGGCACGGACATGAAACACACATGGTGGTTCCATCCTGTCATCGTTCTGCTGGTGCTCACCACGGGCGGCCCCGCGTCGGGCATGGCGCCCGCTCATCTGTGGAGCCGGAACTTTGGAAGCGCAACCGATGATTTCGGCCATTCAGTGGCCATGGATGCTTCCGGCAACGTGATACTCGCCGGCCAGTTTACCGGAACGGTGAACTTCGGCGGCAGCAACCTCGTCAGCGCGGGCGCACGCGACATCTTCCTGGCCAAGTTCGACGCGAGCGGCACGCACCTGTGGAGTCAGCGCCTGGGCGGCACCCAGGACGACTATGGGTTGGGCGTTTGTGTAGACGCCACCGGCTACGTATGCCTGACCGGATACTTCCACGGGACGGCCAGCCTGGGGGGCAGCAATCTGGTGAGCGCGGGATCGGCCGACATCTTTGTGGCGCGCTACAGTCCGTCCGGCGCGCACGCATGGAGCCGCCGCTTCGGCTCGACCGGTTCCGACTTCGGCCATGCGATCGACACCGATTCCTTCGGCAACATGATCATGACGGGAAACTTCTCCGGGAGCGTCGATTTTGGCAGCGCCATCCTCGCAAGCGCCGGCGGCACGGACATGGTGTGTCTGGCCCTCACCGCCGGTGGTGGGAATCTCTGGAGCAGGCGCGGCGGAGGTACCGGAACCGACTACGCGAACAGAATCGCGGTGGACGGATCGGGGAACGCGTACGTGACGGGTTACTTCTCCGGCACCGCGGAGTTTGGCGGCAGCTACCTGACGAGCGCGGGCTTTGATGATGCGTATCTCGTCAAGTACAACGCGTCGGGTACCCACCAGTGGAGCCTCCGCTTCGGCGGCCCGTCCTACGACTACGGCCAGGGTATCGCGGTCGACGCCGCGGGCAACGCCGTCGTCACGGGACTCTTCTACGATACCGCGAACTTCGGCGGCTCCAATCTGGTTAGTGCCGGCAGCGCGGACATCTACCTGGTCAAGTTCGACAGCGGCGGGGCCCACCTGTGGAGCCAGCGTTTCGGCGGCGGGTCATACGACTCCGGCAACGGTGTTGCGATTGACAGCCGGGGCAACGTGCTCGCGACCGGGTCCTTCCAGAGCACCGCCAGCTTCGGCGGCGGAAATCTGACAAGCCGCGGCTCCTACGACGTGTTCGTTGTGAAAACCAACGCGGGCGGCGCATACCAGTGGGTATTGCAGGCCGGTGGGACGTTTGTCGAAACGGGGCGCTCGGTCGCAGTCGATGCCGCCGGCAACCTGGCGGTAACCGGTTACTTCGACGGGACAACGAACTTTGGCGGCGAAGACCTCACCAGCAACGGCGCCAGTGACGTGTTTGTCGCGCGGTACGCCGCGTACCCGGCCGCACCGGTCATCCGGTCCATTGCGGATATCGGCAACGATCAGGGCCGCAGGGTTCGCATCGATTTCAACCGGTCGGCTTTCGATGCCGCGCTCTCTTCGATACCGGTCGTCGAGTACGAAATCTATCGCCGCAGCGATGCGCTGCAGACGGCGAGTGCTGCGGATCCGGTTGGTGTACCGTCCCGGCGCATACTCGATGATGGATGGGTCTACGCTGGTAGCGTGGCAGCTCACGGCACTGACCGCTACCTGATCGACGCACCCACCGACGCCGACTCGACAGTCGCATTCGGACAGCACTATTCCACCTTCTTTGTTCGCGCCGCGACCACGGACGAGTACATCTTCTACGATTCCCCGCCCGACAGCGGATACTCGATCGACAACCTCGCGCCTGGCGTCCCCGGGGGGCTCGTGAGCAATATCGGGCTCGTTTCATGGAACAAATGCGCGGACGCTGACTTCGACTACTTCACCGTGTACGGCTCGCCCACGCAGAACTTCGGAGACGCGGTTCTCTACGACTACACCACCGGCACATCGATGAACCTCAACGGTTCCGGATACAGCTGGGCATTCGTCACCGCCACCGACTTCTCCGGCAACGAGAGTTCACCCGGATGGGTGAAGGTCGCGACGGGCGTCGGGGACATCCCGCGGTCATACGTACTCTCGGTCTCCAACTTCCCCAACCCGTTCAACCCGTCGACCACGGTGAGCTACACGGTCCCGTCGCGCGGGAACGTGACGGTGGCCATCTACGACGCGCGCGGCGCACGGGTGGCAACGCTGGTCGACAATGCAACCCGTGACGCGGGTGCGTATCGTGCGGATTGGAACGGCCGCTCCGATTCTGGAACAACGCTTTCGTCAGGCGTGTACTTTGCCCGCATCGAGCAGGCAGGTACTGTCAGGACGAGGAAGATAGTGCTCTTGAAGTAGCAACAAACACGGACCGGAGCGGCTGACTTCGCCGCAAACTCTCCCGCCTCCGGCTTTGGTTCGTCGTCATCGGCGAACGACATTGCCGATCGTTCGCCGACATGTTACCCGGGTCCATCCCCCGGCGGAAAATGGAGGCCCCATGGCTCGCACTCGCTCCTGTTGCGCAGTCACTCTTTTCCTGGTGTTGTTTGCGTCAGACTCCCTTGCCCGTAAGGTCTCGCCACCGTTGCCAACCGCGGATGCACAGGGACACCGGGTGACACCGTCGGTCATATCCCCCGCTCCGCCATCGTGGATCACGGCGGCTGACACAATGATTCTCGGCGAATGGACCTTCGACGACGGCCTGGGTGGCGCGGATCCGCAGGGGTGGACGACGTTCGATTTCACGACGCAGATTGACACGTTTTTCCACGTGGATGACTTTTCGGGGTTGAACAACTCGTATCTCCTCCCGATGGAGGGCACTCAATCTCTGTGGTGCGGCGCGCGCGCGGGAGACGTAACGACATGCTCGTACCAGACGTTGCCGGGATACGGCAACGGGTGGGACCAGATGTTCGAGTCGACATCATTTGCGGTCACGGGCGACGTCCAGATGGTCTACCTCATACGCTACGACACCGAAGCTAGTTACGATTTTGTCTACGTGCAGTACCAGTCCGGGACAGGCCATTGGAACACACTCAGGACCTACAACAACGTGGGTAGCTGGTCCCACGTTGTCACGGCGCCAGCCGACAGTCTCGACGGAAGCATCCGACTGCGCTTCCGGTTTCAGTCTGACGACGCATGGTCGGATGAGGATGGCTACTATGACAGCAATGGCGCCGTGATCGTCGACATGATCGAAGTGAGTGATGCTACCGGGCCCATTGATTACCAGGACTTCGAATCGGAAGCAGTCGGCGCTCTGTCCACCGCGGACGGCCATTGGTCCGCCAGACCGGCGGCTGGCTACGGCAACCACGCAGGGTTGTTTGCCGGCAGTGCCGTGGTGCAGGAAGACTTGCTCGTCACCAACCTGACTTATCTATGGGGCTTCTTCAGCGGGTCGGCCGCGACATACGCCTGCGGTGGGCATCCGGAACAGCTCGCCGTGCCATATGGCAAAAGCGTCGACGAGAGACCGCAATACATCAACAGCGGCATCCAGTCCCCCGTGCTCGCGGTGCCGACCCTGACGGACACCAGTGATATCCTGCTGGAGTTCGATGTCTACCGCGATCTCGCGTTGGTGTCCGACCCTTATGGTGTTTTCTATGAATTCGCGGTGCGCTCCAGGGTGAATGGATGCTGGGGGCCCTGGCGAAACAGCCCGTTCCGCTATTTCGGGGCACAGAAGGATTGGTTCCGCTTCCGGAAGAGCATCGCGCAGTTTCTGGAGACCGGCGCGTCGGAATTCCAGGTTGCCATATCGGCGCACGACTACGGCGCACCGGCCTGCCACAGTCACTCGCCACTGGTGGACAACGTGAAGCTGATGCTCTTCGATGGCCCTCCGGTTTTCGCGGTGACAAACACCAACGACAGCGGCCCTGGCTCGTTGCGCGCGGCACTAATGGAAGCAAACGGTCTGACCGGCGGTCGCGTGGTCTTCAACATTCCGGGTACCGGACCACACATCATCAGTCCGGAGACGCCGCTCACCGGAGTGGGTATCCCGATCATTATTGACGGCACGACTCAACCCGGCTTCGCAGGCACGCCCGTGGTCAAACTTACGGGCGCATTACTGACGAGTGACTCACGGTTGTTGTCGTTGTCGCCGAGCACCGGAATTAGCCTGGTTCGTGGTCTGGAATTGGATGGGACTGGTTACTTTGGACCGCAAATGCACCATGGAATGCGAATCGCGGGCCGGCATGTCCGTGTGGAGGGCTGTATCATCAAGAATTGTGACGCGGGGATATATGCTTCCGGCACCGGCCACCAAATCGGAGGACCAGCCCACGAAGAGGCAAACACGTTTTGGTACAACACGACAGGCATTGTAGTTGGGGGATCCGCCATGGGCGTTACAGTCCGAGGCAACAGCATCGGTGGCAACACCGGTTTGGGGATTGACCTCGGCGACGATGGCGTGAGCATGAATGATACAGGCGACACAGACGTCGGCCCCAATGGTCTTCTGAACTTCCCGGTTCTGGAGTACGCAGTACAGAATGCGGTGGGTGGGTACATCACCGGCATGGCCGGCGAGTCGTACATCATAGACTTCTATGCTTCTAGTTGTGATCCCAGTGGATACGGAGAGGGCGACTTCTATCTTGGATCCACGATTGTGACCGCGCAGCCGGACAACCAGCAGTCCCGTTTCCACGCAACATTGCCACTCGTTCCTGACTTCATGAGTATCACCGCCACTGCGACGGACGCCGGGGGCAATACATCGGAGTTCTCCCACTGTATCTCACCCGGTTACGGGATTGTGGTCACGAGCACGGCAAACGACGGTCCGGGATCTCTGCGCCAGGCCATTGTGCAGGCCAACGCTGGTTCTGACATGAATGTAATTCGCTTCGCCATTCCCGGGGCCGGCCCGCACACGATCACACCGACGACGAATCTTCCGGACATCACCAACCCCGTTGTGATCGATGGTTTCAGCCAGCCCGGAGCGTCACCGAACACGAATCCCATCGACCAGCCGAGCAACGCTGTGCTCAAGATCGTACTCGCTGGTAACCTCTCGACATATGCAAAGGGATGTTTGCTCCGGGGGATCTGCATGAGCGACGCTGCCGCGAGCAATAATTGGTTGGGGCTATACAATGACTTGAACCGGATAGAGGGTTGCTACTTTGGCACCGATCCGAGCGGCCTTGTGGCAATCGGTGGCGGGTATATTGCCGCTTATGAGAACTACAATACGTTCGGGGGATTGACGCCTGAATGTCGCAACGTCATTTCCGGGTGGATCGGCTACGTCAGCGGTATGACCATGTATGGCAACTCCAACGTCGTCCAGGGCAACTTTATCGGCCTCGATGCAACGGGACGCGTGTTGCTCTCGGCTTGGGGCCTCAGCGTGATGGGATCAAACAACCTTGTCGGAGGAGCGGTTGTCGAAGCACGCAACGTGATTGCAGGCGGCAGCGTTGCGTTGGACGTCTCGTCAATCGGGACGGCCAACAGGGTTCTGGGCAACTTTATTGGACTGGATTGTACGGGAATGATCGAAGTCGCCGAGTACCCCAGTCCGTATGGCATCGGCGTTCTTGTCGATGTGTCTTCGGGCAACGCTATTGGCGGTCCCGCTCCGGGGGAACGCAACCTGATCGTCGCCGCAATCGGTGTGGCCATTCAGGCTGCGCAGGGCAACCTGATCCAGGGGAACTACATTGGGACAAATGCCGCCGGAGCCACGTTGCCGGGAGGCTATCGCGTCACTGGAGTAAGGCTGGCAAGCCTCGGCGGGTCGCCGGACCCGGGAGACAACTGGATAGGCGGTGATGCGCCGGGAACCGGCAATTTGATCGCTGGATTCTCGGTCGGCATCGATGTGGCGCTCGGCCAGAACAACCGGATGCTGCAGAATTCGATCAAAGGGAGCGGGAGTCTCGGTATCGATCTGCAGCCTGCCGGCGTCACGCTCAACGATCCCGGTGACACGGATACGGGCCCCAACAACCTCCAGAACTTCCCGGTTCTGACCCAGGCAATCAGCCAGTCTGGTGGAACCGAGGTGAACGGATCGCTCGACTCGTCACCCAACAAGCAGTTCCGTCTGGAGTTCTTCGCCAATCCGGCGTGTCACGCCAATGGTTATGGCGAAGGGGCGATGTACCTCGGACACCTGATGGTAACGACAAACAGCTCGGGCGTGGCGTCGTTCGTGGCCAGTCTCGACGCGGTGGCGCCTTCGGGATCCTTCCTGTCCGCCACCGCAACCGACCCCGCGGGTAACACCTCGGAGTTCTCCGCCTGTCTGGAGGTGATCAATACCCCGTCCGGTTCCAATGTACTCGTGGAACTGGCAGACGGAGGTGTTCAGGCATCGCTGACCTTCGACAACATCACGGTGCCCGGAAACACGAGCCTCAACACGACCACCTCGT
>Ga0224500_10000514_pt1 | contig 26365 bp, 23 predicted proteins | sample SF_Oct11_sed_USG_FD_168126 | JGI IMG/M metagenome (GOLD analysis project Ga0224500, IMG submission 168126) | Sediment microbial communities from San Francisco Bay, California, United States - SF_Oct11_sed_USGS_4_1 | ecosystem: Environmental > Aquatic > Marine > Sediment | place: USA: California... | reverse complement strand
ACATCGCGGACTGGCAGCGGCGGCGCCTGACACTCTGGTCACTGGGCGAGACGCTGATCGGGGCACTCACCGCGCCCGATGGCCTGCGTGGCGCGCTCCCCCGTGCCCGGGATCAGGGCGGCAACTGGTACTTCGAGCTCCGCACTCCCCCTGGTCCCGAGGGACGCGGCAACCTCGACTCCGCCTCCATCGTGCGGGTGCGGGCGGACTGGGCGGCGGCCGATACCATCGCCCGGCTCGCCCCGCTGGATCTTGCCGAGGTGATCAGCGACGGCCGAGTCCGCCTCGAGCGACGGCTGCTCTCGGGCCAGGACCGGTGGGGGGTTCTGTCGAATGGCACCGTCTGGGTGGCGCGCGTGGGGGCCAACCAGGTCGAGTGGCGCGATCCGGCCGGTGCCTGGCGCCGCGGCCTCCAGCTCCCGGACCGCGTCCTCCCCATCACGGAGAACGACCGGCAGCTCTTCCTGCGACGATTCGACGCCTCGCTCCGGCCGACGGTCGAGCAGATCCCATTCTCGGCCATCAAGCCGCCCTTCGAGAATGCCGTCACGGGACGGGATGGGCTGGTCTGGCTGGTCAAGAGCAGGGCCGTGGGCGACACAGTCAGGGAGTACCAGGTCGTCGACTCCACGTCGCGGCTGGTCCGCTATCTCGCGCATCCGGGCATCGGTCGCCTGGTCGGCCTCGGCGATGGCGAGCTGCTGGTGGCCGAACCATTCGAACAGGGCGTCAGGCTGCTGGTGTTCCCCATCGTGCCGGCCTCGGCGCCTTCCAAGGAGATGACCCCGTGAGACGCGTTACCGCCCTTCTGATTCTCCCGCTGCTCACGGCCTGCGACACGCCGCCCGCGCCGGTCGTGGTGCTGGATGAGCCCGAGGCGCAGCTCACACGGACCCTCCAGCAGGTCAGCAACGTGGTCGAGCTCCGCGATGGCCGGGTCGCGTTCGCCGAGTTGGCCGACCGGTCCTTCCTGTACGCCGACCTCGCCACCGGTGACATCACCCCCGTGGGTGAGCACGCCGATACCATCGGCCCCTCGGACCCGGCGCCAGGCAAGCACAAGTATCCGGGCTACGTCTTCCGCCTGGGCGGGGACACCGTCGGGCTGGTGGATTTCGCGGCGGAGCGCACCACACTGTGGGACGACCAGGGGCAGTTCCTGCTCACGCTCGACCGGCGCGGCGTCGGGGGGCACAATCAGCCTCTGGCGTACGACCATCGGGGAAACGCCTACAAGGAGGACGTCCGCTCGGTACTCGGAGGGCTCGAGCCGGGGGAGGAAATCGGGCTCGACAGCCTGGAGGTCCTTCGGATCGCCCGGGGAGACAGCCTCGCCGACACCGTCGCGCAACTGAAGCTCCCCGTGTGGGGACAGGGGAGGTTCGGCGAGCAGATGAAGATGGTGTCCACGATCTTCTCCGGTCGCGATCTCTTCGGCGTGTTGCCCGACGGGTCGCTCTGGGTCGCCCGGGCCTCGGACAATTCGGTCGACTGGCGCGCGCCCGACGGCAAGTGGAGCCGAGGCGGCGGCCGCCCCTTCACCCCGATTGCGGTGCCGCCAGAGGAGAAGGAGATGTTCCTCGACCGGCTCAGAGCCCAGATGACCCGGACCGGGGCACCGGCCGGGATCGCGCTCTCCTACCCGTTCGCCGACCAGAAGCCGCCGTTCGTGGCCGGAGCCACGAACCCCGCCGGCGAAGTCTGGCTGCAGCGCGCCCGGGCCTTCGAGGACTCGGTTCCGGTGTGGGATGTGGTGGGTCGCGACGGGAAATCGATTCGCACGGTGGAGATGCCGAAGGGTGCGTCGCTGGGCGGGTTCGGCGCCGATGGCCGCGTTTACCTCCTGCTCCGTCAGCCCGACGGGCGGCAGGGGATCGGCCGGTATCGCCTCAAGTAGGGCCCCTCAGGTTTCCGCGGGCGGCTCTTCCCCGGCGTCTTGCTGTCGCCGCTCGCGGCGGCGACGCCGCCCCTCCTCATACCAGCGGCGGGTCAGCGCGGCGGCGAGATCGCGGTTTCCCAGCCCGAAGGCCAGCCCGGCCGCCAGCGCCACGGCGCCCAGCACCAGCGTGAATGCCGCGGTCACAATCTCCTCGCTCACACCCACTTCCTGCAGCGCCATGAAGAAGGCGATGCCGACCATCGCCCCCTTGGAGAGCTTGGCGACGGTCACCACCCCTTCCACCCCGCCCGCGGATGCCACGATCAGGGCCCGCAGGAACTCGCCGATGATCATGCCGAGGATGATGATCACGGTGCCGGAGATGAGGGTCGGGATGAAGGACAGCATCCGGCCGAACATTTCGCGCACGTTCTCGAGCCCGAGGGCCGAGCTGGCCAGCAGGACCGCGACCAGCATGGTGAGCCAGAATACCAGCGAGCCGATCGCCCTGACCGGGTCGATGCGCACCCGCTCGGCGGCCTCGGTCAGGCCGCCAGCATCTGCCAGCCGCCGGAATTCGAAGTGGACGAGGGTGCGGTCGCTCCAGCGACGGAGCTGTCTCGCCAGGACATAGCCGGCCAGCATGATGACGACCGCGGCGAGCAGTCCCGGCAGGAGCTCGGTCAGCTCGGACCATCCCACCGCAAGTCGATCCAGCAGTTCGCTCATACCGGCATCTCCACGACGATCTTCCCGAATTGTGCCCCTGACTCAAGGCGGCGGAACGCGGCGATCGCGTCCGCGAAGGAATGGACGCTGTCGATCTCCGGGAGCAGGCGCCCGCCGGCGGCCTCCGCGACCACCGCGCGGAATTCCGCGTCGCTCCCCATGGTCGAACCGAGCAGTGACCACTGGAACCAGAACATCCGCCGGAGATCGGTGGTCACCATGGGACCGCTCGACGCGCCGCAGACGACCAGGCGGCCCCGACGCGCGAGACTGCGCAGCGACCGCTCCCAGGTGCGCTCCCCGACGCTGTCGATCACCACCTCGGCGCCGCGCCGCCCGGTGAACTGCTTCACCCTGCCGGGCACGTCCTCGGTCGCGTGGTTGATGCCGAGCTCCGCGCCGAGTGCCCGCGCTCGCGCCAGCTTTTCGTCCGAGCCGCTGGTCACGATGACCCGGGCACCCAGGAGCCTCGCGATCTTCAGCGCCGCGAGCGCCACCCCGCCGCCGATGCCCCAGATCAGCACCGTCTCGCCGGGTCCGACACCGGCGCGGGTGGTCAGCATCCGCCAGGCCGTGATGGTGGCCAGCGGCAGCGCCGCGGCCTGGATCCAACTGAGCCCGGCGGGGAGGTGAGCGAGGTTGCGGTCCGGCACCACGATCTCCTCCGCCATCGTGCCAGGACGGTGCTCACCGAGCACTCCGAACGAGGGGCAGAGCGGCTGCTCGCCACCGAGGCACCATTCACAGCGGCCGCAGGACACTCCCGGGTTGATCAGCACCCGGTCACCGACCGCGAAGGCGGCAACACCCGGCCCGGTTTCCTCGACGGTGCCGGCGCCGTCGGAGCCGATGACGTGCGGGAAGGAATAGGTGACGCCGGGAACCCCGCCCGCCACCCAGAGATCCAGGCGGTTGAGCGCCGTGGCACGCAGGCGAACTCGCACGTCCCCGGGCTCGGAGAGCACCGGGCGCGGGATGTCCCCCGGCGCCAGCCGGTCGAGACCGCCAGTTCCGCTGAGCAGGAGGGCCCTCAAAACCCGACGCTGGCGATTCGTTCGCCTGGTGGGAACCGGATGAACCGTTCCTGCCCGCCCGCGAGCGAGCGAATCCGGAGCAGGTAGTCCACCGCCTTCTTGTCCCGCTCGCTGGCCTGACCGATCACCCAGGCCAGCATGGTGCCGTCGTACGACGCCCTGGCCGCCACGATCTGGTTGCTGGAGCGAGCCAGGACTACCGGCGTCCCCCCGGCGGTCCGACTGGTGATCAGATCGGGCTCGTTCGGGTCACGTGACTGCTCGATCCAGGCCAGCTCGCCCCGGGCGAGGTAGATGGGGTTGAACTCGCGGCGATCCCGGGTCGCCGTGACCATGGTCGGGACGCCGCCCGCCAAAGGCACGGTGGCGATGTCGCCCGGCTTGTCCGGCCCATTGGGGTAGGTGGTGAACGCGACCGTGGCGCCGTCAGGCGAGATGACCGGGTCGGCGGCGCCCCCCGGGAGCGAAGTCAGCGTGCGCGGCGCGCCACCGGAGGCCGGCACGACCAGGAGCTGGCCGGGGCCGCCGCGGCTGGCGACGAAGACGAGCTGCTGGCCGTCGGGGGACCACACCGGCTGGACCTCGTTGGCGGGATCGGAGGTGAGCCGGACCGGGTTTCGACCGTCCGCATCCGCGACATGGATGTCCAGGTTGCCGCCCCGATCCGAGCTGAACGCGATCCGGGTCCGGTCTGGCGCGTACGTCCCGTCCACGTTGCGGCCCGCCTCCACGACGACCGGGTAGACCGTGTCCCGAGCGGCGAAAGCGACGGCATGAATACCCACCTGACCGCTCCGGTTGGAGGCGAGCAGGGCTTCCCCGGTGATGAACGCCACCGCCTCCGCGGCGGCGCCCCCCTCGAGTTCGGCGCGGACCGTCACGCGGCCCGGTGTACGGGCCACGAACGTGCCCTGCGCCGACACGCTCCCCCTCGCAGTATCGGAACAGCTCCAGCGAAGGTCGGTCGCCGGGCCGATGATCCGTCCCGCCGCGTCCACCAGGCCCGCCTTGAAGGTGACCTCTTCGCCCGGGCGCAGCACCGCCCGGTTTCGGGCGAACCCGAGGGTCCCGGCGACAACCTCCACCTCCCAGCCGCGGGGAAGAAAGCCGCGCGCGGCGAAGCTCAGCGTGGTCTGCCCCACGCCGCGTCCGGTGAGGCGCCGGGTGGCGGTGTCGAACACGGCGACGGTAGTGTCGCCCACGGTCCAGGTGATCGGGACATTCGGGATCGGGGTGCTGTCGGCGGCGTATGGAGCGACCTCAACTGCGCGCGAGGCGGAGACGGGGATGCGGATCGGCTCCGACACCCTCGGCAGGGCGAGGAAATAGGACACCGGTGGATGCACCACGAGGGGAATCCTCCGCTCCTGCAGGAAGCCGGCCACCACCAGTTCGGTGCGGCCCATCCCGCGGGCGCGCACGCTCCCCGATGGCGAGACCTCCGCCACCGAGGGATCCAGCACCTGCCAGATCAGATCGTCACCACGCAGCCGCCGGCCACCCTGAGCCGGCACTGAAGCGACCACAGTGTCGGTGCCGCCCGGTGCGAGCGCGACCGCGGAGCGATCGAGCGCGAAAGGTGCGAGCGCGACCGTGACCGGGATGGTCACGGCAACACCTCCCGGCACGCTGGCTTCGACGGTCGCCTGCCCGGAAGCCACCCCGCTGATCACACCGGAAGTGTCCACGACCGAAACCACGTCCGGCCGGAGGGAGCGCCACCGGAGCCGGGGCAGCGGCACCGCCGCCTCATCGGCACCGTAAGCCGAGACGACCACCCGGGCACGCTCGGTCGGGAGGAGCGAGATCGCAGCGGGGGCGGCGGCGAGCCGCACGACCGACGCCGCCGCCGGATCGGGCGCGGTATCCCGCTGGGCCGCACCCGCCACGATGACGACGACGGCCGCGCTCTTCTTGCCGGACTGGACCGTGACACTGGTGCGACCGCCCCGGAGGCCGGTGACAGTGCCATTCTCGGTCACGCTGGCCACAGCGGTGTCGGCGACCTTGTAGCGAACCGCGAGGATGATGTTCCCGGCCGCATCGAACGCCTGGACGGTCAACCCGCGACGTTCGCCGGCGGAGAGCAGCATGGTGTCGGGCGTGACATAGAGTTCCGCGACCGCCTGGGCAGCCGCTGGCACCGGTCCAGCCAGCGAGGCCGCCAGGAGGACCGCGGAGGACCGAATTGCCTGGCGCAGTGCACGCATGTGCCCGAATGAGTCCGTCAGGTAGCCGTTCTCCCGCATGGAGTATCGCCCATCGGGCCGTGCAGAGGAATTCCCCGGGCAGCGGTGCGGGAACCGGCTCACGGGCTGGCGCCCTCGAGGGAATCCCACGGCATCTGGACTCTGAGCTCGGTCCGGCTGTACCCGTCCACCGGATCTCCCGGGAGCGGGAAGGCCACGGGCACCTTCCGGGCCTTGCCGCGACGGATTTCGACGTCGGCGGTGGTGCCGGCCGGTCCCTCGAGCAGGGCAACCAGCGTCGCCTCGCCGAGGTTGGAAGAGTGCGCACCCTCCAGCCGGTGATCGATCAACCGAAGTTCCTTCGATCGTTCTCCGCGAGACGACGGACGGTTTGGCAGCAGGACCTCATACCCGGGTCGGCAGACCATCTCGAGGCTCATCTCGTCCTGGAGCCTCACCCGAAATTGGTATTCGACGTCGCGGGGTGTGGAGCGCCCCTCCGGCCGCACCGGGACCCACTCCCCGTCACCCGCGGCGGCGGCGCAGGCCGCACCCGCCGGGAACCGCGGGGTGAAGACCAGGGTGTCGGCGGGGCTGGGGCCCGCGTCGGTCCGCCGCAGACGGAACCGGAACCGCTCCGGAGTCCGGTGAAACTCGAGGTCGAACCTCGCCGATCCCGCGGCCGCGTTGTGCACCTGGAGGGAGTCCCATTCGGCGGGCAGCTGCGGGGAGAGGTGGATGGCGCGCGCGGGCAGATCCGGCTCCCACCCCAGCAGACCGCGAACCAGCACGGTCGGCAGGAACGATGTGCCAAAGAACTGCTGCGGCACCGCCGTCTCGAGCGGCTCGTTCTGCATCCCCGCGAAGACCTCGGGATTCCGGCCCAGCCCCCAGCCAGAGCCGCTCCGCACGATGTGCCGGAGAGCCTGGTACCCCGCCACGGGATTGCGGTAGCGGTACTGGCCGAGAGCGGTGAAGCCGGTCACGAAGGGCCAGACGGTGCCGTTGTTGTAGTGCAGCGGGTCGAAGAGCCCGCTGGTCGCGCCGAGTGAGCGGGTGCCCCAGTCTGTGACCAGCGCGGCGCGCGCCTGCGCCGTCGCGCCACGAAAGCCGCGGTCCTCGTCCGGCAGCCCGAAGGCCAGGGCGGTGCTGGGCCAGACGGTGAGCTCCGGCCGGATCTCGCCGCCCTCGAGGAGGGCGAAGGCGTACATCCCCTGTTCCGGCAGCCAAAACCGGTCCCGCAGGCTGGCGAGCGCCTGTTCGCGGAGCCGACCAGCTTCTTCCGACAGCGTGGGCCCTTTGCGGCCCCGCCTGGCGGGCTCCATGACGCCGGCCATGCGCGCCATCCGGTCAAGCGCCTCGATCCACACCGCGGCGAGATAGATGTCCGAGCGCACACCGACGCCGAGGTCCCCAACCTCGACGGCGCCGAGGCCGCCCTTGGAGTTGAGCATCAGCCCGGTGGTGCTGTCCACCGTGGATCGGCACCAGTCGTAGGCCTTGCGGATGGCGGGCCAGGCTCGCCGGATGGTGGTGGAGTCACCGGTCGCCTTCCACCAGTCTCCCCACGCCATCAGCCAGTAGGGCGTGGTGTCCGCGTGGTAGTAGGCGTAGGGGAAGTCGTCGAACCACCTGATCCGGCCGGCGCTCTGGGAGATCTCGTGGGCGATCTTCCCGTCGGACCGCTGGTGGCGGATGAAGAACTCGAGCCCCTGGCGGGCGAGGTCGTACTGGCCCAGCGCATCGAGACCGAGCGAGTTGATCGAGGCATCGCCGCCGAAGTACCAGCCGAAGCCGGGCCGGGCGCCGCGGGATTCGCTGGGACCGTAGCCCGCGACCAGCCCGCACCCGAGGTCGGGGTTGCAGGCCAGGGCCTCGTCAAGGTTGAGTCCGGCCCACCGGATTGCGGTATCGAGGTCGTGGTCGGGCGACTCGATCCAGAGCGAGCGCTCGAGCACCGAATCGGCGGCGGCCAGGCGGGACCGGTACAGCCCCGGGATGTCGTCAAGCACACGCCGATAGAGCGCCTTCACCGAGTCGCGATGGGCGATCGCCCCGACGATGACGATCGGGATGCCGGAGACGCGAAGGGTCGTCAGTCTCCCGGCCGGTTCGCCGGGACGGGGCATGGGGACGCGGGACGGGTCTCCCACCGCGATGCGCAGCTGGTTGGGCGCGTCCGGCACACTGTGCGAGGGCTGGTTGGTGGCGCTCAGGGTGAAGGGGCTCCCGACCAGCGCTGTGTGCTGCCGGGTGCTCTCACTGAGCACGAACGCCTTCAGGCCATCATCCCAGAACACGTATTGGCCACCGATCGCGCCGGGCCAGGCCAGCTGCAGGTCGGAGACGAACTCGGCCACGATCTCCATGGGACGAACCGCTTCGACGTCGAGGAGGATCACGACGGCGGGCTCCTCGCGGGCCGCGAAGACGCGCTGCCGCACCGTGAAGGCCGCGTGGGTATAGGTGATGACCGGACCGGTCGGGGTCACCTCCACGTGGCGGGCGATTTTCCGGCCCACGATGGGCTCGGGGAAGAGCGGCGTCTGGAAGCTGAGCTCGAAGTTGTGGAGCAGCTTCAGCGGCCAGGCCCAGACTTCGAAGCCGCCGGTCTCGCCGCCCATGGCCAGAGCGCGGCGCCCGACCGCGCTCACGTAGGCGCCGCCCCGCGCCGGCCCGGACAGGTCCACCGCGGTGCGGCCCGAATCCACCGGGCGGAGCGCGGCCGAATCAACCGCAACCTGCCCGCTGAGGGAGCCGGCTAGGAGCGAAAGGGAGAACAGCAGCGCGGGGACCAACTTCACGATACCCCCTGGCAGGCGTCGAACCACTTGGCTGACAAGAGCTTAGCGCATTGGGAGAGCAACGTCAAAGTCGCCGTGCCGGGGATGCGGCGGGGTGGCTTGCCAAGAGGCCCTGACGGTGCATCTTATTCCAGCATTCGTCCTCGCGGGCGGCGAGCCCGCGCGACCAGCGGCGGGTCCCGCGCCGCGGCATGCCCCGGAGGAACTCAGCATGGCCGAGATGCATGATATGGAAATGAGTTGGAGCGATTCCGGCTGGATGGACCCGGCGCCGGCGCCGATGACACCGCCGCCAGCAACGCCTCCTGCTTCGCTCTGGATGGAGCCAGCGGCGCCAGCACCCGCGGCCGCCGCGAAGAAGCCCGCCGCCAGGAAGGCGGCCAAGCCGGCCAAGAAGAAGGTCGCCAGGAAGAAGCCCGCCAAGAAGAAGCCCGCCAGGAAGCCGGCGAAGAAGGCGGCCAAGAAGAAGGCCGCAAGGAAGCCGGCGAAGAAGGCGGCCAAGAAGAAGGTCGCCAGGAAGCCGGCGAAGAAGCGGGTGGCGAGGCGGCCCGCAAAGAAGGCGGCCAGGAAGAAGGGCGGCAAGAAGCGGCGCTAGCCGGTCGTACCGGCGGGCGAGTCGGCGGGCCGGGATCGGCAGTTCACGCCTGATTCCGGCCCGCGTGCTTGCATTGTCCGTCGGCGCAGCCCACGTTTCAACCATACGACGACAGGTCATGAATGCATCCGGCGCGAGCGCTGGTCCTTCTCGTCTTCACGGCCTGTTCGGCGCCTCCGGGCGGGAGCGGGGAGGTCCTCCCGGATCCCATCGCCCTGCGCGACACGATCATCGCCCAATTCTCCCGCTCGGCCGAGGCCTGGACTCGGGGCGACCTCGATGCCTTCATGGCCGACTACGTCCAGGACAGCCTCACGGGATACGTGACGGGTGGCCGAGTGCAGCATGGGTTCGACCGGATCCGGGCGGGGTATGCCCCGCGCTTCGCGCCCGGCGCGACGCGCGACAGCCTGCGGTTCGAGAATTTCGAAGTGCGCCCCTTGGCGCCGAGGGTGGCGCTGGTGACCGCACGATTCGTCCTCTTCAGCGGCGGCAACACCTCTGCGAGCGGTCCCTTCTCCCTGGTAATGGAGCGGCGCCCCGATGGCTGGAAGATCCTGCATGACCACACCTCGAGCGACTGACCCGCTCAGGATCGCGCTCGGCGTCCTCGCCCTGGCCGCCCTGGCCTGCGGCCCGGCCGAGAAGGACGGGATCGCCCTGGTTGGCGGGACGGTGATCAGCGGCGCGGGTGACGCGGCCCTGCCGGATGCGGTGGTCATCATCCGCAACGGGACGATCGAAGCGGTCGCCGCGCGAGCGGACATCCAGATCCCCAAGAACACCGAGATCATCGACGTGTCCGGCCGGTGGATCGTCCCGGGGTTCATCGACGGCCACGCCCACGTGGCGCGCTGGGCGCTCGACCGATACGTCGCGGCGGGCGTCACCGCGGTGCGCGACCTGCACGGGGTCAGGGATTCGATCCTGAACCTGAAGGAGGAAGCGGGGCTCGGCGGCCTCGTGTCCCCCCGCATCTTCTCCGCCTCCGCCATGATCGACGGTCCGGGAACCGCCGAGCTCGGGGCCACCGAGGTTCGCACCGTGAGCGAGGCACGCCGCGCGGTGGACGACCGCGCCGTCGCGGGAGTCGACTACCTGAAGATCGGGCCGCTCGTGACGGCGGAGCTGCTCAAGGGTGTGCTGGACGAGGCCGGCACCTTTTCCTTTCGGACAGCGGGCCACCTCGGCGTGCTGGATGCCCTCGCCGCGGCCAGCGCGGGCCTGGCCAGCATCGAGCACCTGACGGGAGTCCCGGAGGCCGCCAGCCGCGCGCCGGCCTCTCTCTTCGAGGCACACCGCGCCGGGAAGCTGCGCGGGTGGACGGCCTTCGAGCGGGCCTGGGCGGGACTCGACAGCGCCTCGCTCCACCGCGTGGCGACCGCGCTCGCGGAGTCCCGCGTGGTCCTGGTCCCGACCCTGGTCATGCATGAGACCTGGAGCCGGCTCGACGACCCCGCCATCCTCAGCCACCCCGACCTCTCGACGATTCCGCGGGTCGAACTGGAGAACTGGAACGTGCCGGCGCTGATCGCGAGCGCCGGGTGGGGAACCGATGTGTTCGCCGCCTTCCGGGCCTCGCGACCCAATCAGGATCTCTTCGTGCGCGAGTTCCGGTCGGCGGGAGGGAAGCTGGTCGCCGGAACCAACGCCACCCGGCCGATGCTGATCCCGGGCCGAAGCCTGCACACCGAGCTGGAGCTGCTGGTGGCGGCCGGGCTGACTCCCCTCGACGCCATCCAGACCGCGACGCACAACGCGGCCCAGCTCCTCGGGGCGGATTCGCTCGGCATGGTCGCCCCGGGAAAGGCGGCCGACCTGATCATTCTCACCGCCAACCCGCTGGCGGACATCCGGAACACCCGGGCCATCGAGCGTGTCATGGTGCGGGGACAGCTCTATCTGGCAGACTCGCTGAGAACGGCTTTCTAGCACGAGGCCGGCGGAGCCACGTCGTCGTCTCCAATCTCATTCCCCAGCATTCGCAGGGCCCTCCGTGATGAGACTCTCGTTGTTCCTCCTCGGCCTCTGCCCGGTGCTCCTCGGCTGCGAGGGCGAGGCCGCCCCGGCTCGCCAGCCTCCCGCGACGCTCGACAACCCCGTGAAGGAGACCGACCTCACCCGCGTCCGGCTGACGCCGGAGGCCGAGCGCCGGATCGGCATCGAGACTTCCACGGTCGAGCGCCGCCAGTTGCCCCGGCTCAGGACAGTGGGCGGGGAGGTGATTCTCCGCCCGGGCGCGGACGTGATGATCACGGCGCCCCGCGCCGGCACCGTGCTGCCACCCGCCGACGGGCACATCCCGGTGACCGGCCGAAAGGTCCTCGCGGGTGACGAACTGGCGCGATTCGTCGCGCTGCCAGCCGAGAGCGATCTGCTCGGTGGGCGGCAGGACGTGGTCATCGCGGAGGCGCGGCTCTCCACCGCGAAGCGGCGGCACGAGCGGGCCAGCGAGCTGTTCAAGCTGCAGGCGGTCACAGCCCAGGAGCTGGAAGACACCGAGGCGGAGGTGCTGGCGGCGCAGGCGGTGCTGCGCTCGGCGGAGGCCCGGCTGTCGACCGTGGCCAACACGGCGGGCGACACTTCGGCGATGCCGCTCGCCCTCAACGCCCCGATCGACGCCATCGTCACCGGAATTCACGTCGCGACGGGTCAGCGGGTGAGCGAGGGGGTGAAACTGATGTCGCTCGAAGGCATCGACCCGATCTGGGTGCGGGTGCCGGTCTACGCCGGAGACCTCAGGGACATCGATCCGGCCGCGGGCGCACAGATCCAGGGCATGGGCGATCCACCCGGCACCGGTGGCAGACGGGCAGGGATGGTGACCGGCCCGCCGTCGGCCAACGCCGACGCCGCGACGGTGGACCTCTATTTCCAGGCGCCCAACCGTGACGGCGCGTTCCGGGCGGGCCAGCGGGTCGGGGTGGTGCTGCGGCTCCGGCAGGGAGAAACCGGACTGGTGGTCCCCTGGTCAGCGGTCGTGCGGGATGTGAGTGGCGGGACCTGGGTGTACGAACGAACCGGCGACCAGGTGTACACCCGCCGGCGCGTCGCGTTGCGCTACGTGGTGGGAGACGAGGCGCTGCTTGCCGAGGGGCTGGCGCCGGGCGCGGTGGTGGTCCGCACGGGCGTGATGGAGCTGTTCAGCACGGAGTTCGGTCCGGTCGGGCAGGCCACGCCACACGACGACGACTGATGATTCGCGCGATCATCGCGGCGTCGCTGCGGCACCGCGTGACGGTCGTCGCCCTGGCGGTGGTGGCGGTGCTCGCCGCCCCGGCCGCGCTGCACGACGTGCCCCTCGACGTCTTCCCCGAGTTCGCCCCGCCCCGGGTCGAGATCCAGACGGAGGCGCCGGGGCTTTCGACCGACGAGGTCGAGAGTCTGGTCACCATCCCGATCGAGAACGCGCTGGTCGGCACCAGCTGGGTGACCCAGATCCAGTCGAAATCGGTCCTCGGACTCAGCTCGGTGGTGCTGTTCTTCCCGCACAACCTCGACGTCATCCGCGCGCGACAACTGGTCCAGGAGCGCGTCGCTCGGGTGGCCGCGATCCTGCCCGCGGTCGTGAAGCCGCCGGTCATTCTCTCCCCCCTCAGCTCGGCCAGCCGGGTTCTCAAGATCGGCCTCAGCTCGGATTCGCTTTCCCAGATCGAGATGACAACCCTGGCCAAGTGGACCATCCGCCCGAAGCTCATGGCGGTTCCCGGCGTGGCCAACGTCGCCATCTGGGGACAGCGCGACCGCCAGCTCCAGGTGCTGGTGGACCCGGACCGCCTGCACGCCAACGGCGTGAGCCTGGCCGAGGTGGAAGAGGCCACGCGCGCCGCCACGGCGATCGGTGGCGGCGGGTTCGTCGACACGCCGAACCAGCGCTTTGCCGTGGTCCACCGGACGCCGCTCACCAGCGCCGCCGAGCTGGCGCAGATGGTGGCCGAGTACCGGCATGGCGCCCCGGTGACGCTGGGAGAGGTCGCGGTGGTCACCGAGGGTCATCAGCCACCGATCGGCGACGCGGTGATCAATGACCGCCCGGGTCTGCTGCTCGTGGTCGAGAAACAGCCCTGGGGCAATACCGTCGAGGTGACCCGTGGCGTCGAGGCCGCGCTGGAAGAACTGGCGCCGGCGCTCGCCGGCGTGGAGGTCGATCCCACGATCTTCCGGCCGGCCACGTTCATCGAGATGGCGCTCGCCAATCTGAGCAAGGCGCTGCTCCTCGGTTGCCTGCTGGTGGTCCTGGTGCTGGCCGCCTTCCTCCGTGACTGGAGGACCGGCCTCATCAGCATTGTGGCGATTCCGCTGTCACTGATCGCGGCCGCGCTGCTGCTGCGCTGGCGTGGTGGCACGATCGACACCATGGTGCTCGCCGGCCTGGTCCTCGCGCTGGGCGAGGTGGTGGACGACGCGATCATCGACGTGGAGAACATCAGCCGGCGGCTCAGGCTGAACCGCCAGCTGGCCGCACCCCGCCCCATGCTCGAGGTGGTGCTGAACGCGAGCCTCGAAGTGCGCAGCGCCGTGCTCTTCGGCAGCCTGCTGGTGATCCTGGTCTTCCTGCCGGTGTTCTTCCTCCCCGGCCTGGCGGGGGTCTTCTTCCGGCCGCTGGCGCTGTCCTACGTCCTGGCGATCGCCGCGTCCCTGGTGGTGGCCCTGACGATCAGCCCCGCGCTGGCGCTGCTGCTGCTCCGGACCGACGGCGGCGAAACCCGGGAGACGCCTCTGGTACACTGGCTCAAGGCGCGATACCGGGCGCTGCTCCCGCGGCTGGTGGACCGGCCGGTGCTCGCGATCCGGACCCTGACTGCGTCTCTGGGCATTGCGGCGGTGGCGTATGTCGGTCTGGGCGAGGAATTCCTGCCCCGGTTCCGGGAGTACGACTTCCTGATGCACTGGATCGAGAAGCCGGGGATCTCCATCGAGGCGATGGCCCGGATCACGCAACGGGTGAGCCGGGAGCTTCGGGCCATCCCGGGAGTCCGCAACTTCGGCTCGCACATCGGCCGGGCCGAGGTGGCCGACGAGGTGGTGGGGCCGAATTTCACCGAGTTATGGATCAGCGTGGACCCAGCGGTGAACTACGAGGGCACGGTGGAGCGGATCCAGGAAGTCGTCGACGGGTATCCCGGCATCTACCGGGATGTGCTGACCCATCTGCGCGAGCGCATCAAGGAGGTGCTGAGCGGCGAGGGGGCCACGGTAGTCGTGCGGGTCTCGGGGCCGAGCCTCGAGACGCTCCGGCACCAGGCCGAGCTGATCCGCGACAGCATCGCCGGCATTCGCGGGGTGATCGACCTCAAGGTGCAGGCGCAGACCCTCGTTCCCCAGATCCAGATTCGCTACAGGCCAGAGGCGGCGGCCCGCTTCGGGGTCACTCCCGAGCAGGTGCAGCACACCGTCTCGACCCTGGTGCGGGGGGCCAAGGTGGGTGAATTCTACGAAGACCAGAAATCATTCGACGTGGTGGTCTGGGGGGTGCCGACTGTCCGGCAGGATCCGTCCAGCCTAAGCCGACTGTTGCTCGACACCCCCGCCGGCCCGGGCGTTCCGCTGGGTGCCGTGGCCGACGTCGCGCTGATGCCGGCGCTCAACGAGATCACTCGTGAGGCCGCGACCCGGAAGCTCGACGTCACCTGCAATGTGGCGGGCCGGGACCTCGGCGGCGTGGCGCGCGACATCGAGGCGGTGCTGGCGCGGCTCCCGTTCCCGGCGGAGCACCACGCCTCCATCCTGGGGGAGTACGCCGAACGGAAGGCCGCGGAATCGCGGCTGCTGGCGCTTTCCGCGATCGCGCTGGTGGGAATCCTGCTGCTGCTCTACACCGACTTCGGCTCGCTGCGACTGACACTGCTGGTCGCCGTGTCGCTGCCGTTCGCGCTGATCGGGGGCGTGGCGGCGGTGTGGGTCACCGGCGGGGTGCTGTCGCTCGGCTCGCTGGTCGGGTTCGTGACCGTGCTGGGGATCGCCGGCCGCAACGGCATCATGCTGGTGAGCCACCTTCGGCACCTGGAGGAACAGGAAGGAGTGCCCTTCGGCCGGGACCTGGTGCTGCGCGGAGCCGATGAACGACTGGTGCCGATCGTGATGACCGCCAGCGTCACCGCCCTGGCGCTGGTCCCGATCATCCTGGGTGGCGCACGACCGGGGCACGAGATCGAACACCCGATGGCGGTGGTGATCGTCGGCGGGCTGGTGACCTCGACGATTCTGAACCTGTTCCTGATGCCGGCGCTGTATCTGAGGTACGGGCGGCGGGGGAGGTAAGGCCGCGCAAGACAGCGCGTTCAATGGGCGGGCACGCGCGATGGGCGGGCCCGCCCGCGATCATCCCACCGCCCGCGACACCCACCACCCTCCCACCACGACCCCCGCCACCCCCACCGCCTGGCTCAGGCGACGACCGAGCGCCACCGACCGGGCCGCCGCCCGACGGATGGCGAACGCCGCCACCAGCGCGTAGCAGACCATTCCTGCGGTGACTCCCGCGCCGAACACCAGCAGGTAGGCGAACCCGACATCGAGCCGGCCGATGAGCGTCACCGGCAGGAGCGCCACCACCGCGCTGCTGCCGGCCAGGCCGTGCAGCAACCCGACCAACGTGACGCCATGCCCGTGATGGTGCCGGTGGTCGTGGCCGTCGTGATGCACATGCTCCTCACGCTGCGGCGGTTGGTGCGGATGGTCATGACCGTCGTGAGCGTGGCCATGCACGTGCAGGTGGGCGTGGTCACCGTGCTGCTCGGGGGGATGCAGATGAAGGACACGACCGGACCGAAGCGCCCAGAGCCCCAGCCCGATCAGCATGGCGCCGACCAGGCCCTCCCCCACCGCGTCGTAGCGCGCCGGCCATTGGATCCCGCTCACCAGCAGGACGCCACCGAGCACCATGACCGCAGCGGAATGGCCCACGCCCCAGCGGAAGCCGAATCGCGCGGCATCGCTGAGCGCGGGACGCCCGCTCACGAAGGTGGTGACCGCGATCATGTGATCGACCTCCAGCGCGTGGAGGAACCCCAGCATGAGCGCGGTCAGAAGCGGCAGGAAGGTCGCGAGCATGGCGACAAGTATGGCGCCCCCGTGGCCGTCCGGACAGGCGGAGGGTGTGTGACGGTCGCGGAGGCTGTATCCTTTGTTCCGGTCCCATCACTCGTGCCGCGAGCGCACCATGCCAGACACTCCCCGAGACCAGCGCCCCCGCATCAGGCTCACCCAGCTGTCGCACGGCGCGGGTTGAGCCTGCAAGCTCGGCCCCGCCGAGTTGGCGCACGTGCTGCGCCGCCTGCCCCCGGTCCGGGATGCGCGCATCCTGGTGGACGCGGCCACCCGCGACGACGCCGCCGTGTACCGGCTGGACGGCGATCGCGCCCTGGTGGCCACGACGGACTTCTTTGCGCCGGTGGTGGATGATCCGTTCACCTGGGGACGGATCGCGGCGGCCAATGCCCTGAGTGACTGCTACGCCATGGGCGCGGTGCCGCTCTTTGCGCTGAGCCTGGTCGGGTGGCCGCGCGACACCGTCCCGTTCACGGTGCTCGAGGAAGTGATCGGCGGGTTAGGCGAGGTGGCGGCCGCTGCGGCCTGCCCGATCGTCGGCGGCCACTCGATCGACAGCCCGGAGCCCCACGTCGGACTTGCGGTCATCGGCGAGGCCCATCCGGACCGTCTGCTGACCAATGCCACCGCGCGCCCCGGCGACCTGCTGGTGCTCACCAAGCCGATCGGCACCGGCATCCTCACGACCGCGCTCAAGCGTGACCTTCTGCCGGAGTCGGATCTGGCCGAGGCGATCATGGTGATGACCACCCTCAACCGTGGCGCGATGGACGCCGCGCTCGCCGCCGGGGTGCGAAGCGCCACCGACGTCACGGGATTCGGGTTGCTGGGCCACCTCGCGAACATGGTCGAGGCGAGTGGGGTCGGGGCGAATATCCGGACCGCCGAGGTGCCGCTGCTGGCCGGGGCCAGGGCGCTCGCCGAACAGGGCGTGGCGCCAGGTGGCACCACCAGGAACCTCGACGCGCTCGGCCAGGTGCAATGGGGCCGCGGCACCACGCGCAGCGACCAGCTGCTGCTCGCCGATCCGCAGACCTCGGGGGGGCTGTTGCTCGCAGTTGCACCGGCGCGCCTCGCACTCCTGCTCACGGCACTCGAACGAGCCGGGACCCCTTGCGCCGCCGTGGTGGGGGAGCTCACCACGGCCACGGGGACGATCATGGTCGAGACGGGAGGGCGCTGACGATGCGCTGGAGCCCCGAACGACTCGACCAGCTCGAGCGCGCGGTGCGAGACGGCCGCCGGGTCGCCGTAGACCGGCGAGGCACCGAGTTCATCGTCACCGCCGTCCGCATGACCCAGATCGGGGGCCGGGAGGCGCTGATCGGCAGGCTGCCAATGACGGGTGACGAGATGGCCTTCATTCTCGAGGACTTGCAGGACCTGAGGGTGCTGGGAGAGGTCTGACGCCGTCGTGCACCGCGGGCCCGTTCCCAGCTGCTACTTGACGGGGCAGCGGCAGGGTGCCACCCTCAGGCCATGTTCACCTCCATCCTCGTGGGCCTCGACGGCTCACTCCAGGCGGAGGTGGCGCTCTCGCAGGCCATCAAGATCGGCCAGCGATTCCGTGCCCGCCTCGTCCTCGCCCACGTCACCCCGCCCCCGGGACAGACGGGTGAGATGGCGCTCGGCGCGCCCTGGATGGAGTTCACCCCCGGCAGCATACCCGCCTCACGCGTTCAGCACGAACAGGCCGCTCGCGACATGCTCGAGGAGAGCGCCGGCGCGGGCCGCCGCGCCGGGCTGGAAGTAGAGACCATCTGGCGTCAGGGCCTGGTGCCGGACATCCTGCGGGCACTGGCCGAAGACGTGGGCGTCGTCGTGGTCGGCCGAACCGGGGTCCAGGGAGCAAAGGACCCGCTTGGTCCCGAAACCCGAGAGCTGATCCGCCGCTGCCCCCGGCCGGTGCTGGTGTGCGGCACGACCACCACCGCCATGGACCGGGTGCTGGTGGCGTACGGCGGTGGGCCCGCCAGCGAGGGAGCGCTCGCCTTCGCCACCCGATTCGCGAGCATCACCGGCGCCCATCTCGACGTGGTGCACGTCTCCCGGGATGCAGAAGCGGGAGCGCGGGCAATCGCCCGCGCCTCCGGCGCGCTCTCCCTGGCCATGGTCTCGTTCGATCTGCACTCGGTCGAGGGCGACCTCGAGCAGGGCATCGGTGAGGCGGTCGAGCGATTCGGCGCCGATACCGTCTTCGCCGGCGCCACCAAGGAGGGCGAGGCGTGGTTGGTCCCCTCCCACACCGAGGCTATCTTGCGGGCGACCGACATCCCGGTCCTGGTCCACATGCCACCCGTCCCCTCCGGTGCCCGCACCACTTCCCATCGCAATTCTCCATCTGGATGAGAGCTGCCTCGGCAACGGCCAGGACCGCGCCACGCCTGGCGGCGCCGCCGGCCTGATCGAGGTCCGGTCCGCCGGTGCGATCCAGCGCCGCGACTTCTACATCCACGCTCCCGACACCACCAACAACCGCATGGCGCTGGCCGGAGCCATCGCGGGGCTCCAGCTCCTTGCCGGGAAGGGCAAGCGGCTGAAAGCGCTGCTGGTGTCGGACTCCGAATATCTGGTCAAGGGAATGCGGGACTGGGTGCCCGCCTGGCGATCACGCGGGTGGACGCGGAAGGGCGGGCAGATCGAGAACCTGGAGTTATGGAGAGTGCTGGTCGACTCCGCCGCGCGGCATGAGGCCCAGTGGACCTGGGTGCGGGGGCATCAGGGACACCCGAAGAACGAGTACGCCAACGACCTCGCGGTGAAGGCGGCGACCGATCAGGTCACCAGCCAAGGGGCGGTCGAGTCGGGGTTCGGCGGCTGGCTCTCGACTCGGCAGGCGAAGGGGCAGTTTCCCGGTTACGACCCCGACCTGGACTTCACAGCGCTGGAGCGGCGGCTGGCCGGGGGCGAGCAGTTTCCCCTCGCGGACGCCGCCGACTGATCAGTCCCGGGCGACCGCCCGGAATTCCTCGTGCAGGCGCCGCTGCTCGGTTCGGTGAGCGGCTGGGCGCCTTCGGCGATGTGGGCGATGCCGAAGTCGGCGACCAAGGCCTGGCCACCGCTCAGCAGGACATTCTCGGGCTTGATGTCGCGGTGGATGATGCTGGCGGCGTGAGCGCAGTCGAGTGCGCTGGCGCACTCCCCCATGAGACCGACCCTCTCGTCAAGGGGGAGGTGCCGCTCCCGGTCAACCCGGTACTGACCTGCCAGCGCGGCCTGCAGTCGTTCGATCAGCCCGTGCACGCGATCTCCTGGCCCCTGGGAGAACGGAGGCGGCTAGCGCCGCTTGTGTTTCCCCCCGAACACGTAGGTCGCCCGGGCCCGCCAGGTGAAGGCGTCCGCCGGCGCCGAGTAGGCCTCGCCGCTCACGTGGAAGGCGGGAGCGATGGCCCAGGTGAGGCCGCCGAAGACGATCCACTGGCCGGTGTTGACCTCGACCTTCTGGTCCAGCTTCTGGCCGGTCGAATCGCGCGCATCCTGCTCGAACCGCGGCCGCAGCAGGTTGTACCCGCCGCCCGCGTAGGGCCGCAGGCGCCCTCCGGCGAAGTCCTTGCCGATGGTCAGCTCGCCCCCGTAGATGCCAGGCTTGTACTTGTCGTCGGAGACCTCGCCGTTGTAGCAGACATCCGTGGGGTCATCGACGGCGTCCTCTGAACAGGTCACCGGAGCCCGGATACTCCCGATCGTGGTGTGGATGCGCCCGGTCATCAGCGCCCCCTTCTTGCCAAGCGGGACCGTCCGGGAAAGCGCAAAGCTCCACAGGTTGGGCTTGACCCCCGAGATGCGAATGGGCGGAGTCCAGCTCATTTCGAGCATGGCCGCGTTGGAGAGCGAGAACCCGACCCGGAGCCTGGGCGCGATACTGACCGACCCCCAGTTGTCGGGGCCGGTGCCGGGCCGGCACTTCGAGGGGGTGGCGGTCTTATCGTCGATCGTCGGGACGTCGGATACCTCCGCCACCGCGAGAATCGCCCCGGGAAGGAAAGTCCATGGCGCCTGCCCCTGACTGAATGCCAGCGGGACCGACATGTCCCGGAAAACCTCGGCCTCATTGGAGCCATCGCCGGGCTTGCAGGTCCCCTGCGCCCAAGCGGCACCAGCCACGAGCAGGAGACCCGCGGTCATCGGAATCACACGCATGCAGACTCCTTGCTTGACACTGCGGTGGGGCTACCCTAGTCTCAGCCTGCGATGACTGACCTTGAACGGCTCTTTCGCCGCCTGGTGGATAACCTAATCGCGATTGACCCGGCACGCCTCCACCGGCCCGTCGCGCTGGCCGATCTGCTGAACTCCATCATCCCTTACCGGACCAACCGCCGATCGCTCTCCATCGAGTCGGCGGAAGACTACGACATGCTCATCCTCCGCCTCTGTGCCGGCGAGGGGGGGTACGTCCAGATGAGCTCCGAGGACATCGCCCAGGTCTTTCGCGACCAGGTGACTTCTCCCAACCCGGACCTGGGAGTGCTCCGGGAACATCCGCGGGCGGAGCTCATGCTGTGTACCGAGCCGCTGGCCCACGCACTCGGCCCCGGACCCGACGAGCAGTTCGCACCGCCGGAAGACGACCCTCCGGCGGCGGCCCCGGCGGCCCCACCCGCATCCGCGCCGGTCCCGCAGCTGGAGAGCGCCCGCCGGGTCGCCTTCACTGCTGAACCGGCTCCGCCCGCGGTCGTGCTCCCTCCCCCGCCCCGCATCGTCGCGGACGTCGATCCTCCGTCCGCCCGACGCCGGGAATCGGGAGCACGCTGCAGTTTCTGCGGCGGCAAACTCCCCTCGACCCGCACCGTGAACTTCTGTCCGCACTGCGGCCAGAACCAGAGCATGGTCCGCTGCCCGAGTTGCCAGGCCGAAATCGAGATCGGCTGGAAACACTGCGTGAGCTGCGGGCACTACGTCGCCGAGTAAGGCAGCGTTCGGTCCCGGCGTTCCCTCCCCACACTTCACGGACCGACCCATGCGGATTTCTTTGTTCGTGGCAGCCTTCCTGGCGGTCCACGCTGCGCCGGCCCGGGCACAGGACACCGCTGCCGCCGCGCCGGTCACCGCCCGGCCGGCGGATGTCGCCTCGGAGGACGCCATCATCGCCGCGCTCTATGACGTGATCTCGGGCCCGGCCGGAACGCCACGCGACTGGAACCGGATGCGCTCGCTGTTCGCGCCGGGCGCCCGCCTGATCCCGACCGGCAAGCGCCGGGACGGCACCTGGTTCCTGGTCAACTGGGACGTCGAGGAGTACATCACGCGCGCCGGTTCGCAGCTCGAGGCGGACGGCTTCTTCGAGCGGGAGATCGCCCGACAGAGCGAGCGCTATGGCAACATGGCGCACGCCTTCAGCAGTTACGAAAGCCGCCACGCAGAGGCCGACTCACTCCCCTTCGCGAGGGGCATCAACAGCATCCAGCTGCGCTCGGACGGAACGCGGTGGTGGGTCGTCACGGTCCTTTGGGAGGGGGAGCGGCCCGACAACCCGATCCCGGCGCGCTACCTCACCTCGAACGGCGACTGAACCCCGGAGTTTCCATGCGACCTGCCCGCTGGTTCATCTGCACTGCCGCCGTTGCAGCTTCCACCGGCGCGACCACACTCATCGCCCAGCGCGCCAGCAAGGACCCGCTCGACGGACTCAGCGCGTACGTGGAACAGATGCGGCAGGACTGGAAGGTGCCCGGACTCGCGCTGGCCATCGTCAAGGACGACTCGGTCATCTTCTCCCGCGGCTTCGGGATACGCGAGCTGGGGAAGCCCGACCCGGTCGACGAACACACCATGTTCGCCATCGCGTCGTGCAGCAAGGCGTTCACCGCCACCCTCGTGGGGATGCTCGCCAGCGACGGAAAGCTTGCCTGGGACGACCGCGCCGCCGACCGCATGCCGGGATTCCAGGTGTTCGACCCGTACGTCACCCGCGAACTCACGCTGCGTGACCTGCTCAGTCACCGGAGCGGCCTGTCGCGCGGCGACGGGCTCTGGTACGGGACGGCGTTCACCCGCGACGAGGTCGTGCAGCGGGTCCGGTACCTCCAGCCGAGCTGGAGCTTCCGGAGCACCTACGGCTACCAGAACATCATGTTCACCGCGGCCGGGGAGATCGCGGCGAAGGCCGCGGGCACGACATGGGACCGCCTGGTGCGCGAGCAGATCTTCCTCCCGCTCGGCATGCTGGAGACGAACACCTCGGTCACGGCGCTCGAGGGGCTCGCGAACGTGGCAACGCCTCATGAGGAGATTCACGACACGATCCAGGTGATCGGCTGGCGCAACGTGGACAACATCGGCGGCGCGGGGTCCATCAACTCCACTGTCGCCGACATGGCGCAGTGGGTGCGCCTCCAGCTCCGTGACGGCCGCCTGGGAGACCGCCGCATCGTCGACTCCGCGGTCATCGCCGAGACCCACTCGCCTCACACCGTCATTCCCCGCACCGGGCTGCTGCAGAAGCTGGTTCCCGAGGGGCACTTCTATGCGTATGGGATGGGGTGGTTCCTGCAGGACTACCGGGGACGCATGCTGATCCAGCATGGCGGCAACCTCGACGGGATGTCCGCGTACGTGGCCCTCATGCCGGAGGAGGGTGTCGGCTTTGTGATGCTCTCCAATCTCAGCGGCTCTCCGCTCCGCACCCCGCTGCAATACCGCATCTTCGACGCCTTCATCGGCGGTGGCGGCCGCGACTGGAGCCGTGAGTGGAAGCTGGCGACCGACAGCATCGTCAAGGAGGGCAAGGAGCGCGAAGCGAAGATCGACTCCTCCCGCATCACCGGAACCGAACCCTCCCTCCCGGTCGAGCGGTTCGCCGGTACCTACCGCCACCGGATGTACGGCGATTTCACCCTCGCGATCGAGGACGACAAGCCGGTCCTGCGCCAGGGGCCGGCCTTCGTCGGCGATCTCGACCGCTGGCACTTCGACACCTACCGGATCACCTGGCGCGACCGCTCCCTCGGCCGCGACTTCGTCACCTTCCGGCTCGATCCGAAGGGCGAGCCGAGCGAAGCGGTCCTCGGGCTGCAGGGCGAGGCGGTGTACACCCGGTCGGCGCCCTGAGCAGCCCCTGTCCGGCGCCAATCCGCCTATTTTCCTGAGTGCAGCGTGGCAGCGCCCAGGCTCAACAAGGAGAAGGAAGTATGCGCATTTCACCCACCGTCGTCACCGCGCTGGCACTGCTGGGCGCCCCGCTGGCCGCCCAGGATGCGCCGTCCGCGGAGAAGGCGACCGACACCCTGCTGGCAAGCCAGAGCTTCACCACCCGGGGGGAGTTCATCCGCGTCGTCCTCCGAGGCGGTGATACCTACCGGGTCGAACTCGGCGACCGGACACAGACGCAGGTCGCCCCCGGGCTGGTGGAGCTTCGGCCGCTGCAGTCCGGGGTCCAGCGACCCAGAGTCAGGAAGTCCATGTCGGGCGACAGCTACGAAATCGAAGTCTTCGTCACCGCCGAGTACGAGCTCTCCGCCGATCCTCCCGCGGGGCGCGCCATGATCGTGAAGCTCTACTGGGACGCGAAGCGCACCGCCAAACGCCATGCAGAGGCCGCCAAGGAAGCGGAGAAGGCCGCCGAGAAGGATGGCGAGTAGCGGCGTGCTGAGATGACAGGCACCACCGCCCCGGCCGCGCTGATACTCTCCGGCGTGCGCACTGGATTCGGCACCTTCGGCGGTACGCTGAAGGACCATTCCGCCAGCGATCTCGGCGAGGTAGCGGCCCGTGGCGCGATGGCCCGGGCGGGGATCTCCCCCGAGGCAGTGGACCACGCCGTGTTCGGCAACGTGCTGCAGACCAGCGCCGACGCCATCTACCTCACGCGACACATCGCGCTGCGGAGCGGCTGCGCCATCTCGACTCCAGCCGTGACGGTCAACCGGCTTTGCGGGTCGGGGTTCGAGGCGATCGTCCAAGGGGCCCACCAGATCCTGCTGGGGGAATCACGGGTCGTCCTCTGCGGCGGCACCGAATCCATGAGCCAGGCGCCACACGTGGTCCGGGGCGCGCGCTGGGGGCTGCGACTCGGCGCCTCCTCCCCGCTCGAAGACCTGTTGTGGGAGGCGCTGCGCGATTCCTGGTGCAGCCGCTCGATGGCGGAGACCGCCGAGGCGCTGGCCGAGCGTCACGGGCTCACTCGCGCCGAGGTGGACGATGTCGCGCTCTCGAGCCAGCAGCGGGCGGCGGCCGCATGGGAGGCGGGCGTGTTCACCGATGAGTTGGTCCCGGTCCCGGTCACCAACCGCAAGACAAGGCAGACCGCGCCGTGGGCCGAGGACGAACACCGGCGCCCCGACACCACCGCCGAGGGGCTGGCCCGTCTCGCCCCGTACTTCCGGAAGGACGGCGTGGTCACGGCCGGCAACGCCTCCGGCATCTGCGACGGCGCCGCGGCGCTGGTGCTGGCCTCGCCGGAATTCACCGCAGCGCACGGCCTCCGGCCGATCGGCCGGCTGGTGGCGTGGGGCGTGACCGGAGTGGACCCGGGCATCATGGGCATCGGGCCGGTGCCGGCGAGCCGGCAGGCGCTCCAGCGGGCGGGGATGAGCCTCAAGGACATGGACCTGGTGGAGATCAACGAGGCCTTCGCGGCCCAGTACCTCGCCGTGGAGCGCGAGCTGGGGCTGGACCGCGCGCGCACGAATGTCGACGGAGGCGCGATCGCCGTCGGCCACCCGCTCGGCGCGAGCGGGGCGCGGCTCACCCTGCACCTGCTGCACGCCCTGCGACGGAGCGGAAAGCGGCTCGGCCTCGCCGCCGCGTGCATTGGCGGCGGACAAGGACAGGCGGTCATCGTCGAGGCGCTGGCATGAGCGAACATCTCCCCGCCCGGGTCGACCGGGCCGCGATCGAACGGATCATCCAGCGCGCCGCGGAACTCCAGACCGGCGAGCGCGACATCGGGGAGTCGCTCACCCCCGACGAGGTGATCGCCCTGGGCCGCGAGGTGGGCATCCCGGAGCCCTACCTGCGCCAGGCGCTGCTCGAGGAGCGCGGCCGGCTCATGGTCCCGCCGCCGCGCGGGTTCCTCGACCGCGCCATGGGCGACGGGGTCGTGACGGCCCAGCGGGTCGTGCGGGGAGAACCCGAGGATGTCGAACGGGCGCTCATCGCCTACGTCGAGGACGAGGAGCTCCTGACCATCCAGCGCCAGCAGGCCGGCCGAATCACCTGGGAGCCACTCCGGGGCATGAAGGCCGCACTCAAGCGTGGCAGCGCCGTGTTCGGGCGGAACCGCCAGTTCATGCTCGCCCGCGCCGCCACGCTCGTCGCGACGGTCACGAGGCTCGAGCCCGGATACTGCCACGTGGCGCTGACGGCGGATCTCCGCCCCGTCCGGGCCGCGAACATCGGCGGCATCGCCGCCGTCGGTTCGGTGGGGGTCGCCGCCACTGTGGTGCTCAGCGTCCTCTCGGCGTTCTGGCTGATTGCGATCGCGCCACTGCCCCTGGCGCTCGGAGCCGGGTGGGGAATCAGCAAGCGGTTCCGGCCGGTCCCGGCGCGTACCCTGCTCGGCCTGGAGCGGGCACTCGACCATCTCGAGCGCGGCGCCATCAAGCCGGCGCACGCGCTGCAAAGCGGAAGCGCCAGCCTGGTGGGCTCGATCCTCGACGAGGTCCGCCGCGCCATCGAGGGACCACGATGACCCGGATCACCGGACCGGCGATGATCCGGCTCGTCGCTGCCCACGCAGCGCTCCTGCTGCTCGTCGCCATCACCGGGTGCCAGCCGTACACGCCCCGGCCCAACTTCCCGCCGGTGAGGGGCGCCGCCCGCGAAGAGATCTTCCTCGATGTCCCGACCGCGACCAGGGTCCTGTCCGAGATCCTGGAGGCCGACTCGCTGCCGGTCACGCGGGTGGAAGAGCGCGACGGATACATCGAGACCGCGTGGTTCGACGCGACCACCAAGGCGCCCACCAGCGCACGGCGGCTCGGTTCCGACGTGGTCAGGGTGCGGGCATGGATCGATCCGGCCCGGCGGGGCCACAGCTGGATCACGCTGGAAACCGTTTACCGCCCCCTCGCGGATCCGGCGCTGGACCAGCGCGACCTCGAAGTCCAGGTCCCTCCCGACCACCCTGACGGCAAGCGGATGAC